>Ga0075163_10010046_pt1 | contig 12396 bp, 12 predicted proteins | sample JI1023141ADNA_FD_71478 | JGI IMG/M metagenome (GOLD analysis project Ga0075163, IMG submission 71478) | Wastewater effluent complex algal communities from Wisconsin, to seasonally profile nutrient transformation and Carbon sequestration -... | ecosystem: Engineered > WWTP > Effluent > Algae...
TGGATACTGGATACTGGATACGGGATACGGGATACGGGATACGGGATACGGGATACGGGATACGGGATACAAGATGCGGATGTAAGATAATGGTTAATGGATGTGGGTGAATTATTAATTAAGAATTATTAATTAATAATTTATTCTACATTAACTTGAGTAAAATTTACAACTATGGATTTTGTAAGAGATTATTGGTGGCTCATCATCCTGGTATTTGCATTCCTGGGATGTTTTGTAACGATCAACCAGGGCTTCATCGGGGTAGTGACCATGTTTGGAAAGTACCAGCGTATCATGAGGCCGGGTCTTCGCATTAAGATACCGTTCATTGAGCAGATCTATAAAAAGATCAGTATACAGAATCGATCGGTGGAACTTGAATTCCAGGCGGTGACGATTGACCAGGCGAATGTATATTTCAAATCGATGTTGCTGTATTCGGTGCAGAATGAAAATGAAGATACCATTCAGAAAGTGGCGTTCAAGTTCATCAGCGATAAAGACCTGATGCAGGCATTGGTAAGAACGATCGAAGGAAATATCCGGGCTTTTGTGGCTACCCGTCGCCAGGCAGAGATACTTGCCCTGAGAAGGGATATCGTAGAATTTGTAAAGGAGCATGTAGATACTTCGCTGGAAGAATGGGGTTACCATTTGCAGGATCTGCAGATCAACGACATTACATTTGACCAGGCCATCATTGATAGCATGAGTAAAGTGGTTGCCTCCAATAACCTGAAGGCCGCTGCAGAAAATGAAGGACAGGCCTTGCTCATCACCAAAACAAAAGCTGCAGAAGCAGAAGGTAATTCAATAAAGATCGCTGCAGAAGCCGAAAGGCAGGCAGCTCAATTGCGTGGACAAGGTGTGGCGCTGTTCCGGGAGGAAGTGGCCAAGGGTATGAGCCAGGCAGCTGAACAAATGAAACAGGCCAACCTGGATACGAATGTGATCCTGTTCAGTATGTGGACGGAAGCCATCAAGAATTTTGCTGAATACGGAAAAGGAAATGTCATTTTCCTCGATGGCAGCAGTGAAGGCATGGAAAAAACCATGCGGCAGATCATGGCCATGCAACAAATGGAGAAGAAATAATTTGTCCGGATAGGATGGATAATGTGCCGTATTTTTGCGGCACATTTTTATTTATAGGTATGGGATATATAAAGCAGGATAAACCATTTGTGGTTCCTACCACCGATGGTAAGCTGATCGAAGAACATGTAGGGCTGGCCAGTACCGGCGATACCAACATCAGCATCGCACATATGCTGGCGCCGTCGGGATGGAGTGAGCCCTTTCAGCAACCAGCCTTTGATGAATATACGCTGGTAAGTAAAGGGAAGAAAATGTTTGAAGTAGATGGGGAGATGATCGAGGTTTCGGCCGGGGAAAGCATCCTCATAAAAAAGGGTAGCCGTGTACGTTATAGCAATCCTTTTTCTGAGCTATGCGAATACTGGTCGGTTTGTTTGCCGGCCTTTTCCATTGAGTCGGTGAACAGGGAAGCTGAATAAGATTAACAATTCATTATATGGCATTGCTGAATAAGTTTCGTTGTATTGCATAATACCCTGCGGTTGCCATGCGCAGGAACATAAAAACCTTAACCATTCAATATGTTTGAAACATTCTTACAGGTGGATTCGCTCGCGACGGGCGCTTCGGTTGCCAAGGTAGAAACCGTATGGGGCCTATTAAGCAAAGGCGGACCGTTGATGATACCGCTCGGGATCCTCTTTGCCCTTGTAGTATTCTTTTTTATTGAAAGGTTACTGGTGATCAGGAAAGCATCGAAGATCGATGATAACTTCATGCGCATCATCCGCGACAATATCATTACCGGCAATGTGGCCGCCGCAAGGAGCCTGGCAAAGAATACCGATAATCCCATGGCCCGTATGATCGATAAAGGCATTCAGCGCATCGGCAAACCCATTGATGCCATTGAAAAAAGCATGGACAATGTAGGTAAACTGGAAATGTATAAGCTTGAAAAGAACCTGAGCATGATCTCCGTGATTGCCCGTATTGCGCCTTTGTTTGGATTCGTGGGTACCATCGTGGGGCTCGTGATCCTGTTGAAGGAATTTGCTACCATCAGCAATCCTTCCATCAGCCAGATCGCGGATGCGATGTATATCAAACTCATCACATCTGCCAGTGGTTTGATCATTGGTATGCTGGCCTTCCTGGGACATAGTTACCTGGATACACAGATCAACAGAACGGCCAACCGCATGGAAGCTGCGAGCAGTGAGTTCATAGATATTTTGCAGGAACCTACAAGGTAGGGGAATATAAAATGTAAAATATTGAATGTAAAATTGGGAAGACAGATCATACACAATAACACATAATGAGTTTACGAAAAACAAGATTGAGGGATGAGCATTCGGAAGTAGATACAGGTCCGTTGAACGATATCCTGTTCATACTCCTGATGTTCTTTTTAATGATCTCTACGCTTGCAAATCCGAATGTGATAAAGATGAGTGTGCCCCGGGCGAAAAGCGATACCAAGCAAAAACAGAGTGTGGTGGTGAGTGTAGATAAAAAGAAAAATTATTTTGTTGGATCGCGTAAAATAAATCCTGATTCCCTTGAATCGGTATTGCGTAAATATATTAATGAAGGCGATAGCATCAAGCCTGCTGTTGTGATCAATGCAGATTCTGTAGCACAATGGGGCGAAATTGTACGGGTGATGAAAGTGGCCCGAAAATTAGGCGCCACTACATCGGCAACGGTTAGCGGCAGCGAGTAACCATCAGCATCCTGTTTTTTCCCTGGAGGTCTTTTTTAATGGTCACTTTGTATTGTTTCTTGTTAAATAATTCACCTGTTTCCTCCGCAAGATCTTCATGTGTTTCCAGCATGACCATTCCATTTATTTCGAGGTGATGAGTACAAAATGCAGCTATCTTTTCATAAAACAACAGTGGCTGTTCATCCGGCACAAATAAAGCCCCATGCGGTTCGTATTGAGTAACGTGGTTGTCCATTCCTGCTTTTTCACGCAAAGGAATATAAGGTGGATTACTGATGATCAACTGAAAGGAGCCCATCGCATCCCATGCTTTTTCATCTAAAAAATCCTGTTCTGCAAATTGAATGTTCGTTTGCTGGTTCCTGGCATTTTCTGCTGCAACAACCAATGCTTCGCGGCTATTATCCATGGCCGTTAGTTGTATGCCCGGAACAAGTTTTTTCAGGGCAATGGCAATGGCGCCGCTGCCGGTTCCTATTTCCAATACGTTGATCAATTTTAATGTTTGCAATCGTAACCAGGTAATGGCTGCATCTGCCAGCTCTTCTGTTTCTGGGCGGGGGATGAGCACAGCTGGCGTTACTTTTAATTTCATGTTGTAAAACCAGGCTTCTCCCAAAATATATTGCACGGGCTTGTTGGCAATTAATTCGGCCAGGCAGGTTTTCATGTTTACGAGGATGTGTGGCGCTACAGCTGATTGAGGATCTTTAATAAGCGCAGAGCGGGGGATACCTGCTATTGATTCAAAAACCATATTGCTGATACTGGCCGCTTCGCCTTCTGTATATTGGGGTTGTAAGCTATCGAGGTAGCGCCTGTATAATTCATTCACCGTCATCATCGCAAACTTAGTTTATTTTTCAATCCTTAATTTTACCGGGCAGATGATACCCGAACAATACATACAACGCTGTTTACAACTGGCAGCCATGGGAGCAGGAAACACCGCCCCCAACCCAATGGTTGGCGCTGTGCTGGTGCATGAGGATCGCATCATTGGTGAAGGATATCATGAACTATATGGTGGCCCACACGCTGAAGTAAATTGTATTCAACAAGTAGTGAAGGCTGATAAACAGCTTATAAAAGAAAGTACTTTATATGTGTCGCTCGAACCATGCAACCATACCGGTAAAACGCCTCCCTGTTCAGAACTTATTATCGAAAATGAAATTCCCAGGGTAGTAGTTGCCTGCACCGATCCATTTGAAAAAGTAAACGGAAGTGGCATTGACCGGTTAAAGAAAGCGGGCATAGAAGTGGTTACCGGAATCCTGGAGAAAGAAGCACAATTTCTGAACCGGCGATTTTTTACGTTTCATCAACAGCACAGGCCTTATATAATTTTAAAATGGGCGCAAAGCAAGGATGGATTTATAGCGGCAGAAGGGTTTAAGCCGGTAGCCATCAGCAATGAACTAAGTAACCGGGAGGTGCATAAATGGCGAAGTGAAGAAGCAGCAATTATGGTGGGCTACCAAACGGCCTTATCCGATGATCCCAGGCTCAGCAACAGGCTATGGCCTGGCAAGAATCCCGTGCGGATTGTGATTGATAAAGAACTGCGTTTACCCGCCACCGCAAACCTGCTGGATGATTCCCAAACTACCATCATCCTGAATACAAAAAAAGATGAAACATCGGGTAAAAGGATCTTTCATCGATACCGGGATGGAGATGACCTTGTAAAAACCACCTGTGATCTTTTGTTCCAGCTGAACCTCACATCACTCATCGTAGAAGGTGGCACCAGGTTGATTCAATCATTTATTGATAATGGAACATGGGATGAAGCAAGGGTGATCGTAAACAGTGAGTTGAATTTACAAAAAGGAATCGCCGCACCAGTATTAAATAATGCTCAACTGTTGAAAAAAGAATCTAACAGGACAGATGATATTTACCATTACCAACGAATCGGGAACGATCAATAATATTTCAATCAAGTTCATTTAAACCTAATCATTGGATCATTATTTCACCATCGATAAATCCTCAATCGCTGAATTCAAAGACCGCGGCAGCCGGTTTATAGCCCATGCCTTCCCGGTAAACGACACGGATACATTTAAAAAGCAGCTACAATTACTTAAAAAAGAACATCCAAAGGCTGTTCATCATTGTTTTGCTTATCGGCTTGGGCTTACCGGTGATCTTTTTCGGGTAAGCGACGATGGCGAACCTTCGGGAACAGCGGGCAAGCCTATTCTTGGGCAGATCGACAGTAAAAATCTTACCGATACTGCCATCATCGTGGTAAGGTATTTTGGAGGAAGTTTATTGGGGGTACCCGGGTTGATCAACGCCTATAAGACTTCCGCCGCCCTGGTGTTACAAACCATTCCTGCCATACAAAAACAAGTAGAGATTCCTTATTCATTAGAGGTAGATTATACAGGCGTAAATGATGTGATGCAGATCATCAAACAGTTTAATTGCAATGTAATTGAACAGGAAATGCAATTGTTTTCCCTGATCAAAGTGGGGATACCAAAAAACAGGCTGGATGAAGTATTGTACAGGCTGACTGATCTGCGCAACGTTACAATCAGGAAAATATTGTAAGCTTTTAATAAAAAAATGGTTTTTTTGACTGATTGTTAACATTTTTTTATACTTTTAGCACCCACTTATTTGAACTGATATGAGAAAAATTATACTGATTTTCGTTTTATTTTGTGCCATTGTAACTGTAAAAGCCCAGCAATTACATTTTACCAGTCAATACCTCCAGCACAACGCTATGTACAACCCTGCCGCAGCGGGTATTTCGAACAAGAATATGATCGGTGTTTCTTACAGGAGCATGTGGTCATCCTTCCCTGGAAATCCACGTACTTTCATGGTGTATGGCGATGCTTATTTGAAAAAACTCAACGCAGGTATTGGTGCGTATGTTTACCGGGATGAAACAGGTCCGACCAGCAGAACCGGTTTGCAACTTGCTTATTCCTACCATATTAAAATGCGTAATGAGAAGCAGAAGCTTGGTATCGGGTTAGAGCTGAGGGCCCTCCAATTTGCCATTGATAAAAACAAATTAAGTACTTCATTGGGAAATGATCCTGTAATTGGAAGTGCAGAAAATAAATTCGGAATTGATGCCGGCGCCGGTATCTACTGGACAGATAGTAAACTGAGTGTTGGTGCAGCTGTAAGCCAGTTAATCCAATCTAAGCTGGAACTTGCCGACGTTCCCAATTCAAAAGAAGGCGGAAAGCTTTACCGTCATTATAATTTCACTGCTAATTACCGTTTACAAACTGGTGATGATATTTACCTGATTCCAAATGCTATGGCCAGGGTGATAGAACATGCCCCGGCTGAATTTGATTTTGGCGTAAAAGTAGATTACCAGGATAAAATATGGTGGGCTTTGAACTTCAGGGTACACCAGTTCTGGAGTGTGCAGGCAGGATTGAAAGTGTTGCAAAGACTTCGTGCCACCTATTCATATGATTATTATGTTGCACCGATCAGCATTTTCTCTGCCGGTTCAGGGGCACATGAAATAGGACTTCAATTTGATCTGAAGAAATAATCTTTATAACCATTGTAATTATATTGTTCTCTCCCTTTATCAAATATACACAACAGCAGATATGAGAAAATTTTACGCGATAGTCCTGGTTATCATGTTAACCATGACTTATCAAACACAAGCTCAGACGACGTTTTCATTTAATTGTGCGAAAGACACCACCATTTTTGGATGTGCATCTGGTTGCCTGGTTATCAAATCCACTATTCCTGATATCCGAAGTGCTGCCAGCACATACGTGATCAACCCGATTGGTGGTGCGGCAGTAGGATGTTATCAACCTTATGTGGCACCAGATATTCCTGGAGCGCCAACAACCATCAATACGGATGACACTTATTCCAGCAAAATAAAATTACCTTTTTCCTTCCCGTTTTTCGGAACTCTGTATGATTCCCTTGTAATCAGTGGAAATGGATATGTTTCTTTTGATATGACCAGGGCAGGGCAATTTTCACATTATGGAATCCTGAGTACCGGTACTGGTTTAAGTGCAACCAGTGGTACCCCACAGGATCTGCCCAATACCCGTTACGACCGTGCATTGATCATGGGGCCTTATCATGATATCAACATCGCTACCAATACTTCTCCCAACAGGAGGATCAAATATGATACTTTGGGCGTTGCTCCTCACAGGAAATGGGTGGTAAGTTATTATAAAGTACCACTCTTCGATTGTACTTCTTTAATTGAAAATTCACACCAGATCGTTTTATATGAAGGTTCAGGTATTGTGGAAGTGTTTGTATACAGTGTTCAAAATTGTTCCAGCTGGAACAACGGAAGGGCAATGATCGGAATGCAGAATTACAACAGGGATCGTGGTATCATGGCACCCGGAAGGGCTGCATCCAATTCACCATGGGGATCGATCAACATGAATGAAAGCTGGCGTTTTGTTCCGGCTTCAGGCCCAACCTTATATCGTAAAGTAGAATTATTCGATTTTGCCGGCAACCTGGTTGCTACCGGGGATACGACCAGCATTGGTAATGGTAAGTTTGAAGTTGTATTTCCAAGTGTTTGTCCAACAGGTCCTACATCTTATGTAATTCAGTCAACGTATGAATCAGCTACTGTTCCCGGCACATTTGAGTTGGGAAGAGATACCGTAAATATTTTCTTTGCAAATCCATTGACTTCTACATCTACTAATTCTAATGCTACCTGTACTTCTAATGGTCTTGGTACCCTAAATGTAAATGTTATAGGTTCAGCCGGCGGACCTTATGAATATTCAGTGGATGGCGTTAACTGGCAGTCGTCCAGCACATTTAACCTGCCTCCGGGAACATACACCGTATTATATCGTATAGTTGGAAATCTTTGTGGTGGTTCAGAAATCATAACCATTGGGGCTGATCCTGGCCTGGTAAGCGGAACCTATACTGCGGATAATGTACTTTGTAATGGTGGAACTACCGGTTCAATTGTTGTTAGTGCATTTAACGGAACTCCCGGTTATGAATATTCAATAAATGGCGCAACCAGTTACCAACCATCGGGTACTTTTAGTAACCTGCCTGCTGGAACTTACAACGTCCGCATCAGGGATAACGTCGGTTGTTTAAGGGATACTGTGATCAATATTACCGAGCCAACTGCTCCTTTAACTGCTTCTTCTGTTACATCAACTGCCAGCTGCTCTGCTACACCAAATGGTTCTATCACGGTTACGGCTAATGGCGGTACACCAGGATACAGTTATAGTTCAGATGGTGGTGTTACTTACCAAACATCAAATGTATTCACCCTCACCAACGGAACGTACAGCATGGTAACTAAAGATGATAACGGTTGTGTTACTGCAACTTCGCAGGAAGTAGTTCCTTTGAATTTCGATCTAACTTTAACAGGCCGTTCAGATACTACTTTGTGCCTTGGTGCATCAGTGGTATTAAATACAACCACAAACGGAGATACTTATAACTGGGATGGCAATGGTGGTACTGGTACCGGTTTAAGCAGCAGTACAGTTGCTAGTCCAACCGCAACGCCTACCGCACCTGGAAGAAATGAATATATTGTAAAAGTAACCCTTGGACAATGTAGCTTGCTGGATACGGTTGTGGTTATTTCCGACAACCAGGTAAGTGTAAATACAGGGTCTGATCTTTCAATATTCATTGGTGAACAAATCCAGATCCCTGCGCAGGCTACGGGAGCAACAACTTACTTGTGGACTTCAGATCCTCCGGGCGCTGCAGGTTTAAGTGCAACTGATGTTTTGAGTCCCGTTGCCTCACCAACCAGCAATATCACCTACATCTTAACAGCTACCAATGCGGCAGGCTGTACGGGTAAAGACAGTGTATTTGTTGAAGTAAAAGCAGTTTGTATCAAAGTAAGCAATGCGTTTACGCCTAACGGTGATGGTATCAATGAATTCTGGACTGTTTATGATAACTACGCTTGTTTTAAAAATGTAACCGTAAATGTATTTAACCGTTACGGTTCAAAAGTATACGAATCAAAAGATTACAAGAATAACTGGGATGGCCGCTATAAAGGCAAATCACTGCCGATCGGAACCTATTATGGCGTGGTTGATTTCATCCTGCCTTCAGGTAAAAAAGTTACCATTAAATCTGATGTGACCATTTTAAGGTAATCAGTAACCATTTTATATTTTCAAAGCCTCCTATGTATACAGGAGGCTTTGTTTATTTATTAATAAACTAACAGGAACGTATATATGCATATTGAAGAACTACGTGATTACGTATTGCGTTTTGAAGACGTGACCGAAGGCTTTCCCTTTGGTGAAGAAGTACTGGTTTTCAAGGTTCATGATAAGATTTTCCTGTTGCTCCCACTGAGCAGCCAGCCACTTCAGTTTAATGTAAAATGCGATCCTGATAAGGCCATTGAGTTGAGAGAATTGTACCCGGATGTGATCCTGCCGGGATTCCACATGAATAAGCGTCATTGGAACACGGTAATCGTGGATGGATCGTTGCCAAAAAAACTATTGCAGGAGATGCTCACAGATTCTTATAACCTCGTAAAAAAGAAATCCCGTAAGAAGTAGGCAGCTTATTTTTTCACTTCATATTTCCAGTTCCTGCTTTTGCCTTCAGCCAGCCATTCGATGGCGGTGGTCATTCTTTTAACCCGGGTCTCTTCTGTTTTGGCTTCTGTTAACCATTGCAGGTAGTCCTTTTTATGAGAGTAGGAAAATTCGGTAAAATTTTTCAGTGCCTGTTTGTTTTTTGATAAGGCTTTCGAAAAATAGTCAGGCACGATCAGTTCTTTTTTATCGGCAGTTTTTTTGGTTACCAGTTTGATGCCTTGCTCATTGAGTTTCATCGCTTCTTTGATCCATGCCATGAGTTTTTTATCAGCAGGAAGATCTTGTAACGAAGTTATTTTTCCCAGGTGACCCATGGCGGTTTCTGCTTTGGCATTTTCAACCAGGCTGCCATCTTTCATCAACGTTGCTTTCCAGAATCCCAGGGCGCTATGTTGTTTGAATGCGGCCATGTGACACATAGGGCCATTATGATAATCGAAATGCGGGAAGCCCCATTTTATTTTTTCTTCTACATCAGGACAGGCTTTATGCACCAGTTCACGGATATGTTTTAAAATGGGTTTGGCGAAATCAGCCGATTTTGAAATGTAGGCATCAATTTCTTTTATTTTCTTTCCCATGATGTTTGCACATTAAAATGAAGAGACTAATGTAAAAGTTTTTTGCAGGGATGAGCGATTTATTTTGTTGAGTGGCAAAAAAAAGCCAGGAAGATTTCCCGGCTAATATTCTTTACTGGTTATTAATTCAGAAGTTCTTACTCACTTTTAAATCTTTGCTGCCTGCTTCGTATACATAAAATCCTTCCCCGCTTTTGACGCCCAGGTTGCCGGCTGTTACCATATTAACCAATAAGGGGCACGGTGCATATTTTGGATTTCCAAAACCATCCTGCAATACTTTCAGGATACTGTAACAAACGTCGAGCCCGATGAAATCGGCCAATTGTAATGGCCCCATGGGATGCGCCATACCCAGTTTCATAACCGTGTCAATTTCTTCCACGCCCGCAACGCCTTCATACAAGCTATAGATGGCTTCATTGATCATTGGCATTAATATCCTGTTTGCAATAAATCCAGGATAATCATTCACTGAACAGGGGATCTTGCCTAGTTGCTTACTCAGATCAATGATCTGTTGGGTAACTTCTTTGCTGGTAGCATAGCCATTGATGATCTCCACCAGTTTCATTACCGGAACCGGGTTCATGAAATGCATACCGATCACTTTATCGGGCCTTTTAGTAGTAGCGGCAATTTTAGTTATTGATATAGATGAGGTATTGGTGGCCAGGATACAGCCAGCCGGTGCCAGCAGATCCATCTGTTTGAATATTTCCAGTTTCAGGTTGATATTCTCAGTGGCCGCTTCTACAACCAGGTCGGCTTGTTTAAGTCCTTCGCCTATGTCGGGAATTGTGGTAATATTTGCCAGTGTTGTTTTTTTCTGGTCTTCTGTAATGCTGCCTTTGGTAACCTGCCTGTCGAGATTTTTTGTAATGGTGGCCATGGCTCTTTGTAACTGGGATGGATTCACATCAATAAGAGTGACGGTAAAACCCGATTGTGCAAATACATGGGCGATGCCATTTCCCATGGTGCCGGCGCCGATTACAGAAACATTTTGTATCATAAATACTAAATTTTAATTGCTCCTATTCGTTCATGTTAGTTTGATGAATGAATAGCGATTAATTTCTTCGCCACATTTTGAAGTTGGAAGAAATGTTGTGAATAGTTGTGCCCGAATCCCTGAACGAACAGTTAAATTGCCCGATCACCCAGCCTTCCACTCCCTGTGCCGGGGGATAGGCTGTGTAACTTTCCGTAAATGATATAATGTTAAGTGATTTTGGTGTTGATGCGGTAGAGTATTGATGGAGGGTTAAAATAGAACTTGTATCTGTTCCCCCTGTTGTGGTGGGCCCGGTTATGAAGGCTACATAACCTTCTATCATCGGCGACCCGTTTGCCCTCCTGCAGGCAATTTCGGTTCGGTTGAAGGCAAATGTCCTTCTACAGAATGCAGAATCAAGGTTACGGATAAACATATGATCTGTTCCATCAAAATTATAAGAAATGAATTCCGATGGTCCGCCTGTGGCACAGGCAAATACGTAACCTGCATTGATGGTATTATTGCCGGTATACGTGAACGTTAGGGTAGGTACTGATGCACTGGTAGTACTATCGATACCGGTAACGGTGATCACGGTATTTAAAGCCATCGTAGCCATAACAGGTATATGGAAACTTCCATCCTGTGCAACATCTGCATGATAATCGAGGCTATCGATCATAACCGTGATGCTTCCGCTGGTTACAGGTATACCATTGCAATTAACCATCGTTCCATTGATGGTAGGTGTTGTTGGTGGGAAATTGATGTATACATTACCGATATTGGTTGAGGCTGCAAAGGGTCCAATGATAGTATCAAGTAAAACCGCTCCGTTTGTATTATAAAACCTCATTTGCAAAGGAACATTTACAGGGATCATACCGTAAGTATATCCATTGGCATCGGTAGTTTCATGATACACTACATTGGAGCCTACCCCATTAAAAGATATGTGGGCATAAGAAAGAATACTGCTGTCGCTCCTGTTTTTATAACGTGCTTCAAACCAGCAAAAGGTATTGTAGATATCCATATTCCAAAAAGTAAAATGACTTACTTCCCCGGAATAGCTGTTTCCATTTTTGGTTGCACTGCCTTCCTTTACCCAAACACCGGCAGATTCATCAAAATACCAAAGTGGTATGCTTGCAGGAGCCGAAGCAGTTAATGATGCAGGTATGTTTGCATTGATCGTTGCTTTTTTCCCGGGAGCCAGTTTAACGGTTTGGTTGCCGGCATCTTTTAACTCAACTGCCAGCATGCCGTAAGATTGCAGTTGGTAAGCCGTGGATGGTGCTTCTACACCCGCCAGGTTTCCCGGCATGCGTTGATTGATATCGGCAGCCGTAGGATCAAGGTAAGTAGCATATATATTTACGGAATCTGTAATGGCATTTCCGGCACTGTTCAAAAATGCGT
>Ga0075163_10010047_pt1 | contig 12395 bp, 7 predicted proteins | sample JI1023141ADNA_FD_71478 | JGI IMG/M metagenome (GOLD analysis project Ga0075163, IMG submission 71478) | Wastewater effluent complex algal communities from Wisconsin, to seasonally profile nutrient transformation and Carbon sequestration -... | ecosystem: Engineered > WWTP > Effluent > Algae...
CCCATGCTCAGCTTGTAGTTGATCAAATTGGGTCTTGGCATCTTTATATTGTTGATAGGCCAACATACCAAGCTGACTATAAATGCCAGTATCGGTCAGGCACTCTAGCAACTGCGCACGCTCTAGATCACCTGCTTTTAAAAATGCCCCAAATTCGGTTTGTGCCAGTAGTACAGCGCGGGTAAATTGCTCGAAGTTCATCCCAATCAATTCGGGAATCAATACCGAACATTCGCTTTTTTGGGTGGTCAATAGGACATCGGTGCTGAGGTTTTTGATGCTGCGATTGACTTTTTGAATAGCACCATCGAGGCGTTTACGCGCTCGTTGCACCTCCCATTTGGCCAGATAACGCTGACCATCAATCCCCAAAAACTCGACCGCCGCAAAACCATGCGTACTGCCTCGACTGAGCAAATTACGCTTGTCGCCAAAGGCCAAGCTTTGCCCAATCTCCGGCAATTTGCCTTCTTGTCCGAGGCTGGCACTGCGTAGACGCGGCACTTCATCAAACAACGCCAAACATAATGCGTCGAGTAAGGTGCTTTTGCCAGCCCCTGTAGGCCCTGTAATCGCACTGAGTCCTGCACTGAGCAGTGGCTCGACCGAAAAATCCACCACTTGCGGCTGCCCCTGATGCGCAGCCAACGACGCCAAATTGAGCACTTCTAGACGCAGGATTTTCATGTGGATTGCTCCACTGCATCTACATCTGCTTGTTCGGCGAGTTGTAAGAGTCTTGCAAAATCTTGCATCACCTGTGGATCAAGCTCGCCATAACGCTGCTGCCAGATTTTTTCAAACAGTTGGGTGGGTGCTGGCAAATGCTCGGCAAGTGCAGAGTGCTGGGCATCTGGCTGTTCATCGGCGATTGGCTGGCCGTGCTGTTGATGACGTAAGCGCAACAGTCGGACACGATCCAAAGGCAACACGGCTTCAATCGACTGACGTAAATCGGGTGGCGCAGGCCCTTCGATCTCTACCATTACCTCTAGCCATGCGCGCTGTGCTGGATGAGTCACCGCAGGCCATGCGTAGGTTTGTAGTTCTGCGAGCAGCTGTGCAAGCGGCATCGCGCCTGTGCTTGGAAAACGCAGCATCGGCACACTGCGTGGAATCAATATGGGGGTAATCTGTGGTGGTTGATCGGCGGTCAACTCGATGTCTAAGATTTGATGCGGATAATTGCGTTCACTAAATGACAGCGGAATCGGTGAGCCGCTATAACGGATACGATCCTGCCCTCCAACGCGCTGCGGTTTGTGCAAATGCCCAAGCGCCACATAATCAAGGCTTTGATCAAACCAGTCACACGGCATGGCCTCGGCTGCACCAATCACGATATTCCGCTCTGAATCTGACGTTTGACCACCACGCAAATGCGCATGGGTCATCGCAATCACCACTTGTCCGGCTTCACGTTTGGCCGCAACGGCTTGCCACAAGTGTGTATACAACTGTTTGGCGCCTTGCATGACATCATCTTGTGCAGTCGCTTGGCTCACTTCAGCCGGACGCAAATACGGCAGTGCTACACAATAGCCTTGGACTTGACCATTGACCTGCAATGGAATCAGCAGATGTTCAATCCCTGCCGCATCGTCGGGTCGTTGCAACCGACCAATCACATGGGTATTAAAATGACTCAGCAATGGTGCAGGCAGCTCAATCCGCCCACCAGAGTCGTGATTGCCTGCAATCATGATGATGTGCAGCTGTGGTACCAGCCGATGCAGCGACGCCAAAAACTCATACAACATCCGCTGTGCACTCATCGGCGGATTGACCGTATCAAACACATCGCCAGCAATCAGCAGGACATCCGGTTGACGCTCGCGAATTTGTTCGGTCAGCCACTGTAAAAACTGCACGTGCTCATAGTCACGGCTGTGATAATAAAAACTCTGACCCAAATGCCAATCTGAGGTATGAAATATCTTCATTTATCGACGATGAACCCACATCCTATTCCTGTTCACACGCTAACAAATTTTTGAACGATGCGCATAAAAAAAACCACGTCTTTTCCAACGGCGACAGGATCGCGATGTAAAAGACATGGTTTGTGCAAACAACAATTTCAACGCGCCCAAGTTAAGCAAAATCACCTGATCGGCGGCGATACCCAACTTGGGGGATAGACAACAAAGCCTTGGATTTGTTACCTAATTTGACATCACTGACGCGGCTTAATTTCACCGCTTTTGATTTTCGCAAAAAAGCCATTGACCTCACGTTTGACAATCGGTAGCAGCAAGTACAGACCAATCACATTGATAAAGGCCATAATAAACACGCTGGCATCCGACAAATCAATCACCGGCCCCAAGCTCATCGCCGCACCAATCACGCAGAAGCTACAAAACAACAGCTTATAAGCCAACTCTTTACCTCGCCCCATCCCAAACAAATACGTCCAGCCTTTGAGGCCATAATACGACCAAGACAGCATGGTCGAATAGGCAAACAGCACCACTGCAATGGTCAGCACAATATCAAAGCCTGGTAAGGCGCTATTGAATGCCATCGATGTGATTTCAACCCCTTGCAAATTGCTTTGGGTATAAGCACCGGTCACCACCACAATCAACGCCGTCATGGTACAAATGATTACGGTGTCAATAAATGGCTCTAATAAAGCAACCAAGCCCTCAGTGGTCGGATGGTTGGTACGCACCGCAGAGTGGGCAATCGGTGCAGAACCAAAACCAGCTTCATTGGAAAAGGCAGCGCGTTTAAAGCCTTGGATCATCACCCCCAAAATGCCACCAAGACCAGCGGCCGGAGAAAATGCCCCTTCAATAATCGCACTGATTGCCGCAGGGACTTGACTAGCATTGGTCGCCAAAATCACCACACCCGCGCCCAGATAAATGACCGCCATCAGCGGCACCAACACGCCGGTCACTTTGGCAATAGTTTTAATCCCACCAATAATCACCACACCGGTCGCAATTGCAAAGCCCAATCCAAATAGGTATGCACCCTCAGTCACCTCAAACTGGTTCATCAGCTGGGCAGTCGCTTGGTTGGCCTGAAATAAATTCCCTGCCCCAAACGCCCCAAAAATCACCATCACCGCTGCACAAACACCTAAGAACTTGCCTAATGGTGCCAAACCACGTTCAGCCAACCCTGCCGACAAATAATACATGGGGCCGCCGGAGACTGAGCCATCGGCATGTACCTGACGATATTTGACCCCAAGCGTACACTCGACAAATTTGGTGGCCATCCCCATCAGACCCATCACGATCATCCAGAACGTCGCACCCGGCCCACCAATCGAAATCGCCACGGCGACCCCTGCAATGTTGCCTAGCCCCACTGTTCCCGATAATGCAGTACTCAAGGCTTGGAAGTGACTGACCTCACCTGCATGAGAAGGATCACTGTACTTACCCCGTACAATATCGAGTGCAAGCCCAAATTTACGAAATTGGATAAATCCAAAATACAGGGTACAAATCAGCGATGCGACCGCCAACCACGCCACAATAAACAAAATTGGCGTACCCGGAATAGGAGCAAAGACTATCGGCACGATGGTATTCGCCACCGGCTCAAAAATCCCCCGAATGACCGCATCGACCCCTGTCGGCTCATCAGCGGCACACGCCACTGTTGAAAATAGCGACAGGAGTAATGCACTCCAGAGCTTATGCATGAAAAAACCTCGCCGGTTATAGAATAATGATGGGCAGCAAGGGGATAGACCGCTTAGATCCATACGCCACACATTGCTTTATGGGTGATGCGGATACCATCTCAACAAAGCATATGTTGGTCTTGAGCGGTATTGATGACTTAGGTAAATCACCTCACACACTCACGATTGCCACTGGCAAGATGCCAAAACAGCCCACCTTATCACCTTGCCAAATTCTTTGTAAACAAGCATGTTTTGTGCCACGTATTCTAAATTTTTTTAAAATTCAAGGATGGATGCCGTTTAGAGTATCCATCCGAAGATCAGTTGAACGCAAGGTTGATCACTGCCAGACGGCGAGTACAGGCGTTAAGGTTTGTAAAATGCTATCGTCTAGCTGCATCTGTTGGCGCATCTCTGGTGTGAGGACGAATCCTGCCATCGCATCGACGAGTGCTTGCACATCTTGTTGCAACAATAGGCGGCCATCTCCAGCACGGATGGACGCCATTTGATGTGCTGCCCCTTTATACCAATCCTGCACAACAACCGCATCATCACGTGATCCAAGTACTCGAATCAACAAGCTATCTTCGATCCGCGAAAACCAGAGTTGATCAGATCGAATTTCTGCAGCAAACTGCAACTGATCTGGATCAGTATCATGATCAGCAATCACATCCTCACGGAATCCTCGAGCAAACTCATAGAGATCTGCACCTCGGCCGCCAAAGAGGGTATCAAACCCTTGCCCTCCGACCAATCGATCAGCACCACTCCCTCCAAACAGTGTGTCAGTGCCAACTCCGCCCATCAACTGATCATCGCCACTGCCGCCTTCAAGCCGATCAACACCTGACCCACCATCAAGCACATCATGCCCCGCTCCGCCAATCAGCACATCACTGCCTGACCCCCCGATCAGACGGTCATCATCAAGATTGCCATACAGCTGATCCGCACCACTGCTACCTGAGAGCTGATCCGCACCTGCTCCACCATATAAGGTGTCATTACCAAGCTGACCATACAATTGGTCTGCATCGTCGCCACCGTAGAGCTGATCATGACCGGCATCCCCACGCAGCACATCACGACCACTCTCACCGCTGAGGAGGTCATCATCATCACCGCCATACAAGATGTCTTGTCCACCCCCACCAAACAGTTGGTCTTGGTCTAACCCACCATAGAGTTGATCCATGCCTGCATCGCCATACAGCTGATCTTCACCTGCATCACCATACAAGCTGTCGGTACCGATCCCTGCATTGATCCAATCGTTGCCTTCTCCACCATACACCACATCCTTGCCTGAACCTGCATAGACCGTATCTGCATCCCCGCCTGCCCAGATCATATCTGCACCAGAACCACCATCAATGGTGTCTTGCCCTATGCCACTTGTGAGATTGTCATTGCCATGATCGCCATACAACTGATCATGACCTTCTCCACCATACAGATCATCGTTCAACAGACCACCACGAATGACGTCATCGCCCTGACCACCATACACATAGTCATAACCATCACTGCCTTGCAGCATGTCAGCGTCAAAGGAGCCATATCTCACATATAGATCAACCGAGGGTACGGCCGATGCTGCATCAGCTGATGCGATGTTGATGTGCGAGATGGTGATCGAAGGGGATTCACTCATCTCATATTCCGCCTCTGCGCTCAGTTGATGCGTATATTGCCCCTGAGCATTGAGCGTAAATAGCCCAAGTCCTGTAAAAACAGCGCCATCTTGTGTGGACAAATCAAAAAACTCACCATTGATGAGCACCTGCAATGCAACGGGCACCTGTCCTGCCAAATGGGTTTGTATGCTACGCCCAACCATTTGAATAACAAGTGGATAACTACGGCTGTCCTGCTGATTACTAATCTCAACCATCAATTCAAAGGTCAATCGATCACCATCAAACAGATCTTGATAATGACTGTATTCAAATGTATATGAACCATCACGATGAATGGCAAAACCATAAGGCAGCTGAGTAGCAGGATCGATATAGGCATGGTTGCCAAAATCGTTGGTGACAACCGCACGAAAAAGGTTGTCCCCGCCACCATCTGCATCAACGTAGCTTAAGTTTGCCAATTGAGGCCATCCACCCGTGACATCGGTCAGCGTTGAAAATGTGATGTGATCAGTTTGCAAGATGGCGGGGTCGTCAACGCCATGCACCTTAATGTCTAATGGCAACGGGGTAATGATGCCTGACGCATGCTGAACGCTCAGATTAAACACATCCGTCAAGGTCTGATGTGCTGCGATGGGATAATCAGATGCATTAAAATAATACTCATAACGACCGTCTTGATGCAGCTTTAACACTCCTGCTGCATTCGTCGACAGCATCTGATAAGGCCACTCGGCTAATGTTGCAGTATTCGCAGAACTGCTCAGATGGAGCTGATAATCTCCGGTATCATGAGGATGATCCCCACTGATCATGACCGAATATTGGGTGTTTTCGGCAGCAACAAAGCGGATCTGGTTGGTGTTGATGTCACCGTTGAGGTGCCAGACTGAGCCATCAGAACCATAGACCGACAAGGTCACATAAGACAAGCCTAACGGACTCGCTGAGCTCGAGAGTGTCAGGGTTTCGCCTGCGGTGGGCTGATGAATAATATAGGTATCACCATAGACGCGTTGATTTGGCAACATAAAACGATCGACCTGTTGATCTGTGATATAGAGCAAGCCTAAGGCGCTCGACCCCAAATCGGTCACCCGATCAAACACAATCGGTTGCCCATTCAATAACAGTTGCTCGCCGCGTGCGACGGGTAAACGACCTGTCACCACCTGCTGATGCTCTAGCATCTGCACCGCTCCAGCGCCTTGGATCGTGACATTGAGTGTTTGCGATGACCACACACCTGTTGAAGAGTTGATGCTGACATCTACCGCAAACTCAAGTTTCTCATGTCGTGATAAGCGCTGATAGGCCGGATGATTGCTGTCAAAACTGACGTTGAGTTGTTGGTCAACACTTAATCCAAACGGCAAATTAGTTTGAGGATCAAGGTATTGATCGGTCAATTCGGCAAATCCATTATCGAGCACACGGACATAGAATGTATTAGTGCCACCATCAGGATCGTTGTAGGCCAACTGAGTGGACTGTAATCCTGAACCTTGAGTAAATGATAACTGACTTGACAATAATTGAGCAGATTGGTCGATGGGAGTGGTTGATGAGGTCATGATTTGATCCTTTAAAAGTGGTTTGGGGTTGTGCACAACTCATGAGCAATCTGCTGTGTATGATGATCTGGGCGTTGATTTCAATCCCTTTCTTCATTCTCATTACAAGGTCTTGCACAGGCTGTCTTTGTAACATATATTGTGATCGCCTTCCCATCTTTCATCACAATCACACAACTATGGCGAGGGACTGACATGTCTATTCAATTATCTCCCAAACAGCAACAACAGCTCGAACAGTATCTCTCACTCGCTGATGGCTTACTCATCTGTGCCGGTGCAGGCATGGGCGTCGATTCGGGATTACCCGATTTTCGGGGCAATCAAGGCTTTTGGCAGGCCTATCCGGCACTAGGTGCACAGCGTCTTGATTTTACCAGCATTGCTAATCCGCAAGCCTTTCGCCGTGAGCTGCGCTTGGCGTGGGGTTTTTATGGTCATCGTTTGGCACTGTATCGCAAGACCATTCCCCATCAAGGCTTTCACGATCTCAAGCGCTTGGGCGAGGCGTTGCCACAACAGTCTTTTGTCTTTACCTCCAATGTCGATGGTCAATTTCAACAGGCTGGTTTTGCCGATGACCGTATTGTCGAGTGTCATGGTTCGATTCATTGGTTGCAATGTCATCAACCCTGCCATCCTGAGATTTGGTCAGCAAAAGACTTTGCCCCACAGATTGATCCGATTGCCTGTCAGTTGCTCAACGATGCGCCAACTTGTCCGCAGTGTGGAGGGTATGCTCGCCCCAACATTTTGATGTTTGGCGATTGGGACTGGCTGGAAAAACGCACGGTATGGCAAGAGCATCGACTCCATGAGTGGCTCGGTCAATGTCGTAACCCGTTGGTGATTGAGCTGGGCGCAGGGACAGCCGTGCCTTCCGTACGCATCCGCTCTGAGGAGACACAAGGACTATTCATTCGGGTCAATCCGCGTGAGTACGAGCTACCCTATTCAGGCGGGATTGCCCTTGCCTGTGGTGCCAAACAAGGGATTGACTTGATCATGAAAGCGGCGAAAAATATCGGTTTAATCCAATAAAAACATGATATTATATCAAAATTGATGCTTTGGACATCCATCATGCGTCTTGCAACAATCGTCCCCAACGATCTGCCGACAGTCGCACCGTCAGCAGATCGCCGCTCAGCCTTACAGACAGATCACGACCTCGAAGCGATTGGCATTTGGTTGCAGACTCGCGGCTCGCGCTCAGCCCACACCGCGCGTGCGTATCGCAAAGAGGCTGAGCGTTTTGTGCTGTTTATTCATCTTGAATTGGGACTTGAGCGTCTAGCACAGCTCAAAGTTGAACATGTCCAAGCGTACCTTGATCATTTGGCTGATCCTCCTGAACATTGGTTAATTCCGACTCATTTACCCAAACATGAACGCCTGATGTCACAATGTTTGCAAGGGGCGCTGTCTGCAAGTTCGATCAGTTATGCGCGTACCGTGATCAAAAGTTTGTTTCGGTATCTACAAGACGCTGGACACGTCCACAACAACCCCATCGCACTCACTGCACAGCCCATCGTCAACCCCACACCGATGGCAGATCGGGCGCTTGAACCAGCGGCGTGGTTGTTTTTGTGGACATGGCTGGTTGAGCAAAGTGAGCAAGCACAAGGGCTACTCGCCACACGGCAGGCCATGCGCCAACGTTGGTTGTGTGCCCTGCTGTATCACACCGGCTTACGTCGCTCGTCGATTGCTGAAGGACGGATGAGTGGTTTTATCCGCCGTGAGGGACGCTGGCAGCTGACCGTGCCGAGCAAAGGTGGCCGCAGTCATACGGTAATTTTGCATCAACAGCTGTTGGCAGAATTGCAACATTATCGGCAGTCCTTGGGACTCAGTCCGCTGCCTTATCCACATGATTCTCAGCCGCTCGTCAGTGATCTACGCCAGCCGGATCAACCGATTTTGGCACGGCAAATTGGCTATGATCTGGAACAGATTCGCAAGCAGGCCGCCGCCGTCTGCCCCGATCCTTATCTGGCAATGCAAATAGCCGCCCTCACCCCTCATGGATTGCGCCACACCTACGCGACGCATAGCCTGATCGCGGGTGCTCCTCTTGATGTGATTCAGCACGCACTTGGGCATCGACAGATTAGTACCACCTCGCTATATGCCAAAACCACGACTCAAATGCGCGAGCAACACGCTGATCGGATGCAACAATTTTGGCAACACTTGCAAAATCACCACACGCCACGTTAGCAACGGCTTGATATGCTCTGATCTTCAATATTTTGGGGGATCAACATGCAGATATTTCGGCCATTGATATTCACCTCACTGCTCATCAGCTTGCCTGTACTGGTGTATGCAGCAGAAACACCACCAACCGACACCGCCACACCTCCGGCAGAACCCGCACCAACAGCCAAATCGCCAGAAGCGTGTGTGGCGTTGGAGAGCAACGCAGATCGCTTGAGCTGTTATGACACGGCATTTGGCCGGCCACTCGCAGCAAGCTTACCCGTACCAGTACCGAGCACGCCTGAGCCGATCGCGGCAACACCTGCTCAACAACCGGTCGTGACACCACCCAACTCCATGCTTGCAGGTCTATTTGACCTTGATCGACCCATCCGCCTAGAGGCTGATCCGTTTGATCCCACTATTTCTTTGCTTGACCGACGTTGGGAATTGTCTGAAAAAGCCAAACTTGGCACGTTTAATATCCGCGCCTACAAGCCCGTGTATTTGTTGCCGGCGTTTTATACAGGCAATGTCAACGAACTGCCGACGAGTCCAAACCCAGACAATCAGGTCAACACGCCACAAGCGCTCAAAGACATCGAAGCCAAGTTTCAGCTGAGTTTTAAAACCAAAGTTGTTGAAGGTTTACTCGATGATTGGGGCGATGTCTGGGTGGGCTATACCCAATCTTCCCATTGGCAAGTGTATAACTCGTCGGCGTCCCGTCCATTTCGGGAAACCAACTATGAACCGGAAGCCAGCCTCATCTTCAAAACCAATTACTCGATTTTGGGTTGGAATGGCCGTTTGCTGGGTTTAAGCCTGAATCATCAATCCAATGGTCGCTCACAGCCGCTGTCGCGCAGCTGGAACCGTGCGATTTTACAGCTGGGTTTTGAACGGGATAACTGGGCGGTGATGTTGCGGCCTTGGTATCGTTTTTCTGAGCCTTTTGATGATGACGATAACCCTGACATCGAAGACTATATGGGACGTGGTGATCTCCAAACCGTCTACAAATGGAAAGATCATGAGTTTGCCTTGATGCTACGCCATAGCCTCAAAGGTGGCGAGCTGTCTAACGGTGCTGTGCAATTTGATTGGAGTTTTCCGGTTAAAGGTGCTTTGCGTGGTTATGTGCAGGTATTTGATGGATATGGCGAAAGTTTGATTGATTACAACCATCGGGCAACCTATGTGGGATTGGGGATTTCTTTGCTGAATTGGTACTAAGGGGTGTTGATATTTTATTAACTGCTTAGGCTAATTTTGGTCGCAATAAAATAAAAAAGCTCCATGGTGACATGGAGCTTTTTGAAAGATTTACCCTGATGACCTGGTACATGGAAGACTCACTGACCTGCGCCGAGGATACGTCACCGGTGCGGTAGCTAAATCACGTTTGCGTGATTGCGCCAGCGAGCTACTGCACCGGTGACGTATCCTCGGCAACAGCAGGGCTGAAACAGTCTTCCTTGTGATCAATGACTTGGCTTGACTCATCAGCGGCGCAGCGCCGCCAATCACCCGAAGGTGAATCGCTAAACCTTTCAATGAAGCAAGGTTCGCCGAATTGTGCGTTGAAGTCAAGCCTGATCATGCAGATGTATTTGAGCGAGCGTCATCTGGTGTCGCACATGCCAACAGCATCACACATTTGATTTAAAAATACTTTCTACGACATCAATCGTCGCGATACATCCCATTCACGCTTGTATTTGCAGCGGTCTTGTCGCAACTTTGTATCGTGTGGCTTGACAAGGTGTTGAGATTATTTGCACGATGCGTTCGGCCACTCATACTCATTTACACCTGCCAAATTTTCATCACAAATGATTGATTTGTGAACAAACAATCTGGACAGCGTGGCGTATTAGGACGATGTACAACAATGCCGTATTCATTTGCTCATATTCAACGCGCATGGAGCGTGCAAGACCCACAGTTGGTGGGCATGATGATGGCGCTGGCACATCACGCCGACCCTGCGCCCAAGCAACCAATCCCAGACGATGAACTCACCTTTGAGCGTTTCTTGAGCAAGATTTTTGCAGCAAGCTTTCGCGAGCAAGACGCTGAAGTTCAGTTTGCCCAGCGTCTTGCTATGATCGCCACGCTAGAAGCCGATCAAGGCAGCGCACCACTCCCTGAGCGCTACAAATTACATGTGTTGCTGCGCGCCTTGTGGGAAGACGACTCGCCTTATGCCCGTGTGGTGTTGATCCAAGCGATTCGCGAGTTGCCACTGGTGTATGGGGTGTGGAAAGCCATCAAACATATTTTTAAAGCCGCCGAAGCCAAACATGATTATGCGATGCTGGCGGTGATCAGTGCTAAGCTGGATCTGGCACGCGCCAAACCACAAGCACAAGGCATTAGTGGCGCAACGCTGACCTATATGGTGCTGCGCGCTTGGCGGGTACTGCGTACTTTGGGCGAGCAAGCACCGATTCGTTATGCTGATACTGCTATTTTATATTTGGCGGAATACGCTGAGAGCATCCAAGATGGTCGGATGATCGTGAGCAATACATGGGTGCTCAACCATTTGTGTTTTCACAACTTGCCGCACAGTTATGGAATTGATCAGTTCAAATTGGCTGGCAAGCGCAAATTATTTGATGCCAAAGGGCGTGCGTTTGCGCAGCTGTGGCAGCGCCATCCTGCACCGCTGTTGCGCCTGATCGGTTTGGCGCGTAGTGAAGCGGTGCGGCAATGGGCAACCGATAGCTTAATCCATGATTTTGCCTTGCAATTGCGTGAAGTGAGTGTGGGGAGCATCCAGCAGTTGTCGCAATTGGCGATATACAGCAGCGCACGCGATGAACTGATTGTGTGGTTGCTCAAACACGCCAGCTTTGAACAACATCAATACGCTGCGCTCGGCCTGCATGACGTGGTGATTGCCCTGCTCGACTCGCCGTTTGCCGACGCACAACGCTATGCCTGTGGGTATGCCAAAGCGCATGGACGCCAGATTCCACTCTCGCATCTGCTGCGCCTTGCCGATAGTAGCAGCCCTGAGGTGCGCCAATTGGTGATGGAGTTGTTGCTGTCGCGTGATCCACGCGTCGATATTGGCCTTGTAGCTTGGGGGCAATTGCTAGACTCCAGCCATCATCATGCGATGGCCGCTGAGCAACTGCGCAAACATTTTGGGCGTAGCGAACTGCACGCTGAATGGTTTGCTGAGCGGTTGTTGTCTGGCTCGCGTTTTAGTGTGGATTTTGCCAAAGCCAATCTGCTCGGCTTGCATCCGCTAAAATCGTTGCCGGTTGCCTATTGGACAGATTTGGCCAATACGTTGAG
>Ga0075163_10010048_pt1 | contig 12392 bp, 12 predicted proteins | sample JI1023141ADNA_FD_71478 | JGI IMG/M metagenome (GOLD analysis project Ga0075163, IMG submission 71478) | Wastewater effluent complex algal communities from Wisconsin, to seasonally profile nutrient transformation and Carbon sequestration -... | ecosystem: Engineered > WWTP > Effluent > Algae...
AAGCAGCTGGCGGGCGTGGACATCGTGCACATCCCCTACAAGGGCACCACCCAGTTCCTGCCCGACCTGCTGTCGGGCCGGGTGCCGATGTCGATTGACAGCATCCCGGCGCACCTGGCCAACATCCGCGCCGGCAAGACCCGTGCGCTGGCCGTGGCCAGCGCCACCCGGTCGGCCACACTGCCCGACGTGCCCACCTTTGCCGAAGCCGGCCTGCCTGGCTACGAAACCGCGACCAACTACACGCTGTTTGCGCCGGCCAAGACGCCGGCCGATGTGGTGGCGGTGCTCAATCGCGAGGTCAATGCCATCCTCAAGCTGCCCGAGGTGGCCGACAAGCTGGCCAGCCTGGGCGTGGTCATTCGTGGCGGCAGCACCGAAGCGGCCCAGGCCCGGGTGGTGAGCGAGCTGGACAAGTGGGCCAATGTGATCCGCAAGGGCAACCTGGTCCTGAATTGAACGGCCCATGACACCATCCTCTCCTCGCCTGCTGCTGGGCTGCATTGCCGACGACTTCACGGGCGCCACCGATCTGGCCAACAACCTGGTGCGCAGTGGCATGCGGGTGGTGCAGGCCATGGGCGTACCGGCCGACCCTCTGGAGGCCGGTGCCGACGCTGTGGTTATCGCGCTCAAGTCGCGCACCATCCCTGCGGCCGACGCTGTCGCCCAGTCGCTGGATGCGCTGGCCTGGCTGCAGGCCCAGGGTGCGCAGCAGATCTATTTCAAGTACTGCTCCACCTTTGACAGCACGGCCGCCGGCAACATCGGCCCCGTGGCCGAAGCGCTGATGCAGGCCCTGGGCACTGACTTCACCATTGCCACCCCGGCCTTCCCGGACAACGGTCGTACCGTTTTCAAGGGCCACCTGTTTGTGGGTGATGGGTTGCTCAACGAAAGCGGCATGCAGAACCATCCGCTCACGCCCATGACCGATGCCAATCTGGTACGGGTGCTGCAGGCACAGTGCGCCGGCAAGGTCGGGTTGATTGATTACAAGGCGGTGGCGGCTGGCGCTCAGGCGGTGGGTGAACGCATTGCGGCCCTCAAGGCCGAGGGCGTTCGGCTGGCGGTGGTGGACGCCGTGTCCAACGACGATCTGCTGCGCCTGGGGCCCGCACTCAAGGGGATGCCTCTGGTCACTGCGGGCTCGGGCGTGGCGATTGGTCTGCCGGGCAACTTCGGGCTGGCGCCTTCGTCGACCGCCAGCGCCCTGCCACCGGCCAACGGGCTGCAGGCGGTGGTGTCAGGCAGTTGCTCGCTGGCCACCAACCGGCAGGTGCAGCATTTCGTCCGGGCCGGCCATCCGGCCTTGGCCCTGGACCCCTTGCGCCTGGCCCAGGGGGCCGATCTGGTGGCCGAGGCGCTGGCCTGGGCCCGGCCTTTGCTGGCCCGGGGTCCGGTGCTGGTGTATTCCACCGCCGAGCCTGGTGCCGTCAAGGCCATTCAGGGCCAGCTGGGGGTGGAGGCGGCTGGTGCCATGGTTGAGCGCGCGCTCGCAGCCATCGCGCGCGGCCTGGTGGCAATGGGGGTGGCGCAACTGGTGGTGGCCGGAGGCGAAACCTCGGGCGCCTGTGTTCAGGCGCTGAACATCAGCCAGATGAAAATTGGCCCGCAGATCGATCCGGGCGTGCCCTGGTGCCATGCGGCGTCGGACGTGGCGCCCGGTGCTGGGTTGCACATCACGCTGAAGTCCGGCAACTTCGGGTCCGACGACTTTTTCACCAAGGCCTTTGGACTGTTGCCATGACCGAAACGCAAGCCCGGGACGAAATCTGCCGTGTGGGCAAGAGCCTGTTTGATCGCGGCTATGTCCATGCCACGGCCGGCAACATCAGTGTGCGGCTGGATGAGTCTGAAGGGGGCGGCTTCCTGATCACGCCCACCGATGCCTGCCTGGGCTTTCTGGAGCCCACCCAGCTGGCCCGGCTGGATGCCGATGCACGGCAGACCAGCGGCCCGGTTGCTAGCAAAACCATAGCGCTTCACGCAGCGATTTACAGGGCTGCATCCACTTTTGATGCCCAAACCCGGTGTGTGATCCACACCCACAGTACCCACTGCGTCGCGCTGACGCTGCAGCCCGCTGGTGCCGAGCTGCTGCCGCCGATCACGCCTTACTTTGTGATGAAGGTGGGCCATGTGCCGGTCATTCCGTACTTTCGCCCGGGCGACCCGGCGGCCGCGCTTGCCGTGGCGCAGGCCGTTCAGGCCTGGGGCGAGCGTGGCACCCCGATCCGCGCCGTTATGCTCAGCCGGCTGGGGCCCAACGTCTGGCACCACACCCCTGGTGCGGCCATGGCCACACTGGAGGAGCTGGAAGAAACCGCGCGGCTCTGGGCCATGACCCGTCTCCTTCAGCCGCAACCCCAGCCCTTGACTGAAGCTCAACTCCAGACCCTGCGAGATGTCTTTGCGGCTCGTTGGTAGCTCGCGTCCCAATCCTTCCAACGATAGAGCCTAGGGAAACACCTAGGCTTTTTTGGGCTCATTAACGTATACATTAATAAATGCAATATCAAATGCGCTAGATCTTCCATCGCCAGCATGACCATCCAAACCACGTCCGAGCTCAACACTGCCCGTCTGCAGGACCTGCGGTGGACCGGCTCAGGGCTGAACCGGCCTGAGTGCGTACTGGCCACCCGGCGAGGAGACCTGTATGCGGCCGACTGGCGTGGCGGCGTTGCCCACATTCACCCCGACGGAACCCAGACCTTCTACGCGGCAGAACCGGTGGATGGCGAAGCCATCAAGCCCAATGGCATCGCGCTGCTGAAGGGCGGGGCCTTCCTTCTGGCTCACCTTGGCGTCGAACGCGGTGGCATCTTCAAGTTGGAGCGCGACGGCCGCACCACCCCGTGGCTGACCCGGGTTGATGGCGTGGACCTGCCCCCATCGAACTTCGTCGTCGAAGACAATGCGGGCCGTTTCTGGATCACCGTCAGCACCAGACTCTCTCCGCGGGCGCTGGGCTACCGGAAGAGCTGCAACGACGGCTTTGTGGTGATGGTTGACACGCGGGGCGCGCGCATCGTCGCTGACGGCCTGGGCTACACCAACGAGTGCGCGATAGACATCAGTGGCCAGTGGCTCTATGTGAACGAGACGTTTTCGCGCCGGCTTTCGCGCTTTCCCGTCGCGGCCGATGGGTCCTTGGGCGTCAAGCAAGTGGTGACGGAGTTTGATTCGGGTACGTTCCCTGACGGCCTGGTGCAAGACGCTGCGGGCGATTTCTGGGTGACCAGCATTGTCAGCAACCGGCTGATCCGAGTGGCCGCGGACGGCAGACCGACCATCTGGCTTGAGGACAGTGAGCCAGACCACCTGGCCTGGGTCGAACAGGCCTGGCAGACCAACGAGATGGGTCGGGCGCACCTTGACGGCGTCAAGAGCCAATGCCTGCGCAATACATCCAGCCTGGCCTTTGGAGGTCCGGATCTTCGCACCGGCTATCTTGGTTGCCTGCTTGGCGACCGCCTTGCTACCTTGACCATGCCAGTCGCTGGTCATCCCCCAAACCACTGGAACTACCCATGAGCCGAGCCACCCCGACACCCGCTGACAGTGTGACTATGGTCGACGCCGCTTACAGGGAGATGCACCGCCGAATCCTGGACAACGTCTGGGCCCCCGGGCACCAGGCACTGGAGCAGGAGATCGCGCTTCAACTGGGCATGAGCCGGACACCCGTGCGCGAGGCCCTGATCCGGCTAGCCAACGAAGGCCTGGTGGAGGTGATTCCGCGCCGCGGCATGCGCGTGCTCCCGGTCTCGCCCACCGACATGAAGGAGATCTACGAGATCCTCGGTGCACTCGAGAGTGCAGCCGCCGAACTGCTGGCTGCACGCAAACCCAGCGATGCTGAACTGGAACCGCTCATTGTCGCCACCCGGGCCATGGAGAAGGCCTTGGCAGCCGACGACCTGGACGCCTGGGCAGAAGCCGACGAGAGCTTCCATGAGCAACTGGTCAGCATGGCTGGCAACAAGCTGCTGGCCGACGCGGTGTTCTGTCATTGGGACCGTGCTCACCGAGCCCGCATGTTTACATTGAGGCTTCGGCCCAAACCTGTCAGTTCCACCAAAGAGCACATGGCATTGGTCGAGCGCCTTCGCGCAGGAGACGCCGCAGGTGCCGCAGCCGTGAACCGCGAACACCGCCAGCGTGCAAGCCGAGAGCTGTTGGCCATCTTCGAGCGTTTCCGTCTGCAGCAGATGTAGGCACCACCTTCGGCCCCGAACCCCATTCCCCGATGAAACCAAGCTATCACATTGCGGTCCTGCCCGGCGACGGAATCGGTGCCGAAGTCATGCAAGCGGCCGACCAACTGCTTGCCGCCGTGCAGTTGCGCATCGGAGTCCGACTCGACCTGAACTACCAGTCCGCCGGCGCGCAGCACTACCTTGACACCGGTGTCGCCCTGCCTGAGTCCACGCTGAAGGTTTGCGAAGAGGCTGACGCCATCCTGTTCGGCGCCATGGGCCTGCCCCACGTACGCGGTACCGATGGCACGGAAATCATTCCGCAACTGGACCTGCGCTTTCACTTCGACCTCTACGCCGGTGTGCGTCCGATCCGCACGTTCGTGGGGTTGCCTACACCGCTGAGCAACCCCAAGGCCCAGGACATTGATCTGGTGCTGGTGCGTGAAAGCACCGAGGGCCTTTTCTATGCGCGCGGCCGGGGCGACGTCCGCACCGAACGCGGCGTTGAAACCGAGGTCTACGACACCATGAAGATCACACGCCATGGCACAGCACGAATCTGTGAATTCGCATTCAAGCTGGCCGAGCGCCGTGCGCAGACCAAAGGCCGCGCCGGCCGCGTGACCAACGTCGACAAGGCCAACGTGTTCTCGTCCATGGCCTTCTGGCGGAAGGTCTTTGACGAGTCGGCTGCACGCCATGCGAGCGTAGCGGCAGACAGCGCCTACGTGGACGCCATGGCCCTGAACCTGGTCATGAAGCCCTGGACCTACGACGTCCTGGTGACCGAAAACATGTTTGGCGACATCCTGTCTGACCTCATCGCAGCGCTGGTCGGCGGGATGGGCATGGCGCCATCGGGCGACATCGGCGACAAGCACGGCCTGTTCCAGCCAGCCCATGGCACAGCGCCTGACATTGCGGGACAGGGCAAGGCCAATCCGACGGCGATGTTGCTTTCCGCCGCCATGATGCTCGACTGGCTGGCCGATCGCACGGGAGACACTCGCCTGGCAGACGGCGCTGCTCTCATAGAGCGTGCTGTGGAACAGGTGTTTTCCCACGGAAGCATCCGACCCATCGAGTTCGGTGGCGCCGACGGCACGGCACAAATTACCAGCGCGGTCATTGCAGCCCTCCAGCCAAGCGCGGCCGTCTGACATGAATCCTGATGCCACGCCGTCCCGACTGCGCCGCCGCATTTGCGTGGTGGGCGCCGGATTCTTCAGCCAGTTCCACCTGGAAGGCTGGAAAGGCATGCCCGAGGCCGAGCTGGTCGGCCTGTGTGACGCCGATCCCGAAAAGGCTGCCGCACAAGCGGCACGTTTTGGAGTGCCGCGCAGCTTTGTTCGGCCGGACGACATGCTGGACGCGGTCAAGCCCGATCTGGTCGACGTGGTGACAACACCCGCCAGCCACGCTGCCGTTCTCGAGGCAATTTTCGCCCGTGGCGTGCCCGCGATCTGCCAGAAGCCATTTGGCGCCAGCTACTCCGAAGCGATGGCCTTGACGGCTCGCGCGGAAGAGACGGGAACCCCCCTGGTCATCCACGAAAACTTCCGCTTCATGCCCTGGTTCCGGGAGGCAAGACGCCTGGTCAAGGCAGGCCATCTTGGTGACTTGCACAGCATCAGCTTCCGCCTGCGCCCGGGCGACGGACAAGGTCCGCGGGCCTATCTCGACCGTCAGCCCTACTTCCGGACGATGCCACGCCTGCTGGTGGTTGAGACAGCCATCCATCTGATCGACACCTTTCGCTTCCTGATGGGCGAGGTCGAGGCGGTCTATGCCCGCTTGCGCCAGCTCAACCCCGCGATCCAGGGCGAAGACGCAGGGTTGATCATCTTTGAATTCGCGGGTGGCAGCACAGGCCTATTCGACGGCAACCGCCTGAACGACCATGTGGCGAGCAACACCCGCCGCACGATGGGCGAGATGTGGCTTGAAGGGTCTGCCGGGGTGTTGCGCCTCGATGGAGACGCCCGGCTTTGGTGGAAGCCCCACCACGGCAGTGAGGCCGAACACCCGTTCGACCGTGGTTCCGACCTGAGCTTTGGCGGTGGCGCAAGTGCAGCCCTTCAGCGTCACGTGCTTGACTGCATGGCCCGGCACCGAACGCCGGAAAACTCTGCCAGAGAGTACCTCCAAAACCTGCGCGTCCAGCAGGCGGTTTATGCCTCGCACCACCGCGGCCGCAGGATTTCCCTGAGCAACTTCGACCCGCTGGAGCTCGTACCAGAACCCTTTTCCCCTGTTTACCCCAAGGAGACAACATGCCCAACGCCAAGAACCTGATGCGCTTCTCGTTTGCACTCGCCGCCGTCGCAATTGCGTCAGCGACACACGCCCAAACAGTCCTGAAATTCAGCCACACCGACCAGCAGCAAGGCGCACGCCATGCTGCGGCCCAGGTGTTTGCCAGGAAGGTCGAGGACTACACCCAGGGGCGCTACAAGGTGCAGGTGTTCTGCTGCAGCCAGTTGGGCAACGACCCCAAGAACATCGAGCAACTCACGCTCGGCGGCATTGACTTCACCGTCTCGGCCACGGGCTCGTACGCCCCGCACATTCCTTCGCTCAACCTCACCATGATGCCGTTCATTCTCGACAGTTACGAGCAGGGCTGGAAGTTCTACGACGATTCCAAGTGGCTCAAGGAGCAGTTTGCCAAGGCACCAGCCAAGGGTTTTCGATTCCTCGCCACCTGGGAGGCAGGTTTTCGCAACATGACCACCAAGGACCCACTGAATGGCCCCGATGACGCCAAGGGAAGGAAGCTGCGCACATTTCCCAATGAAATGATGCGCTGGACGCTGGAGGCAATGGGATTCGGGATCCAGATCATGCCGCTGCCAGAGGTTTACCTGTCCATCCAGCAAGGCGCCGTAGCCGGCCAGGAAAATCCGATCGACACCATCTACTCGAACAAGTTTTATGAGGTGGCGCCGAACCTGACGCTGACCAATCACGTCTACAGCCCCATACCGCTGGCCATCTCCGAAAAGACCTGGCAGAAGCTGTCGCCCGCCGACCAGCAGGCGGTAGAGAGAGCTGCCAGGGAAACAGCACCGTTTGCCCGCCAGATGATCAAGGACAACGACGAGAAGCTGCTGGCCGAGATGGCGGCCAAAGGCGCCAGGATCAATCGCAAGCCCAATGTGGATGCCTTCCGCAAGTCGGTCGAGCCGGTCTACGGCAAGGCCCGCGAAAAGTACGGCGCTGATGTGGATGCCGTGTTGTCCGACGCCGCCGCCATTCGCAAGGCTGTCAAGTAAGCCAGGAGCCCGACTGTCATGAGCGATACCGCGCCTGTAGTGGCCCACGCGGGCATGCCGCCTCCGGTGGTGACCCTGCCAGTCGCACTGCGACTGCTCAGCAAAGCTGTCGACTGGACTGTTGTTGCGATGGGGGCGATCATGATCGCGCTGATCTTTGCCAACGTGGTGCTCCATGCCTTCGGCAAAGACCTCGCGTGGGTGACCGAGCTGGGCGAACTCATGATGGTCTGGGTGACCTTTCTGGGCGGTGTGTGCGCGGCGCAGCGCGGCGCACACATGAGCATCAATGAATTCCTCGACAAGTTGCCACCCGGACGCCGGCGCCTGGCCGACATGGCCGTGCAAGGCGTCTGCATCGTGGTGCTGGCCATCCTGTTGTTCTATGGCTACCGCATCGTGGCGGCCAGCTGGGAAAACACGCTCACGACCTTGTTGTGGCCCATGGCCTGGCAGTACATGCCGCTGCCGATAGGCGCCGGGTTGATGCTCGTCTTTACGGGGTGGGACTTCGTCCTGACGCTGCGCGGCGTGCCGCGCGATCGGCGCTACCCCGGCGACGACTAGCCCGAAAGCCCGACACCATGCTGTCTCTTGTGATTTTCTCGATGTTCTTCTTGCTCGCTCTGGCGGGCATTCCACTCATGTTTGCGCTTCTGGCAACTACGCTGGGTGTCATTGGCATCTACGGCATGAGCCACCCGCTGGAGACCATCTTTCTGTCCTTCATTGGGGGGGTTGAGCCCTTTATCCTGATCGCGGTCCCTCTGTTCGTTTTCACGGGCGAGTTGCTGGCGCACGGCGGGGTGGGCAAGCGCATCGTGGAATTTGCCCGGGTGCTGTTTGGCTGGTTGCCCGGTGGCCTGGGTGTGGTTACGGTCGTATCGTGCCTGCTGTTCGGCGGTGTGTCGGGCTCGGCCATCGCTGACACCGCTGCCATTGGCTCACTGGTGATACCTTCAATGATTGCGCGCGGATATTCAAGGGGCTTCGCGGCAGCCTTGCTTTCGGTGGCAGGCACGCTGGCTTTGCTGATGCCGTTGTCCATCCCGTTCCTGGTCTATGCCTTTGTATCGGGCGTGTCCATGCGCTCGCTGTCCATGGCCGGCCTGGTGCCTGCATTGCTCTCGGCTCTCGCCCTGATTGCCGTGTGCATGTGGTACGGCAAGTCCACCGCGTGCGACAACGGGGACGAGCGCGCGTCGATCAAGCAGATCTGGGGGGCCATGCTGTCGGCAGGGCCCGCGCTCATCATGCCGGTGTTCATCATTGGCGGCATCTGGTCCGGCTACTTCACGCCGACTGAGGCGGCTGCCGTGGCCGTGGTTTATGGGCTGGCAGTGTCCATGTTGCTCTACAAGGACCTCCAGTGGGACCGCATCCCCGGCTTGCTGCTCAAGGCCTTCATGACCAGTGCGACGGTTATGCTGGTGATCGGCGCCACAGGCGCTCTGGCCTGGCTGATCACCGTCGAGCAGGTGGCCCAGCAACTGGCCGACTGGGTCGGTACGGTAGCCCACCAGAAGTGGGTGTTCCTGATCATGCTCAATGTTGCACTGGTATTGCTGGGCATCTTCATCGAGCCGCTGCCGGCCTTGCTGATGGCCGCCCCGCTGTTCCTGCCGCTGGCCATGGCTTTCAAGATCGACCTGATCCACATGGGTGTGATCATGACCGCCAACCTCGCCATTGCCCTTTACACCCCGCCGGTGGGGGGGACGCTCTTTGTCGCCGCCAAGCTGGCCAAAGCGGGAATCGGCGAAATCATCCGCCACCTTTGGCCGTTGATGGTCGCCACCTTTGCCGTGGTGTTGCTGATCACCTACGTACCGTCTCTGACCTCGTGGCTGCCGCGCTTGATCGCCAGTCTCGGATAGACCAAGGCTCAACCCCATGTACATCGTCACCGTGATCTTCCAGGTCAAGCCTGCCCATGCTGCACAGTTCATGCCTGCCATGATCGCCAATGCCGACGAGTCGCTGCGTTGCGAGGCCGCTTGCCGCCAGTTTGATGTGTGCGTATCGCTGGACGATCCCCACCGAGTCTTCTTGTACGAGGTCTACGAGTCCGCTGCCGCTTTCCAGGGCCATCTGGGCATGCCTCATTTCAAGGCATTCAGCGAGAAGACGGCAGATTGGGTGCAGAGCAAGACAGTGCACGCCTACACACGGTTGTGAGCCGTACAAGCCAGGCAGCGAATCCATTTCATCGACCCGGGGGTCTCCTTGCGCATTGCCCGAACGCCATTGCTCTTCGCCGTAGCGGCCCTTTGCCTGTGCGTTGCAACGCAACGGGCCCTGGGCCGGGACATCGTCGTGGGTCAGGTTGCGCCGTTTGGCGGTCCACTCGCCGTGTCAGGCCGCGACTTCAACCTGGGCGCCATGATCGCCTTCGACGAAATCAATGCCGCAGGGGGCATTGGGGGTCACCGGCTCAAGCTGGTGTCGCGCGATGACGGTTACCGCAGCACCGAAACCGTGCGCCTGGTCGCGGATTTGATTGAGCAGGACAACCCCGTCGCCCTGATCGGCATGTGGGGCGCCGAGAATATTCACGCTGTGCTCGACAAGGATCTTCTGGACAAAGCCGGACTGCCCGTGGTGGGCGTGCGCTCAGGCAGTTCGGCCCTGCGCTCCAAGGGTGCGCTCTTCCATGTGCGTGCCAGCTACCGCGAGGAAGTGCAGCGCATCCTGGACCAGGTTCAAACCATGGGCTCCAGCCGTGTTGCTGTGATCTATGAAGACACGGACTTTGGAAGGGAAGCCTGGGCCGACTCGCAGGCGGCTCTGGCCAAGCGCAACCTCAAGCCACAGGCAGTGGCAGTCCAGGCGAGCAATGACCTCAAGGTAGATGCCACGGTGCAAAAAATTGTCGCCGCTGAACCCCAGGCGGTGCTGCTCGTGGCCAACACCCCGGTCGCAGGGGCAGTGATCAAGGGGCTGAGGGCGAAGAACTCACCAGCCTTCATATTCACCACCTCGACCGTAGATGCCGAACAGCTGGTGACACAGCTGGGGGCGGCGGCGGCAGGTGTTGCAGTGGCCCAGGGGGTGCCCAATCCCTACAAGGCCACGGCACCGATCGCCATGGACTTCAAGCGCCGGATGGCCTCGCTCGGCATTGACCCGGTGCGTGCCAACTTTGCTTCGCTGGAAGGCTACATCGTGGCCCGCATCGTGGGTGAAGGCCTGCGCCGCGCTGGCAAGGACCCGCAGCGCAAGGATCTGGTGCGTGGGCTGGAAGGTCTGCGGCGCGCCGACCTCGGGGGCTTCATGGTCGACTTTGGTCCAGGGCAGCGCGAAGGCTCGCGCTTTGTGGATTTGTCGCTCATTGGTTCTGACGGTCGTATTCGCCAATAGCGCCAGGAGATGGACATGAATATCTACAAACGACTTCTCGCCGCTGGCGTGTCCTGGGCCCTCTTGAGCCTTGCGCTGCCCATTGCTGCTCAGTCGGTCGGCGATGCCCGTATCCTCAAGCTCAACCACACAGACACACCCTCGGGTGCCCGTCACCAGGCTTCGGAGCTGTTCGCTAAGCGGGTGGAGGAGCTCACGCGCGGCAAATACCGCGTCCTGGTGTTTCATTCGGGCCAATTGGGCAACGACCCGCAAAGCATCAAGGCCGTGACCGAGGGCAGGCTGGACTTCACCACCAGCGCCACCGGCAGCTTTGCCGGCCTGGTGCCCGAACTCAACCTGACAGCACTGCCCTACCTGGTGGACGGCTATGAGCAGGGTTGGCGCTTCTATGACACCTCGCCCTGGTTGAACAGGCAGTTCGACAAGTTGGCAGTCAAGGGTGTGCGCCACGTGGCCACCTGGGAGGCGGGCTTTCGCAGCTTCACCACCCGGTCGCCCATGATCCGGCCGGAGGACGCTGCTGGAAAGAAAATGCGCGTCTTTTCGAACGACATGATCAAGTGGATCATGGAGTCGATTGGATACGAACCGGTGGTGATCCCGGTGACCGATGTCTATGCAGCCATCCAACAAGGACGCGTTGAAGGCCAGGAGAATCCGATTGACACTATCCGGGCCTTGCGCTTCAACGAAGTGGCTCCCCACATCGTGCTGACGCAACATGTCTACAGCCCGTTGCCCCTTGTTGCCTCTGAGGCGCTATGGGGCAGGCTGAACACCACAGAGCGTGAGCAGTTCAGCCGCGCCGCCCGCGAAGCTGCGACGCTTTCGCGCAAACTGGTCAGGGAAGCCGACGAGCACAACCTTGAGGCCATGCGCGCGGCGGGCGCCAAGGTCATTCGACCTGATGTGGCGGCTTTCCGCAAGGCCATGTCCAGTGTCTATGCCCGGGCCGAAAAGGTCTATGGCGCCGATGTGGAGTCCATCCTCAGGGACGCCCGAGCCGACAAGCTGGCTGCTGCAAAGTGATTGGCGAAAGGCATTGGGAGCCCTGTGCGATACTTTAAGTTGTCATACAACTTTCCGCATTCACCATGCCCCAATTCGCTGCCAATCTGTCCATGCTCTACCCCGAGCTGGATTTTCTGGACCGGTTTGAAGCCGCCGCCAAAGACGGCTTCAAGGGCGCGGAATTTCTCTTCCCTTATGCCTATGACAAGGCCGAGCTGGTGGCCCGTCTCAAGGCCAATGGCCTGCAACAAGTGCTGTTCAACGGCCCGCCTGGAAACTGGGACGCCGGTGAGCGCGGCATCGCCTGCCTGCCCGGGCGCGAGGCCGAATTCCGCGACGGCATTGCCAAGGCACTGGACTACGCAGCCGCCTTGAATTGCCCGCGCCTGCACGTGATGGCCGGGTTGGTACCTGCCGGCAGCAGCCGCGAAGGCCTGCGCGCCACCTATGTGGCCAATCTGAAGTACGCGGCGCAGCAGGCGGCCAAGCAGGGCTTGGACGTACTGATCGAGCCGATCAACACCCGCGACATTCC
>Ga0075163_10010049_pt1 | contig 12392 bp, 9 predicted proteins | sample JI1023141ADNA_FD_71478 | JGI IMG/M metagenome (GOLD analysis project Ga0075163, IMG submission 71478) | Wastewater effluent complex algal communities from Wisconsin, to seasonally profile nutrient transformation and Carbon sequestration -... | ecosystem: Engineered > WWTP > Effluent > Algae...
AGCCGCGTCCCGGTATGCCCTCGTTGGCGGTGCACGAATCTCTGGGGGGATCGATGGTGTAGTGTCCAACGCCTGGCTTCTTCCGCCGGACGGGCGAGCGGTTCTGGTGCTAAACTCCCTGGGTTTTGCGGTCCGCTACGGCGGGGGGCGTCCCGTCGGCGGAGAATTCCTCGGGGCGTTGGGGCATGGCGGTGATCGGATTCATCTCATCGCATCATCGGGACGGATGCTGGAACAGTTTCACTTTGGGGATGAAGACGGATGGCCGGTTCTGGCAGACGGGGCCGGACCGTCACTGACCCGTCGCCGCTCCCTCCAAACTCGGGATGCCGCAAATCCATTAGATTGGCGCCCCAGTGGGATTACCGGCGGAACGCCGGGGTGGGACGAGGGGAAGCCCTTCTCGGGAGCGGAGGATGCCGATGCTGATTCCGACGGCTGGAAAGCGTTGGAGGAGTATTTTTTGGGCTCCAGCGACGCAGACGCCGCCGCCGTGCCACGTTCGGGTCCGGTGCTGGGATTTGAGCCCGACGGGGCGGTCGTGCTCAGGCTGGACCATCCCCTCGCTGCCGATCAGGCCGAGGCCCGTTGGGAAATGTCCTCGGACCTGAGCTCGTGGGTCCCGTTGGCAGGCGATCATGTTCCTGCGGTTCTGATCCGTGGGGAGACCGAGTCTTTCCGCTGGTCGGTTCCGCCGTCTGCGGAAGATGTGCGCTTCTTCCGACTTCAAATTCTGCTTCGTCAGTAGGGGTGAACGGATTGTCAGTTGGGAGATAGCGTGCGGGCGAACCAGTCCAACATCGCCGTCCACATTTCCGGGGTGTAGGTGTGGCCTACCCCAGGATAAACCACGCTGCGAAATTCGCCGGGCTTGCCTAGGAGTTCCCAAGCGGGCTTCACGATTCGTTCAATTTCTCGGATGCCACTGACCGGGGAGCCGGCGTCCTGGTCCCCATTGAGGCAGAGCAGGGAGCGCGGTGCCACGCAGGCCACCACCGCCTCCGTGTCGAAATGGCGCAGCATGCCTGGAGCATAGTAGTAGATGCCGTGGTGACGCAGACCGCCGGCAGCAATGAGATCCTGGTAGCGCGTTAGGCAGGCGACTGCGACGCCGGAGCGGATGCGTTCATCCAGGGCCATCAGCCACCAGGTGCGGGTGGCTCCCATGCTGATCCCGGTGGCACCAATGCGCGCAGGATTCACCTCGGGACGCGAGCACAGGTAATCCAGGGCAATCAGGTCATCGCGGAGCATCATTCCCCACAATGATCGGCCCAACCAGAGTTCCAGTTTGGCGGCACTTAGCTCGCCGGCGGAACCGCGCTCGGCGTCGGGGCCCGTCCCGTTCCGCTCACCGAAACACGGGGCGTCGATGGCAAGGACGGCATAACCCTGCCGAACGAGCGTCGGTCCCGGCTCGGCGGGGGTGTGCCTGGCTTGGAACAGTTCCGCTTTACCGCCGTCGTACTCCCCGCCGTGCCAATGATGATAAAGAATCGCCGGCACCTTTCCTGGTCGCCCGCGGGGCAAGAGGAGAACCCCAGGCACTCGGGCCCCAGTGCTGTTGTTGAATTCGAAACGCTCCTCGGTCCAGTCCTCATGGTCCACCTTCTGTTGGACGGTCACAGCCACTGGCGTCGGACAGGGTGGCAGGTTCCCCAGGCATTGCCGGAGGATGGACCGGATTTTCTCTCGCTGCGCTGGAAATTCCGCAGCGGTATCGCGGACACGGAACGGAGGGGCTCCGCCCGCCTCCCGCAGTAAGGCGTTACCCGCCATACCATTGGTCGCCACAGGTTCAGCCATGGTTTGAAACACGAGAACAAGGGTAATCAAAACACCGCTAAATGCGTCTGCCAGTGCTCCACCCGTTCGCATCCCTGATTTCTACCAGGCCGGTCGTGAAAGTCAGCCGAGTTGACTGGACCTTGCCGATTTTTTGAAGGGTTTGCTTCTTGACCCCTCTCGGATCCGCAGCTAGAAGACTCGCCGTTAGGACGTTCTTTATGTTTTTCGGGTGTGAGTTGCTGAGATTTGCATCCAACCGTTTTCTTGTCTGAAGTGGTTCACCAGGCAAGATTCTCTACATTGTCCTACGGAACTTGTTCTGAAAATTCCCCCGGGCGGGATGTCATCCTCTGACTACCGCCCGGGTTTATTTTTTCTCGGACAAATCGATGGCGAAAACGCGCCGACCCATTGTTTAGGCTGCGATTATTGCCCCAATTCAACACTCAAGCGTGCCCGTGCATCGTGCGGCTCCCCAGCCGCCAAGGCGCGGAAGGCCCGAAGTTTGACGCGCGAAACTCTGCGAATCAGTAAGGCGATGACGGCGTTCCCGAGGATCCAAATGCCGAAAGGGTAGGGTACGCTATCGCTAGACATTCCCCTGGACATGATCAGGAATAGTAGGAGTGCGCCCAGCCAGCCCGGCACAAAGACCCATGCGGCGGTCGTCACAGTCGCCTTGAGCTGCCGTCGGTAACGCAGCGCGTTGAGCAGAGCGAGGGGAATCGTTGCCGCAGCGTCGATCCAAAGCAATCCCCCGCCGCCCAGGAAGATTAAGGAGAACGCCACCGATGCGGGGCCGTCGATTTGTAGCGGTTCTCGGTAGATGATGAGCCAAAGTAGGAGATTCATCGCGGTGAGGACGAGCAGGGAAGGACGGGCGCGTTGCCAGAATGCGGACACTGCCCCGTCCACAATGGACGCCGGGGGAATGGGTGTGGAAAGCACCAATTCAAGTCCGCCGGATGCCGCGTCGTCGCAGGGTTGACGGGTCACTTCCAGCATCCACCGGATCTTCACCAGCGCGTGAATTCCGTAGGCCATGAGGAAGGCGACGATGAAGAATTGAGGAGCCCCGGTGCGACTCTCCGTCCAAGAGGCTCCGTAGAAGCTCAACCACACCGTTCCCATTCCAAGGAGGATCCAGGTCAGGACATCCCGGCCAGGGTGGCGCAGGATGAGCGTGGAGTAGGGATTGCCGGTCCCAAAATCCGCGAGGCGCGCCGGGACGCGATTGCGATCCGGGATGTCGGGGGAAACGGATTGATGCAACAATCGGGGCAGGAGCAAGCCGGCCAGAATAATGCAGATCAGTCCGATGAGGAAAAGGACCCCGATGCCCCGGCCAAACCACGGCGTGATTGTGGCTCCGGCCATGTGGCGGGTCATGGCATCGTCGAAGGCCTGAAGTGGATTGAGGGTGCCGACAATCCGGGCCCATCCCATCGCAGCCAGAAGGGGGATTCGTCCTAGCAGCCATGCAAGCAGCGACAGGCCGGCGGTCTGCAATACCAGGATTGCGAGAACCCGGCTGACGGCCGTGCGGGCCGAAAGGGTGAATGAGGAGACCAGAGCCCCGATGGAAAGTGAGGCGAACTGGGTGACCAGCAAGACCAGCGTGAGTCGCCAAAACTGCTCCGAGGTCACCCCACCCAGGAGCAGCGGCCAGGCCAGGATCGGGAGCATCGCCAGCAATCCGAAGCCAGCTTGGAGGGATGTTGCCGCCAGTTTTCCGAGGACAATGTCCAGGCTCCGCAGATCGGTAAGGAAGAGCAGTCCCAGCGTTCCCTCACGCTGTTCTCCTCCCAAACAGTCTGAGGTCAGGATTGCTCCCGAGATCAGACACCATCCCAGGGCAAGCGAGGAGTTCAGCCAGAAGACCATCTGGGGCATGCCCCGGTTCTGGCGGGCCACGAGCATGATCAAAAGCGCAACGCCACCCAGGACGAGAGCGGTCAGCATCCGAGTGCGGTACGTGGCCGGCCGGCGCGCCTGCACCAGAAGTTCCCGCGTGACGACCGGCAGAAGTGTCATGGGGGGGGGATGGTGATTGGAGACCCGGTTCCTCAACCGTCACTTCTTCAGATGCTGATCAAACCAGTCTGCGAAGTGCCGAATGTCCCACAGCATCGTCAGCCAGCCGTGGCTTCCGCCGGGATGAACCACCAATTCAATCGGGCGACCCAGTTCCCGGGCGCGGGTCTGGAAGCGTTGGGACTGGTCGAGGGGGACGAGGGTGTCGGCATCGCCGTGGTAGATCAGGGTGGGGGGCAAGTTCGAGGTCACGTGGTACAGCGGTGACATCTCGCGTCCGGTGACCGCCCAGACGGCGAGGTTGGTGGAGTTGGGGCCAAATGCCTTGACGAAGCTCTTGGGCGGACCGCCGTCGTGCAGGTTCTCTGTGGACTCTCCCAGGTTGAGTAGGTCGGTGACCGGATAGAAGATCGCCACGGCCTGCACGGCGCTGCTGGCACGGTCCACGGGATCCGGGGCGTTCGCGGAGCCTGGACCACCCCGGGTGGCCAACATCAGACTGAGATGTCCACCCGCACTGCCGCCGGTGACCCCTAGGCGGTCTGGATCCACTCCATACTCTACGGCGTGATGGCGGACGAAGCGGACACCCCGGCTGACGTCTTCGACAATCTCCATGACCGTAGATTTTGGCTGTGACACATGGCAAACGGGGATGACGGTGTATCCGCTGCGCAGCAGGGGCGCCACCATCCAGGGACGGAAGGAATTGGTTCCCGATTTCCAGCTGCCGCTCACCATGAGCACCACGCCCAGTCCATTCGGATGCATCGGCTTTACCACATCGAGGGTGAGATCCTCTCCTGCTCGGTGACCATAGACAATCGGGCCGGAACGGGTGAAAGACGGATGGTAGTACCACCAGAGCCCGCCGGCGATGAGGCCGGAAAACAGCAGCAGGGCGGCGAGGGTGAGCAGGATTCGGCGGAGCAATCGCATGAATGGTAAAACGGTTGGCGGTCCACGATAATCGGCCGCTGGCAATTCAGACTTCCACAGCCCGGTCACTTTACGGGGAGTGTGTCCATGCCGGGCTGGGAACTTATTGGGAATCGCGTTTCTGGGAATTGAAGTTCCCGTCTGCGCCTCCAGCAAACATCAGCGCCAATAGCGTCCCCACGAAATAGACAAACTCCTGGGCAGTGCCGGTGTAGTCGGCGGTCAGCCAGAGTCCGAAGCTAAGTTCGATGAAAATGAAGAGGCTCCAGACGAGCATCCAGATCAGGAAGATCGGTAAGCGTCCGCCCAGGAATTCCCCCCGGAGCAGGGAGGCCAGGGCAAGGCCCAATGCGATGACCTCGCTAAAAGTCAGCATCCAGAAGGTGGCCGACAATCCCGGAATCGTGGCGAGAATCGTCTTTCCGAACTTATCCGGGAACCAGGTGGGGACGCCTTCCAGAACTTTTCCGATCCCGGAAAATCCCCAGATCATGCCGTAGAGAAGCGTCACCGCCAGCAGGGCACCTGCCCTCGCCCAACGGGAGGTTGAGTTGATGATCATTCTGGCGAGAGTGTGGAGCGGCGCGCCTCCGAGGGAAAGCATGGGGCACAAATCGGCGGATGCCGTAACTATGGCAAGCTGCCGACAATGGAGCGCAATTTACCACCAAGAGGCTTCCTTGCGGGAAAAGGCGTCCGTTCCTACGGTGCCTCTACGTTGTCCGCCGTCGCCTACAATTCGGGTGGAACCTCGGAGTCGGGTTCTGATCCACAGCTTGCGCCTCTCAACCGGGTGCGGGCGGGTTGCGTCGTGATCATCAAGCGGTTGACTGCGGCGCCCGAGGTGAACCAGCGACTGCGGGAAATGGGATTTGGTGAGGAGCAGCGAGTCAAGGTTATCACCCTGCAGAACAACGTGCTTTGCCAGGTGTGCAATGCCCGCCTCGGGCTCAGTGCCAAACTGGCCGAGAGCATTCTCGTTCAACCGCTCGGCTCGATGCGACTGGCGGCGTAGGGGGATCTCGACATGCCTTCCCCCCTCACTTCCCTCGCTCCTGGATCAAACGCCGTGGTGACGGAAATTCGCATACCTCCGGAGCATCGGGCCCGTCTGCTGGAAATGGGACTACTGGTAGGTACATCGGTGGAATTGGTGCGCTTTGCCCCCATGGGTGACCCGGTGGAGATTCGGATCCGCGGCTACAATCTGTCGCTTCGCAAGCATGAGGCGGACTTGGTGATGGTGAAGCCCTAGGGCATGCTTGCGACCGCCGCGGATGTCGAAAGTCCCATTTACAGTAGTTTTGACCGGTAACCCGAACTGCGGGAAGACCACGCTCTTCAACGCGCTCACCGGATTGCGGGCCAAGGTTGGCAACTACGCTGGAGTGACGGTCGAGCGGAAGGAGGGGGTCATGCTGGGGGGCAAGGGGGAGAGTCCGGTCATGGTTCTGGATCTGCCGGGCACCTACTCGCTCAGTCCCCAGTCTCTGGACGAGCAGATAGCCCGGGACGTGCTCTTCCAGCGGGTGCCTGAGGTTCCTGAGCCGGGGCTGGTCATTGTGGTGGCAGATGCCTCCAATCTGCAGCGCAATCTCTACTACGCCACGCAGGTCATTGAGTTGGGCTATCCGACCTTTCTGGCCCTGAACATGGTGGATGTGGCGCGTGAGAATGGTCACGAATTTGACCTGGGCGGATTGTCCAAGGCGCTGGGAGTGCCTGTTTTTCCCCTGGTCGCGAGCGAGGGGGAAGGAGTGCGGGGGCTGCAAGAGGCGGTACACCAATTCGCCCTGCAGCCGGGACGCCACCGGGTCATTCCGCGAGAGTTCAACGAGCTTCCCGAGGTTTTCGGCCGCGAGGCCCAGGCTCTCGAGATTCAGTTGAGGAATCTCTTCCCTCAGCGGGAACGCCTGGCGTCTGCCGAGGCCCTGCTGGTGCTGAGTGACGACAAGGTTCTTGGTGCGCATCATGCGCCGTACCCGGCATCCCTAAAGGACGCCGTCGTCGTGGCACGCGCGCGTTTGGAGGGGGCGGGTGTGGACTGGCGTAGCGCCGCCATCGAGGCGCGGTACGCCCGCGTCTTCGCCATCACCCAGCACGTCACTACAGAGACGATTCTGGAAGGGGAGAACTTCTCCGACCGTCTCGACCGCATCCTGACCCATCGCCTCTGGGGACTGATACTCTTTGTGGGCATCATGGCGCTGATGTTCCAGAGCATCTTCACCTTCGCCCAACTTCCGATGGACGCGCTGGATGCCGGGGTAGGCTGGCTGGCGGATGGCGTTAGCGGAGTCCTGGGGCCTGGAGATCTGCAAGATTTGCTGGCCAACGGAGTCATCAAGGGAGTGGGGGCTGTGATCGTTTTCCTGCCGCAAATCTGCCTGCTCTTCCTCTTCATTGCGCTGCTGGAAGACACCGGCTACATGGCCCGCGCCGCGTTCCTCATGGACCGGCTCATGTCCAAGGTGGGCCTGCACGGCAAGAGCTTCATCCCGATGCTGTCCTCCTTCGCCTGCGCCATTCCCGGCATCATGGCAACACGGACCATTGAATCCCCCAAGGACCGCTTGGTAACGATCCTGGTTGCCCCGCTGATGAGTTGTTCCGCGCGGTTGCCGGTGTACACCGTGCTGATAGGCGCGTGCATCCCCCCAGTCCGAATCTTCGGCGTACTGGGCCTTCCCGGCCTGACGCTTCTCGGCATGTACCTGATGGGGATCGTCGGTGCGCTGGCCATGGCCTGGCTGTTCAAGAAAACGCTCCTGAAGGGGGAACCGCCGCCGCTGATTCTTGAGTTGCCCCCCTACAAGCGTCCGGTTCCGGCGGTGGTGCTGCGCCACATGTGGGATCGATCCAAGCTCTTCCTGCGCCGTGCTGGCACGGTGATTCTGGGAATCAACATCCTCCTTTGGTTTCTGGCCACCTATCCGCGCCATGCGGAGTTGAACTCAACCTTTGAAGCGAAGCGCGTGGAGGTGTCGCGGACGGCGTTTCCTGAAGTGTCCTCGTCCGTCCAGGCGGCGGCGCGGATCGCGGAGATTCGCGGACAGTCGGGCTCCGAAGCCTTACTGGAGCGATGGGATGCGATCAGCCGGGAACAGTCGGGTGAACATTTGCGGCGAAGCTTTGCGGGACGCCTGGGGCAGTTCATCGAACCGATTATTCGTCCACTTGGATTCGACTGGAAGATCGGCATCGGCATCGTGACGTCCTTCGCTGCGCGCGAGGTGTTCGTCAGCACGATGTCCGTGGTGTATAACGTGGGAGAAGTGGACGCAGGGGACGCAGCGGGCACCGCCACTCTAGTGGATGTGCTCAAGGCGGAAAGGCATCCCGATGGAACGCCGGTGTACACCACGTTGACCGGACTCACGCTCATGGTCTTCTACGTATTCGCCATGCAATGCGTGAGTACCATCGCGGTCGTGCGGCGCGAGACGAATGGGTGGAAATGGCCGCTCTTCCAGCTCGCCTACATGACAGCGCTTGCTTGGAGCCTTGCCTTGGTGACCTATCAGGCGGGGCGGTGGCTGGGCTATTGAATTTCATGATGAGCACGAGAGAGCATCGCGATTAGGCGATTGGCGATTGGCGATTGGCACCCATGGGCGACAGACCAACGGCCCATTCTGAGCTTTCGTTTTTCTTGGGCCGTAGCGCCAAATCCGGCGATCATGACCGCATGCGGCTGCTATGGCTTTTCCTGGGACTGGCCGTCGTGTTTCTCGTTCCATTCCTTCTCTGGGGCGACCGGTTGGACATTACACCGGATGGAGCGGCGTCCGCCTTGCGGCACTACGGGGACTGGGCATGGCTCGCCGGCTTTATCCTCTTGGCGGCGGACCTGTTCCTTCCGATTCCGGGGACCGCGGTTTTGGCTGCGTTAGGATTTCTGTATGGTCCCTGGATAGGCGGAGGCATCGGAACCGCGGGATCGGTTACCTCGGGGTTGCTGGGCTATGGACTCTGCCGCGCCCTGGGTCTCGGGGTCGCCCTGCGTTTGATCGGAGAGCGAGATCTGGAACGCGGGACGCGCCTGTTCGGACGCTTTGGGGCTTGGCTGGTGGTGCTTTCGCGCTGGCTTCCGCTGTTTCCGGAAGTGGTTTCCTGTGCCGCAGGATTGATCCGCATGCGGTGGGCTGTTTTCGTTGTTTCCCTGGTGTGTGGCTCTCTTCCCATGAGCTTCACCTACGCCTACGTCGGACATCGAGGAAACGAGTATCCGGCCCTGGCTGTTGGCCTCAGCGTCCTCGCGCCGCCCGTTCTGTGGCTGATCATCGGACGTTGGCTCAGAGGGCTGAATCCGGGGCCCTTGGGAACAACGGACAAACCAAGTTCCTGAGGCGCTCTGGGTTGAGCCCTACTGGGGCGGCGTTACAGGGGCCGGGGGAAGCCCTGAGGCGGCTGGGTTGGCGAGCGCCCATGCGAGGAGGCGGCGCGTCTCGTATTCCAGCAACGGGTCCCGCATGCGTGCAGCCTGCCCAACAAGCCCGCGCTCAACTGCCTGCCGTATCCGCTGCGTGACGGAACGCAGGTCACCGCGCTGCTCGTCCAGCAAGAGTCTGCGGAGGAGAACCGCCGCCGGTGCCCGGGGATCGGAGGCGAATTGAATCGGCCCATCCTGTTCCGACTCAGGAGCGAAGACCTGCGTTGCGAGGGTTTCGAATTCGGCATCCGCGCCCCGGTCCCAAAGCACCTCCGCCAGGTGAGCCCGGTGCAGCCGACGCCGTTCGGGGTCGTTGGCAATCAGATCGCGGAGGACCGCCTCCAGATCGGAAGATGTTGGTATGTAAAAAGCGGACCGACGGACGCGGTGAACCTGAAGCAGGGCCAAGGACCATTCGCGAAGGAGCGGAAGGTCTCGTTGATCGCGGGCGGATTGAAAATCACGGCGTCCGGAAAGCACAGCTGCCGGGGCCTCGGGGCTTGGGGCCTCCTGGTAGAGATCGGTGAGTAGGCGAAGGGCCTCCAGATTTCCTGCCTCCAGTTCGAGCCATTGGCGCATGAGTGAGCGGATCACCTGAGCCTCGGGAATCCCGGTGGAGCGGAACATCTGTGCCGATGCCTGAAGGGAAGCGATCGAGGGGGCGTATTCGGATTCAAGCTGCCGAAACAAGAGACGTCCGCGCGGTCGCTGGGTCTCGGATAAGACGGCGATCTTTTCCGCGCCGGCCCGCTCAAAAAATGCCCGCTGCGCTGCGTATTCGAGGACTGGATGAAAGTCGCTGTGGATCGGAGTGTCCGGGAATGTCTCGGGAACAGACGCGCCGTGGCCCTGCGGAATCAGTTCGAGCGTGAGCAGGGCCTCAATGGAAGGGATGCCCACCCGTGCGAGGTCCTCTCGGACTCTGTGTTGGGCGAATTGCAGGGACATGCCGGAAACATCCGGAGTCATGGGCTCCGGTGAGCCGATCAGGATCAGATCTCCCTGTCCCACCAGCCATACCCCGACGCTCGGAAAGACAGAGCTGAAGGTGTTGATCACGATGTCAACGATCCGGTCATTGGTTTCATACACCTGTAACCATTGGGCCACGAGTCCACCCGGTTTCAGGCGAGCCCGCGCATCCAGATAGTACTCGCGGCTGAACACGCCAGCGACGCCAGCCATCCAGGGATTGGAGGGCTCTGTAGCGATGACGTCGTAGGTCCTCTTCGTCGTCTTGAGGAACGTCTTCGCATCTTCCACAGCGAGATGTACCCGGGGATCCATCAGGGCGTTCCCATTGACCTCATGGAAGAATCGTTCGGTGGTGGCGACGACGTCCGGCGATATCTCCACGACGTCCACATGGGAGACTTCCGGGTGACGCAGGAAAGAACCCACCGTCACCCCACTTCCAAGGCCTACGACCAGTGCCTCGCGGCTATTCGGCTTTAACAACATGGGCAGGTGGGCCATGAGCACCTGGGTGGACATGTCGCCGACCGACGTGGCGTCCGTTTTGCCGTTCACGCGCAGCGACAATTGCTCGGAGCCGGAAGGATGTTGATTCGCGATGATGGCAACGCTCGATCCGGCTCCATCGCGATACGAACGCAGGTCCACAGTGTCCAGTTGGGCGTGATAGGCGCGAATGCTGGTCGGGACGACGCCGGAACGCCAGATCCCGAGGGCAAAGGCCCGCTGCCAGCGCGGCGTCAATGCCGTGGCGCTGATCCACGCCACGCTCAGGACCGCAATCGGGGCCAGCCAAGCCAGGGGGCGCCATCGAATACGTTCCTGAAGAATCATCACGCCAATCAGGGCGTTGAGGGCGATTCCCAGGGCAAAGGTGCGGGCCAGCCCCAGCCAGGGGAGCAGCACCAGTCCTCCCACAATGGCCCCGAGCACCGTGCCAAGGGTATTCACTGCGAAGACCCGTCCGACGGCGCGTCCGGTAACGGCGAGTTCGGCGGTGGCGACCCGACTGGCCAGCGGCAGGGTTGTTCCCAGGCAAACCGCAGGAAGAAACATGACTGCGAAGCAGATCAGGGCCTGAAACAATTCGTGGAGCGCATAGCCGCCCGCGTTTCGTGAGAGGGATTCAGACAGTTGGACGAACCACCAGGGCAGCAGGTCGTAGAACCAAAGGGAGGCGAGCAGGGTGGCGGCGAGCGTCAGTTCCGCCCAGCCGAAGGCAAGCAGGGTGTTCGCCTGACGCTTCCAGCGGGCAACCAGCCACCCGCCGGCGGCAATGCCGGAAATGAACGTGGCCAGCATCAGCGAGTAGGCATGCGTACTCGAACCGAGCGACAAGGCGAGCAGGCGTGTCCAGGCGACCTCGTACACCATGGCCACGAAGCCCGAGATCCCGATTCCCGCGAGCGCCAACCGCAATTGGGGGCGGGTGAATCGCTCGGGGGCCGAGTCGGTGACAGGTTCACGAGCGACGGGAACCCAGAGCCCCTCTCCTGTGCTCCTACTGGCGATCCAGGCTACCAACCCGACGCCAAGACTGAGGGCGGCACCCAGATACAGGGTGGCCTCCAGACCAAGACCCGGGATTAGCCACCAGTCCGCCCAGACAGTGCCGACCACGGCACCGGTGCTGTTAATTGCGTACAAAGCAGCCACACGCCCCCTTAGTTCGGTCAACGTTCGGGTGACGAAACGGGTCAACACAGGGAGCGTCGCGCCCATAAGTACCGTCGGAACCAGAATCGCAGAGCCGGCAAATACCAGTTGGATCGACAGGCGAACCGTGCCGGTGGGCTCCACGGTCCGTACTAACCCAATGAATCCTCCCTCGATCAATCGGAAGTACGTGGGGAAAAGCAGGGCAAAGCCGCCGATTCCCAATTCGAGTCCTGCGTAGAGGAGCAGCGGGCGTCGGACGACATCTGCCTTGGCTCCCAGCCAGGCATTACCCAATGCCAATCCGCCCATGAAGGCGGCCAGTACCGCGATGACCGCATAGCTGGTGTGCCCCAAGAACAGCGCAAGGTACCGCGTCCACACCACCTGATACAGCAGTCCGGCAACGCCGGAGAGAAAGAAGGAGCCGAGGACAAGCGCTTGGATGGCGCGGTCGAGGCGGTTCATGCGCTGATCCTAACCTCGGATTCCCGGCGGGGCGAGATTAGGAAAAGCGGAGGCCGGAGGTGGATTGAGTTGTTCGGACTACAGGAGGCCGGCGGTTTCG
>Ga0075163_10010050_pt1 | contig 12390 bp, 10 predicted proteins | sample JI1023141ADNA_FD_71478 | JGI IMG/M metagenome (GOLD analysis project Ga0075163, IMG submission 71478) | Wastewater effluent complex algal communities from Wisconsin, to seasonally profile nutrient transformation and Carbon sequestration -... | ecosystem: Engineered > WWTP > Effluent > Algae...
CACCTGGACGGAAAAAGTCTCTGAGGTTCCCAAGGGAATTGCTTGGGTCAGCATGCATGGCAAGTGGGTGCCGGTGGTGCGAATCACGCTGACCGGCACTGCCGAGCACATGGAGATCACATCCTACGGCCCAGATGGCGCATGGCTTCAGTCGACGGTCTCGGCGCCGCCACCGCCTGCGGCCTCGGAATCGCCGGATCCCGTCCCGGTACCCACCCCCAGCCCGACGAAGTAGCCGATCCCCCCCCTGCGTCGGCAAGACGATGAGCGCGCGCTCATCGCCAAGCCGCCTTAGATCCGCCTTAGATCGACCCTCGCTCGCAATCAATATCGCTCGAACCGCAACTACCTCTACTATGCAGGACTTGCCTGGGCGACCCAGTTGGAGCCGTCTGCTAACGCTCGATTTTCCGAACCGCTCAGACGCGCTCGGGAAATTGCAGCCCGTTTCTCGACGAGAGGAACAGTCCACCGCGACATCAAGCCGCACAACCTGCGCCTCATGCGCTACACGCCCGGCGGGCAGCTGTTCCTGAAGGTGCTCGACTTCGGCATCGCCAAGCAGATCGGCGACGCGACGGTGCAGGGCAAGCTCACCGCCACCGGCGCCGTCATGGGCACACCCGCCTACATGCCGCCCGAGCAGGCCGGCGGCAAGCAGATCGACGCCCGCGCCGATCAGTACGCGACCGGCGTCGTGCTTTACGAGCTTTTGACCGGCAGCGTGCCGTTTACCGGCGAGACGCTGACCGGCGTGCTCGTCAGCCACCTGACCAAGCCGCCGCCGCCGCTGCCGCGCGCCGTTCCCGAGCCGCTGCGCCGGGTGGTGATGCGGCTGCTCGAAAAGCATCCCGAGGATCGCTATCCCGACGCCGCCGCCCTGGATCAAGCGCTGGCCGCGTGCGAGTCGGCCTGCCGCGATGTGCCGGCGCTGACCCTGGGCAGCGTCAAGCCCCTGGTCGCGGGCGGCGTGCAGTCCAGCAGCAGCGGCACGCGCCAGCTGATGATTGTCGGCAGCGGCGTGCTGCTCTCGCTGCTGCTGCTCGCCGTGGTGGTGGTGTCGGGAATGAAGCGCCACCGCCTGCGCGACGCCCAGCCCCGGCCCGTCGAGACAACGGCCGGCAAGGTCGTGGCTGCGAATCCACCGGCCGCGCAGCCCGTCGCCAACCCGCAGCCCGTCGCCAGCCCGCAGCCCGTCGCCAATCCGCAGCCGGCCGCGCCGACCGCGAAGCCCGCGGCTGGCAAGCCGGCGCACACTGCCCCCACGCACTCGGTCGCGCCGGCCGCCGGCCCCGAGCCCCCCGAGGTCAAGGAGCTGCTCGATGAGGCCGCAGGCGAGCTCAAGTCGGGCAACTTCCAGAAGGTGGTCGACCTGGCCCGCCGCACGACCTTCACCACCCCCACGGCTCGCGCCTACCGCCTGCTCGTCGACGCCTACTGCAACATGGGCGACCTGCAGGGAGCCAAGGCCGCCTTCCATCGCGTTGCGGGCGCCGACCGCCGCGCCCTCACCGCCCTCTGCCGCAAGCACGACATCGACCTGCCTTAGACTGCTCGCTCAGGCGAGCCAGCCGGTCGGCTCGGCCAGCACCACGCCCACTGGAAATTCTTCAAACGGATTCCGATTCACGTAGCCAAGCTGCCGGGCCCAGCGGAAAAAGCGCCGCGTGCGCGGCAGCGTCAGACAGCGATTCACTGCGCCCGCTCCACCCTCGCCCCGCCGCGCCTCCTCTTCGCGCATCATGGTCTGCGCCAAGGACGGCGTCAGCGAGACCAGCGGGGCCTCCAGCGGCTCCAGAAAGCGCGACAGCGTGCGCATCGTCGAGCGCACCCGCCGCGGCGACATCGCCTGCTCGTGGCGAAGGTGCTGTTCGTACTCGCTGAGCGCCGCGGCAATGGTGCGAGGCGCCTGAAAGGCAAAGAGCAGGGGCTCCAGACAGACCCTGCGGAGAGCGTCTTTTTCGGCCATGTTTGAATGTTTACGCATAGTTAGGCCCGCGTCTAGTCTGTAGTCAACGTGCGGACCTCGTCTGCGGTCTACCCACCTTGTGGGCTACCTTGTGGGCTATTTTAGCGTCTATCTTGTCGGTATTTTTTGCGCCAGTGGCGGCGCACCCACCACGGCCGCCCGTCGGTCGCAGCCGCAGCGAGCACGCGCTCCGTCCAATCGGTCAGCTTGCTGCGCGCAAGCTTCCAGGCGTCCTTCGGTGCGTAAATTCCGTCGAGAAACTGCTGTTCAAGCCGATCGCGCTCGGGCAGAAACAGCGGCGTCAGGCGCGTGGGATCGCCCATGGCGGCCTGGTGCAGCAGCTCGTGCTGCCACCACAGGCTGTCGTCGCCATCCAGCGCCGCGCCCAGGGGGGGCAGCGGCTTGAAGATCGACAGACACGGGGCAGCGGTGGCGGTGACGAAGTGGCGCGAGGCGCCGGGCTCGGGCCGCAGCTCCGCGATCCAGGATGCGGTGGTCTGCGACGCGGCGAGCAGTCCGCCGGCGTGCATGCAGGGGCTATGCATGGCGCCGTTCAGCCAGCTGTAGCGCGGCCACTGCTCGCCTGGGCCGTGCTCGCGCAGCGCCTGCGCCAGGTCAGACAGACTGCGCGCGCTGGCGGCGCTGGCCTCGGTGCTCTGGCGGCGGATGCGGCACGCGGACACGCGCGTCTTCAGAAAGTCGGAGTGCGCCTCGGCAAAGCCGGGGATGGTGAGGCCGTTGGAGATGCTGCGCGCCGCGCGCACCTGCTCGCAGGCCCAGCGGCGGCCGCTGGTTTCCAGCACAAAGGCGGTGCGGCCGTCGGCGATGAGGAAGCTCGAAAAGTAGCGGAAGCCGCTGTCGCGATAGCCGCACGAGCCGCCCTGACCGTGCTGTTCGTGGAGCGTGACGATGACCTGCACAGCCTCGGCGGCGTTTGTCGCGCGCTCCAGCCCGAGCCGCACCAGATCCATGCCGGTGAGGCCCACGCGCGGCACCGGGTGGCGGGTAAAGACCGCCTCGTTGCCGATGGTGACGCCGTGCTCGTTGGTGCCCATCTCGGCGCCCCAGCTCCAGCTGGGGCGGCTGAGCGCCACGGCATGGGTGGCCCCGACCTGCGCGATGGTGAGGTGCGAGCAGCGCAGCGGCTGGCCGGCGGCATGGCGGCGGGCGGGGTGCAGCTCGATGAGCTGCGGCTCGTCGGACTCGCGGTCGGAGTTCTTGGCGAACAGCACGCGGTCGGGGAGCACATGCACCAGCGTATCGCACATGGGGTTGGCCTTCTGCCCGTCACAAGAGGGCGCGAATGTGGTCGGCGGCGATGCGGCTGAAGGCCATGATGGTCAGGCTGGGATCGACGCTGGGCGCGGTGGGAAAGACGCTGGGGTCGGTGACAAAGAGGTTGCCTGTGCCGTGGACGCGACTGTCCATGCCGACAACGCTGACTCGGGGATCGCTGCCCATGCGGGCGCCGCCGGCCGGGTGCGGTGCGGCCAGGACGAAGCGGCCGGGCGTGAGGTCGAGCGCGGCGACCGTGCGATCGATCTGCTCGATCTGCGAGGGCACGAGCCGTGTGTCGCGGGCGTCGCCGAACAGGATCTCTTTGGCGCCGACGGCAAAGAGCAGGCGGGCCTGCTTGGCGAAGGCGTCGCGGATGCGCAGCGCGTTGCCGCCGGTGAGCGGCGTGTGGTAGACGGGGCGATCGCCGGCCAGGCGCACCGAGCCCTCTTCAACGTCGTCGATCCAGCAGATGGTGCCGCCGAGCCGGCGCAGGCTGGCCATGAGGCGGCGATGGCTGCCGCCAAGTCCGGGCAGCACCGCGGCCAGGGTGGCGGGCTGGAGCTGGTTGGCCATGAGCAGGTAGCCGCCCTCGACGTAGCGGTCGCCGTCGTGGCGGGCGAGTCGGAAGTGCTCGACGCCCCAGGCCGCGGGGATGTTGCGAAACTGAAGGATCTCTTCGTCAAAGAGGGCGTGCACCATGGGGCAGGGGTTGCAGTAGGTGTGCTCGCCCAGCGCCGGCAGCCGGCCTTTCAGGCCCTGGCGCAGGAGGAAAACGGGCGAGCCGTAGCCGCCAGCAGCAACGACAAAGACCTTGGCTTCGACCCGCACCTTGCGGCCGCTGGGGCGGCCGGTGGCGCGATCGAGGATCGCGGCTTCGAGCGCGGTGACCGTGCTGGGGCCGCTGCCAAAGACGAGCGTGCGGGCCTCGCAGTCGGCATAGATGCGCGCTCCAGCAGCGACGGCGCGCGGCAGGTGCGTGACCAGCTGGCTCTGCTTGTAGTCGTACGAGCAGCCCTGCATGCAGAAGCCGCTGGCGGCGCACGGCTTGCGCGCTTGCGGCACGGGTCGACCCTGCCAGCCGAGCTGCTCGGCGCCCTGCTTGAGCAGCTGGTTCATGCGGTTGTAAAAGCGCGGCTCAGCCTCGTGAACGTTCAGATCTTTTTCGAGGATGGCGAAGTGCGGTGCGAGGTCGGCTTCGCTGCGGCCGGTCAGGCCGTAGCGCTGGGCCCACAGCTCCAGCCGATCCGCGGGCGTGCGATAGCTGTCGGCCCAGTAGTGGACGCTGGCGCCGCCGACGTTGTTGCCGTAGGTCAGCTGCACGGCGCCGTCGTCGGAGATATCGAGGGCGCGACCGCCGTCGATCTTGGCCAGCATGTCGATCTCGCGCTGGTCGAAGTCGTCTTTGGTGTAGGCGCCGCCGCGCTCCAAAAAGACCACGTCCCTGCCCGCTTCAGCCAGGTTCACACCGACGGTGGCGCCGCCGCAGCCGGTGCCGATGATGCAGACCTCGCAGCGCTCGGTTACGTCAGCGTTCAGCTCGCGGCCCGAGAAGATCCGCCCGCTCATGGCCGACCTCGCAGCAGCGCTTGATAGGTGATCGCGGAGTCGGGCGGCACCGCTTTTTCAACCAGCGGTCCGTCGTAACCGATGCGCTGCCAGACCGCGGGATGGCCGTAATAGAAAAGATGCGTCATCTGTTTGAACGCGAGCGCGATCAGGCACAGCGTGCTGTTTTCAGCGGTCAGCAGGCGGCCGAGGTAGAGGCGCTGCTCGTCGGGAGCGAGCCTGGTAAAGCGGCTGCGGTGGCCGCTCCACAGCGTTGCATGCTCAAGCAGCAGCAGGCCCGCCTTGAGATCGCTCGCAAGCTCGGGCGCGGCTGCCCACACCTCTTCATCGATGCGCTGCGGGATGCCCAGCGACTCGCCAGCGGGAAAGCCATCTTCCGCCGGCAGCAGCGCCCGCACGAAGGTCTTGGCAATCGCGAACTCCTTGATGCTGAGCGCCAGCGGCGTCTCGCCCGGGTCAAGCAGCTGGGCATAGCTGCTGCTCCAAAACCGCCAGCCGAAGATGCCGCCGCCAGCCGCCAGCAGCAGCGTGCCGCCGAGTCCGATCTTGAGAAAGCTGCGCCGCCCCGGATCGCTTTTCCTGACTGATTCCCGCTGCATGCGCGGCAGCATATCAGGTTGGTTGTTCCGGTTTCTGCGGCGTGTTAAGGCTAGGTCAACCTGTCAGGAGGGTCTCATGGCCACTTTTTCCCGTCGGAATTTTCTCTCGCGGCTGTCTCTGCTGCCCCTGGGCGGACTGATGCTCTGGTCGGCGCGAGCGCACGCCGAGCACTACGAAGCGAAGCTGTGCAACGACTGCGGCTTCGGCAGCAAAAAGGACAACTGCACCAAGTGCGGAAAGTGGATGGCCTCGACGCGCATTCCGGCGCGGCTGTGCGGCGATCACGGCTTTGGCAGCAAGAAGGACAACTGCGCCAAGTGCGGAAAGTGGGTCGGCTCGCACCGCCAGCTCGCGTACATCTGCAACGACTGCGGCTTTGGCAGCAAGAAGGACAACTGCGTGAAGTGCGGAAAGTGGGCGCCGTAAGAATGCCCGACAAAACGTAGCGAGGAACCCCAGATGCTAGGAGGAGCGAGCACCGGAGCGGAGCGGCCTTGAGGCCGTGAGCACCGGCGCGGAGCGACGACGACGCAGATGGGGTCCGCAGTAGTTTTGTTAGCTCGCGAGGGGCTTGCGCACCGTGGCGCTGACCAGCTGGTGGCGCAGCTCTTCGAGCAGCTCGCGGCGGTTGTAGCTGCCTTTTTGGAAGATGCGCTGCACGCTGGCGGTGAGCTTGGCGCGATCTTCCGCGGTCAGCTCCTTGGCGGTGAGCACCACGATCGGAAGCTGCCGCCACTGCGGCTGCGCGCGCAGCCGATCGATCAGCGCGAAGCCGTCCATCTCCGGCATCATCAGGTCCACGATCACGGCATCCGGCGGCGTGGTCTGCTGCGCCAGCTTGTCCAAGGCCACGACGCCATTTTCCGCCAGCTGCACGCCCCAGCCCGCCTTCATGAGCATCTGTTCCAGCAGGTCGCGCGTGGCGGGATCGTCCTCCACGATCAGGATGCGGCGCTCGCCCTTCTCGGCCGAGCTGAGCTGGCGCAGCACGCGCTCAAGCTCGTCGCGCTGCACGGGCTTGGTCAGAAACTCGGTCGCGCCCAGCGCGTAGCCCGTGAGCTTCTCTTCGAGGATCGAGACCATGATCACGGGAATGGATGCCAGCTCGGGATCGGCCTTGAGCGACGAGAGAATCATCCAGCCGTCCATGCCGGGCATCAGCACGTCGAGCGTGATCACATCCGGATGCAGCTTCTTGGCCAGCCGCAGACACTCTTCGCCATCCGCAGCGGCCGCGACCTTGTAGCCGAGCGCCTCGATGTACTTCTGAAGCAGGTCGCGCACGGTCGCATCATCGTCCACGATGATCACCACCGGCTGACTTCCCGGCGAGGGCTTTTCCATCGCTGTGGTCCGCTTCTGATCGTCCGTGGACGCGGCGGCGGCAGCGGTGCCGGTGGGCGGCAGGCTGTTGCCTTCGCGAGCATTCTGCGGCGCGCGCAGCGGCAGTCGCACCGTGAACGTGGAGCCCTTGCCGAACTCGCTCTGCGCTGAGATGAGGCCGCCCATCATCTCGACAAAGCGCTTGGTCACGGCCAGTCCAAGACCGGTGCCGCCATACTTGCGCGTCGTCGATGGATCGGCCTGCACGAACGACTGGAACAGGCGACTGATCTGCTCTGCGGTCATGCCGATTCCCTCGTCCTGCACCTCCAGCCGCACGGCCGGTTTGCCGGCCAGCTCGTCGGGTGTGACGCGGATGCGCAGGGCGCCATCGCGGGTGAACTTGGCGGCGTTGCTGAGCAGATTGTAGAGAATCTGCCGCATCTTGGTGAGGTCGCTGAAGATCGCAATGGTGCCGGTCGGGCGCTCGATCGTGAGGTGGTTTTTGTGCTGCGTGACGATCGGCTGGATGGTGTCGGCGACTTCATCGAGCAGGCGATGAAGCTCGAACGGTTCCAGGTAGAGCTCCATCTTGTTGGCCTCGATCTTGGACAGATCGAGGATGTCGTTGATCAGGCGCAAGAGGTGCGAGCCAGCCTGATGGATCTTGCGCAGATCCGGCACCAGCTTGGGACTTCCCAGATCCACCGCATCTTCTTGCAGCATCTCGCTGTAGCCGATGATCGCGTTCAGCGGGGTGCGCAGCTCGTGGCTCATGTTGGCGACAAACTGGCTCTTGGCCTGGTTCGCAGCCTCGGCAGCCTTGGCCATTGCCTCGGCCTGCGCCATGGCCAGCGAGAGCTGACGATTGGCCTCTTCGCTGAGCTCCTTGGCGGCAAACAGCGCCTTTTCGGTCTTCTCGTGCTCGGCGATCTCGGCTTGAAGCTGGAGGTTCTGTTTGTCGAGCTCCTCTTCGCTGAGCTCGCGGCTCTCCCACGAGAGCACCATCCAGAATGAACCGATTCCGATCAGCACCAGCACCGCTGCGTACAGCTTGAGATACGAGCCCCAGAGCTCTGACCGGAACTGCGCCGGTACCAGCGAGCGATCAAACGAGAACAGCCAGAACGCCAGCGCAACCACCACGGCCACCGACGAAAATACCGCGACGAAGCGCAGCACGCGGGTGCCCAGGCGCGGCGCGAATTTTTCCACAAAGAAGGTGCGCCAGGCGCTCAGCTGCTTGTCTTGTCCAGGCTCCTTGTCCTTGCACGCATCGTGGCAGCGCGAGTCCAGCGTGCAGCACAGCGAGCAGATCGGTCCGTCGTAGACCGGGCAGAACGCCATGTCCTGCGGCTCGTAGTCGAACTCGCAGATGCAGCACTTGACGATGCCGTCGGCCTTTTCGTTGGAGAAGTGGGTGTTCTTGCGCGCGATGTAGTACCGGCCGCGGGTCGCAAGCGCGATGATCGGAGCCAGCGCGAACGCAAGACCCAGCGCGATGAACGAAGAGTAGGCCTGCGCCGCCACGCCAAACACGCCGCCAAAGCACAGCACCGACACCACCGACGCGATGCCCATCGAGCCGACGCCCACCGGATTTACGTGATACAGGTGCGCGCGCTTGAACTCGACGTAGGGCGGGCTGATGCCCAGCGGCTTGTTGATCACCAGATCCGCGAAGATGCTTCCAATCCAGGCGATGGCGACATTCGAGTAAAAGCCCAGGACCTTCTCAAGCGTGTGAAACACGCCGAGCAGCATCATGAGCAGCGCGATCGCAACGTTGAACACCAGCCACACCACGCGCCCCGGGTGGTTGTGGGTCAGACGCGAGAAAAAGTTCGACCACGCCAGCGACCCGGCGTACGCATTGGTGACGTTGATCTTCACCTGCGAGACCAGCACGAAGATGGTCGCGAGCGTCAGCGCCAGCGCCGGATTCGCCGTCACATAGTGATAGCCGGCCAGGTACATCTGGATCGGCTGCCCGGCGCGCTCATAGTCGGTTCCGTGACTCACGGCCTGCGACGCCAGAAACGCGCCGGCCAGCTGCTTGAGCACGCCCAGGATGATCCAGCCCGGGCCCGCTGCCAGCAGCGCAAACCACCACGAGATGCGGTTCTTCTTGGTGCGATCCGGCAAGAAGCGCAGGTAGTCCACCTGCTCGCCAATCTGCACGACCAGCGAAAAAGAGACGGTCGCGGCGGCGCCGAACAGCAGCGGATTGAAGCTGCTTCCGCTCGGCGACTTGCCGACGAACTGAACCCAGACCGAGAGCGCTTTCGGATCCTTCCACAAGAGCACGATGAACGGCAGCACCATCAGCCCCAGCCACAGCGGCTGCGTCCACGCCTGAAACTTGTTCAGAAACGTCACGCCGAAGACGACCAGCGGAATGATCAAGAGCGAGCACAAGACGTAGCCGGCAATGAGGTTCAGGCCGAAATAGAGCTCAAGCGCCTGCGCCATGATCGAGGCTTCGAGCGCAAAAAAGATGAACGTGAACGAGGCATAGATGATCGACGTCACCGTCGATCCGATGTAGCCAAAGCCCGCGCCGCGCGTGAGCAGATCCATGTCCACGTTGTACTTGGCGGCGTAGTAGGTGATCGGAATACCAGTCAGAAAAATAATCAGACCGGCAATGACGATGGCCCAGAACGAGTTGCTGAAGCCGTAGCTGATGGCCAAGGCGCCGCCGATGGCCTCCAGGGCCAAAAACGAAATGCCGCCCAGCGCAGTGCTGGCGAGCAGCAGCGCGCTCCATTTGCGGAAGGACTTCGGCGCGTAACGCAGCGAATAGTCCTCCATTGTTTCATTGGCAACCCAGGTATTGTAGTCGCGCCGCTCTCTGACAATTTTCTGTATTTGTACAAGTGGCATCCGATACCAGGCTAAAGTGATTCTCCGTCTGATTCAACCGTAACCATCTCCGGACATCCGGCAATTTTACCGATGCTGATGAAATCTAATGTCGGTTCCTCGGCGAGATAATGCGATTTCTTATTAAGATATTTAAACCTGCCCCTAACTGCTGAATTGTGGGGCATGTAAGTCATGAGATCAGAAGTAAGCATAGCTGCACAAATCACGAATTTCCTAGCAGCAGAGCGAGTTGGTTTTGTTACCATCGGGATACCGCTTTTTCTCGGTGAAGAGTCCCTCAATGGCTGCACCTGCTGGTGCGCAGTGCGAGGCAGGGCTGCGCTGGAGTTGAGCTGCTCGCGATGAACATTTCGGCGCAAGATTTCTTCAAGATGACCGAGGTGTCGCCCGACTGTGTTCTCACAGGCGCGGAGCTTCAGGCCGTCTTTTGGAAATATCGCGAGCTGCAGCAGGGCTTTGAGCGGCAGCAGGTCTTCTGGAAGACCTCGAACGGCGCCATCGCCGATGCCTACCGCAAGCTGGCGACGGTGCAGGAGGCGCTCCAGAACTCGCAGGAGCTGCTGCGCGAAGCCAACGAGCGGCTGGAGGGCAAGGTGATCGAGCGCACCGCCGCGCTCGATGAGGCGCGCGAGCTGGCCGAGAGCGTGTTTGCCAGCATCTCGGATGCGCTGCTGATCGTCGACTCGCAGGGCAGCATCCGCAAGGCGAACCGCTCGGCCCTGGCGCTGCTCGGCTACGAAGAAAAAGAGCTGATCGGACGCTCCATCTCGACGCTCTTGCAGCTGGAGCAAAACTGCGAGCGGCCGCTGGCCAGCGACTGGCGCGAAGCGCTGCTGGAGGATCAGCCGGTGCAGGGGCGCGAGGTCAGCTATCGAACCAAGCGCGATGACCTGGTGCCGATTTTATTCAGCGCCGCGAAGATCAAGAACGCGCGCGACGAGCTGCTGGGCATTGTCTGCGTGGCCACGGATGTCAGCGAGCGCAGGCAGCGCGAAGCAGAGCTCTACGCGCAGTTTCAGCGCATCCGCCAGCAGCAGGAGACCATCCGAACTCTGTCGCTGCCGATCATCCAGATCTGGCCGCAGGTGCTGGCCCTGCCGATTGTCGGCGAGCTCGATCGCGAGCGCGCAGCCGAGACGATCCAGCACCTGCTGGAAGCGGTGTCCGAGTCGCGTTCGAGCTTCGTCATCATCGATGTGACCGGCGTGAAAGAGATGGATGCGGTGGCCACCGAGCAGCTCTTGCGCATGGAGCGCGCGACGCGGCTGCTCGGCGCAACGTGTCTGATCTCGGGCATGTCGCCCGCGGTTGCCGCATCGGTGGTGCAGCAGGGCAGCGACATTCACGATCTCAAGTCATTCCGGACGTTAGAGGCGGCCCTGCGCCACGCCTTCCGGCGGCTCGCCGAACCGGCAGAGCGGCCCAAAGGCGCGGGACAGCAGCGCTAACAATTTTCTATTCAGACGGAAGATCCGCATGGCAACGATCCTATTGGTTGAAGACAACGAGTTTAATCGCGACATGCTGTCCCGGCGGCTCGCACGCAAAGGCTTTTCGATCCTGATCGCGGAGGATGGCAGCCGCGGCATCAAGATGACGCGCGAGAAGATGCCGGATCTGATCCTGATGGATGTCAGCCTGCCCGACATCGATGGTCTGGAGATCACGCGGCAGCTCAAGGCCGATCCGCAGACGCGCCGCATTCCGATCATCGTCATCACTGCGCACGCAATGGTCGGCGATCGCCAGCAGAGCCTGGCCGCGGGCGCCGATGACTACCACATCAAGCCCGTGGAGCTGGCGACGCTGCTCGCGCAGATCCAGGCGCTGCTTCCGCCTTCTGCCACCTAACCCAAGAAAAGAAGGCCCCCTGTGCTGATCAGCTACCTGCGCCACGAGCTGCACACCTCGCTAAACGCCGTCATTGGTTACAGCGAGCTGATGCTGGAAGATGCCAGCGCCAACGGCCTGGTGCAGATCGAGTCGGGGCTGCGCTCGATTCTGGATGCGTGCCGGCAGCTGATGGCGCTGGTAAACGAGCGCATGAATCCGCTTCAGCTCAGGGGGCTGGATCGCGACGCGCTGGGCGCTGCGATGCGCGCAGCCTGCGAAGCCAGCCGCGAGCCGACGCAGACGATCGCCGCAACCGGTGCGATGCTGATCACGCTGGCGGAGCGCGAAGGAAAGTACGGGCTGATTCCGGATCTGTGCAAGATCCAGGCGGCGGGCAACATGCTGCAAGATCTGCTGGATCGGCAGGTCGGTGTGGTGCCGTTTCAGAGCACGCTCTCGACGGGACATCTGATGCACGGAGCGCCCAGCGAGAGCCCGGCGCCGCAGAGCGCGAAGTTCACCGGCCGGATCTTGATCGTGGATGACAACTCCATGAGCCGCGATCTCCTGCGCCAGACGCTGGAGCGCCAGGGCCATCACGTCGACGAGGCGAGCGGCGGTCAGCAGGGTCTGGAGTTCCTGGCCGAGCAGGCCTACGACCTGGTGCTGCTCGATCTGCGCATGCCGGATCTCAGCGGCATTGAAGTGCTGGAGAGACTTCAGGCGCAGGGTCAGCTGGCGCGGCAGACGGTGGTCATGCTCTCGGCTTCGGACGAGATGGATGTGGTCGCCCGCTGCATCGAGAGCGGCGCCGCGGACTACCTGATAAAGCCCGTCAACATGGTGCTCTTGCGGACGCGCGTCTCGATGTATCTGGAGCTCAAGCAGCTGCGCGACGCGCAGCGCCGGTAGGCAGCCCTCACCCGGCCTCT
>Ga0075163_10010052_pt1 | contig 12389 bp, 17 predicted proteins | sample JI1023141ADNA_FD_71478 | JGI IMG/M metagenome (GOLD analysis project Ga0075163, IMG submission 71478) | Wastewater effluent complex algal communities from Wisconsin, to seasonally profile nutrient transformation and Carbon sequestration -... | ecosystem: Engineered > WWTP > Effluent > Algae...
CTGATGCCTGCAATCTGAATTGGCAGTGCTTCTTTCTTTCGAGAGTTGTTGACAACCTTCTCAAAGAACTTGTGCTTCTCACGCATCACTGGTACATTCAAGAACTCACTGTAGAAGCTGTCAGGCTTCCCCAATGTCTCAATCAAGTATGAGTATGCATCGATATGGGTTGCTTCTCGTGCAGCAAAGCCCAACAACATCATTCGAATCTCTGGTTGCTTGAAGTGTGGCAGGTAGTCCCGAATGTAGCCATTAGCAACATCAATATCACTTTGTGTAAACAAAAGAAACACATCAGTAAGGAACTTGACATCTTCAGCTGACAGACGATTGTTCCAGTCTCTCACGTCTTCGTGCAGAGGCACTTCACGACTGATCCAATGCATCTGTTCATGTTCGAGCCATGTGTCGTAGGCCCAAGGGTAGTTGAAAGGCTTGAACGACTCGCGTTCACCAAATACATCTTTATTCACAGGCGAGGCACCCTTCTTCAGTTGTTTTCTGGAACTCAATTTTGACACGTTTGATGTTTTTGTTCATTGACTCTCCATGATAGATTTTGTCAGAACGGCAGTAGTAAAGAGTTTTCAGACCCTTCTTCCATGCCTCATAATGCACGTGGTGTAGATAATCAAGACTTGCGCCCGCCTTGAAGAACAAGTTAATCGACTGTGCTTGATCAATAAACTCCTGACGATCTGCAGCATGCTGAATCACCCACTGTTGATCAATTTCCGTCGCTGTTTTAAAGACATCTTTTTCCCAGTCCGAGAGGATACCTTCTGCATGTAATGCTGCGACACTTCCAGCACTTGCAATAACAGTGTGCCAAGCACTTCCATACGCCTTCTCATCAAGTCGTCCTTTGAGTATTTTATCAAGGTACGGGTTCTTGTTGAGGAACGCACCTGAGAGGGTGTCTTGACGATATGCATTTCCACGGAAGGGCTCAACGCTTGGTGACGTATTTCCCATAATGATGGATGACGAGGCATTTGGTGCAATTGACACCATATGACTGAAGCGTACACCATATCCTTTACCATCTGGACATTCTCCTCGTTCGTTGGCTAGTTCCTTGTTAGCAATGTCTAACCAGTTCCGCATGGTCCTGAAGATCTGCTTATTGATTCCAACAGCCATCGGAGACTCAAACGGAATGTTGTGCTTCTGCAGATAAGCATGAAAGCCTAAAGATCCAATTCCAATAGCACGCTCTCGCTTCGCACTATGAACAGCTCTTGCAACAGACTTAGGAGCCTTGTTGATGAAGACCGTCAAGGCGTTGTCAAGCAGTTCGGCGACGTCTTTAAAGAACTGGTAATTGTCTTTATACTCGTCCCAGTACACCAGGTTTGGCGAGGATAAGCAGCAGACTGCTGTGCGCTCCATGTCTGTGGCCAAAGTAATCTCGGTACAGATGTTCGATTGCTTAATCGATAATCCGAGGTCTTTCTGGTACTGAGGCAGTCCACGGTTACTGGCATCAATAAAGTGCAGATACGGTTCGCCGGTGCGCATGCGTGTTTCAAGAATACTCTCCCATAGATGCTTTGCAGAAACAACTTCTTTGACTTCACCACTATGTGGATCGATCAACGGCCAAGAATCATCAAAGTCAACATCCTTCATACAGTTCTCAATAACTTGCATGAATTTGTTAGTCACGTTCACTCCATGATGAAGCTCAAGACAACGCTGGTTGGTGTCGCCTGTAGGTTTTCTCATATCAATGAACTGCTTGATATTTGGATGATCAATCGAGAGGTATGCTGCAAATGAACCACGACGTGTCTTTCCCTGCCGATACGCCAATGACTCTGCTTCATAAACTTTCAAGTGTGGCATTACACCAACAGACTTGTTATCTTCAGAGCGAATACCAATTCCGATACCTACGCCGCCTCCAAGCATTGACAGCCACGCAACTTCAGACAGTGCTGCTACCAAGCCTTCTGCGCTGTCATCAATGTACGATAGGTAACAGGAAATAGGTAGTCCACGCTTTGATGTCCCATAAGACAGGATAGGTGTGGAGAAGCTCAGCCAGTGCTTACTTGCGTAATCATAAAGCCGTTGAGCATGTTCCGGATTGCTACCCAATGCCCGCGCAACATACGAGTAACGCTCTTGTGGAGATTTCTCTTCTGGACGCATGTAAGACTCGCGTAACCGTCGCAGTCCCATTTCATCAAACAATGCATCTCTGCTCAAGTCAATCTTTACCTTATCTTTACTAATCATGTGGTCCTTAAATTTTGAGGAAGTCGTCAGCTGGACCTTCTAATGAAAGACGCCCAGTTACATTGTTGTAAACAGCACCCTGGACAGGGCCGGTCAGTGCCATCGTTCGGCTTTTCAAAACTGACATCTTGATGGTATTTCGAACCTTCTCATCTGCATGTGTCATATCACGAGCAAAGGCAATAATATCAAAAGACACTTGCTTGATACTACCACTACCGCGAATATCATCAATTGATGGTAGCTTGCCCTCTTCAAAAGACTTACCACCAGTTGGTGCCTTTCGAAGGTGACTTACAAGACCGATAAACACGTTGTGGCGCTTTACAAGTCGTAGCAAGTCATTCATGATCTTGTCTATAGCCTCGTTCCCAGTAAGCCCATCAGCTCCTTCCGAAACAAGAATAGTAATGTGATCGATAAAAAGATACTTGCAACCAACGAGACACATATACTCCAGTTGATCGACGATAGAATCATCCTTGATCGAACCCTGATGGTCAAGAACCACCAACCGATCATCTCCGAACACTTTGTCAAATCCGACTTTAAGTTCTTCATCAGGAATCTCCGTATGAGAAGGATTCTTGTTGAGCATCATGCCTGAGAGCTTGATGCCTGTTTCTCCTGGTGACTCTTCAAGCGAGATGACACCAATCCTGTCAGTCTTTGGTGTATTGTCAAGTAAGTGCAGTTCAATCTCTCGAATCACTGTTGACTTACCAGAACCTGTACCACTGATCAGCAAGGCAATCTCACCAAGACGCATGCCCTTGATCTTCTTATTCACACCGCCTAAACATGGTGGATAAGGGACTGACACAAGCGCATTACGCTCTGTAATCTGTTTCCAGATATCTTCTTTGGAAATGATACCTGCAGGTGACCACAGTTGTGCATCATAGACACACTGCATCAGTTTGTTGAAGCCACCTTTAACGAGCACATCATTTGCATCATTGCAGCCGGATGGTAGCGTAACCATCTTAGCCTTATCAATGCCAATGATCTTGACAGCTTCTTCAGTCGCTTTCTTTCCAGCTTCATCATCGTCAAAGAAGATAATGACTTCTGTGAAAGTTCTAAGCCATTCTCTATTTTCAAGAATTGACTTAGTCATGACTGACGATGACAGACCCACTACAGGATAGTGGCGCTTGTACTTATCGAAGCTTGCTTGTGCCAAGCTCAGAGTATCGATCTCACCTTCAGCGAGTATGATACGCTTACCACCACCTGGAAACAGATGACGTCCGAACAAGTCAGTAGACTTTCCTTGCCACACAAACTCTTTAGGAAGCTTGCGTATCTTGTAGGCCTTACCCTCATCGTAGGGGTAATAATGCGTATCAATCTCACCATCAGAGTTGTAAGAACACTTGACTCCATAGAACTCTGCAATGTCTTTTGTGATGCCTCGTTCCTTGAAGCCTCTCGTGGGAAACTCTTTGATGTCTTCTACACGAGTTTGTTTCACAAATGCATCTGATTTCGTAGGTGGGTCTGGCTCAAGAGACTCACCTTCTTGCCGCTTGAAGAATGCCCTACAAGAGAAACAATACGATGTACCGTCCTCATATAGCCTACGTGCGTCAGATGACCCACAAGACGAATCCAAGCATGCAAGATTACTCTTGATTATCTTTCCCATTAGATGCCTCTGTAAGTTTCGCTGACATTGCGAGGACAACAAGTAGCAGAATCAGGTCTGCACTATCCTTCACTCCATTGTCATACAGATGAAAACCTGAAATGATTATTGTGCAAAATGCAGCAATAGTTAAGATGAGATTAAGGACAGCGAAGAACCCGTTCTCTTTTGAATAATCCTTTGGCATACGGCTGATAACCTTTCCTTGTGACGTTCTGAAATTGGCTCTTTTACAGGCCAAGAGACCTTCTCAATAAGTGTGTTGTACCACTCACGAGTAGTGGGAGCTTCGATAAGACACAGAGACCACGTTTCTGAGTAAGACAACGTGCCCTTGGACTTGTACTGCTCAAGACATATAAACTCAAACTCTTCACGTGGTCTAACCTTGATAAGCTCATTGAGGACTGGAGAAGACGATGTGTACTTCTTCCAGTTTGACTCCTTACCTTTATTAAGCTGGCCAGCACCTAAAAATTGCTTCTTTCCAAGATATCCACGATTCAGGTAAGTGTCATATATCACGTATATGAAGCCTACTCCGTTGCCCATCTGTTCTGGAAAATCCCAATGACCATTCGGTCCTGCTGTGTTCGTAAACTTAACAGTCGGGCTTTTCGCCGTTGGCAGCGTTCCTTCGAATTTCATACTCCTCTTTCATTTTCAGTGATTGTGTAATTGTCAGATCTGCAAAGTTAAGTTCGCCGTCATCTGAGCGCAGTACAAGACCAATTTCAACCATCTCTTCCACAAACGACTTCAACTGCTCATGAAACTTCTCAATGAGAAAGAAACAATCATAGTGATTCATGTAGTTGTGGTAGGCTTCTGCGAGATGATCTAGGCCCATCTCTTTTGCAACTTCAAGCATGCCGTTGATTGATGGCTTCAATTCGCTCATTTAGTGGTCTCTCTTCATAAGTCGGACAAGTTATTAACTTCATTGGCTCTACAATAGGATTAGGCAGTGCCCAGTAAGGAACAGAGTAAGTGCAAGTCCAAACATATTTGAAAGCTTCACAATGCTTGCAATCGCCGCAACGCTCTCGATCACTCACGTGATACTCCTGCCAATATCTTTGGAAATCTCTGGAGCCATCTTGACAAGATCCTGCAGCTGTCCATACGTTAGTGTAACCTTCTGATTTGATTGCATGATCGTAAACTCACCAGAATCTACAACGTACCAAATTGCTGCAGCGTTTAGGCAACCCTTGTCAAGTAGCAATGTAGCCTCTGTTTTGTATCTAATCATAGGAGCTCCTGTACAATTGGCCATTCGTTAAAATTGAAGAAATCATTTGGAAATCGCTGTAGGTGAATCATCTTGCCGTTAGCAAGTAGATACTCATACCACTTATCCTCACCGTATGCCATCAGGTACTGTTCAACGACACACTTTTGAAGTTCTTCTTCGCTCGTGATACCTTCAACCAGTCGTGCAGCCTTAACATCACCTAGTCGCGGCACTCCAGGGATGTTATCTGTAGGATCACCCTTTAGCAGCTGCTCGTAGTAATGGCGCATAGCTTCTTCAGGAGAAACTGTAATAAGCTTCTTCTTAGCCATTAGCCAATGCTTGCCAGGTATACAATGCAAATCCTTGTCAATGGAGCAGATGATGTAATCTTCACCTGCAGCCTTTGCTTGATTCGCCCAGATACGCAACAAGTCATCAGCCTCTACACCAATGGCAGGTACTGCCAAGTTGTCAAAAATAGCAAGCTCTCGTAAACTTGGAACGAACTCATTACGAGCACCCTCAGGCTTCCACCGATTTGCCTTGTAGCCGCTTAAAGCTTTTGTGCCATCTTCATTTAAGATGATTGGATACATCTCATCTCTAAAGCTTGCACCACTCTTAACAGCCATTAAGGTGTCACTTGTGAAGAGTGTTTCTTTTAGTTTCTCAAGGTCTTCCTGGAAGTTGTCCCATGACTGCTCTAGGTAGATCTGATTTTCTCGTTTGGTGAATTCGAGAGGGATCTTCTTACCGTGGTCATCCAATGACACAAAATGAGTACCAGTCTTTTTAACTTTCTGTTCCCATCTTGGCTTACAGGACTGATACGCTAGAACATCTCCATCAATGATCAAGTGCATTTATTGCCTCAGCCTCTCTTTTGGTTTCCAACCGTCGCAACGTCTCCCTTGCGGCCAGTTCTTCAGCGATATCCCACGATTCAAGTGTTCGAACACGCTTCTCTTTGAACTTGAATGCCATATCTGGACACATCGTCAAGGGTACTTTGAAACCAGTCTCAATACCCATCTCGTGCAGGATGTCAGCAACTGCGTAGATATCGGCAACCTCGAACTGAGCGCGCTCAATGTTGTTTTTCTCGTAGCCATGGTAGCGATGGTCTGGTGTGAACTTCACACACTTTGTGAACTCCTTCGCGGCTTCTGTCAGCTCTTCTATCAGACACATGAGAAAGAATTGTTGCTTGTTCATACGATGCACTTTATAAATTTGTACTCAATATCGGGATTGAACTTGTAGACATCGTGACAGGACACTACCTGTCCGACAGCAAAGAAGTCATACTGTGGCACTACTGCAACGTCACCTGCATTAACAGGTTCGTGCGACTTGTAAGTGTAAGGCTTACTCCATGCACCACCAGTAGACTTGAATTTAATGAGAACTGCGTATTCTTTCATTTCATCCAATCAAATCCATGATCAATTGTAAATGCAATCCCAGGGTACTTTGCAAGCAGCTCGCTTGACATTAAGAACAAGCTACCGCCATCAGGGTTCGTAACCATTCCGAGGACTGCTGAAGTTTTTGTGCTGTCTAGATACTGTGCAACATCAAAGCCGTTTCCAGCTGCTTCTCTACGAACATCATCACAACCACACATCATGCACATCTCGTGGAAACTCTCATCGGTATCCTCAATAAGATAGAGGTAACCACCGAATCTGAATGTGCCATGTACCAGATCTGACATGAATGCAATATCAGCATTCAATTCATAAGGCCACTCTTTTCGAAGCCCCTCGTAGTAGCCTAACACAAGCTTTTGAAGCTCTGGTGTCAGTCGTCCATTCGCAACAATCTCGTTAACTGTATTACCAAGCTTAATCATTAGTGCACCTCATACCAGTTTTTGCCAATCTTTGCCTCGCCATCCATGATAGTGATACCATACAGGGCTGGACCATCTTTAAAGCTTGCCTTCCCGATCTGTGCAGCGCGTTCTGCAAACTCATCTGGAACCATGAAGTCGATTTCATCATGATAGAAGATGCAAGGCACATACGGGATGCCTTCGCGTTCCAAGCCTTCAGCTGTCAACATTAAGGCAGTGGCACAGGTAATCTTCTCTAGCGACTGCAATAAGTACACCAATAGCTTATGAAAACTATCGACGTAAATCCGATTACCAACAATAGAAGGTATGTAGCCGTAGCCCATCTGTGATGTGCTTCCGTAGATATTTTCAAGTTTTTCCAGTAGGCTCTTAAATCCTGGAACCGCTTTAATAAACCCATTTTTCAGCACCTGTCCTTGTTTCTTGTCCAACACTCCGAAGATGTAACTCCACAACTTAGCACCTGAAGCACCGAATAGGAAAGCGTACAAAATACGCTTAGCTTGGGAGCGCTTGACTACGAAGTCTTTATATTTAGCTCCCATTCCTCTCACGATGTCTGTCAGTATGTCAGCATTGTACTGATGGATATCGCCATTGAGAAGGATATCGATAAATTCAGCATCACCAAGATAATGAGCCAATCCTCGAGCTTGATTACCAGCTGAGTCACAGCCGATAAGAGACCAACCGGGCAAGGCTCCGAAGAGAGAACGCATTTCCTTACCCCACGCACTATCCGCACCAGGTACATTAACGATAATGCTGTGACGAGTGCGCATAGAAGGAGTGCCGATAACCATACAATCTCCATGAAGCATCCCCTGTGAGTCTGTGTTTAAAAGCCAAGTTTTAAGAATACTATGTCGAGCTTTTGCTGTCAAAAACTCTGTGTAGAGTTTACCATCACCGCCTAGAAACTCAAGACTGTCTTCAGTGATCTTTGGAGAACCTTGAATCTTACGTCCAGGATGTGCAGGGTCATCCTTCATGTTGAACTCTGTAGGAACCCACCCGTTTCTAAACAGGAATACCTTTACGTCAGCTACAGAGTCAAGCGATAAGGGTTCAAAGGTCACACGACTGTACGGTCCTTCAACCATTCGCTCTTCACCCTCAAATCCTGAATAAGGGTCTATATCAAACCATCGTGCGGTATGTGCATCATAGCAACCTGCCTTGGTCCACTTAGGCTTCTTAGGCTCAACCTCACCCTTAGCCTTGTCGTATGGAACAGTTTTAGTCCCAAGCCGTGCTGACAATGCTGTGTAAGCTTCTTGCATCTTTGCAGAGAGCTGTACTTCAAGCACTTCAGCTCCACTCTTATCGAATGGCCACCCATGTAGTTGTGCTTGTGTGCTCCACTTAGCAGCAGCATGTTCAGCAAGCATGTAGTGTTTAAGCATTGGCATCTTACCAGCAAGCTCACTATACTCTTGAACAAGGTCGTGATAAGCTTGAACGTTGCCTGAAACGTCTGTTATACAACGATGTAGCTTGACTTCATCAAAGTAAGACCAGTCAGTGATCTCAACCTTCTTCTCGCCGAAGTGCTCCATCCACCTTGCAAGACTGTGACCATCCATGCCAAAACGTCTGTAGTCTAGAATCTGAGACATGATCATTGTGTCATGCACTCGGCAATCTTTTGGCAACTCAAACCCAAACAGTTTCTTCAACACAAAAAGGTCAAAACCCAGGACGTTGTGGCCAATGAACAACTTAGCGTCTTTCAGCTTATCCATCCATCCTAAGTCGCCCTCCAGCCAATACTCTGACATGTGGGTGTCCAGATCGTATGCAACCATCACCCACATACGCGTACATTCCATCAAGAGACCATCAGTCTCAATGTCAACAACATAACGGGGCATTGTAACTCACTATGCCAATAGTTTATCGATATCTGCAATTCGGATTGGCTTGTTACCGTTTGCAATATAGGCAGCTAAGAATTTAGCATACCAAATAGATTTCTTCAGCTCTTGAAGCTCACTGTCTTTTCCGCCAAGACGATCGAGGTACTTTCGGATTTGTATCTCAACAGCTGCTTTCATACACTCTGGATTACGAAATCGAGGGAGATACTGAATATGCTCCAGCCATTGAAGCTCAAACTGCATCTCAGGGATTACAAAGAAGCCCTTGTAGTGAGATGGGTTAATATGGTCTTTCTTTGACTTTTCAGGTACCCATGCGGCTGCACGTTCAAGGCCAATTCGAAAGGCTTCAAGCTGGTCAGTTGTGGTGATAGCTGTCTTCTCATCTGTGTCTTCATTTGTTGCAACAACCCAACATGGATCTATGACATGGACATCGAAGACATTCTGAAGAAGTCTTGTAAAGCCATAACAGCCCATGTTGGCGTCTTTGTAAAAATCGAAGCGAAACTTTGTCATTGAATTTTTAAGCTACCCCGAAGGGTAGCTTGATGTGGTTGATTAGAATGCAGCGTCGTCGTGAGCAGGCGCGTCTGGTGCACCTACTGGGATACGTTTGGTAGTCGTTTTGGCAAACTCTTCACGTGGCTTGCGCTCAAATTCGACCAGAGTAGTTACTTGCAGACCCATGAACAGGGTACCTACAGCAGTTTTGCCATCTTTGCCGGGAAACTCGTATTGATAAATGCGAACATTACCAATAGAGCCATTTCCAACTGTAGATGGATCGATCGGTTCGAGATCGCCGTCAACTACACGCGGGCAATCGGATGGAGAGCCATCTTTCTTCTTCGAACCCTTCTTCAGGTTCACTTTCCAGAATGGAGGGCCTTCATCCGGAACTTCAGGATTGATGTTCAGATTGAGAGCTTCCCATTCCTTCTTCTGCTCCTTGCTGGTAGTGCGAATTTGGACTTCCCAAGTTGGGTTCTCTTTATCGAATTTGTTGTTGGGGCGAGCTTCATCAGCGCGGAGAAACCAGAGTTCACAATTGTTGAGTAATGACATAGTTATATAAAAAGTTGAAAGTTGAGAGACCCATTATGGGTTAATTTACCAGCTACTTAAAGCTGAAGTGCCGCTATTGAGGATTAAATTCCGTCGCGCTCGTCATGAAGGTCATCCCATTCTTCTGGAGTACAACCTGTCAGGATGAATTCACGGTCATCAGCACTGAGTTGTGGCATGGCGTTCTGTATCAACGCTCCGCCAGTCTCCCAGAGTTTGTATTGCTCTTCTGTGACATTCAAGTCAATTGTACGCTTGATACCAGTGTGTATTGAGGTGCGTGTGATGTTCATACAAAGCAATATTCAGAGTCTAGCACAAGAGTAATGTCAAGTGTCCCAAGCTGCACTGAGCTCAGGTCACCTTCGATGTCTCGCATGAGACTAGTTAAAGGATCTGACTGATAGAGTTCTACGAATGTTTCACGTATAGTTCTAAACAATACAGGCATGTCGGCTAATAAACAACCGAAAGAGTCATGAATCGTGGTGATAGGAAAATCAACACGAGAGACTGTAAGCATCAAATGTGCAGCATCTAAGCTGTGAATCGCATTAGGACTTGCACCTTGAGCTTGTTTGCCTTTTGACGGAACAGTGTCTTCAATGAAGCATACTGCGATCTGCAGTGTATTCTCATAGTGGTTACACGGCTTCTTCTCCCCTAGCTTCGGGCCATATTGCACCCATATCTTCTTTGTAACGCCTTCAGTGTAGTGCTGTACAACTGGAAACCCTGTTACAGGCACTGTCCAACTGAGGAACCTTTTCTCCAACTCAGCTTTTCTTCCAGCTGCTTCAAACACCTCCAGTAATTGCATAGGCCGTTCTAACGAAACACGACAGTCGTCATAGACCTCGCGGCCCATGTAGGCGCCCCACTTGTGTTCAAGATGATATAACAAATCAATACTATGCTTCTTAGCATCAGAAATTTGTTGTTCGCCTAAGCCATAAGATGTACCTCCGTACGGTAATGTCATGACATTTCTCTTGACCACTTTTCGACGCTGTTTAGCATCTTTGATTCTCAACCAGAATATTGGAGATGACTTTCCTGCCAAAGCTTCATGCTCTTTCTTGTAAGCCTTTATCTCCTCCACCAAGGCTGCTCTACGCTCACTCTTAGGCTCCGCTGCCGTTATCTGCTTCTTCATGTCAATGATTGTGTCAATGTACCGATTGATCTCCACAATCTCTTCTTTTGAGTAAGCCTTTATTACGTCAGCAAGATGTCCCCATACGTGATCTGCGACATACTTGTACAAATCTCCTGGAAGCTCAAGTGGAACCAGGTTGACGTGCGGTGCAGTGATCTCATCTCGTGTCAATGCTGACAAGTGCTGGCTACCATTATTCGAGCCATCTATATAGCACTCGAGATGTGACTCATAGTCGTAACTGTCAAAGTCACCAATAGAGCCTTGCCAGATTCTGAACTTCATGATCTCAAAACATGCCGCTAAGAACTGCCAAGGCTTGTCAGCTTTCATCCAGCCTTGATTTACCTTGGGCCTTTCAGCGTATGAGAGGAGTATATCTTCGTTGTCTTGAGCCCACTCGAATCGATCTTTGATAGGAATCTTATCTGTTTTGGCGTTATCCATTCGACCCGCATCTCCCGCCCAATTGCTTGCAGCTGATACCATAAGCCAGAAGAAACCCTCTTTACCAATACGCTTTTTATCTCCTCTAAGAAGTAATCCACGGGCAAGGTCTGATCCTTGTTCATGTAGATACGCAGTGGTTGGATACTTCCGTCCTCTAAAGTCAAAGTAGTATGCCAATGTGTTTAAAGTGGTCGCTAATCACTCTCTATATGTGACCAATTACGTCCAGTTCGAATACAGTTTATAGTGCCAGGGTGCACGCCAAAGGTATCTGCCAGTTGTCTGTTTGAGCAACCAGCTTTCATTAAATTTTTTATATCACGTACAGCATCAGCTGTTAGCACACTACTTACAGCTGTTTCACCCTTACGCATTAAGCCATGAACCTTGGCGTGAGTTACATTAAATAGTTGGGTACACCACTCAAGATTATCAGCACAATTGTTGCGCTTATTAGTATCCTTGTGGTTTACTTTTGGCAACTTCTGAGGATTAGGTATGAACATAATCGCAACAAGTCGATGGACGCGCTCTGTCTTCTTTTTACCGTCCTTGCAAATACCAACTTGTGCGTAACCTTCACCATTATCAGATTGCTTCAAGATTCTACCAGGCTTAATATACTCACCACCAAAAGTGCTTTTAACTATGCGTGTGACACTACGAACCTGTCCCATATTCGAAACTTCGTAATCCCCGTCAAAATCCTTCCAGATTTCCATTTGATCTCCGATCTTGGTTAATAGCTGCATGTTGCCATGCAGATCAGACTATATCATAACTGCTCCGCAGTCCTCTGCGCTTCCACCAGGCTTCTGGTGTACTCTACTCAGTGC
>Ga0075163_10010053_pt1 | contig 12388 bp, 9 predicted proteins | sample JI1023141ADNA_FD_71478 | JGI IMG/M metagenome (GOLD analysis project Ga0075163, IMG submission 71478) | Wastewater effluent complex algal communities from Wisconsin, to seasonally profile nutrient transformation and Carbon sequestration -... | ecosystem: Engineered > WWTP > Effluent > Algae...
GCAACCTTGGCTGATCGGTATCTATTGCCGGGCGAAAGTTTTCAGGATCTTTTCGCACGTGTGGCCAGTTGTTATGCCGATGACAGTGCTCATGCTCAGCGCCTTTATGATTATATTTCGAAGCTGTGGCTCATGCCGGCAACACCGATCCTGTCCAATGGGGGAACAAACCGCGGCTTGCCAATCTCCTGCTTCTTAAACGAAGCCACCGATAGCCTTGAAGGCATTGTCGGGATGTGGAACGAGAATGTTTGGCTTGCCGCCCGCGGTGGTGGCATTGGCAGCTACTGGGGTAACTTGCGGTCAATTGGCGAACGGGTTGGCCAAAACGGTAAAACCTCCGGCGTTATTCCATTCATCCGGGTTATGGATAGTCTGACCTTGGCCATTAGCCAGGGATCGCTTCGGCGCGGTTCGGCAGCAGTCTATCTTCCTATCGACCATCCTGAGATCGAAGAATTTGTCGAGATTCGTCGCCCGACAGGCGGTGATCCCAATCGTAAGGCTCTTAATCTTCACCACGGTGTTTTGATTTCTGATGCTTTTATGCGCGCTGTCGAAAATGACGAACCTTGGGCTTTGTTAAGCCCCAAAGATCAATCTCCCCTACGTACGGTTTCGGCGCGGTCGCTATGGATCCGTTTGCTGACGGCGCGAATTGAGACGGGTGAACCCTATTTGGTGTTTATCGATACCGTTAATAATGCCTTGCCACAGCAACAGAAACTGGCTGGCTTGCGCGTGAAAACGTCGAATCTGTGCAGTGAGATTACCCTGCCGACGGGTGTTGATCGTTTTGGTCAAGACCGGACGGCGGTTTGCTGTCTGTCTTCGCTCAATCTTGAAACCTATACGGAATGGAAAGACGATCCTGAGTTTATCGAGGACGTTATGCGTTTCCTTGATAATGTTCTTCAGGAATTTATCGACAAGGCGCCGCAAGACTTTGCCCGGGCGAAATATGCCGCGATGCGTGAGCGTTCGGTTGGCCTTGGCGTTATGGGTTTCCATAGCTTCTTGCAGTCGCAATCCGTTCCCTTCGAGAGCGTTATGGCGAAGGTTTGGAACCGGAAGATTTTCGAAAACATTAAAACTCAAGCCGACGCGGCATCAAAAAAGATCGCGAAGGAACGTGGTGCCTGCCCTGATGCCGCCGACTACGGTATTATGGAACGGTTCTCGAACAAGATTGCCATTGCGCCAACAGCATCTATTTCGATCATTTGTGGTGGCGCATCCCCAGGGATCGAACCGATCGCTGCGAATAGCTTCACGCATAAGACCTTGTCCGGCTCATTCACCGTTCGGAACAAATACCTTCAGCGTCTGATCGAGATGAAGGGGTGTGACGAGGATGAGGTTTGGTCATCTATTGCCGTTAACGAAGGCTCAGTTCAGCATCTTGATTTTCTCACCGAGCACGAAAAGCTAGTCTTCAAGACCGCATTCGAACTTGATCAGCGGTGGATTGTTGAGTTGGCGGGGGATCGTTCACCTTACATTTGCCAATCTCAGTCGGTGAATATTTTCCTGCCAGCGAATGTGCATAAGCGTATGCTGCATCAGATCCACTTCCAAGCGTGGAAAAAAGGCGTTAAGAGCCTGTATTACTGCCGCTCTATGTCCATTCAACGGGCCGAGAAGGTAGATAGCGGAACCCAGCGTCTGGCTGCGGAGGCTGCAGCAGGATCGCGGACGGTTGCCTTGGCGCGCACGGGAACCGATAATAACAAGTACGAGGAATGCCTCGCCTGTCAGTGAGGCTATTCCAATCTAAATATTGCTCCGGCATTATCGATTGATGATGAAGTTATAGTTATCCCTTGAGGGATGTTGAAGGAAGTGGGTTAGCCTATGTCGCTCTTGAACGCCGATCCGATTTACAAACCGTTCAAGTATCCTTGGGCTTATGACGCTTGGCTAACGCAGCAGCGTATTCACTGGCTTCCAGAAGAAGTACCGCTGGCAGATGATGTTAAGGATTGGCATAAAACCTTGACGCCGTCCGAGCGAAATTTGCTGACTCAAATCTTTCGGTTCTTCACCCAGTCCGATGTCGAAGTGAATAACTGCTATATGCGTCATTATTCACGGGTGTTTCAGCCAACTGAAGTAAAAATGATGCTGGCGGCGTTTTCCAACATCGAAACGGTGCATATCGCGGCCTACTCCCATCTCTTGGATACGGTCGGGATGCCGGAAACAGAATATTCTGCCTTCATGCATTACAAGCAGATGAAGGATAAGTTTGATTATATGCAGGGTTTCAATGTGGATTCGAAAGAAGACATAGCGATGACCTTGGCCGTCTTCGGCGCCTTTACCGAAGGCCTTCAGCTGTTTGCATCATTTGCCATGCTCCTGAACTTCCCGCGTTTCAATAAAATGAAGGGAATGGGTCAAATCGTTACCTGGTCTGTGCGCGATGAAAGCCTGCACACGAATTCGATTATCAATCTGTTCCGGACCTTCATCGAAGAAAATCCGGAAGTCTGGACCGAAGAGTTGCAGCGAAAGCTCTATGTTGCTTGCTCGACGGTGGTCGAACATGAAGACGCTTTCGTTGATCTCGCCTTTGAGCTGGGTGGTATCGAGGGTATGACGGCACAAGATATCAAAAGCTATATTCGCTACATTGCCGATCGTCGCTTGATGCAGCTGGGATTGCAGCCACTGTATCGAATTGAAAAGAATCCTTTACGCTGGTTGGATGAAATGCTGAACGGCATTGAACATGCCAACTTCTTTGAAAATCGTGCGACTGAGTATTCTAAGGCATCAACCGAAGGTACCTGGGAAGAAGCCTTTGACTGATGCTGTCGATGTTGGTGTCGGCTAGCCCGCTTCGACCACGTCTATTTATTATAACCGTTAGCATACTGCTGCTTTTTGTTTATTTTTCCCAATCGATATTTTTAGGCAACCAAGACCCTTTTTCACCCGTTTCTTCAGCTGAGGCGCGCACGCCGCTTGCACTGCTGCCTTATGATTTAATAGCTGCATATAAAATGCGTCATGCCGCTAACACGGCGCGTTACGATATTGGTATCTTTGGTAATAGTCATGTTCAGGAAGTGGGAAGTGAAGATTTTATAAGCATAGGACGGTTTTTTAATTTTTCGATGCCCGCATCATCGATGCGGCAAAGTACTAATTTTATAGAATACTTGGCGGGTTTGAACAAATTACCGAAGATTATTATCATCGGTGTTCCCAATTTCGACCGAACGATTCAGATAAGCCCAAGATGGCCGTCAGCACCACGGCGTTGGATAAATGCAGCAATCGAAAGCCTAACGATATGGCGCCAACCGTCGATGAATTGGCAGGAAAGTATTCGACTCATTGTCCGAAATCTTCGGCAAGAAAAAGATATTTTTGTTGAATACATTAATGTGCGCCGGGCATTTACACACTTCTCTTTTATATCAGGTCTATTTCCTGTTGAAGGCGATAAACGGGGAGATTACCAGGCAGATGGCCACTTTAAGAGGAAATTTTATCCTGACCCTAGGCATTTGCCTGTTGCGGGCAGGGGCAAACGAAGTACGCAGCCCTTATCTGGTGTCATCACGTACGATCTTGAGCGAATTGCGCGTGTTTCTTCTCAAACGAGAGTTATTATTTTTGAGGATTCTTTAACGCCGGAATCGATGCATTATTTTGCAAATAATAAAGATCCTTATACTGAGGAATCCCGTCAAAATTTTTTGAAGACATGTAAACAATTAAGATTCGAGTGCCATCTTGCGCAGGTTTTAGGAGATGAAGGTGCGAGTTCCTGGGGTGATGAAGAGCATCCTCCGGGCTACTTACTAAGTCCCTATGTTTACAACTTAGTTAAAAACAAATCACTCCGATGAATTTTACCGATCTTGGGTTTATTTTTGGCTTTTTGCCGGCGGTTTTGATCCTTCAGGAGCTGACCGTGTTGAGGCGTTATCGCATTCCAATTCTTATTGTTGCGTCGCTAATTTTTTATATGTTCTCAGGACTTTTACATGTCGTTGTCCTGCTCTTGAATATCGTCAGCGTTTATATGTTTACCGCATCTGCGCGCACCAAGGGATCGGTGTGGCGCTTAACAGCTGCGGTAGCTTTGCCTCTAGCTAGTATATTTTATTTTAAATATTTAAACTTTTTTATGAGTCAGATTGGGCTGACACCAACGCCAGGTATATTCAAAAGTGAGGCGGCGCTACCTGCGGGAATTTCCTTTTTCACTTTTCATATGATTGCCTATGCAGCCGATCGTTACTTCGGGAAAATTGAGAAGGCGCCACCCTTTTCCTTTTTTGCGTTATTTATAACGTTCTTTCCCCATCTTATTGCAGGACCTATTCTTCGCTTTCATGATGTGGCGAAGGCAATTACTAAGCTTCCTTCCTACCGATCATTGCAGAGTGACCGGGGCATCGCTATCAGTTACTTTTGTGTGGGACTCGTGCTAAAAATATTACTGGCTGACCCGTTGGGTAATATCATAGCCCCCCTAAAGAAAACTCTTACTAGCCTGGATTGGACTGGGCAGTTTTTCATTATTTTTGGATACAGCTTTCAAATCTATTTTGATTTCTTCGGCTATTCCTTGATGGCCATAGGTTTGGCGCGTTGGTTTGGTTTTATTTTTCCTCGCAATTTTGATTATCCCTATGAGTCAGAATCGCCACGGGCTTTTTGGCGGCGTTGGCATATGACGCTGTCGTTTTGGCTTCGAGATTATTTGTATTTTCCGTTGGGTGGCAACCGTGCCTATGTCCGGAATATAATTATCGTTTTCCTTGTGTGTGGCTTGTGGCACGGAGCTGGTTGGAATTTTTTACTATGGGGAGCATTTCATGCGTGTTTAGTGTTGGGCTACGCGGCTGTAGCGCCGATGTGGAATGCAATGCCCAAATTAATTCAACGCTCTATGACTTTTATTCTGATTTCAGTTGGTTGGCTTTTATTTCAGTTTGATCTTTCGGGCGTTATTCAGTTTTTTCATGCGCCTAGTCTGTCGGGTACACACGGAGTATATGATCTAGGGTCATGGCTATTATTAGCTATGGCAGCGATAGTGTGCTTTGGCTTTAAATTAGAGCCATATATTGAATCCCAGTCAAAAGGCTATCTAAGAGACGGGCTCTTAACAATCACTGTTGCTGTTTTGTTTGTTTTATCCGTTATGTTTGCCAATCAATCGAATGATTTTATCTATTTCCGTTTCTAAATATCTGCTCAATTATAGTTGTAGCAATTAGCGTCGGTTTTAACATCATACGATGCAATAGAGAGGGCGTATGGTTAAGTTCGGAATTGGACAACCTGTTCGGCGTTTTGAGGATAAGCGCCTTATTACCGGTGTAGGACGCTATTGCGATGATATTAAAGTCGCGGATCAAACTTACGGATATGTAGTGCGATCGCCCTATGCTCATGCCCTGATTACCAAACTGGATAAATCATCAGCGAAAGAAGTTTCTGGAGTTCTAGGCGTCTATACCGTGGAAGATCTTGATTCTGAAGGTATTGGAAATCTACCGTGTCTTGCAGCGATTCCTAATAAAGACGGATCGCCTATGAAAGCGCCGCCGCGCCCGGCCTTGGCGCGATCGAAGGTCCGTCATGTGGGTGACCCGGTTGCTTTTATTGTGGCAGAAACAATAGATGCTGCCCGGCAGGCGGCAGACAGTTTGACAATAGATTATGAAACCCTGACACCCGTTGTTGAGACGGGCAATGCCTTGGCGCCTACTGCAACCCAAATTTGGGATGAGGCACCGGGAAATCTTTGTGTGGATTGGCATATTGGTGACGAAGCGGCAACGGATGCCGCCTTTGCCAAGGCCAAACATGTCGTGCGCCGACGTCTTATCAATAATCGCCTTATCGTTAATTCAATGGAAGGGCGTGTAGCTATTGGTGAATATGATGCAAATAAAGATCAGCTTATTTTGACGGCGAGTACGCAAGGCGTTCACGCCTTGAAAAAAGTTTTGGCTGATGCTGTATTTAAAATTCCCAGCGATAAAATGCGAGTCATTACCCCTGATGTAGGGGGAGGATTCGGAATGAAGTTATTTCTCTACCCTGAATATGTGCTGTGTCTCTTTGCCGCGCGACGGTTGAAGCGTCCCGTTAAATGGACATCAGATCGTTCGGAGGCTTTTTTATCCGATACCCAAGGCCGCGATCATATAAGTGAAGCAGAGCTTGCGCTTGATGCGGCGGGAAATTTTGTTGGCTTGCGCGTCAATACCCTTGTTAATCTAGGTGCTTATCTTTCGAACTATTCGCCTTTCGTTGCCACAGCGGCGGGATCACCAATGTTGGCGGGGTGTTATAAAACGCCCGCCATTTCTGTTTCTGTGAAAGCGGTTTTTACTAATACTGTTCCTGTCGATGCTTATCGAGGCGCTGGGCGACCGGAAGCCAATTATGTCATGGAGCGCATGGTTCAAGCGGCGGCCGATGAGTTAAAATTGGATCCGGCTGAGCTGCGCCGCCGAAATTTCATAAAGCCGGCTGAAATGCCTTATACCACAGCGCTTGATATGACTTATGATAGTGGTGATTTTGCCGCCACAATGACAAAAGCAATGAAGATGGCGGATTGGGACGGCTTTCCGCAGCGAAAAGCGGCCAGTGATCGTCAAGGAAAATGCCGTGGGCGCGGTATGGCTTACTATATTGAAGCCTGTGCCGGGGGCGCGCCAGAAAATGCGCGGTTAGAGTTTTATGAAAATAAAGTAAAACTTTTGATCGGCACTCAAACCAATGGCCAAGGTCACGAGACGGCCTATCGTCAGATTCTTGTCGAAACTTTGGGCATCTCTCCAGAACAAATTGACGTTGTTCAGGGTGACAGCGCCACTATTAAAACAGGTGGAGGAACAGGAGGCTCGCGGTCTGTTCCTGTTGGCGGTGCGGCAGTTCAGGTTGTTGCTGAAACAGTTATTGAGAAAGGCAGAAAAATAGCTGCGGAGATGCTTGAAGCGGCCACTGCAGATATTGAATATCAGAACGGCAAGTTTCATATTTCAGGGACGGACCGTTCGGCGACTTTATTTGATGTTGCTGCAGCAGGAAAACAAGGTGTGGCAAAAGATAATGTTCAAGGCGGCTTGGACTCTACGGAAGGATTTAAACCGACAGCTTCAACATTTCCGAATGGGTGTCATATTGTTGAAGTTGAGGTTGATCCCGAAACGGGTGGGGTACGCTTTGACCGATATACAATTTGTGATGATTTTGGTCGAATGATTAATCCTCTTTTGTTAGAGGGACAGGTACATGGGGGTGTTGTTCAAGGCATAGGCCAGGCTATCTTTGAGTCGACTGTTTACGATCCGGAAACAGGTCAGCTACTGACGGGATCATTTATGGATTATGGTCTGCCGAGGTCAAATGACGTACCGTTCTTCACATTTGATACGAATAATATTCCTTGTGAAACCAATCCACTTGGCATCAAGGGGGCAGGTGAAGCTGGAACAATCGGTGCGACACCTTCGGTCATGAATGCTATTCTTGATGCTGTAAAAAATTACGGTGTTACCCATCTTGATATGCCAGCGACACCGGAGAAAATCTGGCAGGCTATTCAAGGCAGGGCCACACCCGAATGATCGATAAGGTTGCCAAGCTTTTGCCTCAGCTCTTATCCGTTGCTTATGAGGCTGGTGATATATTATTGCATCATTATCATGCTGTAGAATTAGATGTTGACCATAAGATAGACGGATCTCCGGTCACAGCGGCCGACCAAGAAGCCGATGCGCTAATCATCCGCCAGTTAATGCAGATAATGCCTAACGTTCCCGTGGTTTCCGAAGAATCATACGCTATGGGAGCAAGAGTTGATCGGCACGGCGATCATTGGCTGGTTGATCCCTTAGATGGAACAAAGGAATTTATAAAAAGAAACGGCCACTTTACGGTTAACATTGCTTTTATTCATCAGTCGCGACCGATCTTGGGAGTTATCGCCGCCCCAGCATTAGACATTTTATATGCGGGGGCAGAAGGTAAAGGCGCATGGAAATCTCTGAAAAAAGGTAGTTTGCAACTTATTAAAGTGAGGCAGATTCCTCCAGAAGGGTTAACAGCGGTCGTGAGCCGCTCTCACAATGAGGGTCAAGAACTCAGCCGTTTTATGGCAAAGTTTAAAATAGCTAAGCAGGTTAGTGCAGGAAGCTCTTTGAAGTTCGGCTTGGTTGCGGTTGGCGAAGCGGATATTTATCCGCGTCTGGGGCGAACTATGGAATGGGATACGGCCGCTGGGGATGCTGTTTTACGGGCAGCGGGCGGATGTGTTGAAAAAATAACAGATGGAACGCCGCTACAGTATGGAAAGCCTGATCTTGCTAACCCTCATTTTGTAGCTTGGGGAGCAAAACCTTAGGCTGTGTTGGTTAAGTTGCCTTTATTTGCCGACTTACCAGCGGAACCTTTGCGATTGAGCGTCGTTAACTATGCAGACAACGCCCAATACTTCTTTGGAGGTTCTCCATGTCTGCTCGTAATAAATCTGATTTAGACGCTATTGCTATGCTGAAAGCTGATCATCGCCTTGTTGAGGGCTTATTCAATAAATTCGAGTCGGCTAAGGGCGCGTCAAGGAAACAAGAAATTGCCGAGCGGATCTGCATGGAACTTACTGTTCACTCTACGATTGAAGAAGAAATCTTTTATCCAGCCTGTAAGGGTAAGATTGAAGACGATCTTCTTAACGAGACCTATGTTGAACATGATGGTGCAAAAGTTCTTATTGCAGAAATAATGTCAAGCTCGCCTGATGAAGAGTTTTATGACGCGAAGGTGAAGGTCTTGTCGGAGCAAATTGAGCATCACGTTGGCGAAGAGGAAAAACGTTCTGAAGGAATTTTCGCCCAAGCTCGTTCGGCTGGATTGGATATGGATGAACTTGCGGACCGGATGAGATTACGCAAAAAAGAACTTATGTCGGAGTTCAAAGTCAGCGGTATTCCTGCTCCGGAAACTCGGACCTTTACGGGGCATGAATTGGAGCAGGGGGCGCCAGTTGACGATGTTGCGGCTTAATTATTTAGTGGCAAGATCAGGCAGATAAGTTTGCTCAATAACCGTAAAAATAGGCGAGCAACTTGGGCAAACCTTTACGACGTAACGCCATGCATCATAACAAGGCATGGCCCCATAACGGCAGCGGAAAGATGACGATTGAACGATCATCTCGGGCTTATTATCACCATCTATATCAAAAAAGCTAAGAACGCCCTGATCGGCGCCAATAGCTGAGCCCAAAGTTATGTTGGGCTGGCTGCACTTAACGGGAGTAAAAGTCGTATACCTTTCCGTGGCGCCGGGATTATCTCGCCGAAAGCAAATATCATCTGCCTGATAGGGACTTGCAGGGTCGGTGGAAAAGAAGCCTTTTACGGCAAGAAAGAAAGCAAAGAAGATTATTAAAATAGCCGTGATGCCAAAACATCCGATGCTCCATTTAGTCATTCATCTGTGCCGAATCTTATCGTCTACATAAGAGATTAATTTTTCCAAACAAGCATCGATACTTTGTGATTTAGTATCGATGGCTAAATTAGGGTTAGCTGGCTCTTCATATGGCGCTGAGATACCAGTAAAATCGTCAATTAATCCAGCGCGGGCTTTTTTATAAAGCCCTTTGATATCGCGTTTTTCGCATGTTGCTACATCAGCCTTTATATGGATTTCATGGAAAGCCTTTGGTGAAGCGCTTCGTGCATACTCACGGTCGGCCTGGTAGGGCGAAATGAACGCTGTTATCACGATAAACCCGGCATCGGCAAATAATGCCGCGACCTGCCCGACGCGCCGAATATTTTCGGCGCGATCTTTAGGTGCATATCCTAAATCGGCATTTAGCCCGGCGCGAACATTATCACCATCTAAAACATAGACTTGATAGCCCCGCGCGAACAGCGCTTGTTCAAGTCTCATAGCGAGAGTTGACTTACCTGCACCTGATAGGCCGGTAAACCAAAGAACAGACCCATAGTGTCCATTACGCGTTGCTCGAACCTCAGCACTTAGAATGTGGTCAACATGATAAAGCTCGGGATTTTTTCGGAGGTTTGGACGTTGGTCTGGGTAGCCTTCCATGGAAATAAGGCCACCAGCAACCGTGTCATAACCATCTACCAAAGAAAAGCGGCCCGTCGCTGGATTATCTCGGTATTCATCCAAAGCAACTACATTTTGGCTGCGCAATGTAATTTCAGCTACGGCATTTCTTGAAACTTCTGATCCTGCGCTAGGAGCAAGAGTTTCTGTATCAATAACTTTGTCGATGGATTGAACAGTAACGATTACTTCACGGGTGGTTAACTTTAGTTTGAGGCGTTGACCAATAACAAGTGGATGGGAAGCCAACCAGAAAATAGTGGCCCGAAAAATAGTGCTAAGAACTGGCGGTGCACTTTCATGGCTACCAAGCTCCCCTCGTTCCACAAAGATCTGTTCGCTTAACGTAAATCCAACAGCCTCACCTGTTTTGGCTTCGGTGGGCATAGTCTGATCGCCAAAAGATTCGATGCTCCGAACCTCGGCAGTTTTGTTGGAAGGTGAAAAGAGCAATTTATCGCCAACACGCAACGTCCCGCTTTCAATCCGACCAACCAGAATCCGGCGTTGGTCAAATTTATAAACGTCTTGAATGGGCAATCTCAGAGGTAGCTGAGCCGAGACAGACTTTGGTGAGAACGCGTCGATGGCTTCAACCAAGGTCGGGCCTTTGAACCAAGCTAGTCGTGAGCTTGGCGAGGCAATATAGTCACCTTCACGAGCTGATATAGGAATAATTACCTTAGGTGTTAATCCGATACGTACAAGGTAAGCGGTGATCTCTTCGGAAATAGTTGCAAAACGGTCTTGGCTAAAAGCGACAAGATCCATTTTATTTACGACGACGGCTATCTGCCTTAGCCCTAAAAGATGAAGCAGATAAGCATGGCGTCGTGATTGATCACGAACACCCTCTTCGGCATCAATGACAAGAACGGCAGCATCAGCTTGAGCCGCACCGCTCACCATATTTTTTAAGAATTCTCTATGCCCTGGCGCATCAATGATGACGGTGTCGCGTGTTGGTGTGCGAAACCAGATTTGAGTTGTATCGATGGTAATGGCCTGATCACGTTCGGCTTGGAATGAATCTAAGGCAAAAGACCATTCCACGGGCATGCCCCGTCGTGCGCTGGTTGCTTTAATTTCTTCCAATTTTCCTGGAGGTAGAGCGCCAGTATCATGAAGAAGTCGGCCGATTAAGGTGGATTTCCCATGATCAACATGGCCCACGACGACGAGCTTCAGTTGGGCACGTGCTGTTGAGTGAAAATCCGAACTTTGCATTACATATATCCCGTCGCGCGAAGGCGCTCGAAACTATCTTCAGCTTCATGATCCATAGCTCGGCCGGCGCGCTCAGAGGTTTTCGTGGTTTCTAGCTCGGCAATAATAGCGTCAATTGAGTCGGCGTTAGAGTTAACCGGGAATGTAATATTCTTTTCACCTAAGCTGCGGTAGCGCTTACCGTTTCGAGCCAGATAAAGCGGGACGATAGGAATCCCTTCTCGTTTGGTGTAGCGCCAAATGTCAAGTTCGGTCCATTGCAGAATAGGGTGAATTCGGACATGAACACCTTCGGGAAAGTCTGTTTTATATTGATCCCAGAACTCAGGCGGCTGGTCGCGAAAATCCCACTGACCATCGATCGAGCGTGGACTGAAGACCCGCTCTTTAGCTCGCATAGCTTGTTCATCACGACGAATACCTAGGAAAATGCCCTGATAACCGTTACGACTGATAAGGTTTTTGAGCCCTTCCGTTTTCCGTGCCGCCGCTCGCGATGCGGGTGGTAGGCTGGGGTCAGTCGACTCTTCAGGTGGGCAAGGCTCGCTTATTGCAGGAAGTTTCCACTCTGTGACTAATTGGTCACGGAAAGCATAAACTTCATCCAGCTCCATACCTGTGTCCAATAAAACCAGCGGAAAGGGGATGGTGCCAAAAAAGGCTTTTCTTACCATCCATAACAAGGCTGTTGAGTCCTTACCGATGGACCATAGCATGGCAAGATTGCTGATCCGGGCATAAGCTTCACGCAATATATAGAGGGTTTGAGCCTCAAGTTTATCAAGATCTGTCATTAAGTATAATTCTCGCGCGTGGAAATCATAACGACATCAAACCCAACTTTGGGTGGCTAGATGAAGCTTTACGCATAGGCGAAAGTGACTGCTAGGAAAAGAGAAAAAGGTTGCGCGGATTTGCTTGACGCCCTCTAGGACGCTGCGTAGTATCCGCGCGCCTTACGGGGTGCTGGCTGTAGATCTGGTCAACCGGACTAAACGCAGCGTCCATCGTCCCTTAGGGTAGGTGCGGGGTGTAA
>Ga0075163_10010054_pt1 | contig 12388 bp, 11 predicted proteins | sample JI1023141ADNA_FD_71478 | JGI IMG/M metagenome (GOLD analysis project Ga0075163, IMG submission 71478) | Wastewater effluent complex algal communities from Wisconsin, to seasonally profile nutrient transformation and Carbon sequestration -... | ecosystem: Engineered > WWTP > Effluent > Algae...
AAAAAACATTTATTTTCAAAGCCAACACAGGCAACATAGCGGTACTTGAGTGACTTCGTGGCAAGAATACATTAGCAGTTAGCCTAGCAAATAATCATGTGAATAATGCATGATGAGAAGGAATGGCAACTACTCGTTCGCTCCTAGATAGTCATGGCATTCATCATGTGTGAGCAGGAAACAGCAAAGAGCAAGCACGTGAAATCATGACGTTCAAACACAACACTATCACCCGATGTGTATGATGATACTCATATGATGGAGCTTGAGGAATATACTGATGAAAGCCGCTCTACTGGAATAGAGCAGAAAAAGCCACCATGCTTGCCGACTTGGAAACTATGAAAACTACGCTTCGCTGCGATATAAAAGCCATGATGATACATCGATGAGCTGAATATCGTATGAAGCCAAATGCTGAGCAAACAACCATTGCACATGCACTTGTGGATAGCGGACTAGATCTCCTCATATGAGCACACTCTCACGTGCCAGGACATATAGAGCACTATAAAGGAAAGTATATATTCTACTCTCTTGGAAACGCTCTCTTTGATCAAGACCGAGGGATGAAATCGATACAAGCTGGCATGGACACAATCTATGATGCACAGCTAGGAAAGAAAACCGTTCCAACATACATTACGCTCTTCCCTGAAATGATTGCGACCAAAAATAGCAGTGGAACATCGCTTAGTTTAGTCACATTGCATACAGCTAGACTAGAAAAGGGCCTATACTCACCAAATGATACTGTAACCGAAAAAAACCTCATAGATTCAATATTTCCCACAAAATAGCTCAATTATTGACAAAAATCATTTTATGTGTAAAATATCATTATCAAATAGATAATGCCTATTTACCTATCTAGCAAAAACAAAAATATGCAATTAAAAAAACTCGTATCTAGCGTTGGGGCAATAATGCTCATAATGCAATCTCCTCTCCAAATAGTAGCAGCTGACTATGTGAATCCAGACGACATGTCACCTAAAGAAGCCTTTCTACAGGGGTTCGTTCAAGGATTAGACAATCCTGAAGAAGCAATGATGATGTTAGAGGATGGGATTGATACACTAGAACTATCTCCTAGAGAACAATTTCATGTATCAAATATCGTAAAACAATTTGAAATTATCATAGATAAAGCTCCTACAAATGAAGCGAGAATACAAAAGGCGCTCAATACAAGCGTCTATCTTTTGGATCTAGTAGCGCTCCATGGGAAAGGAATTATTCAGCTCTCTATCAGCAGTGAAAATGATCCTGCAGCTAAAAAGCTTCTCAAACAGCAACTAGCCAAAAATCCATTTGTGCCCAAATTAAAAATCATGCTTGGGGTTATTATGGAAATCACAGAAAAGTATCTAGGTCCTGATCTAGAAGAATATACTGCATTCATGGATGAGTTAGCTGACGAGCCTAATCAAGCAGATGTAACATTAGTAGTACAGAAGTTTACGGCGCTTACAACAATGATAGATGATGCGTTTGAGAACTATGCTCCTACAATTAATGAACTTATGAAACAATATGTAGGTATATCAACTACTGAATTATTTCATCACAGTAGAGTTGTTTCTTTCATGGGACTAAAACTAGTCATGGATCAGGAAACACAACAACTAGATCCTGAAGACGACATGGAAGAAATAAACGAAATGAAAAATATGATAAGTTTCTTGCAGAATGCTCTCCCACAGACAGACGCAAAAACAGTAAAATCGTACAACGCATACCTAACCTTTACAGCAGCATGAGGTACGCTCGTAACATATTGGGATAGCATCAAGTCTTCATTCAAGCCAGATTTTGCAGCATGAGTAGATACGCTCATAGGCATAACTCAAACTCGCATGGGTGCAATACAAGAAAAAGCAAAGGACAATAAAAGAATGGCAGACATTACACAAATAGGAAGCGCACTAGCCGTATATTATTCCGATCACGGGACATTCAAGCCTCTAGCTCCCTTCAAAAATGCTGATGAACTTAGAGCATCTCTTGTAGAAGAAACTAATTACATGACAGAGATACCGCAAGACACTGACTACCCATACTACTTCTCTACACTACAAAGAAACAAGAAACCCCATGATGCAATAGTCGTAATGACGAGAGTAGACAATCCTCAATCAGCAAACTGGATTGATGAAGATGGAATGTTGAGTGAAAATAAGAATCTATCAGCAGTGGATTCTGAAGACATAGAAAAAGCTACATGTTATGAAATCACTATCTGAGAAAAAGATAGCTTAGATGATTGTACTGCGACATCAGGCAGCAATAAGCTTATGTATATCTATACGTATTAGATAATATTTTACACCTCAACCGTTCTATGAAATCAACACTTACTAGAAACTATGCGCTACTATGAACTGCCTTGTTAATAACATTAGGAACATGAATATTAGCTACCACACCAGCACATGGATCATGTGTTGTAGAGTTTTGAAGTACATATGAAGATAGCGTAAAAAACATCACTATAGTAAATAAAACCGCATCAAAAAACGATAAAGATATAATCGACTTCAATAAAGTCATCTTGGAAAATCAGTATGTACTTAATATGAACAAAGAACTAACTATGAAAGACTTCTCGCAGATGAAGGCAAGAGACACACTAATTAATGAGATGCTATGAAACAATAAGCAAACAATACTACTAACCACATGATCATGCGCTCCTTCTGACGTGCATTATCAAAGCTTTTCAAAAATACAAGATTTGATGGGAAGTATTCATAGTGGGTTTGTGAGCAAGAAGATTAAATGATATAGTGCGAAAGCAAGCATACTAAAGAAATTAGGACGACAAGACACAAGTATGCATATAGCAGCGGAATTTTATGGGAAACAACTAAATACAGAATTTATTAAAAATGCTGGTAGTAAAATACTAGATTGTAGAGTGGGATCATATAGCCCGCTTTATAAGAAATTACTTTTCTTCGACTTCTATAGTGATATTGCCGTAAAGAACTACTGGGCGACCAAAACGAACAACATTAAGTCTCTTTCGGTTATATATAAAGACTGATCTAGTGTGACAAAAAACTTTGACAAAAAAGGCAATAGCGATCTATACAAGATACTATTAATGAATACATATAAAATAAATAGTTGTTACTAGTACCAATCTATATTTTCTGTTTCACTACTGCTTCTACCAGTCCTGCAAACAATGGATGTGGTTTTTCTACACGAGAAAGGAATTCAGGATGCGCTTGCGTAGCGATGAAGTATGGATGCGTAGGAAGCTCGATAAACTCAGCTAGAAAGCCGTCTGGCGATAGTCATGATATCTTCATGCCATATTGTTCAAGTACTTCATGGTACGATGGATTAACTTCATAGCGATGACGATGTCTTTCAGAAATCATATTAGAATTATACAGATTGAACGCTAGTGTACCGACGTCAATTTTTGCTGGATACTCTCCTAGTCTCATTGTTCATCATTTATGCGTGACTGCTTTTTGATGTTCCATAATAGCAATAACTGGTTCTTTACACGCTTGGTCAAACTCTGTTGAGTTCGCTTTTTTATAGCCACACACATTACGCATAAACTCTATCACACTCACCTGCAATCAAAGACAAATACCAAGCAATGGCACATTATTTTCTCTCGCAAATTGTGCTACGTCTATCATTCATTCTACTCACCTATCACCAAATCATCATGGAATAATAATACCATCGAATTTTCACTCATCACGAAGTGCCTTCATGTACGCCTGTGGATCTTCTTGTTTCTCTAGCGCCTCTGTGTCTAACCAAAAAATCTTCACGCGTGTTTTATATGCTGCTCATGCATGAATAATAGCCTCGTTCACGCTATGATAGCACTCTGGCACATGCGTATACTTTCATGCCATAGCAATAGTAATTTCTTTTTCAGGATGTAAGATGTTGTTTACAACGGCTTCCCATTTTTCCAGAGAAAACGTTTGCAGCGAGAGCTGCAAGGCGTTAGCCAAGACTTCGTGCATTCACTGTTTCGCGTATCTAACTGGAACTTCATAAATACTCTTCACGTTCGGAGCAGCAAAAATAGCTTTTTCACAAAGGTCAGCTGCAATAGATATTTTTTGTATAAGTGACTGTGGAATATCTCCATCCGTTCTGCACAGCAACATGTCAGGCACAATACCCGTTTCACGAAGCGCCTTAATAGAGTGCTGCATAGGCTTAGTTTTCAACTCACCTGAATGCGGAATACGAATAATAGGAGCGAGATGCACATAACACACATTATGATGTCCTAGCTCTCTTTTCATCTGACGTGCAGCTTCATAGAATGCAGGACTCTCGATATCACCTACCGTTCCACCTACTTCTACTATCACGACGTCATGTCATGTTGCGCAACTCTTGATTCGATTTTTAATCTCATCTACAATATGAGGCACGACTTGTACAGTCTGCCCTAGATAGTCACCGCGACGTTCTTTGTTAATCACGGATTGATAGATTTTCCCGGATGTGATGTTATTATCTTTGGTTAGTGCGACATTGAGAAAGCGCTCATAGTTCCCCAAGTCTAGATCTGTTTCTCATCAGTCATCAGTCACAAATGTCTCTCCATGCTCATATGGCGACATTGTCCCTGCATCAATTTGTAAGTATGGATCCATTTTCACCATGGTCACCGAATATCCCATTGCTTGAATGAGTTTTGCGATACTCGCTGCTGCTATACCTTTTCCTAGGCCGCTATACACCCCACCGGTGATGAATACACACTTCATATTTACTGCTGATAATAATAAAGATCGCGAAAAATATACCACAGCAAGATAGAGATGCATCCAGTGTTTGCAAGGGGAAGTGAGAAGAAAATGAGCTTATGTGGGCGACATCATAAAAACATTGAATGTCAACATGGCTTCAATATACTTACTTCAATATATTGTAAACATCATTCCATGTCACTCCATGTACAAACATGATACGAAGTCTATAATAACGCATGAAATATCGACATGAAGGCATCTGTAGATACTATGATTTCTAAGTTGGAAGCTAGAAACCCTGGGAAGTATGCCGCTTTTTTGAAGTCGCTTAAAAAAATCAAAACCGTCATCAGTGTTATGGGAGTTCCGTACCCCCAAGAAAGATCTGATATTCTATATAATGTCTACTTTGCGTTAAGACTACTGGATGACGTCATTGATGGAGATACTCCTCTTCATATCGACTATAATCTCAGGGAGCAGATACTGTTATCGAAACAAGTTACCGAACAAATAGGAAAGAATCAGCAAGATCTTTTTGATGCGCTCATTGGGGAAGCTTTGAATAAGGCAAGACATATTTGAATAGAGCAAAACATCATTCATGGTGTGCAAGATATTGTTGATAGCTTTAAGTTCGATGCATCAAGAATTGCATATGCTCATACGCATGGGATGCCTGAGCAAATTCCTCACGCCATTTTAGACAAACATCATGATAGACTAGATGTTGAAGGAACTATTTTTGATACATGAGAACTTTTTGGATTAAATCCTCACTATGCGGTAGAGATACTTCGCCCATTATGATTAGCATCTAGATATGTATACACTCTCCAAGACATACTAGAAGAGCCATGAAAAGGCATACTAAATATTCCAAAGGAGGATATACTAAAATATAACATCTCGGCACAAGATATTCAAACGCTTTCTATGATCGACAACATTAGCCATATACCTTATTCTATTAAATTATGGATAGCATCTGTATTTGATAAAATAGATGAGCAACTACAACTGTATAAAAATAATATGCGCGAAAAACGTATTCCTCTCACCTACACAAAAAATAAATTTAAAACTCGACTCTATAATGTCGTTCTGAAAAAAATTGTTTTGAAAAAGTGATACGTAGATGAGATAGAAAATGTTAGAAAACAATTTATGCCTATCGTATTAGAAACGAGAACCGCACTTCATAAAAATTTCTGATAACAAAAAAAGGGCTCCCTGCATTCAGGCCAGCCCTTCACCAAAACTAACTGCTTATGAGAAAATCGATTGCTTATTCGCCCATTACATATCCTTTTGCTTGCGAAGCGCAAGTCTTTTTTCAAAAAAAGCCCCGGGGTAGATATCCCGCGGCTTTTGTCTCCCCTAAACTGTGGTCAAACAACAAGGAAGAGACCAACTGTGTCTTAATTATAGAGAGCCAGCATCTAATTACAAGAGTTTCGCTAGGCTAGCTTTCGTGGTCGGAATCTATAGTATGAACTACATGCTTTGAGCAATTATCCAGTGAATTCTCGTATGACTTGGCTTGGCAATCATGGTATGACCAGTATTTTTGGCATTGATGTCTGTTACGCTAACCCAAGGAAGAAAGAAAGCATACTGGTTCATGATAGGAAACTCACTCAGTGACATTCTCTTTGCTGCACTGACATATAAATGACTTATTCTTCGACAAGGGACTCATTCATACGGGTGACGCATTATAGGTATCACATGAGCATGTGTATTTCTCATCTATGGGATCTATCTGCTCATCAAAAGAGAAACACACGCAGATATTGCTATTCCTACGAAGCCACACAAACGAAGCATCAAAAATCTCCTCGTGATGGTAAACGGATTTGTACTAAATGCAGTTAATCCATCTATCTTCGTCTTTCGAGTAACTGTCATTACGCATTTCTTACGCAGACACCATCACCCAGAACCATATATCACATGGACTTTTATAGCAATGGTTCTCGTCACATTCATCGTTACAGACATTATTAAAATACATAGCGCATCGCGGATACTAAAAAAACTTACACTAAAAAATCTCGACACAATTCACAATATCGCATGAGTATTATTAATTATTGCAAGTATTGTTATCGCTGCGCGCATCATCTTCTAATTCTTTCTCTCTTATCATGAAATACGTACTAACCTGTCCATACAACACAACACAGATAGCTAAAAAAGAGCTAGAGATACTATGATATAAGGCGACAATCACATCGCAGACATCGCTTCATTTCGATGGCGATGATGCTACTATCGCTCGCGTCAATCTTAATTCTCGCATAGGAAATAAATTATTTTTACAACTCGCGATTGGACGCGTACAGAATTTCGAAGATCTTTTCTGAGTCGTATCAAGTGTAGATCGAGCTAAGTTTATTACTCCAGGACAATCTATTCTTATCAATGCTCTCTCTAAGATGAATGCACTGACAAGCGTCCCTGCTATTCAGTGAATGACGAAGAAAGCAATTACCAAAAAACTCCTTGGAAACGATGAGCGACGAGAAGAGAATAACGAACTACAAGCAGTTGATGTAATGATTACGTTAGATCGTGATACTTGCTACGTGCTCCTGAATACAACTGGAGAAAGCCTTCACGAACGTGGATATCGTCAACATGCAGGTGAAGCGCCCATCAAAGAAAACTTAGCTGCTGCACTCATTCTTTCATCTGGACGAAAATTCTCTACACCATTAGTGGATCCTTTTTGTGGTGCATGAACTATTGCCATAGAGGCAGCATTGATCGCAAAAAATATCGCGCCATGACTCATTAGACCATTTGCATTTCATGGATTCGAGCGATACGCTCCTTCACACTATGTAGAAGCAAAAGCTACTGCAGAAGCCAAAGTTATGCTCAATAAACAACACACTATCATAGGACATGATATCGATCCAACCATGATCGAGATTTCTAAAGACAACGCAAAAAATGCATGACTAGCAGACCATATACAGTTCAGTACGAGAGATTTTGTTACAAGTCCTATCGTGCCAGAGCTACCAGCCGATAAACCACAGCGATCATTGCTTACGAATCCTCCATATGGCGAAAGAATGCAACTTGCAGAGATTATGCCACTATACCAGAGGTTGCTTTCACTCTTCGAAGACAACAAACATGTAAACGGCGGATTCATTACGAATGCACCAGCTGTTCCACAGTTATACCAACCATCATATTGGAAAGAAACTAAGTACTATAATGGCCCTATTGAATGTACATTCTATAAGATCGCTAGACTGTAATATATTTTCTCGCTCACCTACTATTGACATCAATAGTAATCATCAGTATCATAAAAGCCTCACTAAAAAAGACTACAACAATGAAGCCTGCACCACATCAACCATCAAAAAGAAATGACGTCAATGCTCAAAAAGAGCTAACTAAGAAAATTCAAAAGGGCATTGTCATATTCTGGAGAGCAAAAATGACTACATCGGGGACCGAACAGCGATGGAGAAAACCTGCAATCATTACATCTGTAACTGCAAGCGGCAACTTCACCATCAAATCATTGGATGACAAAGAAGAATCTCATCAATGCATCTATGGATTTCGGAAGGTAAATACAAATATCTACACTGCTGATGCTATACATGGGATATGGGATCAAATCCTCTTCCCAAATACTCCAGAAGAAGAACAAAAATGGATAGATGCCTTTACAAAAAATAAAGGGCCGTTATTTCTTCAAGACGTAAATATATTTCTGTTTATGCATCGACCACAAAGTTCTATTTGATACGTTATTTCAACCTTACAGTTCCTGCTTCTATCTCCAGCGGGAACTTTTTTTATTATAAAAAAATCCCACTCACTGGGAGTAGGATTTCATAGGATGTTTTATTATGTTATGGGAAAGACTGGTTGTCACCACCATACATAATTACGCAGCGTCATGATGATGATCGCTGTGTTCGTGGTGTCCATGTCCATGATGATCATTGTCAAAACTTCTTCTTGGTTTGAAATTTGCGCGTTCAGCAAATCTAGCTTCTCTCGCAGCTGGATCTTCAATTCTCGCCATTTCTACTGACATTTGTCTTTCAGTACCAGCGATTGATTGTCCATTTGCTTCGGCAATAGCTTTTTGTGCATCAGCTTCATTCACATATTCGATGAATGCGAATCCTCTTCTTCTCTTGAACTTATCAAGTGGAAGTTTAATAGATGCAATTTCACCAAACTGTGCAAAGTACTCTTGCACTTGCTCTTCTGTGATGTTCCAGTCAAGGTTCTTCACGTAGAGTTTCTTTGTTTCCATTTCTGTCATACCGTGTATTACGAGAGGTAATAAAGAGCCACTCAAAGGCACCTGCAAGATAGGGAAAGCTCTTTGGAATACAAGCAGAAAGGCTTGTAATAAACCGCAAGATAGAGCCTCAATCTATTGACTAGACACCGAAAAAACATATAATATCCGTCCTGCATAAAATCAGCAGGATATGGTAATTATGAAACAAATATTGACCCTCCGTGGCTACAAAGCAGCGATAGCCATGGGAATTGTTATCTTAATGATAACTAGCTGCAAAAAAGAAACCGTGCCTCCGAGCATTGAAGACTCAGCAGTCACTAATGAAATTATTGACATTAATGCATCTGCCGATCTTAGAAATGGGTACCCGCCGACGGTTAGCAGTATGGCAGATACAAGCCGTTTGCTATTCCAAACAAGGGTTACTGCAGGAGAGCCAACTTCAGTTACATTTAGCTGGTTGGTTAAGCCGCTAAGCGGTGGGAACTTATTACTAACACAGGATTCGTTCTCGTTAGCAAAAAAGTTTATCCCATCATCTACTGGAGGAAATGGAACATGGCAGTACAGCTACCTATCGTTGCGAAAGTTTAAAGAATTAGCAACGACAACAGGCGTACTTTATATGCTCACTACAACCCCTTCCTTTGTCTCAACCCTCACATTCTCATCGGACATATCCACCACTATAATAGTGAATGGTAAAACCCGCACAAAAGAGAAAAAAATCCCATCCGGAGAAATGCTCTGGGGAACGCCATGGGCATGGCGCTAAATTCTAAATGTCCAAACAGCCAAAAAATAAAAACTAATCAAGGTTTAATTACTATCAGCAGGTTGTATCTACACGCCTGCTTTTTTTATACCTCCACAGAATCATCAGACATTGACTTATGCCACACATACGCTATAATACTTTCATTTACACACTATACTTCTTCCATGGGAGATTTATTGAAGCCAACAAACGATGAGCAAGATCATCAAAAGGAAACATCAATGCAACAATACTCTGCTGCTAATGACACAGTAGACAATTTGCAGTCGACAGATAATATGCAAGAACTCACTAGTATATGAGTTCGCATGATAGAATCGAATCAGTTAAACCAAGCCATCATTCATTTCACCAATATACTAGAGAAAGATTGCAATAATACACTCGTACTCTCATATCTTTCTATAGCATTAGCTAAAAAAGGAGACTATAAAACTGCTATCGATATCATCAATAGACAAATACAGCTAGAGCCGACAAAGGCAATTCCATACTACAACAAAGGTAATTTTCTCTATCTTCTATGAGACTATGAGAATGCTGTCACACAATACACAGCAGCACTAAAGAGAGATTACAGCATTACACAAGCGATAGAAAACAAGGCTACTGCTCTTCATAAATTAGAAAGACGAACCGAAGCAAGAGAACTCATTAGCGATGATCACTCATACTTTCATGATGAATTGCTCGTAGATCTCGACAACACACGATGTTATTCATTTACTACACTAAACTAGCGTGTTTCCCCTTGCAAAAACCACGCCAGTTGCCTATATACAAGTGATGTCATTCGCATACATAAATAGCAATATGAATAATAATCCAGCACTCTAAAAGAGGTAGCAGATTTTGTATTGGTGTATGCAAGTCTTCTACCCACAGTGGCAGGAGATTTTTTTTAAGAATTATTATACAAGCACACGATGAAAACTCTTATTAAACACATTACAGCAGAACAGGTAGGACAAGAGATTACGCTCAACGGATGGATTTCACAAGCTCGTGCAAGTGGAAAGGTTGCATTCGTAGAACTTCGCGATGGTAGCGGGTTTATCCAATGTGTAGCTGAACCACAAAATGTTGGGGAAGAAAAATTTGATATACTAAAGTCGCTCAATATAGAATCTGCTATTTCGGTAACAGGTACCGTTTCAAAGCACCCGAAGAAAGAGCTCTTCGAGCTCCAGATCAAAGATCTGTCAGTCTTTGCAGACACGAAAGACTATCCACTCGGACAGAAAGAACACAACCCTGAGTTCCTCTTTGATAACAGACATTTATACCTGAGAAGTAAATCTCAACGAGCTATTCAACGTATCAGAAATACAATCATCTATGCAACATACGACTGGATGCGTGACAATGACTTCATCAAAATCGATGCACCAATCTTCACACCATCTGCCTGTGAGGGAACAACAGAATTATACGAAGTAGAACATGTAAATGGTGAAACAATGTACTTATCGCAATCATGACAATTATATATCGAGGCCGCAATAGCCGCTCACGGACGTGTGTTTGACTTCGGTCCTGTGTTCCGTGCAGAAAAATCAAAGACTCGTAGACACTTGAATGAGTTCTGGATGATGGATGCTGAAATGGCATTTGTCTCATTTGAAGAAAATCTCCAAATCCAAGAAGACCTCATCTACTATATCATCCAAGAAGTTCTCGCAAAACATAAAGATGACTTAGCATTGTTAGAAAGAAATACTGCTCCATTGGAAGCATTGAAAAAACCTTTCATTAGATGGACGCATGCACAATACGTAGAAGAACTTATCAAAGCAGGATTCGACGTGAAGCAATGAGATGACATCGGTAGCGATCTAGAAATGCAATTCATGGAAAAAGTTGACCAACCAATTTTCGTAACTCACTTCCCACTCGCTATCAAAGCATTCTATACAAAAGAAGATCCAAATATGCCTGGATACGGGCTTTGTGCTGACCTCTTAGCACCAGAAGGGTGTGGAGAAATCATCGGAGGAGCTCAACGTATCGACGACTATGAAACATTGTTAGCTAAAATAGTTGAACACAAACTACCAGTAGAATTTTTCGATTGGTACTTAGACATCAGAAAATATGGATGAGTTCCACATGGTGGATTTGGATATGGATTAGAAAGAATTGTAAGATGGGTTTGTGGATTACATCATATTAGAGAAACGATACCGTTTCCTAGATATGCGAATAGAATTAGACCGTAGATGACAAAAATTACTATTATATTAGATGAAACATGATTTAAAAATTTTAAAGGAGTCTGATTTGCTATATTTGATAGCAAAGAAGATTTTACTTACTTACAAAAATATATTAGAAAATGAGAAATAGCTAATAATTATAAATTCACAAAAAAGTACCCACATTACACTGAAGACACAGTAAGTATGAGAAATATATTTATTAAGGATTTATCTAAATTTAATTTTAAATTTTATGGATATTGTTGGATAAGTACTTCAAAAGTTATTGAAAATATATATGAAAAAAAAGAAGTTACAGATATTCTTAAAAATATTCTTAAAAAATATAATACAATCAAGGATGTAGAAT
>Ga0075163_10010055_pt1 | contig 12387 bp, 9 predicted proteins | sample JI1023141ADNA_FD_71478 | JGI IMG/M metagenome (GOLD analysis project Ga0075163, IMG submission 71478) | Wastewater effluent complex algal communities from Wisconsin, to seasonally profile nutrient transformation and Carbon sequestration -... | ecosystem: Engineered > WWTP > Effluent > Algae...
CGCCGGCCTTGGCGCGCTTCGATGGCGGCGAGCGCGAAGATCTCTCGATCCTTTTCCCGCCGTCGGGTGCTGAAGTGCTGGTGCTCGATTATACGTCTAACTCGCGAGGTCTCTCGCTCTCAGCACGCGGCGGCCGCGCGCCTCTGACATGGTACGCCGAGGGGCAGCGCGTCGGCAGCGAAGCGACAAGCGGCCGCTCGATTTGGCGCCCATCGGCGCCGGGCTTTTACAACGTCACTGTCGTCGATGCCGACGGCCAAAGCGCCCATGTGCGCGTCCGCATTCGCGATAGCGGTTAGCGCAAAAGAAAAGGCGCGGATCGTGGGAGGACGATCCGCGCCTTAGCAACTGATGTCGCGATCTCGGGGGAGGGATTAAGCGACCATCAGAGCAGCTTGATAGAGCGCTGCATATGCAACGGGTGCGAAGAGCACGAACGCTGCGAGGACGAATGCAAACTTTTTCATCGTGGTGACTTTCGAACTGAACTTGGTGTCTGTGTGTTGACTAAGAGATGCCGGTGTTGCTCCCGGCGGATGCGCGGCGCGCAAATTTCTTCGCGCTTAGACTTTGCCCAAAACAAAAGGCGCGGAGCCCAAGCTCCGCGCCTTCGTTGTTGACCGTCGCCGCTGGGGCAGGGTTAGGCGACGATCTGGGCAGCTTGCGCAAAAATCGCGACGGCGACCGGAGCAAACAGAACAAGGGCGGCGGCGATAGAAGCAATCTTGGTCATTTTCGTTTCCCTCAAGTGTTTCGTGGTTCGTTGATTATGAGATGCCGGCGCCTCGGCGCTTGGATGCGGCGTGATGAATGTTTTCTGCACTTCATTTTCGCATCGCTGTTCAAACAAAAGCGCGGACCTTGTGACCAAGATCCGCGCTTCCACCCGATGGCGCCGCAAGAGAGGGAAAGTGGCGCGGCGCATTTCAACGGGCTCTTTGCCCAACGTTGAGATGCGCGGAACGCAATGCGCGGACGCAAACTATTTTCGGTGAAGCACGCAAAGGAAAAGCCGCGAACCTCTAGGGTGGTTCGCGGCTTCCGTGATTGACCGTCGCAGGCGGGTTTGGGGGATCAAGCGACGATCAAAGCAGCTTGATTGAGGGTGGCAAACGCAACCGGTGCGAAGAAAGCCAGCGCGGCGGCGATGCAGAAAAACTTGGACATTGTTGGCTCCCTGACTTGGCGTTGCGGTTCGTCTGAACCTCTGATGCAGCCAAGATATTGTTTGGATGCAACGGCCGCTGTGACTTCGGTCACGCTGCGATGGATAGGGCTCCCGGCCGAGGCTGGATGGGGCCCCGGCCGGGCCCGAACTAGCGCCGACGCGGCGGTTCGGGTGGAGCTGGGGGCGCCGGCGGCTCAGGCGGACGCGGCGGCTCTTCGAAGCGGACGCGGCCGTCGCCGTTGGCGTCGCTCGCATCGAAGAAGCGCAGGTGCTGTGCGACGAACTCTTCTCGGCTGAGTGCGCCGTCGCCATCGCGATCCGCTTCCTCTGAGTTTGCGATCAGCATCATGAACGGCATTGCCGGCACAGGCGGGACCGGCGGAACTGGCGCAACGCCCGGCGCCAGCGGCACGGGTGGCACTGGCGGCGCGATGTCGTCGCCTTCAAGCGTCGTCCAAGAACCGCCTTCGCCGTTCGTGCGGATGATGATGACCTCACGGTCGCCGTCACGGTGAATGCGGCGGACGTGGCGCTCTGCGCGTTCCGCGGCTCGCTCCGCCGCGCGTTCGGCGCGCTCTGCATCACGCTCGGCGCGTTCCGATTGGCGATCTGCGCGATCCGATTCACGTTCAGCGCGCTCGATTTCAACATCTGCGCGGCTCATGGCTTCGTCGATTTCGGCCTCGATGCGGGCTTGCGTTTCTTCGTCCACATCGCCGGTGATGACGCGCACTTCGCGGCCATTTCTGTCGCCAAGCATGCGGACATGCTCCGATACGTCGGCGTGGTGTTCGCGGCGGGTGGCGTGATCTGCATCGTCCAGCTTGCCGTCGTGATTGGTGTCAAGATCAGCGAAGATCTGCTCGTACGCGGACGAGGCTTCGGTGCGCGTGATCCAGCCATCTTCGTTGGCGTCGATGTTAATATCGCTACCGCCGTTCCGGATGACGACGCGGTGGCTTGATTGAGCGCTGGCCGCGGCGACCGTCAAAGCGGCGGCGGCGATGCCCAGGGCGATCGAAAGTTTCATGGCATTCCCCTCTGGAACCCGTTTGACGGGCTGAACGTGAGGCGGACCATGAGACTGCTACGTTTCCTCAGTACGTCAGCGTTGAAACATTGCCGAAACAGAGCGCCCGTATCTCTGCGATTACGCCGAGATCGGTCGGGGAGTGCTGGAAATGGCTAACAAATTCGGAGCGTTAGTGTTGGGGCTCGCCATTCTCGCCGCGCCTGCAGCGGCCCAGCAGGATGGCCCGCCCCGCCCGCAGCTGCCGCCTCTGGCGCTCAATGCGCAGATGACAGACGCCCAGATCGGGGCGGCGCTTGATCCTTGGCTGGCCGGCTTGCAGCGCGATGACGTCTTCAACGGTGCGTTCCTGGTCGCTCGCAACGGTCAGGAAATTTACGCCCACGCCTACGGCACACGCGATCTCGCAACCAACGCCGCGCTCAGCGTCGACGATCGCTTTCCGCTCGCATCGATCGGCAAGGCATTCACGCATGTCGCTATCGCGCAGCTGATCCAGGCAGGCCGCCTGACGCCCGACACGACAATCGCTGGTGTCATCCCCGACTATCCGAACGCCACGTCGCGCGCGGCGACCATCCAGCAATTGATCACCCACCACGGCGGCATTGCCGACATTTTCGGCCCCGCCTTCCGCGATGCGCCGAAGAGTGGTTTCACGAACAATCATGCCTATTACGAATTTGTCGCCGCGCAGCCGCCGATGTTCGCGCCGGGCGCGCAGGAAGAATACTGCAATGGCTGCTACGTCGTCCTCGGCGAAATCATCGAGCGCGTTAGCGGTCAACCTTATGAGCAATACGTCGCTGAGCACGTCTTCGCCGCCGCAGGCATGACGCGCAGTGGTTTCCTGCGCAGCGATCAATTACCGGCTGACACCGCACACTTCATCGGCCATCCACGCGGCCCTGAAGGGCCAGCCGAAGACGTAACGCGCTTCCATGGCGTCGCAGGAAGTGCTGCCGGCAATGCCTACTCAACGGTGCGCGATATGCTGGCGTTCGACAACGCATTGCGCGAGCACCGGCTGATCAATGCTGAGCTGACGGCGCAGGTGCTGCGTGGACAGCCCGAAACGGGCCGCGCCACGTCGCGGATCGGCTTTGCAGGTGGAGCGCCCGGCGTGAACACGCTTCTGTTCGCCAATGGCGTCTGGACGGTGATTTCGCTCACCAACCGCGAACCCCCAGCAGGCGAGACCATCGGCTCTACAGTGTTTCCCCTGTTGGCAGGACCTCGGCCACAATAACATGGCGCTCATGAACGAAATCGCTCAGCCACCGCGCGTCCTCATCGTCGATGACGATTCCGCCATCCGCGAAGGATTGGTGGAGGTGTTTCAGCGCGCCGGCTTTGCCGCATCCTCGGCTGGCGATGTGCCGGCGATGGAGAAGGTGCTGAACACGAAGGGCGCGGATGTGATCGTGCTCGATGTGATGATGCCGGGCGAAGACGGCTTGTCCGCATGCAAGCGCCTCTCCGGCAAAGGGCGGCCTGCCATCATCATGCTGTCCGCGCTCGGTGATGATGCGGATCGGATCGTCGGTCTTGAGATTGGCGCTGACGACTACATGTCGAAGCCATGCAATCCACGTGAACTGGTGGCGCGCGCCAAAGCTGTGCTGCGCCGTCGTGACAACGATAGCGCTGCGCCCGGTGAGAGCGTTCGCTTCGCCGGCTTCCGTATCGATATCGCCCGCCGCGAACTGATCGATCCGGATGATGTCGTCATCCCGCTTTCGGCCGGCGAATTCCGTCTGCTGCGCGCGTTCGTCGAACGGCCGCAACGCGTGCTCTCGCGTGAGCAATTGCTCGACTACGCATTCGACAATGACAGCGACGTATTCGACCGCGCCGTGGACGTTCAGGTCTCGCGTCTGCGCCGCAAGCTTGAGCGCCCCGGCGGCATCGAGATTATCCGAACTGTGCGAGGCGAGGGCTATCTCTTCGTGGTGAAGCCGACATCTTGATGCGCGAAACTCGCGGCCTCCCCATCGCAGCTTATATCGGCATGCTGGTCGCGATCGCTTTGGCGGCGGCCTTCGTCGCGACTTTGGCGATCGTGATTTTCCTGCCGCCGCGTCCGCCGGATGTGATGCGTGCCGACGTCGTCGCCGACAATTTCCAAGCGGGCTACGACCACATGGTCGCGCTCAATCGGCCGATGAATGAACGCGGCATGGTCTGGGAGGTGCGCGGCGACGAGCCGGAGGATGACGACTCGCCGGCCATGAGCGGCACGCGCATTCAGCTCGCCGACGCCATCGATATTCGCCCTGACCAGATCCGCATCCAGGCTACGAACATCGTGCAGAGCGACACGTTTGTGTTTCGTGTTGCCGAACTCGAAGACTGGTCGGAGCAGTCGCAGCAGGCGGTTGAGGACGCGCAAGCCGCAGCTGAAGAGGCGCAGCTTGAACATGAACAGGCGACGGAGCGCCTAGAAGCTGCCCGCGAGCGGATTCGCGACCTGGAGCAAGAGCAGCAGGAAGCGATGAACGATCGAGACCACGACAGACAGGTCCGCATCGAGCAAGACAACGAAATCCGCCGTGAGCGTGAACGTGAGCGGGCAGAGGCGCGCGCTGAGGCGGCGGCCGAGCGCCAAGCTGCGGCGGCCGAACGCTTGGCGATGCGCATGGAGCAGCGCGTTCAGGTTGAAGGCGGGCGCGTCATCATTCACCGCCGCGATGGCGCGACCGAGTCTGTCGAAATTCACGGTCCTGATGGCGAGGTGCAAAACATTGAGGTGCCGAGCCACGGCGGCAACCTTCGCACGCCGCCCACACCAGTGGCGCCGCCTGCGCCTGTGTCACCGGTCAGCCCTGTGACGCCCGTGCCTTATGCGCCGGCGCCTCGCGCAACGCCCGAAACGCCTGCCGCACCCCGCCCCGCGCCCGCGCGCGCGCCGCGCGCAACACCTGCGCCGCCCGCGCCGCCAATGTTTGCGCCTGCGCCTGAAGGCGCGGTGCTGATTTCAGGCTTCAAGATCGGCGCGCAATTGCCGGATGGCCGTTGGCTGGTTATGCGCCAAGGCCGCAACTGGGCTGAGCTTGGCTGGATCGCGCGCGCCGCAGGCATCATTGGCGGCACGCTGTTGTTGCTCTCTTTTTTGGCGGTGCTGTTTGCCCGCTATCTCACGCGCCCGATCCGTAGCTTCTCGGACGCAGTCCAGGCGGTCGGCGTGAATCCGCAGAGCGAGCCTGTTGTAGAAGAGGGGCCGCGAGAACTGCGCGGCGCCGCGCGCGCCGTGAACACGATGCAAGCGCGCTTGCGCGCGTTGATTGCGGATCGCACCAAGACGCTCGCCGCGGTCGCGCACGATATGCGGACGCCGCTGATGCGCCTGCGTCTTGCTGCGGAGAATGCACCGCCCGAGCAACGTGAGAAGATGGCCAAGGAAATTGGCGAAGTCGAAGCGCTGGTGGCGAGCTTCATCGCCTTCGCGCGCGATGATCCGGCGGAGGAGGCGCGTGTTCGGCTCGACGTGGCGGCGCTACTGCAGAGCATTGCCGACGATCATGCGGATCACAATCGAAGCGTCAGCTTCGAAGGCGATGAGCGGATGATCATCACCGGACAATCGCTTGGCCTGAAGCGCCTCTTCGGCAACCTTGTTGAGAACGCGCTGAAGTACGGCGACGCGGCGCACATCAAGTTGCGCATCGAAGATGGCCTGGTTGTCGTTGAGGTTGAGGACAATGGTCCCGGCATCCCCATGGAACAGCGCGAGAGCGTGTTCGAACCGTTCGTGCGTCTGAACGAGGAGGGCACGCGCGGCGCCGGTCTTGGCCTTGCCGCAGCCCGATCCATTGCCCGCGCCCATGGCGGCGACATCACAATCCTGGATGCCGAACACGGCGCTTTGCTACGCGTTACACTGCCGGCGTGAGAAAATCTCGCCCGCCACGCGAGCGTAATGGTTCTCCCACACGCGCCGGACGCGCGCAGATGCAGCAAGATTAACCAAGCATAGGCTTTCTTGGCCGGCGCTGACATGCGCCGACAGGGAGGGAGTCGCATGTCAGGTCGCAAGCGTTTGCTGAGCACCTCTATCCTGCGTCCGATTATGTCCGCGTTGGTTCTTGGCGTTATCGCGCTGAGTTCATCGCCGGCATTCGCGCAGGATATCGAGGATGAGGATACTATCGTCGTCACCGGTTCGCGGATTCGATCGCCGCTGAACGATAGCGAGCCCGTCGTAAACATCGGACAAGAAGAAATCGCACGGACGGGTCTATCGTCCACGGCGGACATTCTTCAGCGCACGCCAATTTCCGGCGGCGGTTTGAACCAACGTTTCAATTCTTCAGGCAATTTCGGTAACCCGCCTGATGGCGGCGGCGTCGGCGCCGGTGCGGCTGAAGTCGATCTGCGTTACCTCGGCACGCCGCGCACGCTGGTGCTTGTCGATGGTCTGCGCTGGGTGAACGGCGCGTCCGCTTCGGGCGTCCCGGGTTCAGTCGACTTAAACACCATTCCGTCTGGCATGATCGATCGCATCGAAGTGCTGCAGCAAGGTGCGTCGTCGATCTACGGTTCGGATGCCATCGCCGGCGTCGTGAACATCATCACGCGCGATGAGCAGGACGGCTTGATCGCCTCTGCGCAGTATGGCGGCTACTACGATTACAGCGACGGCATCACGCAAGAGTACAATGCCTCGTTCGGCGTCAACGGCCCGAGCACGCACGTGATTGTCGGCGTGGGATACGTTGATCAAGACTCGACGCTCGCCGCAGATCGCGACATCGCGCTCTTCCCACAACCTGGCGCGACGTCGTGCTTGGCCGGCGGCTGCAGCTCGGGAACGCCTCTTGGTCGTTTCATCATCACTGACCCGAACACGACTCAAGGGCTGGATGTGACGCTCGCCTCGGCTTTCCCGCCGGGCGGCTTCCCGACTTACAACCCGGCGCTCGCCAACGGCGGCCCGGACTTCGTGCCATTCAGTGATGCCCTGCGCTTCAACTTCCAGCCGTTCAACTATGTTGTGACGCCGTCTGAGCGTCTCAGCTTGTTCGGCCAGCTGGTGCAGGACCTGCCCCATGGCATGGAATTCCGTCTGCGTGCCTCGTACGTCGAGCGCCAGTCGGCGAACCAAGCTGCGCCGCTGCCGCTCTTCGTCGGCCCAGACGCCGGCAACGGCAACTTGCTCGACACAGTCGTGATCGCCGCAAACAATCCATACAACCCCTTTGGATTTGATCTTGGCCCCGGCACGCTGACTTTCGTTGGTCGCCGTCTCACCGAAGCTGGTCCACGCCACTACGAGCAAGACGTCGACACGTTCAACCTGACGGCATCGCTGCGCGGCGAAGCGTCCTTGTTCGGCAATCCGTGGGATTGGGACTTCAACGTCGTTTACTCCGAGAACAACGCCGAGCAGACGTTCACGGGTAACGTGAATGCGCTGAACGTCGTTCAAGCACTTGGTGACGTGAATGCGTGCACCGGTTCGTGCGTGCCGCTGAATATCTTTGGCGGCGCCGGCTCCATTACGCCGGAAATGCTGGGCTTCATTGGTTTCACGCAGCGTGACTCGTCGGAGCAAACGCTCCTCGACTTCAGCTACAACATGACAGGCGACATTGCTCGCTTGCCGGCCGGTCCGCTGAGCGCCGCGTTCGGTATCGAAAACCGTCACACCGATGGTCGCTTCGATCCCGATCCGATCGTTGCAGCTGGATTCTCGTCCGACATTCCGGCCCAGCCGGCGAGGGGTGAGATCGAAGTTCGCGAAGCGTATGCGGAATTCCGCATTCCGCTGGTGAGCGATGCGCCGTTCGCGCGTGAACTCACGGCCTCAGTCGCGGCGCGCATCTTTGACTATTCGACCTCTGGTCAAGACTCGACCTTCCAGGCGGGCCTCAACTGGCGGCCGACTGACGACGTGCTGGTTCGCTTCAACTGGGGTGAGGGCTTCCGCGCTCCGTCTATCGGCGAACTTTACGGAACGGCCTCGCGCTTCGACCAAGAAGTGACTGATCCGTGCTCGAACCTCTTGGCCCAGCCCGCCAACGTGCAGACCAACTGCATCAATAGTGGCGTGCCGGCTGACGGTTCGTACACGCAGCTCAATCCGCAACTGCCTGTCATCACCAGCGGCAACCCAGCCCTGCAACCTGAGACCAGCGAAGGCTACAGTCTTGGCGTTGTTTGGCAGCCGTCGTTCTGGGCGAATACGGCTTGGTCTGATCGCATCTCGTTCGAGGTGAACTATTCGAGCATTGAGCTCGACGGCGCGATCAAAGCGCAAGACGGCCAATCTCTGCTCGACCGTTGCGCGGAAACGGGTGACGCACTCGCATGCGGCACCATCACCCGCACACCGACGGGCACTGTGTCCGCGATCTCCAACCCGCTGATCAATATCGGCGGCATCGAGACAGAGTCTGTTGACGTCACCGTCAATTGGACTTCGCCGGAATGGTCGTTCGGCACGCTCTCGCTGCGTTCCTCGACGAACTTCCTGCTCGACTTCACTGAGCTGGTGCCAAGTTCGTCTGGCCTGGTCGCGATCTCGCGCGAGGGCACGGAACGCGGCAGTCCGGACCAAGCGTATCCAGAGGTGAAGTCAACACTCACGTTGGATTGGGATCGCAACGCCTTCGGTGGCTCGATCACTGCCCGCTACATCTCGGAAGTGGACGAGGCGGGCGCCGCAAACTCGCTCGACGCGACGACCTACTTGGACCTCCAGGGCCGTTGGACGCCGGGCATGTTTGATGATCGCGTGACCATCGCGCTCGGCATCAACAACGTTACGGACGAAGATCCGCCAGGTTGCTTCACCTGCGGTCTGAACAACTTCGACCCGACGACCTACGATGCACCGGGACGCTTCGGCTACATCCGGTTCAGCTATCGCCAATAGAAGCGAGCTCATCTGAAACTGAGCGGCGCCGGTGGGCCACCACCGGCGCCGTTTTCATTCGCTGCCCCGAAAGCGTCCGTCGCCTTCTTCGGTGACGAGCACGACGTTTGGATTTTCCGTCGCTTGCTCTTCGAACAAGCCGATATCGAGATCGGCTTGCGGTGTTGGTCCGCGCATGGGTGCAGCGACGCGCTCGGCAAGTTCGATGCGTTCGATCGGCGCCAGCGGCGCTGCAATGCCCGGCGCATGCATCGGACGCCAATAGGTAAGTGACATCGCGAACTTGCCTTCGCGCTCGACAATCTCGCCGAGCCCGTTCTTCACGACATCCGCCCAGCGTTTCATGAGCTGTTTGTGATCCACATAAAGTCTCGGCAGCACTTCGCTTGCGAGTTCGGCGGGCGCGCCAAGCAGCTCACGCGCTTCTTCCGGTGTGCGCGCGTGACCGAGTGGCTTCTTCGCAGCGCTTGCGCCCGTGCGCGCAACAGGCGCTGGCGGAGCGGGGCGCCAATAGCGCATCGTCACGCGCCAGCCATCACGCCAGATGAGTTCGTAGAGCCCCGTACCGTACAGTTCCGGCACCGCTTGCTCGGCCGCCTCCGGCGTTTCGAACAAGTCCGGCAGTTCCTCCACGGCAAGGAACACCGGGCCACCCGCCATGCTGGTGGCCTCGTCTTCCGTTCTCACGCGCGGGACGTCTGGCTGACGCGCCGCGGCAAGATTCGCCGCTAGGGGGAAAATGCTCATTTTGTGCCGATGCCGGCCTTCTCCACGGACGTTCCCGGACATCGCCTTGTCATCGGGGACCGCCAAGCTAACGTTTCTTCGTCCTAGAGTTTAGGTGGGGAGTTCAAGCGATGTCGCAACGCCGGTGGAGCCTGGCAGCCCTTGCGCTTGCGCCAATTCTGGCGCTGGGCGCGTGCGACCAGCTCAGCGACGTTTGGAGCCGCATCACCGGCCAGGCGCAAGTCGAAGGCCCTGGCCCCGCACCTTTGGATGATGTGCCCCTCGCTGCACGCGCGCTTTCTGGCGCCGTGCAACCGCAAGCGGAGATGGCTGCAATCCTTGCGCCAGACCCTGTGCTGATCGCGCCGGGTCAGATCCTAGTCGGCGCGCAAGTGGAACGCGAACTTTCGGAAGCGGCGAGCGATATGGGCCTCGCGTCAAGCTTGGCGCGTTCGCTCCGCGCCGAAGGCATCGAAGGGCTTGAGCGTTTGCCTGATGACGTGGCGACGCAAGTGCGTGCGCGTGCAGAAAATGAAGCAGCTACCGTCGCGACCAATGCTGCGCAAGACACGCTCCGCCGCCTCGGTATCAACGGCCAAATCACCGTGCGTCCCGGCGGTGTGGTGACCGTCGATCTCACCTCTGGCGTGAGCCCAACAGCGCTTCGGCGCAACAAACAGCTTGCAGCAGAGGGCAGTGAAGATGCGCCGCCCGCAATCGAATGGAGCCCGACCGATCGTTGCCCGCGCATCGTCAGCCAAGCGCAGCTTGAGAATGACATCGCACTTGCGACGCGGTGTGCGATACAGCGCCTCACGCAGTCGGGCGACTTTGAATACGTCGAGCCGAATTACATCGCCGATAGCGGTTTCACGCGTCCGCCGCGCCGCGATCAGCCGCCAGTGACGACTCAGCCACCACCAGAGACGACGCCAACGACAACGACGCCGGCCCCGATCGGCGGCGTTCCGAATGATCCGCTCTACGCGCTGCAGTGGAATTATCGCGCCAGCTCTGGCGCGAACTCATCGCCCGGCGGCGCTGGGTTCGTGACGTTCTGGGAGGCGCATCAAGTGGGTGTGCGTACCGTGCGCGTTGCGGTGCTCGATACCGGTCTCGATCTTTCGCATCCGGACATGCGCAACGCCGCCAATGTCACCACCGGCATTGATCTCATCAACAATCCCGAACGCGGCGGCGATGGCGACGGTGTCGATGCCGACGCAAACGATTCCGGCGATCGCTGTGGCGCGACGACTGAAAACTCGTATCACGGCACACACGTCGCCGGCACAATCGGCGCCGCGGCTACCAATGATCGCGTCGGCGTCGCTGGCGGCGCTTGGGGCGTAACGGTGATCCCGGTGCGCGTGCTGGGTCGCTGTGGCGGCGAGCTCGCGGACATCGTTTCCGGCATTCGCTGGGCCGCAGGCATTGCGCCCGCCGTGACGCCAGCAGGTCAGCAAGTCACGAACGCTACTCAGGCCGACGTCATCAACATGAGCCTGACCATCCAGGCGCCGTGCCCCGCATCCATGCAAGCTGCGATCGATGCCGCTGTCGCGCGCAACGTCCTGGTCGTGGTCGCTGCGGGCAACAAGGCCAACCGGACCGCGCTCTACGCGCCTGCAAACTGCAATAACGTCATCGTGGTCGGCGCGGGGGATGCGCGGGGTGGCCTAGCGTTCTACTCAAACTTCGGCCCCGAAGTGGATCTGATCGCGCCAGGCGGCGATGTCTTCGCCGATAGCGACAATGACGGTCGCCCCGACGGCGTGCTCTCAACCCGCGCGACGCAAACTGGCTGCTATGATCCGCTGAACTCGAACTCGACCGAGCGCTGCTACTATTCCTTCCTGCAAGGCACCTCGATGGCCGCGCCGCACGTGTCAGCTGCGCTTGCGCTGCTCGCATCGCAATCGGGCCTGCGCGGGCGCGAGCTAGAGAATGCGCTCTTCACGCGCGCCATCTCGCCTTTCGCGGCAAACTTCGGCGAGATCGAGTGTGCACGTTCAGCCAATGCGACGCCAACTTCGACCGGCTCAGCGACATGCGCGCGACAAAGCGGCCGAGGGCGGCTCGATCTTGCGCTCGCGGCGCAGCGTTTGGCGCCTTAGGCGAGAGCACTTTACGGCGCGGTATCGGAGGCCCAAGGTCACGCCATGGATGTGAACGCTCTGCGCACTTGGGGCATCGCCGTGACCGGCGCGCTGATGGCGGTTGCGCTTGTGGTCGCGCTCCAGCCCGAAACGCCGGCGCTCGCGCAAGCGCAATCCGCTGCGCAATTGGCGCAGACGCAGAGCGCCGAGCCGCTGGGCTTCATCGTAAAGTTCCGTGGGTCCGGGCCCATCGCGCGTGCGCAAGCGCTTGCCGTGCGCGGGCAACTCGCGCCTGCGCAGCGTCAAGTTGAGATTCAACTTGGACGCCAGTCCGCATTCGCTGGTCTGTGCTTCGATCGCTTCACGGTCGGCGGCGCCGAGATCGTACTGCGCACGTGCGAAGCCGTTGCGGCGAGTGAACGTAACGCCGTACAGCAAAGCTGGGGCGCGCGGTTGCGGGCCATGCACGCGGTTGAGTATGTCGATG
>Ga0075163_10010056_pt1 | contig 12387 bp, 11 predicted proteins | sample JI1023141ADNA_FD_71478 | JGI IMG/M metagenome (GOLD analysis project Ga0075163, IMG submission 71478) | Wastewater effluent complex algal communities from Wisconsin, to seasonally profile nutrient transformation and Carbon sequestration -... | ecosystem: Engineered > WWTP > Effluent > Algae...
TGTTGTGGCTGACGGCCACCTGCGCCTTCTTCGTCTTCATGGTCAACAACCTGGTGCCGCTGGTGCTGCAGCGTGCCGCGGTCGACAAGGCCTGGCTGGGCCTGCTGGTCAGCAGTTCCGGTGCCGGCAACATCGTCTCCGGTCTGTGGCTGGCCCGGCGCGCGAAGACCCACCCGCTGCGCGGGGTGCTCGGCGAGATGGGGCGGCCGGCCCTGGCGCAGGCGCTAGGCTTCGGCGCGCTCGGCCTGCTGCTGGCGGGGCGGCCGCCGGCAGTCGAGTGGCTGATGTGCGCGCTGTTCTTCGCGATCGGCACGGCCAGCGCCCGCTACGCGATCGCGATGAGCGTGTTCGTCTCGACCCGCCACGCCGCTGCGGTCGGCGCCACCTGGGGTGCCATCCAGGCCGGCCAGAACACGATGATCCTGCTGGCGCCGCTGCTCGGCGCGCTGGTGTTCGAGCGCTGGGGTGCGGCGGCCTTGTTCGGCGTGGCCACCGGGGTGGGCGTGCTGTCGCTGGCCGTGCTGGGGGGCCTGACGGCCGGTCCCGGTGACCGGGGCGGTGGCGCCTCGCGTCAGGCGGGCGCCGCGGACTGAACTGTCGGCTGCCTGTCAGGCGTCGCCCACCGCCGGTGCCGTCACTCGGCGCCGCAACCGCAACTGCAGCGGCCGGTCGGGGCGCAGCGTCACGTACATGCGTGGTCGTGGGTCGGGCTCGCCGGGCACGCACTGCAACGTGCAGCGTTGCAGCAGCAACGCCGCCACCAAGGTCATCTCCAACATCGCGAAGTGCTGGCCGATGCACACCCGCGGGCCGACCCCGAAAGGCATCCAGGCGCTGCGCGGCACCGCGGCGGTCTCGTCGAGAAAGCGCTCGGGCCGGAACCGCCCGGGCTCCGGGAACCAGCGCGCGTCGCGCTGGATCACCCAAGGCGTGATGCGGAGAAGCGTTCGGGCCTGCAGCGTGCGCCCGGCCAGTTCGAAGGGCCGCACGACGCGGCGTGTCATCACGCCGGCGACCGGCGGGTAGAGGCGCATCGCCTCTTTCAGCGTGGCCTGCAGGTAGGGCAGTGAGGAAGCTGTCGCGGCATCTGGGTCACGCCCCGCCAGCTGTTCGTCCACCTCGCGCTGCGCCCGTGCGGACACTTCGGGGTGACCGGCCATCAGCCAGCTCCACCAGAGCAGCGCGGTGGCGCTGGTCTCGTGCCCGGCCTGGAAGATCACCATGCACTGGTCGCGCAGTTCGTCGGCGCCGAGCCCGGAGCCGTCGTCGTCGCGCACCGACAGCAGCATGGCCAGCAGGTCGTCGTTGGGGGCCTCGGCCGCGGGCAGGTGGCGGCGGGCATCGATCTGGCCACCGACCAGGTCATTCAGCACGCGCAACGCCCGCCGCTTGGCAGCCTTGTGCGGCAGCGGCAAGCCGTCGGGCAGCGACACCGGCCAGAACATCTCCTGCATCGCCGCGCGGGACAGCACCTGCGTGGCTTGCGCCGCGGCGTGTGCCAGGTCCGGCGCGCGGTTGCTGAACAGCGTGCGCATGATGACGTCCATCGTCAGCGTGTTGAACAGGTCTTCCATCGGCAGCACGGCGTCGTCGAGGCCGGGCGGCAGCGCGGCCTCCAGTGCCTCGCGGGCTGCCTCGACCATCAGCCCGGCATAACCCTGCACGCGCCGCGGCATGAAGCCTGGCGCCAGCATGCGGCGTTGCCGGCGCCAGGCTTCGCCTTCGGCCACGAGGAGGCCCTGGCCGAAGGTCTGCGCAAAGACCTCGACGCCGCGCTCCCAGCGCACCAGGTGGTCGGCATGGTCGACCAGCGCCGTGCGCACGTCGTCCGGGTGGAACAGGTCCCAGCTGCGCTCGGGTCCGATGCGCATCGCCACCACGTCGCCGTGCAGCCGCTGCAGGTTTGCGGTGAATCCCAGGTAGTCGCGGAACATCGCTCGCAGCAGAGGCAGGCCCCACCAGCGGCTGCGCGGGCCGGGTGGCGGGTCGCCCCGGGCTGTCATGCGCCCGGCCCTCGCGCCTGGCCTCCCAGGATCAGCGCGGCGGCGGCCAGCATGGCCAAGCCGCCGTGGTGCCGGCCCCGCGTGGCCACGGCCACCAGCACGCCGCAGGCGGCCACGCCCGCCGCCAGCGGCGCCAGCAGCGCGTGCCAGGGCATGCCCCCGCCGGGCTGGGCCAGCACGGCCAGCGCGGCCGCCTGCCCCAGGCCCAGCAGCGTGGGCAGGTGCCAGCTGGCACGCAGGATGACTTGGTACCCGCGCGGTACGTCCCGTGGCGGCGCGGCGCGCCAAGGAAGGAAGATGCGGCGCTCGCCCATCACCGAGTGAACGGCGCCGATCAACACCAGCGCCGCCGAGGCGCCCAGGAGCCAGAAGTTCATGGCCGGCAGCGTACTGGGTCGAGCCAACGCCGTCTTGAAGGTTCGCGACAGCGCAGGGGCATGGCCGCCGGGGCCGACCGACCTGCCTACACTGCCGCACATGGCCCGCCTCGCCTCACCACCGCAGCCGGCCCTGGCCGCGCTCAACCGCGCCCCGGTGCAGCTGTGGCTGCCGCGCATTTCGCTGAGCCGATGCGTGCGCGCGGTGGTCTCGCGCAGCACGCTCGACATCGGCGGCAACTGGCCGGCCGCGTGGCACGAGAACCACTTCCCAGCCTCGCCGTTGTGCTCGCTGGGGTGGACCTTCGCCGGTCACACCGAGCTGCTGGCGGCGGATCAGCCGCCGCAGCGGCTGCCACCGGTCTACTTCAGTGGCCCGTTCACGCGGCCGACCCGCTCGTGCAACACGCCCGAAGGTCACGGCATGATCCTGATGCTGCTGCCCGACGCCGTGCAGGCGCTGACCGGGCTCGAGCCGGCCGCCTTCGTCAACCGTTTCGTGCCGGCCGAAGAGGCGCTGGGCGCTCCCTGGCAGGCCATGGCGAAGGCCGTGTGCGAGGCGCCCGACGATGCCGCCCGTGTGGCGCTGATCGAGGACTTCCTGGAACCGCGCTGGCAGGCGCTGCGGCCGGATGCCGGTTCCCCCGGCCGGCTGCGCCTGCAGGATTGGGCCCAGGGCCTGGCGCTGCGCGCCGCGGCGTCCGGCATCGGCCGCAGCCTGCGCGCCGCCGAGCGCCGCATCAAGGGCTGGACAGGGCTGCCGATGCGCGAGTTGCGCGGCCTGGGGCGGGCCGAACAAGCCTTCTTTCGCGCGCTGGCGGATGGCGACGGCCCGGTGCACTGGGCCGACGTGGCCGCCGATGCGGGCTATGCCGATCAGTCCCACCTGTGCCGCGAGACGCGCCGCGTGACCGGCTTTGCGCCAGTCGAACTGCGGCGGCGCATCGCGGAGGACGAGAGCTTCTGGATCTACCGGGTCTGGACCTGAGCATGCCTCCGGGGCGTCGCCTCGGCCAGGCCAGCCGTCATCAGCGCCGGCCGTGTCACTCCCGGGTGATGATCTGCCGATGCATCGGCGCCAGCCTGGCCAGCATGCCGTTTTGCGCCGAGAACGGGATGCCCTTGGCGTCCATGCTCTGCTGCAGCACTTCGACCAAGGCATTGAAGTCGCCCTTGCCGATGTTCATCGACTCATGCACCGGGCCCATCGGTGCGCCTTGGTACCGGCAGGGTCCGCCAGATTCCTGGCACAGCTGATCCGTCAACTGCTTGACCAGATTGTCGCGATTGACATCCTTGAAGAATGGGCCGGTTCGGGCATCGGCCTGCAGGCGAGCGAAGAAGTCTTCCATCACCGCGCGGATGCCGGCCTTCTGGCCCCAGGCCTGGTAGATGCGGTCGTCCGCCGGCCGGGACTGTGCAAAGGCCGTCGATGCCAGCGCCGTGGCGAGAGCGATGACCAGCGCGACCGCGCGACAGGAAAGGTGTTGAAGCATGGTGTGTGTCCCGGTCGATGGTGAAGGGTGAGCGAGGAGCAGTGGGGCTGGCATCGAGTCATCAGAAGGCCAGCTGGGCCGACAGGTAGCCGCCGGTCTGCCGCCGGGGTTGCACCGCCGGCGCGATCCTGCCCAGGTCGACATAGGCCGCGGTGAGCGAGAAGCTCCTGGTCGGCGCCCAGGCCACGAAGAGGTCGAACCAGTCGTCTTCCTTCAGCGCGCCTGCGCCGAGCACCGACTGGTTCAGGTGGTCCGGCTTGGCCCGGTATTCGGCGCCGATCGCGAGCTTGCGGTTCAGCAGCTTGGCCAGTGAGATCTCGGGCTGCAGTCGGTAGCCGCGGCTGCGTGCGCCGCCGAACCCGAGCAGGCCGTTCTGGTTGGCCTGCGTGGCACGCAAGGTGCCATTGACGAGCACGCCCTGCGCGAGGAAGAGCTTGGTGGCACTGAGGTAGACGTCGGTGCCGGCGTCCCTGGCGCCGAGCGGGCCGAACAATGTCGGACCGAGCGCCCCGGCGTCGGTTCGCTTGTGCTGCAGGCCGACGGCGAGCTGCGGCATCGTGCTGTCGCTGTCCAGCACCGCATCGCCAGCCAGGCGCAGCTTGAGGCCCACGATGTCCTGCTTGAGGTGCAGGCCGGTCAGCCCCAGCGGGGCGAGGTTGTTGCCGGCATCGAGGTCCTGGCGGGCGATCGTCAGCTCGACGCGGTCATGGATGCCGATGGCGACACCGAGCGTGACCAGGCCGTAGTCCTGCGTTCTGGCGCCGGTGACGAAGGCCGTGCCTCCGATCTCGCCGGCGCTGGCGTAGCTGCCGATGAGGGCCCACGGTGTCAAGCCCCCGCCGGCTGCGCCGTCGATGCTGCTGACGCCGCCTGTCAACAGCAGCTTGCCGCGGTCGGCATGCGCCGACGGCGCGGCGAGCAGCAGCGCGGCGCAGGCCCAGGCGGCCAGCGGCGGACGGAAGAGGTGACGGGGCATGCGGTTCTCCAGTGCGTGTCCAGTGCGTGTCGAGAGCGCCTCACGGACGCCTCGGGATCCAGCACAGTGGCGAAGCCACAGGCGCTGATGAGGTGCAAGCAGGCCTCTACGCCCGAATGCCTGACCTGGATGCAGCGGAAAGCTGCATCCGATTCGCAGCGCCGGGCGTAGAGGGTCCAGACCACCAACCGCTCGCCCAGGAACCTCATGCCTCAACGTTCCGATTCCGTCTCCGCTCTGAAGCCCATCGCGTCGCGCGCCGGGCGCGCAGGGCCGTGGTCAGCGGCAGCGTGGCTGGGGGCGCTGCACACCGCACTGGCCATGCTGTTCGCACCGCCGGCGGCGGCCGGCACGCTGGCCGTGCACGTGGTCGGCGCCGACGGCAGCCCGGCGGCGGACGTGGTGGTGGAGGTGATGGCCCCCGGCGCGGCGCTGCGCGTGCCGACCGAGCCGGTGCTCATCACGCAAGCCAACATGCGCTTCTCGCCGCAGGTGACGGCCGTGCCGGCGGGCACCACGGTGCGTTTCGCCAACCAGGACGGGTTCGATCACCACCTGCGCTCACAACCCAGCGGGCCGCTGGGCAGCGTGGCGGCGGCGAAGGACTTCGAGTTCCGGCTGCCCGGGATGAAAGCCGACAAGGCCGTGACGACGGACGTGCTGTTCGACCGGGCCGGCCTGGTCGTGCTCGGCTGCCATCTGCACAGTTCGATGCGCGGCCATGTCTACATCGCACAGTCGTCCCTGCTGGCCGTCACCGACAGCGCCGGCAAGGCGGTGATTCCGGCGGTGCCCGACGGGCGGGTGGACGTGCGCTACTGGCACCCCGAACAGCTGATCGAGCAGAGCCCGGCGGCACTGCAGGTGGCCGGCCCGGCGAGCCTGACAGCGACGCTGAACTTCAAGCCGAGCCGCGCACGGCGCAAGGCCGGGTAGCGGTGTGGATGGCGTGCAGGTGCGGAGAGCGGGTCAGGCCAGCACGGGCCGAGGCGGCTGGCCCAACAGACCTTCGACGGTGCATGCCAGACCCAGCAAGGCAGCGTCCCGGCCGGGCGCCGCACACAGCTGCAACCCGACCGGAAGAGCAGCGTCGCTGGCGCTCGCCGGATGCTCAGCACCCAGATGCTGGATCGGCAACGAGACCCCGCATTGCCCGAACAGGTTGCCGGGCCGGGTGTTCTGGGTCGCCCGCCGGTTCCACGCGGCCACGTCGGCGGCGCTGCGAAAGCCGGCGATCTGCTGCGGCAGCATCGGCACCGTGGGCGTGAGCCAGGCGTCGATGCCGATGGAGCGTTCGGCCACCAGGCGCTCCAGCGCACGGCGCCGCGCGAGCATCGTCAGGTAGTCGTCGGCACGGACCTCGAAGGCGACCTCGAGCCGGGCGGCCGCCACCGCATCCAGGCGACCGAACTGCGCCGTCACGCGCTCACGGCCCAGGAAGGCCAGGAGGTCGGACGGCACCAGGCAACGAAAGACGTCGTCGATCTCGCGGGCCTCGGGCGTCTCGACGTTCACGATGCGCGCACCGGCCGCTCGAAGCCGCGTCACGGCGGCCTCGAAACAGCGCTGCACGGGCTCGTCGAGCTCGTCCATGAAGTGCTGGGCCGGTACTGCCAGCGTCAGCGCGGTCACGGCAGGCGGTGTTTGCGGTGCCTGCCCGCCCAGCGCCGCATGCACCCACGCCGCATCGTGCGCGGTCTGCGTGAAGAGGCCGATGCTGTCCATCTCGGGCGAGAGCGGGAACACGCCGTCGCAGGGCCAATGGCGGGCGCTGGCCTTGTAGCCCACCACGCCGCACAAGGCGGCCGGCCAGCGCACCGAGCCGCCGGTGTCGGAGCCGACCGTGAAGCCCGCCAGGCCGGCGGCCATCGCCACGGCCGAGCCGTGACTGGACCCGCCCGTCATGCGCTGCACGTGCATGTCGCAGGGGTTCCATGGCGGCGCACGGTCGAGGTTGAAGCCGCCCAGTGCGAACTCGGTGGTGCGGGTCTTGCCGACGATCACGCAGCCGGCGCGCTGCAGTGCGTTCACGAAGCTGCCCTGCTTCGGCACCAGGTCCTGCACGTCGAGTCGGCTGCCGGCCGTGGTGGGCATGCCGTCGACGGTGAAGAGGTCCTTCACCGCCACCGGCACGCCCATCAGCGGGCCGAGGTCCTCGCCGGCCGCACGTCGGGCGTCGATCGCCTGCGCCTGCGCCATGGCGCCTGCGGCGTCGAGGTGCATGAAGGCTTGCAGCTTCGGCTCCAGCGCGGCGATGCGCGCCAGTGCCGCCTGGGTCAGCTCGACCGCGCTCGAGCGGCCTTCACGCAAGGACTCGGTCAGTGCCCGCAGGCCCGGCTGCGCGGGAGAAGGCAGCGTCATGGTGCCGTGGTCGCTGCGGCGGCGGCCCGCGCTTCATTGGCGTTGCCCCACTGCCGGCCCGGCACTGCCGCCAGCAGCGCCTGGGTGTAGGCATGGGCCGGGTGCGCGTACACCTCGGCCACCGGCCCGCTTTCGACGACGCGACCCTTGTGCATGACGACGATGCTGTCGCACACCTGGCTCGCCACCCGCAGATCGTGGGTGATGAACAGGACCGTCAGCCCGAGACGGTTTCGAATGTCGGCCAGCAGGCGCAGGACCTGGTCCTGCACCGACACATCGAGCGCCGACACCGGCTCGTCGGCGACCAGGATGGCGGGCTCGAGCGCGAGCGCGCGCGCCAGGCCGATGCGCTGGCGCTGGCCGCCCGAGAACTCGTGCGGAAAGCGCTCGGCAGCGCGGCGCTCCAGACCCACCAGTTCGAGCAGTTCCAGCGTGCGGGCATGGGCCGAAGCCGCGCTCACGCCATGGACGATGGGCCCTTCGGAGATCAGCTGCCCGACGGTGCGCCGCGGGTTGAGCGAGCCGAAGGGATCCTGGAACACCATCTGCATCCGCCGCCGCACCGGCCGCAGCGCACGGGGGGTGAGCGGCGCGATGTCCACGCCCTCGACCATGATCTGGCCACTGTCTGCTTCAATCAGCCTGGCGATGCACCGTGCCGCGGTCGACTTGCCCGAGCCCGATTCGCCGACGATGCCCACCGTCTCGCCGCGCCGCACGCTGAAGCTCACGCCGGCCAGTGCATCCACGCTGCGCCCCTTGCCCCCGAAGAGCCCGCCGCCCGAGCGGTAGCTCTTGTTCAAGCCGTTCACGCCCAGCACCACCGGCTGCGCGCTGAAGTCGCGCTTCGGACCGGGTGTCAGGCTCGGCACGGCGGCCAGCAGCGAGCGCGTGTACGCAGCCTGCGGACGATGCAGCACCTCCGCGGCGGAGCCCTGCTCGACCAGGCGCCCGTGCTGCATCACGGCAATGCGGTCGGCGATCTCGGCCACGACGCCGAAGTCGTGGGTGACGAAGATCACCCCCATCCCCTTCTTGCGCTGCAGCTCGCGGATCAGCGACAGGATCTGTGCTTGCGTGGTCACGTCGAGCGCGGTGGTCGGCTCGTCGGCGATGAGGATGTCGGGTTCGAGGGCCAGGGCCATCGCGATCATCGCGCGCTGGCGTTGGCCGCCGGAAAGCTGGTGCGGGTAGGCCGACAGGATCTGCTGCGGATCGGGCAGGTTCACCGCGGCCAGCAGTTCGAGCACGCGCGCACGCCGCGCCGGGCCGTCGCCCGCGCGGTGGATCTCGAGCACCTCGTCGATCTGCGCGCCGATGCGCAGCACCGGGTTCAGCGCCGTCATCGGCTCCTGGAAGATCATCGCGATGCGGTTGCCGCGCAGCTCGCGCAGCCGTTCGGGCGTGGCCTGCAGCAGGTCTTCGCCATCGAAGACGATGCGGCCTGCACTGGGCTGCACATGGCGCGAGGGGAACAGGCCCAGGATGGCGCGCGACATCACGGACTTGCCCGAGCCTGACTCGCCCACCACACAGAGAATCTGATTGCGGCCCAGTTCCAGGCTCACGTCTTCAACCGCGTGGCGGCGATCGGCCGACGCGGGCAGGCTGACGCTCAGGCCCTCGATGAGCAGCAGCGGGGCGTCGGGGTTCTTCGCGGCGTTCACAGCGAGCGAAGGCGCGGGTTGAGCGCGTCGTTGAGGCCGTCGCCAACGAGGTTGATGGCCATCACCGTCAGCAGGATGGCCACACCGGGCACGGCGCAGATCCACCAGGCGGTGCGCAGCACCGTGCGGCCCGACCCGATGATGAAGCCCCAACTCATGGTGTTGGCGTCGGACAGCCCAAGGAACGACAGCCCCGATTCGATGAGGATGGCCGTGGCCACCATCACGGAGCCGGTGACGATGATGGACGACAGCGTGTTGGGCAGGATGTGCAGCACGATGATGCGGGTGTGCCCCATGCCCAGCGACACACAGGCCTGCACGAACTCGCGGTTGCGCATGGCCATGAACTCGCCACGCACCAGGCGCGCCATCGGTGGCCACGACACCACCGCGATGGCGAAGATCACGCTGTGGATCGACGCGCCCAGTACCGCCACCAGCAGGATCGCGAAGAGAAAGAACGGAATGGTCTGGAACAGCTCGGTGAAGCGCATCAGCAGGTTGTCCAGACGGCCGCCGAAGTAACCCGCCAGGCCGCCGATGGTGACGCCGGCCACGGTGGCGATGACGGTCGCCACCACGCCCACCAGCAAGGTGGTGCGCGCGCCGTGCAGCAGGCCGGCCGCGAGGTCGCGGCCCAGTGCATCGGTGCCGAGCACGTGCTCGCCGAGCGGCGGCTGGAACGGCTGGCCGACGATGGCGAACGGGTTGCCGGGATAGAGCACCCCGGCCAGCGCCGCCGCCAGCAGCACGAGCAGCAGCAAGGTCAGGCCACCCACCGCGGGGCGGTGCCGAAGGAATCGCTGGATGCCGCCGTTCATGTCTCGTCCATCAACGCAACTCGATGCGTGGATCGAGCAGCGAATAGGCGACGTCCACCACCAGGTTCACCACCACGACCAGACAGGTGCAGACGAAGAAGATGCCCAGCAGCAGGTTCAGGTCGCGCGCGAACAGCGACTCGTAGGCCAGCAGTCCCAGGCCGGGCCAGGCGAAGACCGTTTCCACCACCACGGCGCCACCGAGCAGGGCACCGACCTGCACGCCGGCCATGGTCAGCACGGGCAGCACGGCATTGCGCAGCACGTGGCGGCGCGCGATCTGGCGCTCGGTCAGGCCCTTGGCGCGTGCCGTGACCACATAGTCCATCGAGAACTGCTCCAGCACCGACGCGCGCATCAGCCGCGCGTACAGCGCCATGTAGAACATGGTCAGCGTCACGGACGGCAGCACCAGGTGGTGTGCGATGTCGCGCACCTTGGCAAAGCCTTCGTGAAAGGCCGCCACCTGCTGCATGCCGCTGGTGGGAAACCAGCCGAGCTTGATCGAGAACACCACGATGAGCATCAGCCCGGCCCAGAACACGGGCGTGGCGTAGGCCAGCACCGTGAGCATCGAGATGAGGTTGTCCTGCCAGCGGTTGAGGTTGCGGGCGGCGAAGGCGCCGAGCAGCGTGCCCACGATCACGGCCACCAGCAGCACCGTCACCATCAGCAGCAGCGTCGGGAAGAGCCGCGAGCCGATCAGCTGCGCCACCGGCATGTTGTGGCGAAACGAGAAGCCGAGGTCGAAGACGACGATGTTCTTGACGTACAGCAGCAACTGCATCGCCAGCGGCTGGTCGAGCCCGAAGGTCTGACGCAGCTGTGCCATGAACTCCGGCGTGGCCGAGCCCGCTTCGCCGGCCAGCACGTCGGCCGCGTCCCCCGGGGCCAGCTGCAGGAGCAGGAAGTTGAGCGCGACGATGACCAGCACGGTCGGCACCGCCTGCGCAAGTCGACGCAGGGCATAGGACAGGCTGCGTTGCCAGACCATCGCGCTCGTTTTCAGCGGGCGTCCGGCCGCTCGCTCACTTGGCCATCCAGACCTGGTCCATCGACGAGTACAGCCCCAGCGGACTGAGCGGGAAGCCGTTGACCCGCTTGTTGTAGACGGTCACGAAATCCAGCTCGTGCAGGAAGACGAGCGGGCTGGCTTCGACCACGCGCCTTTGCAGCTCGTGGTAGAGCGCGGCGCGCTTCTTCGGGTCGAGCTCGACGTTGGCCTTGTCCATCAGCTCGTCGGTTTCCTTGGTCGTCCAGCGCGAGTTGTTGACGAACACGGTGCCCGCCTTGATCGAGCCCGAGTGGTACAGGCGGTGCACGCCGATCGACGGGTCGGCCAGGGTCTGGATCCAGTTGCTGGTCAGCTGGAAGTCGTAGTTGGTGTACACGCGGCGCAGCCAGCCCGGCACGTCTTCCACGCGCAGCGTGGCCTTGATGCCGACCTTGGCCAGCTGCTGCTGGGTGTACTCGCCGAAACGCCGCCACTCTTCGCCGTAGGGCGTCACGTCGTGCACGATCTCGAAGCGCACGCCGTCGGGGCCACGCTTCTTGCCGGCGTCGTCGAGCAGCTTGTTGGCCAGGTCCACGCCATTGGGTACGTTGTAGTTCCTGACGTCCGCGGTGGTGTACAGGCCGTTGGCCTTGAAGTTGGAGCTGATGGGCCCGGTGGCCGGTCGGCCGAAGCCGAACCAGATGTTGTCGAGCACGAACTTGCGATCCATCGCGTAGGCCACGGCCTGCCGCACCTTGGGGTCGTCGAACGGCGGCTTGGTGGTGTTGAAGTCGAGCTGCACGATGGGCGACTGCATCTCGTAGCCCTTGTTCGTGACGTCGATGTGCGGCAGCTTCTCCAGCCGCCGCACGTCCACCGGCGGGATGGCGTTGAAGCCGCCCATGTGCACTTCCTGCGTCTCCATCGCGGCCGAGCGGGTGCCGCTGTCGGCGATGAAGCGCGCCACGATGCGGTCGAGGTGCGGCAGGCCGGGCTTGCGGTAGTCGGGGTTGCGGTCGAAGCGCATGAACTGGCCCTTCTGCCATTCCACGAACTTGTACGGGCCGGTGCCCACCGGCTGGTTGGCATTGGGGTGGCGCGCGATCTCGCCGCTGCCGAACACATGCTTGGGCAACATCGGCGACTCGTACGACGACAGGGCCATCATCATGTACGGCGCCGGCTCGCTGAGGCGGAACACGGCCGTCATCGGATCGGGCGTGTCCACCGCCGTCACCGCGCGGAAGGTGTTCACCCCGCGCGGGTGCACCTTCTTCAGCACCTCCATCACGCTGAACTGCACGTCGGCGCTGGTGAAAGGCTTGCCGTCGTGGAACTTGACGTTGGGCACCAGCTTGAACGTGACCGTCTTGCCATCGGGGCTCACCGTCCATGACTGCGCCAAGCTGGGCGCGGGCTTGAGCTGGAAGTCGTACTCGAGCAAGCCCTCGTAGACCTTGGTGGCCACCTGCCCCACCGGCCCCGCGGTGCTCTGGTAGCTGGCCAGCGTGGGCGGCTCGGGCTGAACCACGATGACCAGTGTGCCGCCCTTCTGCGGGTTGCCCTGGGCCAGCGCGGGCAACGAGACGGTCATGACGAGCGCCGTGGCGGCGATCGCCAGACCACGGTGCAGGCATTGCAAAGCGTTCATCGGAGTCCTTGGGTGGGTGGGATGGGGTTCAAGCG
>Ga0075163_10010057_pt1 | contig 12387 bp, 14 predicted proteins | sample JI1023141ADNA_FD_71478 | JGI IMG/M metagenome (GOLD analysis project Ga0075163, IMG submission 71478) | Wastewater effluent complex algal communities from Wisconsin, to seasonally profile nutrient transformation and Carbon sequestration -... | ecosystem: Engineered > WWTP > Effluent > Algae...
GTCGATGATAAGACCTCCTTTGTTGGCATCTTTTACTAGTAGATCAAAAACAGTTTTGTCTTTGATAGCTAGTTCTGCTTCACTCCAAACTAGAGCTTGCTTGGCTTCCTTGAGAGAGAGCTCTACATAACCATCTTCGTTTTCGATATCAACAACCTTGGCTTTGATAATGTCACCAACGTTTGTCTTTTTGATAAGATCACGAACAGCGATGTACTCTCGTCCATAAATAATACCTGTTCCATATGGAGCTAGGTCTATATAAAGAGCAGACTTGTCGACTGCTATCACAGGACCCTCAACGAGTTCCTCTAGTGCAGGACGCACCTTTACTACTTCTTCTGTTGTTTTTTCTTCAGTTTTTTCTGTTTCTTTTTTCATAAAATAAAAATCCGCCATAAGGCGGTCGCCAAGCACTTGGCTTGGAACTGCCTTTTAGATTTCTACCCTGATTTCAGTGTTCCGAAGGGGAGAGGTTATTCCAAAAGGATAATTGTTAAGTACTTTGCGCTCGGTAAAGAGCTCCGAAACAATACCATAAAATATAGGTTTTAGCTACTTGACCTTTAGGTATAAAAGTGATATAATTATAAAGATAATCAAATTAGTTTAAACAAAAAATAAAACTGTTCTTTTTATGATAAGTATAAAAAAAATTTGTGGCACGATATGTATTATTTGTGGGGTATTAATATTGTTTTTGTTGGGCATGATCCCAGCTGTTAAACACATTGGCCCTCTAACGACAACAGAAACAAGGGCGGTAATGTTAGGCTTTGGCTTAATAGGAACGGGCGCTGGGCTCTATCTCAAGAAACTAAACTCTGAGAATGTAGATGTTACATTTTTAGATAAACTTATTTCATTGATCCTATTTTTCTCAGGTTTTATTTCACTGGCGTGTTCGGCAATGTATACTTAATAGTGTTGTTGATAATGAGCGTTTCCATGAGGGAGCGCTTTTTTGTTTACCTAATTTTTGCTATAGTATTCCCATGGTTATCACATACTACGGCAAACAATACTGCAAGCTCACCCTTGGCGATCTCACTATCGCTATCAATCCGCCAGCAAAGGATAGTAAGGCTATGCCCAAGCCTCCACGCTTTGGAGCTGATATTGCGCTTATCACTACTAGGCACCCAGACTATGATGGTGCTGAGACTGTATCTTTAGGAGACAAAGAACCTTTTGTCATAGATGGTCCAGGGAGTTATGAAATCAAGGGCATATTTATCGCAGGTGCAAAAAGTTCTGTCACTATCGATGGCAAAGAATACATCAACACTGTTTATGGTTTTGAGCTCGACAATATCAAGATCGCAGTTTTAGGCGCGCTTTCAGATGCCGGGACACTTTCTCCGGAAGCCAAAGAAATAGCCGGAGCCTCTGATATGCTTTTTATCCCTGTGGGAGGTGGAGATGTCTTTGATAGTGCCAAGGCTTATAAAGTAGCGACAAGTTTTAGTCCAAATGTAATCATCCCGCTTGATGCTGATGATGCAATGCTCAAGAAGTTTTTGAAAGAAGGTGGGCAAGAGAAGAACGAAGCGATAGATAAAGCTACTCTCAAGCGCAAAGATCTAGATGGCAAAGAAAACTATATAATCCCACTAACTCCTCAAGCTTAAGGCTATGTCACTACTTGAACACAAACCTGTTCATGTTCGAAAAAGATTAGCTTTAGCTATCACTTTTGGTGTCGCAGTTTTGCTTATAATAGTGTTTATTTTGGTTTATTCTCATCCAAAAAGAAAGGAGGCGGGCAATAGCTCCATGACCAAAGTAGGTCAATTTTATGCAACGATTCTCGAGAGTGCGCAATCATATTTTGGTAAAAAAAGTGATATAATAAAAGAATAATTTTCTAAAGTTATGGCCAAAAAGAGTGATACAACAGTCCTAGAAAAGCCAGAAGATCACGACAAGATTTTGTCGGTTGATATCGTGGGTGAAATGGAACGCTCATATATCGACTATGCGATGAGTGTGATCACTGATCGTGCGCTTCCTGATGTCCGAGATGGGCTCAAGCCTGTTCATCGACGCATTCTCTATGCTATGCATGATATGGGGCTTACTCACTCTAGTCGCTTTCGCAAAAGCGCCCTCGTGGTTGGAGATGTACTTGGTAAATATCACCCACACGGAGATACTTCAGTTTATGACGCCATGGTTAACTTGGCACAAGACTTTTCTACTCGTTATCAACTCATTCAAGGTCAAGGAAACTTTGGTAATTCTGATGGAGATGGCGCAGCGGCCATGCGTTATACCGAAGCACGTATGAGTAAGATTGCCTCAGAACTTCTTCGAGATATCGAAAAAAACACAGTCGACTTTCGTCCCAACTACGATGCTACACGCAAAGAACCGACTGTTTTTCCGACAGCTATTCCAAATCTTTTGTTAAACGGAACTCTAGGTATTGCTGTTGGTATGGCGAGCAATATTGCTCCACACAACTTAAATGAAATAGTCGACGCTTGTAACTATTTGATAGAAAATGATGACGCTACCAACGAAGACTTGGCAGAGATAGTCAAAGGTCCAGATTTCCCAACAGGTGGTATTGCCTTTAACAAAGCAGACATCACTCACGCTCTCTCTACTGGTCGCGGTGGAGTTGTTTGCCGTGGTGAAGCAGAAATAGCAGAGCAAAAAAACGGCTCTTACCAAATCACTGTAACCTCACTTCCTTATAGAGTCGTTAGGTCAAATTTTGTCGAATCTATTGCAACTTTAGTACAAGAGAAAAAACTCGAAGGTATCAAAGGACTCGAAGATCATTCAGCCAAGGATATGAGAGTGGTGATAACTCTTAAAAACGGTGTCAATCCACAAAAAGTTTTGAACTATCTTTACAAACACACTCAGCTTCAGCAATCTTTTCACTACAACATGGTGGCGCTCGTAGATGGTGTACCAGAGACATTGTCACTGAAGTCTATACTTACTTCTTTCATCTCTCACCGAGAGATCGTGGTGCGTCGTCGCACAGAGTTTGATTTACAAAAAGCCAAAGACAGAGAGCATATACTCTTGGGGCTCAAAAAAGCGCTCGATCATATCGATCGCATTATCACCATCATCCGCGGATCTAAAGACGCAAGTGTTGCTAAGCTCAACCTTATCAAAGAATTCAAATTCTCTGACTTGCAAGCAACTGCTATTTTGGAAATGCGCTTGCAAAAACTCGCTGGCCTAGAGCGCAAAGCTGTAGAACTCGAGCTCAAAGAAAAACAAGATCTCATCGCTGAACTCGAAGCGCTCCTCAAGAGTGCAAAGAAAATCTTTGCTGTTATCGCCAAAGAACTTACCGAAATCAAAGAAAAGTACGGTGATGAGCGCAAAACCAAGATAGTGCTTGGTGGGACAAACATGATCTCCGATGAAGACTTGGTGCCAGAAAAAGAAACTGTCCTAGTCTTTACTGCTGGAGGATACGTCAAGCGTACAGATCCAAGTGAATACAAAATGCAAAAGCGTGGTGGGGTAGGAGTGATAGATCTTGAAACCAAAGAAGAAGACTTTGTGACTCAGCTTCTGACAACAGACACTCATAGTGATTTACTATTTTTCACCAACAAAGGAAAGGCTTATCAAATCAAAATGTATGAGCTCCCAGAAGGCAAGCGTGCGACCAAAGGCAAAAGCATTATGAACTACCTATCTTTAGGAGGAGATGAACAAGTCACCTCTATCCTTGCAGTACCAAAATCTGCCAAGAGCGAAAAAGCTTCTCTTATGATGGTTACGAAAAAAGGTGTAGCCAAAAAGGTCTCTTATGAAAGCTTCAAAGATGTTCGTCGCAGTGGCATCATTGCTATTCGTTTGGACGCAGGCGATGAACTCGAAGCGGTACTAAGAGTCCACAAAGGCCAAAGCATTATTCTAGCGACTTCTGAGGGTCAGTCTATACGTTTCGATGAGGCAGACATAAGAGAAATGGGACGCACCGCTGGTGGAGTGCGAGCTATGAAGCTTGGTAAGCACGACAAACTCATTTGTGCTGATGTTATTTCTTCTGAAGAAAAGACTTATATGTTGGTAATGGGGGAAAATGGCCTAGGAAAAAAGACAGCTATTTCTGAATACAAAATCCAAAAGCGTGGTGGCTCTGGTATCAAAACATCAAAAGTCACTCCAAAAACAGGTAAGCTTATGGTTGGTAAAATAGTTTCTGATGACATGGAGCTCGTAGCAATGAGTAAAAAAGGTCAGGTGATAAGAGTAGACCTAAACACCATCCCTTCTTCTGGTAGACAAACTCAAGGCGTGACTATCATGAAGCTTAGAGCAGGCGATACGCTTGCTTCTGTGACTTGTCTATAAGGGGACACTCGGGTGAAAAATACAAGTTACTTACTGCGGATGCCTACGCAGAGTCCTCGTTGCGTAAACAATATATATCCTCCTCGCTTAATAAAATAAATTTTAAAAACGCAAACATAACAGCTTTTGAAATCGAGGACCTGTTTGAGTTCATTTTTAAAAAATCGCGCGAGTTCCGCAGACGAAAAAGTTGTTATGTTTGTGTTTTATCGTCTTACTTTAAACTTACTGCTATACTATAAGCATGTTCATGAACCCTGATCAAATGCTCATGGCTTGCAATATTTTAAGCACAGACAATGTTGCTGATTTTGGTGCAGGTAGTGGATTTATGGCTCGGGCGCTCTCTAGTGTAGTTACTTCTGGCAATGTTTTTGCTATCGAAATCAACAGAGACTTGGTAGCTAGGCTTACACACGAAATACAAGAAAAACAAATAAAAAACGTTCATCCTCTTTGGGGTGATATAGAGATACTGGGTGGATCAAAACTCGCAAGTGAAAGTGTCGACTTGGTAATACTTTCAAACATCTTATTTCAGATAGATGACAAAGCTTCTTGCTTGAAAGAAGCCCAAAGAGTGCTAAAACCAGGAGGAAGGGTAGTAGTTGTTGATTGGCAGGAGTCTTTTGGTGGTCTTGGTCCAGCACCACAACATGTCTTTGACAAATCTATGGCAGAGAGACTATTTGCTTCACTAAACTTTACCAAGGTCTCTGATTCTTTGCCAGCAGGAGAGCATCACTATGCTATAATTTTTAAGAAATAAAATGAAATTTTCATTTCAAACATTTCTAATAGGATTTTTTATACTAGCTTTTATAGTCGCGGTGCTTGTTTTTGCTGGCATCATAAAGCTAGGCAATTCCACAAACTCCAGTGTCGTTAGTAGTGTGAAGGTTTGGGGGATTTATCCTCAAGAGTTTATCAACCCATACATTGATAAGCTAAATACTCAAAACAAAAACCTTAGTATCTCTTATGAACAAAAATCAAAGTCTTCTTTTAAAAGCGAGCTCATCAACGCTCTTGCAGATGGTAACTCCCCAGACATCGTTTTAGCTGATGCCGGGAATCTATTTAGCTTTAGAGATAAGCTCTATACTATAGGCTTTGATACTTACAACGAAAGATTGTTTAGAGATTCTTTTGTGGACGGAGCTTCTCTGTTTTTAAACAAACAAGGTGTCATGGCTATCCCTATGATAGTTGATCCGGTAGTTCTCTATTACAACAAAGACCTTTTGGCAGGCAAAAACTTTGTTGTTCCTCCTAGCTCATGGGCATCTTTGGTTGATACTCTACCTCTTTTTAACAAAAAAGATTCAAAAGGTTTGCTGACTCAGACAACTATCGGACTCGGAGAATTTTCAAATATAAACCACTACAAAGACATTCTTTCTACTCTTTTTCTCCAAACAGGTAGTCCTATAGTTGTCCTTGATCCATCTAACAACGCTTTTGTTCAAAGATTAAACTTTGTTCCTGAGGCTACAGAGGCTTTGCCAACAGCCGAAGCGCTAGAATTTTATTTGAGTTTTTCAGACCAAGCCACAGATAGGTTTTCTTGGACTCGTAACTTACCAAATACTTTGGATATGTTCCTCTCAGGCAAAAGCGTCTTTTATATAGGGCGAGCTAGTGAGCTTTTTACTATTCAATCTCGCAACCCAAATCTCAACTTTGATGTTACTAGTATCTTTCAGTCTGACCAATCTATAAGACCGATAACCTTTGGAGAATTTAGTGGCATGTCTATCATAAAGAGTAGTCCAAACTTTACTGCCTCTTATACAGCCCTCGGGTATCTAAGTAGTAAAGAGTTTTTGGAATACTTATCAAGCGCTCTGTCGCTACCAAGTACTAGACGAGACTTGATATCAATCAACCAAAAAAATCCTTATGTTGATGTCTTTTTCAAATCAGCACTTTCAGCTTTTGGTTGGCCAGATGTTGATCCGATAGCTACAGAAGCAGTTTTCCGTGATATGATTAGAAGTGTTAACAGTGGAGCTAACACTCCAGTGCAAGCCATATATGAAGCGTCTCGTAGTCTACAGTCTATTGTTCGTTAGTCTTTGCCTTGTTGGGCAAAGTTTTGTTGACTTGCCAGTTTCTTATGCGCAGACAAAGTCTCAAGAAAAAATAAAAGAAGGTGATGGCTCTTGTAAGGACGGAGTCGACAACTCTGTGCCTAGTGATGGCAAAGCAGATTATTATGGTGTTGATAATACAGGACCAGGTGGAAAACCAGATGGAATATTGGATCTAGAGCCAGACCCTTCTTGTATTGCTCCAGAGGGAACAGAGAAAGCTGATGAACAGACAGGTAGTAATATTATTTCCTGTTACAATTTTTGTACTTTTACAGACATACTGAAGACTATCAACAAAGGTATAACATTTTTGATAACTACACTTTTTGTACCGACCCTAGTCATCGTCTTTATGTACGCTGGTGTTAGGTACATAATGGCACAAGGGGATTCCAAAAAGATAGTCAACCTCAAAGAGCTGATAAAAAACATCCTCATAGGCGTGCTTTTGATACTATGCTCTTGGCTTATTGTAAAAGTAGTTTTGACTGTTTTGGTCAAAGATTCAGATAGCGCACTACAGTTTTTAGAATAGTGATATAATTATAAACATGAAATTTCGTCAAATATTTATAGTTTTACTTTTAGTTCTATTTTGTATTAAAACCCCAACAATACTTTGGGCGCAAAATAACAATACAAATACTGTATCTCAATGTGAAGATGGCGTTGATAATGATATCCCAAAAGATGGACAGATTGATAAAGGCGGTAGAACTATAAATGGAGTTAACTATCCAGCAGATACTGATTGTCAAAAGTCTGGCGCAATTTGTGAAGATGGAACTCAAAACTGTGTTGCTAAAAATACCGGAGGAGCCAAGGTCGCTCCGGCCTCTGGTGCTTCCGACTTCAACCTACAAGTCAGACTCAACAACCCGTTAAAGGTCGATACTATAGAAGAGGCTCTAGCGCTATTTATGAGTATGGTTTTGAGGATAGCGATACCTTTTATTATCGTTTTCTTTATTTGGTCTGGACTTTCTTTTGTTCTTGCTCGTGGTAATGCCGAAAAGATAAAAACTGCCAAAAGGATGTTTTGGTATACTGTTATAGGCTCACTACTTATTTTAGGAGCATGGACTATTACTAACGCTATTATTGGAACAGTTAATTCTATAACCGGATAATTATGCTTAAAAAATTTTTCTCATTGTTTATACTCCTAGCATTATTGGCTCCTAGTGTTTCTTTTGCTCAATCTCAAACACAGTGTTCAAACATCAACAGCACTACTTATCCTAGCTGTTGTCCCTCAGCTATCTCTGCTGTTGGAGTTGCTTGTGTTAACTTCAAGATAGCTACTTGTAGCACAAATCCAAACGATCCTATTTGTCAAAATGGCGCTCCGACAACAGGAGGAGGTGGTGCACCCAACACCAACCCTACAAACTCTGGCACCAACCCAGGCACTATCGCCCCAACCCCACAAGCTAGTTCTCAAGCCCTACAGTCTTGCAACCTCATATCTTTTGATTCATTGCTCGATATCTTGATCTGGCTTAAGTGTGTTATCGGAGCTGCTATTATTCCTCTTATCTTTACTATTACCTTTTTGGTCTTTCTCTGGGGGATGTTTGGCTATATACGTGATGCCAATGATGTCAAAAAGAGGGAAGAGAGCAAAAAGTTTATATATTATGGGATCATAGGACTTACTGTTATGGTTGGGGTTTGGGGGATTGTGCGTATTGTTACTAGTACTTTTGGTCTTGGAAATACTGTCCCTCAACTCCAAACCGATTGTTTGACTACAGACAAAAACAACCCTTGTAAAAACTAGGGTTATGGTATACTTATAGGTGTATTAATAATTAAAGGTTAAATAAATTTAAATTAGTTTTATGAAAAAATTCGTTATGTCAGTTTTTGCTCTTGTAGCTTTAGTTTTTCCATCTATTGCTTTAGCACAGTTTGGTGGACCACAACCTGATTTTACTTATGCTAACAGTTGGGTTGGACAGATAATTGAATGGTCAAAGACCGCAGTTACTTTCTTGATGGTTCTTGCTACTTTGTACTTTATTTGGACTGTTATACAGTATATAAGAGTTAAAGAAGCCAAAGACGCAGAAGAGCGAAAGAAAGCTGTTATTAGAGGTGTTATCGGACTTTTCGTCATAGTTGCTATCTGGGGTATCGTTCGTGTACTCTCAAATACATTGGGTGTTAGCGGTACTACAAACGTTATTCCTGCTTGTCCTCCAGGCTTGAGGTATGACGCGACTTTGCGTGTTTGTAACTAATTCTCTTCATGTTCGAAACTATAGCCTATGCCAAGAGTTTTGATGAAATAGTCTTCAGTATCAACAGGACTATTATCAACCCTCTCATCCAGTTCGCCTTTATAGTGGCTTTTGTTATCTTCATCTGGGGGATCATGGAGTTTATCCGTGGTGCCAACAATGCTGAAAAAAGAAAAAAAGGCCAAGATCATATGCTTTGGGGTATCATAGGCTTAGTTATTATGATCGGTGTTTATGGGATATTGGGTATACTTACTCGAACCTTTGGTATCAAAGCTACGTTTACCAACAAAGAGCAAAAACTAACTCCTCCTGTTATAAAACAAATAAACCTTCCTAAATAAATTTTGTTTCTAAAACAAAGGCAATAAAAAGGCCCCTCCTTCGGAGGGGCCTTGGCATTAAGGAACAACTTTAACAACTTTTTTCCAAACTATAACCTTACAGTCTTTTGCTACCTTCAGATAACTCCTACCAACCTTGGCTATGTCATATGGTTCAATGTCTAAACGCCTTTCAAAAAGCGTGTCATTTGTAACCCATGCCGTGACACTCCAGTATCTGGTATAGTCTTCAGCTTTTATTACTGTATAAACCAAGGTATCAGAGCCTGCTGAGGCAAAGTGAAGCATGTCGCCTTTTCTTTGATCAAACTCCATATCAGAAATTGCTGAAATTTCGTTTACCTTTTGAAGGTCAAACTGCCTTGCCTTCGAAGCATCATTGCTCTTGGCAGATATCCAGCCTGTTTGGTTTGGACCAGGTTCTTCAGGTTTTGTCACTTGGTAGTAAACAAAAACCCCTAAACCAATGATAAGAAGCATCGATAAAACATTGCCCCAGCTGATCCAGCTTTTTAAGGTGTTTGTTTTTTTTCTCAACAAACCACCATTTTCAGCTCCAGGTTTTTTTGCAGTTTGTTTTTTTGAGCTATCTTTTCTAATTACTTTTATAGCCAAAAAAACTACTAAAACTGTTATAATACTGGCAAGTAGCCACTGCAGTGTAGCTGGTATTTTCGGTGAAGAACCTCTATTGTTTAAAAATGAATAAAAAATAAAAGCTACCATACCAAAAAATACAAAACCTAAAAGCAGATAGTCTGACTTAATTTTACCTACCTTAGTCTTAAGTTTATTTTTTACCTCACTCAATGAAACCTCCTTTGTTTTTTTTGTGAAAGTGATTCCGAAAATGTCTTTTAGTAGTATTGGCATTAGTACCAAAATAGCTACTAAGAGCAGAGAAATAATTACTCCATTCATTTTTTAGGCTTTTCAGGTTTTTCAAGTTCTTCCTTGGCTATTTGAGCAGCAAGGATGCTCATGATTGTTTCAATACTTGGCATTTCTGGTTCTTTTGTTTGCCCAGACGAACCAGAAGTATTTAGACTCCCAAGGATTCTTAAATCCTTTAGGTTAGCTGTTGATTGAACCATAGTTTTATCCTCTTTGTCTCTTATGGTAGTAATAGCTAAAACATACTCACCAATCAGTTCTTTTGCTCTCTTTACATAAGGTTCCATTCTTTTATCAGCAATGTATGCCTCATTATCTGCTTTCTCTTTCCTAACCTCTGAGTCAGCCAGATCGGCTAAAGCCTTGATATAGCCAGCTGATTCGGGCATTATCTCGTAGTCTATAAAGTCTATAGACAATACACCATATCCAAGCTTTTTAACTTTCAACATTTGTTCATTTACATACTCAAGAAAAGTTGGAAGCTCAGAAGAAGAAAGCTTCTTTTTGTCGATATTTTCACCACGAAGCTTAATCAGGTCTGAAAAAGAACCAGAACCAATTAGATCCCCAAGACCGGTTGCAATTATCGCTTTTAAGGAAGGAAACCATATAAGAGTTCCTCCACCTGTTCGGTTTTCCGCATCTTGGACATTGTATGCCTTAACTGTCACCCGTAAACGCATTTTAACTTTTACGTTTTGAGGTGATTTGATTTTAGAAGCATCAACACTGTCTGGTACATGGGGTAGCCCTGTTTCAATGTCCTTGAAGATCATATCGTAATCATATTGATCACGATGGTGATTTGTTCTTTCAAGTCTACTCACAACAACCTCGTTGTCTTTGGTCAGGTCTCCCCATTCAACATGTTTTTTTTCTTCTTCAATAAGCTGAGAAACTGGTTTAATAGAAGTAAAACTAAAATCAAAAGAACTTGTTCTTTCAAGTGGCCAAAATATAAAATCAAATCTTTTAGTATTTTTTGGTTCACCTTTAGGTATTTCACCTATTTCACCATTTTCACTTACAATCTTTGAGTCTCTAGCGCCAACAATTGTTCGCACCCATTTTCCGAACGAGTAAACATTTTTGTGGCGACCTTCGCCTAATTTTACAATACATTTGTAGATCCACAGGAGAACTAATATTATTAGCGAAACTCCCATTAAGTTTAAAGGATTCATTGTTTTGTTATAGTTTTATTTTTTAAAGAAAATTGTTTTAAATTCGTTTATTATTATACACGAAAAGGGTATTTTGTCAATCTTGATATATAGTTTAAAAATGTTCAAAAACCAATAAAAAAACCGCTTCAATATTGAAGCGGTCTACGTTTTCAGGAAGGGGTAATCTTTTAAAACTGAAAGGTAATCTTTTCAATCACTGCTCTGGACCCATCAGGATTCAGCAGGTATTGTCCCTGCTCATCTTTCGCATATTCAGTTTGATAAACGAAAGAAATAGGTTTTGGACTGTGGTATTTCATCGTCGCAGGATCGTATGATCCTTGAGGATAAAATTCAGTCGGCCAATGATTTGGCCTTGGATAGATACCGCCGGAAATCATTTTTTTGGTTGTACCAACAATATTGCCGTTGATATCCTTTTGATAAAGGTAAATGTACGCGGTTAGGTTTGATACAACGCTAACCTGCACATTTTCCATATAGGCTGTCCCATAAACTGGAACCCTTACAGCTTTTGGCATAAATACTTCAGGAACAAAAGTTCCTGGGGTGGTAGTTTGTGCGGTTATTTTTCCTGCAACAAAAATACCGATAATTGCGAAAAGTATCTTTTTCATTTTATTATTTTTTGGTGAACTGATTTCTAATTCTCTTATATTATAGCAGATTTAAGGTATAATGTCAAGCAGTTATTTTGAGCCTAAAGTATTGCTTGAAATAGGGGAGAGAGTATTGTAGAATAAGGGTCATTCTACTTAGCGTGCCCGGGTGGCGAAATTGGTAGACGCGTCAGTCTTAGGAACTGATATCGCAAGATGTGAAGGTTCAAGTCCTTTCTCGGGCACGCTGTGTGGAATCTAGGCGCTTATAGCTCAGCTGGTAGAGCAGCTCCCTCTTAAGGAGACGGTCGCAGGTTCGAATCCTGCTAAGCGCACAAAATACAAAAGACACCAACTGCTTGGTGTCTTTTGTATTTTGTGCGAGCCGGAACGATGCTTTTGTTTTTACGAAGCAAAAGGCAAAAGCCGTGAGGCGGGGTCGCGACATTTTCTCGTCAGAGAAAATAGTTGTGACCACAAGTGCGCTTAGAGCGAGACAACTGCTTGTCTCGCGTCAGGATTTCGAACGACGGAGCATTGTTTCTTCAGCAGAAGAAACAAGTGAGTCGGTGCCTAGCCCGAGTTGTGCGACTGGCACAACGAGAGGCGAGGGAGGATCCTGCTATGGTTTTTGTGGACACGAATCACTAAGTATTTTTTTCGTAAACTCAAAAATACAAAGT
>Ga0075163_10010059_pt1 | contig 12386 bp, 10 predicted proteins | sample JI1023141ADNA_FD_71478 | JGI IMG/M metagenome (GOLD analysis project Ga0075163, IMG submission 71478) | Wastewater effluent complex algal communities from Wisconsin, to seasonally profile nutrient transformation and Carbon sequestration -... | ecosystem: Engineered > WWTP > Effluent > Algae...
CCTTGGCGAAGATCCGGTCATCGGCATTGATCTCCCATGTCAACTCGTACCACTTGCCCGGCACCAACTCCTTCTGGCCGTTCCATGACTGGTGGTGCCCGAGATCGGCCAGGGTGCGCGAGACGATGTAGGCGGCGCCATTGTTGTAATCCACCACTCTCGCCTGGAACCCGGCCGTCTTGCGGTCCACCTTGACGCGCAATGTGATCGTGGCGGTGCCCGATTCCCGGACCGGCTCCTTCAGCTTGTCGCTCAGGAACACCAGGCGGTCGCCGCGCGCCTGGGTGGGGTTGGCTGCGATGGAGTCGCTCGAATACTCCGAAGACTGGGTGAAGGTCAGGAAGCGATTGGCCTGCCCGACCGCTGCGGACGGCGTGGTCAGCGCACCGGCCAGTCGCCCGAGCGGGTTGGAGAGTTTCAGCCGCTGCTCCACCGTGTCGGCCGGCGGCCACACGGCATCGGTCGACCAGGTGAGGTTCTCGCGTTGGATGATGGCCTGAGGCTCATTTGGCAGACCGTTGTCCAGCCCCTGCAGGTAGTAGTCGAACCACTGCAGCAGCGGGGTGCTGTAGTTGGCGCCGAAGGAGTAGAAGGGCTCGATGTGCTGGCCTTGGTGCAGGAAGATCCGGCGTGCGATGCCAAGCTTTGCCAGTTCGTCCCACCACTCACCGAAATGTCGCGTCTTCACGTTTTCGTCAGCCAGGCCGTGCACCACGAAGACGCTGGCCTTCAGCTTCGAGGCGCCCAGACGGTAGTCACGTACAGACCACCAATTGTTGTAGCTCCCCGTCGGGTCGTCAGACCTGGTCTGCAGGCGCGGTGTCATGTCACGGCAGAACGGGTGGAGATAGTTGCTCACATAGTCGTTCAGGAACCCGACGTGCCCTTCGTAGAAGGGGGTGCCATTGCCGCGGGTGTAGTCGTACCAACTGGAGATTGCCGCGACCGGCACGATGGTCGTGAGCCCGTCGACGCCGGTGGCCGCGACCGCGTTGGCGATCGTGCCGTCCCACGAGACGCCGATCATCCCGGATTTGCCGTTGTGCCACTTGGCGACTGCCTTCGACCCGTCGGCATAGGCGCCCTTGGCCCGGCCATTGGCCCAGTCAATGACCGCTTTGGTGCCCAGTACCTCGCGTTCTCCGCCAACGTCGGCGCAGCCTGTCGAGAAGTCGGTCCCGGGTAGTGCCACCGTCGCGACGGCATAGCCGCGCGGGACAAAGAAGTTGGTTTCCCACGCGTTGCGATTGCCCTGGAAGAAATACGGCGACGCATGGATGATCAACGGGACCGTGGCACCCTCTGCGGTGGCTGGCCGGGTGATCTCGACCTTGATGGTGTCGACCTTTCCGTCGTGTTCCCGGTCGAACCCTGTTTCGACGTAGACGACCTCGGCCACGGCCTCCGCCATGTCGAAGACAGGCACTGTGCGGTTTCCATCCACCCATGGCCGCACCTGCGAGGAAGCTGCCGTGGCAAGCGTGCTGAACACGGCAAGGGCAGCCACCGTGGCGAGTCTGGATTGCCAGCGAATACCGGCCCGAGGTGTTGAAGCCATGTGTGTCTCCATGAGATTGAAGAAAGGGGCCGTGCAGTAAAAGCGCCGTAGGCTCCCGGATCGTTGGCCTGCCCGGAGGGACTCGAACCCCCGACCCCCAGCTTAGAAGGCTGGTGCTCTATCCAGTTGAGCTACGGGCAGTGTGGGCGCGCATTGTAGGAGTGCGAAGGCGGTCAATGGCGCGCGTACTGGCGCTGGCCGAAGAGTACGTCGCGAGCGGTGTCGTCGGTGATGGAGCGCCGCTTGTCGGCCAGCACCTCAACGCCTCGCATGACAGCAGGGCGCTTGGAAATCTCGTCGAACCAGCCCTTCAGGTGAGGGTGGTCGTTCCAGTCGATGCCCTGGTTCTTCCAGGATCGCAGCCATGGGAAGACGGCGACGTCGGCGATGCTGTAATCCTTGCCGCCGATGTAGCGCGAATTGGCCAGCCGCTTGTTCATCACGTTGTAAAGGCGCCGGGCTTCGTTGGTGTAGCGGTCGACGGCGTAGGGGAGCTTCTCCGGCGCGTAGATGCGGAAGTGGTGTGCCTGCCCCAGCATCGGCCCCACACTGCCCATCTGGAACATCAGCCACTGCAACACCTCGTACCTGTCACGCGTGCTCGCGGGCAAGAGCTTGCCGGTCTTGCCAGCGAGGTAGAGCAGGATGGCACCGGACTCGAACAGTGAGATCGGCGCACCGTCCGGGCCGTCGGGGTCGACGATGGCGGGGATCTTGTTGTTGGGGCTGATGGCGAGGAACTCGGGCTTGAACTGGTCGCCCGTGCCGATATCCACGGGGATCGTGCGGTAGGCCAGGCCACACTCCTCCAGCATGATGTGGACCTTGTGGCCATTGGGCGTGGCCCACGAATACACTTCGATCATGACCTTTGCTCCTCGTGCGGGTTGGCAGCTCTCACTCTAATCCAACCATGCTCAAGTCCTTCAAGCAATGGTGGCGTGGTGCCTCGGCTCCAACCGACCAGGCTGCCTTGATCGCGTGGTGCGAGGCCAGCGGTTTCGCGATGCGCGGGATCCGGGAACAGGAGGGCTTTGTCATCGAGACCGGCCAGCCGGGGCTGGAGGGGCGGATCGAATGGGGGCCGTCACAGCGCCACTATCTGGGCGAACACGAGTTGCGGCTGCGTGGCGAGATCGGCCTGCAGCCCGACGCGCATGCGTTGGTCATGCCGCGAGGGATGATCGAGGCGCTGGAGCATGAGCTCTATCACCAGTTCACCGGCGGCGTGCAGACACGGCTGGACGAGGAGACTCCGGAGGAGATGCGTTGGCTGGCGATGTCGCCCAGGCTGGGTGCCGGCCTGCTTGGCGAGCTCAAGGCGCACTATGCCGGCGTGAGCAACCTGACACCCTGGCTTGCGCATTGGCTGCAGGGTGCCTTGGGTGAGAGGCTGCTCGCACAGGCGGGGCAACTGCCCCCGTTCGCCCTGATCGTGCAACGTGGCCGTTTGACGCTGCGTATGGCGATGCCCTGGCCCGACGTGGCATCGGTGCAGGCTGCTCAGGCGCTGTTCGCCGTGGCGCTGGAGCAGGCCCGGCTGGCCGCGCAAGCGGCCAGCGAGGGCTGATCAGGCCGCCGGGCGCTTGCCAAGCTCGAGCTTGGCGATGGCGTTGCGGTGCACTTCGTCCGGGCCGTCGGCAAAGCGCAGCGTGCGGGCCTGCGCGTAATAGAAGGCCAGAGGGAAGTCCTGGCACATGCCCGCTCCACCATGAACCTGCATCGCCCAATCGATGACCTGGCAGGCCATCTGGGGTGCAACGACCTTGATCATGGCGATTTCGGCCTTGGCTGCCTTGTTGCCCGCCACGTCCATCATCCAGGCGGCCTTCAAGGTCAGCAGTCGCGCCTGCTCGATCATGCAGCGGGCCTCGGCGATGCGCTCTTGCGTCACGCCGTGCTGCGCAATCGGGCGGCCGAAGGCCACGCGCTTGAGAGCGCGGTCGCACATCAGCTCGAGTGCACGCTCGGCCAGGCCGATCAGGCGCATGCAGTGGTGGATGCGGCCTGGGCCAAGCCGGCCCTGGGCGATCTCGAAGCCGCGGCCCTCGCCCAGAAGGATGTTGCTGGCCGGCACGCGAACGTTGTCGAACTGGATCTCCATGTGCCCATGCGGCGCGTCGTCGTAGCCCATCACGGAAAGCGCACGTACAGGCTTGACGCCGGGCGCATCCATCGGCACGAGAACCATCGACTGTTGCGAGTGCCGCGGCGCGTCGGGATCGGTCTTGCCCATGAAGATCAGCACTTTGCAGCGTGGGTCGCCGGCGCCGCTGGTCCACCACTTTCGGCCGTTGATCACATAGTCGTCGCCGTCACGCAGGATGCGGGCCTCGATGTTGGTGGCATCGCTGGAGGCGACTGCGGGCTCGGTCATGGCGAACCCGGAGCGGATCTCCCCAGCCAGCAGCGGCTCCAGCCAGCGCTTCTTGTGCTCGGCGCTGCCGTATCGCACCAGCACCTCCATGTTGCCGGTGTCGGGTGCCGAGCAGTTGAAGACCTCGCTCGACCAGAGCACCCGGCCCATCAGTTCCGCCAGCGGCGCGTACTCCTGGTTGAGCAGTCCGGCGCCGAGGTCGCTCTCCGGCAGGAACAGGTTCCACAGGCCGGCTGCCCGGGCCTTGGGCTTGAGTTCCTCGATCACCTGCAGAGGGGTCCACCGCTTGCCGGCCTCGGTGTTGGCCTGCAGTTCCGCCCAGTAGCGGGCCTCGTTTGGGAAGACGTGCTCGGCCATGAAGGCCGATACGCGCTCGCGGAGTTCTTGCGTGCGGGGGGAGTAGCCGAAGTCCATGTGGTGTCCTTCCGTGGGAAATCAGGCGGCCTGGGCGAATTGCCAGGCCAGGTCGGCGAGCCGAGGGGCGGCGTCGCCTGTGGCGCGGGCCTGGCTGCTGGCCGCTGTGCCGTCGAGCACGCGCTTGGCGATGCCTTGCGCAATGGCGGACAGCCGAAACAGGTTGTAGGCCAGGTAGAAGTTCCAGTCGCGCATCACTGCGTCCACGTCCGCACGGTGGGTGCGTTCGCAGTAGCGGCGCACGTACTCGCGCTCGGGCGGTATCCCCAGTGCGGCGATGTCGAGACCGGCGATGCCGCGGAACACGCCGGCCGGGATGTGCCAGCTCATGCAGTGGTAGCTGAAATCCGCCAGCGGGTGGCCGATGGTGGAGAGCTCCCAATCCAGCACGGCGGTGATGCGCGGTTCGGTGGGGTGGAAGATGAGGTTGTCGAGCCGGTAGTCGCCATGCACCACGCTCGACTGGCTCTCGTCTCGGGCGCTGGCGGGAATGTGCTCCGGCAGCCAGGCGATCAGCTTGTCCATCGCCGGGTTGGGCCCAGTCACCGAGGCCAGGTACTGCTTGCTCCAGCGGCCTATCTGACGCTCGAAATAGTTGCCGGGCTTGCCATAGTCGGCCAGGCCCACGGCCTTGACGTCCACGTTGTGCAGTGCCGCAATCACCCGGTTCATCTCGTCATAGATCGCACCACGCCCGGCTGGCTCCAGGCCCGGCAGGGCCTGATCCCACAGCACACGGCCGGAGACGAACTCCATCACGTAGAAGGCGCGGCCGACGATGCTTTCGTCCTCGCACAGCAGGTGCATGCGTGCCACCGGCACACCGGAGCCGTGCAGGGCCGACATGACACGAAACTCGCGTTCGATGGCATGGGCCGATGGGAGCAGCTTGGATGCCGGACCCGGTTTGGAGCGCATGACATAAGAGCACGCTGGCGTGATCAGCTTGTAGGTCGGGTTCGACTGCCCGCCCTTGAACTGCTCGACACTCAGCGGCCCGGCGAACCCGGGCAGCCGGTCAGCGAGATAGTGCTCCAGCGCAGCCGTGTCGAACAGGTGGCTGGCGGCCACCGGCTTGGTGCCTGTGTAGTGGTCCATCGGGTCCGTCCTCAGCCAAGTCGGGTGGCCCGACCCAAGTTCAGCGGTCGGCGACCGCCATGAGCTTCTCGCGCGAGAGCACGACCAATCGCGTCGGCTCGACACGCAGCACGCCATCGCGTTCCAGTTCCTTGAGTTCCTGGTTCACGCGCTGGCGTGAAGCACCCAGCAACTGGGCCAGGTCTTCCTGCGCCAGTTGCAGACCGATGCGGATCTCCTCGCCCTGCGCGATGCCGTAGCTCTTGGCCAGCAGCAGCAGCTGCTTGGCCAGGCGCGCGGCGAGCGGCCGGGTGTTCAGATCCTCGATCAGGTTGAACATCAGGCGCAGGCGCCGGCAGTTCAGGCGCAGCAGCGCGTCGTACAGCTCCACATGCTGCGAAAGCAACTCGCGGAAATCGGGTTTTCGCACCACCAGCAGCGTGGAGGCTCCATGCGCCGAGGCATCGTGGGTGCGCGGCAGGCCGTCGAACAGGGCGATGTCGCCGAACCAGGTGCCCGGCTCCACGTAGGTCAATGAGACCTGCTTGCCCGACAACGAGACCGAACTCACTCGAACCGCACCCTTGGCCACGCCCACCCAGTCTTCGGCCGGCGTGCCGCGTGCCGCCAGCGGCGCACCATCGGTCAGACGGCGCACGGTGGCGCGGGCCAGGATGGCCGCCCGCAGGGCTGGAGACAACGATGAGAACCATGCACCCGAATCGATGTTGTGACGCTCTTCGATTGTAAGAATGGGGGTATTCATCATTTGTCCCTGATGCGACAACAGTTGCATCATCGTCATTGGTATTGTCCATGGTGCCGGGCTGGCGATGCTGCACGTCCGGCCTGGTTCTGAAACGCTGCCTCAGGAGACCACTCATGGCCCACGACAAGCAAACGCCCCTGCCGCCAGGCTGCTCGCCAGAGGAATGGCAGGCACGCGTCGATTTGGCGGCAGCGTACAGGCTGGTGGCTTTGTTCCACTGGGACGACCTGGTCTACACCCACATCAGCGCCCGCGTACCGGGAGACGGCCACGCTTTCCTGATCAACCCCTACGGGATGATGTTCGAGGAGATCACGGCCTCCAGCCTGGTCAAGGTGGATCTTGAAGGCCGCAAGCTGGACGACTCGCCATACCCCGTCAATCCAGCCGGGTTCACCATTCACAGCGCAGTGCATGCCGCGCGCGACGACGCGCAGTGCGTGCTGCACACCCACACGCTGAACGGCGTGGCCGTCTCGGCGCAGCGGGACGGGGTGTTGCCGATCTCGCAGCATTCGATCTTCGTTCTGTCCAGTCTGGCCTATCACGACTATGAAGGCGTTGCGTTGCGCGACGACGAAAAGCCGCGCCTGGTCAACGACCTGGGCAGCAGCAACTTCCTGATGTTGCGCAACCACGGCCTGCTGACCGTCGGCCGGACCATTGCCGACGCCTTCCAGTCGATGTATTTCTTCGAGGCCACCTGTGCGATCCAGGTGCGCGCCCAGGCAGGGGCGGGCGGCTTGACCCGCATCAGCCCCGAGATCATTGCCACCGCACAGGCCCAGGCCGCGCAGGTGACCAGGGGGCAAGGTGGCAATCTCGCCTGGCCGGGCCTGAAGCGCCGGCTCGATCGGCAGATGCCGGGCTACGACACCTGAGAGCCTGCGAACCGCGCGTCTACTTGAAGTCGGGCTTGCGTTTGCCGAAGAAGGCGGCGAGGCCTTCTCCACCGTTGTCGTGGAACAGGTTGGCCACAAACGCGTCGCGCTCGGCGCGCAATTGCTCGGGCAGGCTGCGCTCGGGCGCCTGCTGCACCAACTCCTTCACGCTGGCCACGGCGTTGGGCGCCATGCCGGCCAGTTGGCGTGCCACCGCCAGCGCCTGGGCCAGCGCCTGCCCAGGTTCGGCAAGGCGATTGACCACACCCAGGTGATGCAGCCGTTCGGCCGTCTGCGGTTCGGCCAGCCAAATCAGCTCAAGCGCCAAGGCCCGGGGGAGGGCGCGCGCCAGGTGCCAGGTGGATCCGCCGTCCGGCGACAGGCCGACACGGGCATAGGACATCACGAAACGGGCATCCTTGGCGGCAACGATCAGGTCGCAGGCCAGCGCCATCGACATGCCGCCGCCAGCGGCAAAGCCCTCGACCGCGGCGATCACCGGCTTGGAGCAACTGCGCAGGCTGTCGATCAGGCCGTGAAAGAGTTCGATCGATTCGGCCTGCGCCTCTGGCGGCCGAGAGCGCGCCCCACCGATGCGGTTCAGGTCGCCGCCGGCGCAGAAGTGCGCGCCGTCACCGCGCATGATCACTGCCCGGATGCCCGGATCGCCATCAGCCCGATCCAGCGCCTCCACCGCTGCGGCCACCGCCTGGGGCGACAACGAATTGCGGGTGGCTGGATCCGACAGGGTCAGGATCAACGTTTGGTCTTCCTGGCGGGTCAGCAGCTCGGAGGGCATGGCAGTCTCTGGGTTGGCTCGTGCCGTGTGATTCTTGCACCCCGTGAAACCTTGCTCGCCGGGACCTTGCGCGTGCCGAGTGCAGGCGGGGCGCGTAAGCATTCGTGATAGAGTGAATTTCCACCTGTGAAAAGAATGCCCGCCGGCATGCCCCAACGAGCAACCGCGCTGATCCTTGCCTGTGCCTTCGCGGCGCTCACCTCCGAAAGCCAGGCCATTGGTTTCGGCCGGTTGGGCGCCGCGGCGGTATTGGGGCAGCCCTTGAATCTGCCTGTGCCGCTCCGCCTCGAGGCCGGCGAACGGCTCGAGACCGATTGCATTGGCGCAGAGGTCACGGCGGGTGAAACCCAGTTCTCGCGCAGCCAGGTTCGGGTGCGCATTGAGCCCCGGCCAGGGGCCAACGAATGGGTCGCGATCGTCACCACGGTGTCCCCCATCGAGGAGCCGGTGGTTGAGATCATCTTGAATGTCGGCTGCGATCGGCGCTTTTCGCGGCGCTATGTGGCCTTTGCCGATCCGCCGGCCGCCGCCAGCACGCTGCCGCCTCCCGCGGGCGTAGCTGCAGTTGCCCAACCGGCTCTCGTTGAAATACCCGCGGCGGCAGAAACGCCGCGTCCGTCGCCGTCTGCTGCCCGGCCTGTTCGGGCTGCCTCGGCGCCTGCTGTCACACCGCCCCGGGGCCCGCGCAACCCACCGCGCTTGCCGGATCGGCGTGAACCACCGGTGGCGGCACGCCAGGGCGCGGTGGTGCCCATGGTTCCAGCAACCGGTGGTCGCCTGCTGCTTGACGTGGCCGGCCCCCGGTTGAAGATGGATCTCGACGAACCCATCTTCACTGCTCGGTCCGCCTCGGTGGAAGCTGGTGCGAGCAATGCCGAAGCGGCTGTCAGTGAGGCCGACCGTCTGCGCGTGCTTGAGAAGACGCTCGCCAACCTGCAACGTGAGAGCCAGAGCACGCGTGAGGCCACCGGAGCGCTGCGAGTCCGGCTGGCCGAGGCGGAAGGCCGCAGTCAGGCCGTGCCGTGGCTCATTGGCCTGCTGGCCCTCGCATTGGCAGTGATGGCATGGCTGGCGCTTCGCTTGCGCCGGGCCATGGAGACCTCGACCAACGCCGCGCCATGGTGGACTCCGGCCTCGCCGACTGCCCCGTTGGAGCAAACTGGTCCGGTGCCGGTGCCGCCGCCTTCCAACATCGGTGATCTTGACGCGCCAGGGGAATCTGCGCCGTCCGCGCCGTTGTCGTTGGCGCCGGCGGGCTGGCGCGCGCCCGTGCCTGACGGCTCCTTGCCAGCGCCGAGTGAGTCGCCCTACGAGCGCACGGCGGTCTTTCCGGCGTCCACATCGGTGTCGGCGGCTGATCGGGCGATATTGGCCGAACCTGCTGGCGCCGAGGCCCGTGAGGTGTCAGTCGAAGAACTGCTCGATCTGGAGCAGCAGGCCGATTTCTTCATTGCGCTGGGCCAGGAAGATGCGGCCATTGACCTGTTGATGGCCCACCTGCGCGGCACTGGCGGCTTGAGCCCGCTGCCCTACACCAAGTTGCTGGAGATCTACCGTCGGCAGGACGACCGGGAGGCCTATGAACGCATCCGCGCCCGGTTCAACCGCCGCTTCAATGCCTATGCGCCGGACTGGGAAGCCGGCCCGCTCAGCGGCCGGGCGCTCGAGGACTACCCCGAGGTCGTCGGGCAACTGCAGGCACTGTGGTCATCGCCGCTGGATGCGATGGCCATGCTGGAGGCCATGCTGTTCCGGAAGGACGCCGCGCACGACCTGTTCGACCTTCCGGCCTACAAGGACGTGTTGGCGATCTACTCGCTTGCCCGGGACCTGTGGCAGCAGGGCGGGAGCCCTCAGACGGGTGTCGATGTGCTGCTGCCGCTCTTTGATGAGGGGAATGGTGGGGCGTTGGCGCCAGACCCGGACCAGGTGGCCACGCCGACCGACGCACCGAGCCACGAACTGACCCTGCCCACTCCCACCGCTCCCCCGACGTCACCCCCAACGGGAGACACCGACTCGACCGGTTTTGATTCGCCGGACACAGGACCGCGGCACTGAGCGGCTCGCTGGGTGGCCTACAACGCTGCCAGCCTGCGCAAGGCTTCGTCGAGCGTGTCGTCTTTCTTGGCAAAGCAGAAGCGCACGACCTTCTGGCCGGGGGGCGTTTCATAAAACGCTGACAGCGGAATCGCAGCCACACCGGCTTCTATGGTCAACCACTCGCAGAAAGCCTGGTCGGGCAGGTCGCTGATGCGGCTGTAGTCCACACACTGGAAATAGGTGCCGGCGCAGGCAAGCAGGTCGAAGCGGGTGCCAGCCACCCCTGCACGGAATCGGTCGCGCTTGCGCTGGTAGAAGTCAGGCAGGCCCAAATACGGCGCCGGGTCGGCCAAGTGAGCCGCCAAACCATGCTGCATCGGCGTGTTGACAGTGAAGACGTTGAACTGGTGCACCTTGCGGAACTCGGCCATCAGTGGCGCAGGAGCCGCCACGTGGCCAACCTTCCAGCCGGTCACGTGGTAGGTCTTGCCGAAGCTGGAAATGACCAGGCTGCGAGCTGCCAACTGCGGGTCGCCGCTGGCGCTGGCGTGGGACTGACCGTCGAACACCATGTGCTCGTAGACCTCGTCGGACAATACCAGCACGTCGGTCGGTGCCAGCAGTTCAGCCAGTGCCCGGCGGTCCGCCACCGACCACACCGTGCCGCTCGGGTTGTGCGGTGTGTTGACAATCACGGCCCGGGTTCGGGGGCTCAGCGCGGCGCGCAGGCGATCGAAATCGATGCGGAAGCTGCGCGGATCGAGGGGCACTCGGACCACGTTGGCGCCGGCCAGCGTGATGGCGGGGCCATAGCTGTCGTAGCAGGGCTCAAAGACAATGACTTCGTCGCCCGGGCCCACCAGGGCCAGCACGGCCGTCAGAATGCCTTGCGTGGCCCCAGCGGTGATGGTGATCTCGGTGTCGGGGTCGTACCGGTGCCCGTACAGATGTTCGATCTTCTCGGACAGGCGTTGCCGCAGGGCCGGCACGCCCGGCATGGGCGGGTACTGGTTGTGGCCGGCACGCATGGCGGCAGCCACGGCATCGACCAACTTTGGGTCGCCGTCGAAATCAGGGAAGCCCTGCCCCAGGTTGACGGCGCCATGCTTTGCCGCCAAGGCAGACATGACGCTGAAAATGGTCGTCCCCACGTCGGGCAGTCGGCTCTTCAATGCCGGCGTGCGTGGCGTTGCGTCAAAGCTCATAGTCGTCACCCTGGCCGCTCATGGCCCGTTCGATCAGGGTCTTGGAGAGGCGGTCGGACAGCAGTTCGGCGAAGGTCAGCACGAAGCTGCGCAAGTAGGCGCCGCGCCGGAAGGCCACGCGAGCGGTGTTGCGGCCGAACAGATGTCCCGCGGGCTTCCAAACCAGTTCGCCCTCGGGGTTGTCGCCATTCATGGCCATCTCGGCGATCAGGCCGACACCCAGGCCGCTGCGCACATAGGTCTTGATGACGTCGGAATCGATCGCCTCCAATGCGATGTTCGGCTTCAGCCGCCGCTGCGCGAACGCCTGGTCGATCTTCTTTCGCCCGGCAAAGGCCGGTTGATAGGAGATCAGCGGCTCACCAGCCAGTTGTTCCAGCGTGGGCCGGTCCACCCCAGCCAGCGGGTGGTCCGAGCGCATCACGATCACATGCTGCCACTCATAGCAGGGCAGGGTCACGAGTTCGTCGTACTCGGCCAGTGACTCGGTGGCCAGCCCGATGTCGGCGCTGCCGTCGAGCAGCATCTGGGCCACCTGATCCGGCGTGCCCTGGTGCAGGCTGACCTGCACCTTGGGCAGGCGTTTGCGCAGCAACGCGACCGGCTCCGGGAGCACGTAGCGGGCCTGGGTGTGGGTGGTGGCGATCGACAACCGGCCGCTGTCCTGCTTCGAGAACTCCTCGCCGATGCGTTTCAGGTTGGCGACCTCGCGCAGGATCAATTCGACCGATTTCAGAACCTGCACACCGGGTTCGGTGACACGCTTGAGCCGCTTGCCGTGGCGCACGAAGATGTCGACACCGAGTTCCTCTTCCAGTTCGAGGATCGCCTTGGAGATGCCGGGCTGCGAGGTGAACAGCGCCTTGGCAGTCTCAGTCAGGTTGAGGTTGCGTCGAACCGCTTCCTGGACGAAACGGAACTGGTGCAGGTTCATGGCTGCTCCTGGCCGGCCATGGCCAGTGTCTCGGCGGCGATGTCGGCCAGTGCCTGCACCAGCCGTTCGGACTCGCCTGCGGCGGCGTGCAAGGTCCAGGTGATCGCCGGGTGCCGCTCGCGCATCTGGGCCAGACGCTCGGGCAGATCCTTGCGCACATGGCCACCGGCGCCGAGGAACAATGGCAGTACCTCGATGCGCTGGCAGCCGGCTTCGGCGAGGGCGTCGCCTGCGGCATCCAGGTCGGGTGCCATGAACTCCAGGTAGGCCAAGGTCACCGGTCGGCCGGGCCTCTGGTCGCGCACGCGCGCTGCCACCTGCTCGAACGG
>Ga0075163_10010060_pt1 | contig 12386 bp, 10 predicted proteins | sample JI1023141ADNA_FD_71478 | JGI IMG/M metagenome (GOLD analysis project Ga0075163, IMG submission 71478) | Wastewater effluent complex algal communities from Wisconsin, to seasonally profile nutrient transformation and Carbon sequestration -... | ecosystem: Engineered > WWTP > Effluent > Algae...
ATAAAATTAGACTATCAAACTAGGATAAAATGCTAGTGCTAAACACGGTTAAACATCCGTGTTTTTCTGCTATTTTCTGCTATTATTTATCCTTTCTTTTAAGCTACTATGCTATAATTATGCTTACATTTTCCTGTATAATTCCTAATAGGTGAGAAATAATGGAACCAGAACAAAAACATCCCGTCAATATTGAAGACGAAATGAAACGTAGTTATTTAGACTACGCAATGTCAGTAATCATAGGTCGTGCTTTGCCAGATGTGCGAGACGGCCTTAAACCCGTACATCGCCGAGTTCTCTGGGCAATGAATGAACTTAGTAACAGCTATAACAAACCTTATAAAAAATCTGCTCGTGTGGTCGGCGACGTGATTGGTAAATTTCATCCACACGGTGACGTAGCTGTTTATGACACCATAGTTAGACTAGCGCAAGATTTCTCTATGCGTGTACCATTAATCGATGGACAGGGAAATTTTGGCTCAGTTGATGGGGACGCACCTGCGGCAATGCGTTATACTGAGATAAGAATGGCTAAGATTTCTGACGTAATGTTATCTGACATTGATAAAGAAACTGTAGACTTTCAAACTAATTATGATGAAACACTATTTGAACCTAAAGTGTTACCTGCACGCTTTCCAAACCTCTTGGTAAATGGAGCTTCAGGTATTGCTGTTGGTATGGCTACTAATATTCCTCCTCATAATCTAACAGAAATTCTTGAAGCAACTATCCTTTTAGTACAAAAACCAGAAACAACATTAGATGAAATAATTAAAATTGTTCCTGGCCCAGACTTCCCTACTAGTGGATTTATTGTAGGGCGTGAAGGGATTAGACAAGCTTATGAAACTGGCCGAGGTAGCGTTATTATGCGTGCCCGTGCTGCTATTGATAGGTCAGTACGTAATGAAGCAAGAGAAGCAATTGTTGTTACTCAAATTCCTTATCAAGTTAATAAAGCCAAGTTAATTGAGAGAATAGCAGAACTAATTAATGATAAGAAAATTGAAGATATTTCTGATTTACGTGATGAATCTGATCGTGAAGGAATGCGTATTGTAATAGAGCTTAAACGGGGTGCAGTGGCTCAAGTAGTGTTAAATAATCTCTATAAGCTTACAGCAATGCAAACATCTTTTGGAATTATTAATTTATCCATAGTTGCAGGCCAACCAAAAGTATTAGGCTTATTAGAAACCTTACGTTTATTTATTAATTTCCGTAAAGAAGTAGTCCGCCGTCGTAGTGAATTTGAACTACGTAAAGCTAGAGCACGTCAACATATTTTACTTGGTTTAATAAAAGCTCTAGACCATTTAGACGAGATTATTAAATTAATTCGTGCTTCACGCTCATCAGCAGAAGCAAAAGAAGGATTAATTAATAAATTTGAGTTTTCTACTCTTCAAGCTCAAGCTATTCTAGACCTACAGTTACATAAATTAACTGGAATGGAAAAAGAAAAAATCCTTAATGAGCTTAAAGAAGTTGAACGTCGTATTGCTGAACTAGAAGAAATTCTTAATAATGATGTAACTCTTAAAACTCTTATTGTCAAGGAATTACGAGAAGTACAAAAAGAGTTTGGTAATGAACGCCGTACACAAATAATTGATGCTGAGGCAGATCTTAGACTAGAAGACCTAATCCCTGATGAGGATATGGTAATTACTGTTACTCTTGGTGGTTATATTAAACGAACTCCTTTAGCTCATTATCGTAGCCAGCGCCGAGGTGGAACAGGAAAAAAAGGGATGACAACAAGAACAGAAGATATTGTTTCTCATATCTTTATTGCTTCTAATCATTCTTATATTTTGATTTTTAGCGACAAAGGTCAAGCCTATACCTTAAAAGTACATGAAGTTCCTGATGTTAGTGCCTCAGGTAAAGGTAAAGCGATGGTTAACCTAATAAACTTACCTAGTACAGAAAAAGTTGCTGGAGTTTTATCAATACGTGGATTTTTTAAAGAACAACATGTAGTGATGGTAACTCGTCGTGGCACAATAAAGAAAACTGAGCTAGCTGACTTTGCTTATAGCCGCTCTCGTGGAATCCTAGCTATTAATATTGATGATGGTGATGAGCTTATTGCTACAGAAATTAGCGATGGTAAAAAGAAAATCTTTATTGCTACTCATGATGGTATGGCAATTTACTTTAAGGAATCTGATGTTCGCTCTGTAGGACGTCAAGCTTATGGTGTTAAAGGTATTGACTTACGTGAAAATGATTATGTAGTAGGGGTTGCTGTGGTAACAGGAACAGAGCAAATGTTAACTATCTCTCAGTATGGTTTAGGCAAACGAACTGCACTAGAAGAATATAGATTTCAAACTCGTGGTGGTATAGGTGTAATAAATATGAAGGTAACAGATAAGACTGGTTCTGTAGTAGCTGTTATGCCTGTACGAGATGACAATGAATTAATGATTATTAGTGGACAAGGTAAAGTTATTAGATTTGATGTTGAAGATATTCGTGAAACAGGTCGTAACACTCAAGGAGTAAGGTTAATTGATACAGCCGATGAGGATTATGTTGCTTCTGCTTCATTAATTGAGCGTCAAGATAGTCCAATATTAGAGGCTAAGGACAGTCCAAGCTTAGAGTCTAGTGAAAAAATAGAATAGAAATAAAATTAGGGGGCTAAACGCCCCCTAATTTATTAAACACAGCGTAAATCTTATAGTTATTGTTCTTTTAGCCGAAAAGTCCGAGAGTTATAAGCAGCTTCATCAGCTTTTGTAGTAGTAGTTTCCCAAGTCGTCTTATCTTTATCAAACTCAATCTTGACAATTCGAACACCAACTAATGTTTCTACAGGTAAATTAGATAAATCTAGTTTACATTCTTGATCAAATTTCTTTTCTTTACCAGGATCTATTTTTTTATCCATTTTAAATTCTAGGACAATAGGTTGATTTTTAATGTCCAAGAATCTAGATTCCCAGTAAATTGCTTTAATTGGTTTAGAAGAAGTGTTTTTACAGACTAAATTTAATTGAATTTGCTTATCTACTGCTTGGCCATTACCAGGAACATTACTTACACTATTCATACTCCCTGGCATACTAGAAGGCATAGAACTACCGGGCATAGCCCACTTTGTTACATCATTTAAGGTAATACCAAATTCTACTGTAATAGGCGGAGTAGTTGACTTTTCTTGGCCAAAGACAAGCTGGAAGGTTAATAATAGAGTTATAAAAACAACCTTTAACAATCTTGCCCTTATCATAAAAGGATTTCTCCCTGAAGAAAAAACTGTCGTTTATTATTATTTAAAAGTTAAACAGAAATCTAAACTAATTATAGAGCAAATTTTTACTCTAGCAAGCTTTTATTTCAAGAGTTTCGGAGCTTATAAAACTTCTATATCAAAAGTTGATCTAAAGCTTCTACTTAGTCCAGTACCTATTAAACTAACGCTTTTATTTACTTTAACTTACTTATTTCATCAAAATAGCGAACAAACATTTTTATTCCGCCAGAAGCCTGTTGCCAATCATAATTTTCATTTGGTTCATGATAGCCATGCTCAGGTAAACTTAACCCTAAAAAGATCAAAGGAACATTTAGATATTTTTGCATAGAAACACAAGCCCCAATGGTTCCACCTTCACGAGTAAAAGCAGGATCTTTACCAAAAGCAAAGCGCATAGCTTCACGAGCAGCATCAGCAAATGGGCCATCAAAATGCCCTAAGTAAGGTGGGGCGGCTGATTGAAAATTAACCTTGATATCTGGGTTATGTTTTTCTACAAACTCTTTAATTAGCTCAAAAGTCTTTTTCCCATCCATATTTGGCACTAAACGTACACTGATTTTTGCTTGTGCTTGATGAGGAACAATGGTTTTTACCCCTATTCCACTATATCCACCTGTAATTCCATGTACTTCAAAAGTTGGGCGACTCATTATTGCTTTTAAGACATCTGCTGCATTATCAAATCTAACACTATTAAATCCATAAACCTTAATAAATCTATCAAGGTCAAATCCTGATTCTAAAAAGCTTTGTAACTGTTCTTGAGTAATAGAAACAGCATCATCATAAAAACCAGGTATTTTTACTTCGCCTGTAGTTGCATCATAACACTCTGCAATAATTTTGCTTATTTCCCCTAGAGGGTTACGGGCTGCGCCTCCAACTAAACCAGAGTGAACATCTTTGCTACCTGTTTCCAAATTTAAGGTAAAAGTAAGTAAACCTCTAAGTCCATAAGGAACTGCTGGCCTTTGGCGATTAACCCAGATTGTATCTGAAATTAACACAGAATTAGTTTTAACTTCTTCAGCGCGGTTTTTAAGAAAAAGATCAAAATTTGGGCTACCAATTTCTTCTTCTAATTCCCATAAGAAACGAAAATTAAGAGGGAAGTTGTTTTCTAATGCATAGCGTACAGCATAAAGTGCAGTAAGTGCAGGGCCTTTATCATCAGTAGTACCACGGCCTTCATAACGGCCATCTTCCTTAAAGAAAGTAAACGGCGCTCTATGCCATTCTTCAGGATTAGCTGGCTGAACATCTAGATGATTGTAAATTGTGACAGTAGGGTAATTTTTATCTTTGATTAAATGACCAATAACACAAGGATAGCCTTCTGTAGGCGCTTTTTCTGCTTCTACTCCAACAGATTTAAGGTATTCAACGGCTAAGTCTCCACCTCTTTCAATATCAGGCCGTCGTTCAGGCTCCATACTTACTGTAGGAATTTCAACAAATTGACCTAATTTATCCTCAAATTCTGTGCGAACTTCATTAATATATTCATCTAAACCGGGAAAAGATCTACTCATAATATTTTTACCAAAGATGTTTACTTAAGAGATTTATTAGAAAAGTGTAGGTAGAAAGTTAGTGAAACAACGAAAACTATATATCATTAATTTCATTTTATGACAAACCATTTGCACTACCTTCAAACAAAACCAGACTTTCAATCTATTATTATGGTTTTGGTCGCATTAGTTTTATCCTAGTATAAGCCACTTGAAAACCTTGACGTTCTGCATTACGTTGGGAAATAGTTCCCGGTAAAGTACTGATTATTGCTAGATCACAGCCTAATTCTAGGGCTAGATTAAGGCGATGTTGTAGTAACTTGGTTTGAATACCAAGTTTTCTAAACTCTGGTAAAGTGCTAGCACCAGACAAAGAAGCTACTTTTTCATAAATAAAAACGCCCCCGCCCCCAGTAGGATTATTGTCTATTTTAGCCAAGAAAAAGTGGTTATCTGGAACTTGAAAACCTGTCCGCCATATAGCATTTAATGTACTAGCAAATTCTCCCTCTGCACCAAACCCTTTAATTACTGTATCTGTCCAAGCTTCTATTGTACTGTTGTCAACTGAACTTATTTCAATCTCTGGTAAATGATTATGTGTAGCCAAATTGTTTTTATGTAGTTTCTTTACTAGTACATTACTTACTTCTACTAGATGATAATGACGATTGGCTAATAGCTCCAGTAGCGCAGGGTTAACTAAGGGAGAAAGCTCTATATTTACTGCTGAGTTTTTACAAAAATAAAAATCTTCTAGTTCTTCCATTTCACCAACAGAAATATCTTTATTTAAACCCATTCCTAAAGCTTGTGTAAGTGGAGAGTTATCACCTAAGTAAATTGCATAGCCGCCAGCAATAGATAGGGTAGCTGCACCTGAATCAGGGTGAAATTGTGCATAAAGTTCTGCCATTTTTACGCTAGAAACAGCATTAGCTGTTTCTATACGTTGAGAAAGTGCTAAGTCTGAAAAAAACATCTTTACTCCTAAAATCTTAGAAAAACTAAGAAAAGTTAAATTAGCCTGGAGGCCAAGTAAGTGAGCGTCCACCTAAAACATGGACATGGATATGAAAAACTGTTTGTCCAGCTTCTGCTCCAGTATTAATTACAGTGCGAAAACCACTTTCAGCAATCCCTAAATCACTAGCAATTTTTGCAGCAGAAGTTAACAAATGCCCTAAAAGCTCATTTTGAGTGTTATTAGCTTCTTTTAATGAAGCAATATGCTCACGTGGAATTACTAAAAAATGCACAGGTGCTTGTGGATTAATATCATAAAAAGCTAAGCATTTATCATCTTGATAAGCTACTTTTGCTGGTATTTGCCCTGCTATTATTTTACAGAAAAGACAATCATTATTAGACATAATTTCTTTACTTCCTAAAATTTATAATACCTATAGCCTCTTAAGAGGGCGAACAGTCACTGGTGTCAATTTAAGCAAGTTGTTGACAATAAAAGGGTTAATTTTCTTAGCCCCGTAGGGGCGTAATATCTGTAGCGTAGGACGTAAGTCCTATGTTACCCGTTATTTAGAAATTGTAGCCGCGTAGCGGCGAAAGAATAAATCAATAAAACAAACTTTTTTTATTTTAATCTTTCGTCGCTCCGCGACTCACTTAAAAGATCATACTTAATCCCAGCGCTTACGCACTGGTGCACAGATATTTCGCCCCTATCGGGGCTTAAGAAATAACTCCACTATTTTCAATTGTTTGCTTAAGTTGACACTAGTGGCGAACAGTTCGCCCCTACAGGAAATTTTTATTATTCGCGAAAACGCTCGATTTGTCCGCCGAGGCTTTGAAGTTTTTCTTCTATTTTGTCATAACCTCGATCAATATGGTAAACACGATCTATAACTGTTTCTCCTTCAGCAGCCAAGCCTACTAATACAAGTGAAGCACTAGCCCTAAGGTCAGAAGCTAAAACTTTAGCTCCAGTAAGTTTTTTACCACCTTCAATAATTGCCTGATTACCACGAATTGCAACTGATGCTCCCATTCGCATCATTTCACTAGCATGCATAAAGCGGTTTTCAAAAATTGTTTCTGTAATTACCGATTGTCCTTGGGCTTGGGTCATTAATGCCATATATTGAGCTTGCAAATCAGTAGGAAAGAGTGGAAATGGTTCTGTAATCATATCCTTAGCTTGCAAGTGTTTTCCTGCTTCTACTCTTAAAGTTACATCGCTTAAGCGTTCAATTTGTACTCCTGTAGAAGAAAAATGATCAATCACTGAACCAAGATGTTCTGGGTTACAATCAGTAATTTCTAAAGACCCATTTGTAATTGCTGCTGCAACTAGAAAAGTTCCTGCCTCAATTCTATCAGCAATAATTGTATGTTCAGCACCTCGAAGTTTTTCTACTCCTTCAATTTTTATTTGTTCTGTACCTGCTCCAATTATTCTTGCTCCCATTCGGCTTAATAGCTTTGCTAGGTCTACTACTTCAGGTTCACGAGCAGCATTATTTAGTATTGTTGTACCTTTAGCTAAAACAGCGGCCATCATTAGGTTTTCTGTACCAGTAACAGTAACTTTTTCAAAATTAACTTCTGCACCTTTTAATCTATCGGCTGAAGCTATTACATCTCCACCTATTATCTCAATTTTTGCTCCAAGTAGCTCTAGTCCTGAAAGATGCATATCTATTGGGCGTTGTCCAATTGCACAGCCTCCAGGCAAAGAGACTTTAGCTTGTCCAAACCTTGCGACTAGTGGCCCAAGTGCTAGCACTGAAGCACGCATAGTTTTTACTAGTTCATAAGGGGCTTCAAAAAATTGAATATCCTCAGCAGTGATTTTTAGTGTGTTACGTTCTGGCATTAACACCATACAGCCCATATCTTCTAATAGTCGTCGCATTGTAATAATATCACGTACATAAGGAAGATTATGTAAGACAAGTGTTTCTGAAGTAAGAAGCCCTGCGGCCATACAAGGCAATGCAGAATTTTTTGCACCACTAATGCTAATACGCCCTTCTAAAGGCTTACCACCAACAATCCTAAACTTATCCATAAAAATATTTTCCTGTTTTTTTACTTAAGGCGATTGAGAATAATAAAAGCTGAGGGATGTTAGCACAACCTAGGAAAGGTTGAAAAATAAGATTGACCTAGAAAGTTGCACTAGAAAATCCATTTTTTTGGAAATTTCCGATTTTTTGGAAATTTTTGGAAAAACTTTGAAACCTTTTCAAATAAATCACCACTCACTTAGCAATCAATGAGAAATAAAGATTTTAAGGAGTGGTTATGGAAGAAAAGATTTTTAGTTTTATTGAATCTCCGTCAACTTGGCAAAGGCTTACTAAAGTAGTATCAGAGGTATATCAAGAAATTAAAGCTAACCCAAAGAAATTTATTACTAATTTGTTTAGTAAAGATAAGGCTAAAGGCCGTCAACACCTGCGCGTAGGCTTAGCTGGAGCAGTGTTTTGTTGGCTATTTGGAACAATTATTTATATTGGGATTTATTTTTGGCAACCAGTAGATCTAGATAATACAGAAGAAGTACAGTTGATTACAAAACTTATAGCCTTACCTCCAGTTAAACCTAAGCTTCCTCCAGTTAAAGCAGCTAATCGTGCTAGTGGCGGCGGTGGTGGTGGGCGGCATGAAATGTCACCTCCTCCTGATGGAAAACTACCTATAGCAGAGCTTAAAAACGCTATTGTTGCTCCAACAACTCATCCTCCAGAAATAAAAACCCCTATATTACCAGTTGTACCAACTATTAATGTTCAGCCTGATTTAATGCCTAAACAAGACAATAATATTCCTATAGGCTTGCCTACAGGGGTTGCTGGGCCACCATCAGATGGTATTGGTGATAATGGCGGCATTGGTAGTGGAAAAAATGGTGGAGTTGGTCGAGGGAATGGTGATGGTTATGGCGATGGTGATGGAGGTAATAGAGGCGGTGGCCCTCGTAAAATAGGTGGTGGTGATGATATCTACACCCCTTCAATGGGAATACGTAATCCTATAATTACCTATAAACAAAAACCTCGTTATACAGAAGATGCTCGTGCAGGCAAAATTCAAGGAGAAGTAGTTTTATCTGTGGTACTACGTAGAGATGGAACTATTACAGATATTAAAGTTGTTCGTGGATTAGGCTATGGATTAGATGAAGAAGCTATTAGAGCAGCAACTAAAATTCAATTTATTCCAGGAACAAAAAATAATGAGTCAGTTAATGTAAAAGTACGATTAGAGTTTTCATTTCAATTGCTTTAATCTAGTTATAATATGATGATTTTATAGGTGATAGAAATTGATTAAACTACCGCTTTTGACTAAAACAAAAGCTAGCCATACTACAGAAATGCTTGATGTTGTTACCCGTAGCCAAGAAGGTGACCAAGAAGCATTTCATCACCTATTTAGACGCTATAGTAAACCTGTACTTAGTTTTATCTATAATATGGTAGGCCAAGAGTCATTATCAGAGGAACTTACCCAAGAAACTTTTGTTAGGGCTTATCGAAACCTAAAAAATCTAAAAGACACTAGTAAGTTCTCTAGCTGGCTTTTTGGAATTGCTAAAAATACTGTTAGAGAAAACTTAAAAGAGAATGTAAATAATCATTATATTGATTTATCTGAAGTTAGTTTAGAAACGCTAGAAACCCCAGATAAAAAAATGATGAATGTTGAGCTTAATGATGCTATTGAGCAAGCAGTTTTAGAGCTAAATGAGGATTGGCGGATAGTTTTTGTATTAAAAATGTTTCAGCAAAAAAGCTATGAGGAAATAGCAGAAATTACTGGCTACTCAATAGGCAAAATAAAAACAGATTTACATCGTGCTAGACTAGAAGTAAAAAATAAGTTACAAAATTATTTAGCTAAATAAACAAGTTTTTTCTTAATTTTTAAGCTTTTGAAAGAGATTAGTATGATAGTCTACCCCTTGGAAATGAACGGGTTTTAGAAATATTATATAGAGATAAATTAAGTTATCTTTATTAGGACAATTGCTATGAAATGTGCAGAAATACTTTTAAGACTGGAAGATTATAGTTATGGTGAACTTTCTGATTTAGAAAGTATAACTATAGCTGCACATTTACGTGATTGTTCTAGTTGCTCAGAACAATACCAAATAATTCTTACAGACAATGAAGTATTTGCAGATTATTTACCAAATATAGAGGTTAGCTCTAGTCTTTGGGCTGGAATTCAAGAGCGTATTTCTTCAAAAGAACCTATTGAAATAATTCAAAAATCAAAGGGTTTCCCTCAAATACAAAACTTTTTAGTTATCAAACCTAACTCTATACAATTTACTTTTTTAGATAATCAATCTATTTGGAGAAGGTTAACAAAAGTACTTCAAGCAACATTAAAGGACTTTACAGCTAATCCAAGGCTATTTTGTCAGCAACTATTTCAAGAAGACAATTTATTTGTAAGAGATAAAAAATATTGGCAAGTTGGTAGAAATATAGCTTTAGTACTTTGGCTATTTAGTACTATTTCTTATGTGAGTGTATTTCAAGAGTTACCAAGAGGTTTTAAACAAAGAGAAACTTTAGAAAAAATAGTAGATTTAGCACCACTACCTTTTCCAAAAGAATTAATTCCAAAAGAACCTAAATCTATTGTAAATAAGCAAAATAAACCGCCATCTTTAAACACAAAAATAGCCAAAGGTAGTTTAGAAACGCAAACAAATAGATCAGAAAGTAAAGAAACAACAAATTTTCCTACTAATATTCCTATTTTACCTAATATTTCAACTCAAAGAGATTTACCTGATAGTTCTTTACCTAATTTAACCTTTGGAATACCTAATAATACTAATACTGGTGTTTTTGATGGTTCTGGGGTAGGAAGTGGAAAAACATCTAGTAGTGGACTTGGTTTGGGTCAAACAGGTATGGGTAATGGTAATAGTTCAATGAGCATAGGAGATGAAATAGTTTACAATGCTTATGATACTAGTATAGTGCCTGTAAGGATTTTATCTAAAGAAAAGCCTAGTTATACAGAAGAAGCTAGGCGAGAAAAAATTGCAGGAAAAGTTATTTTATCAGTAGTTTTTAACAAAAATGGGAATATAATTAATATTCAGGTTATTAAGGGATTGGGATATGGTTTAGATGAACAAGCAATTAAAACAGCATCTCAAGTAAGATTTATTCCTGCTACTAGAAATGGAATTAGTGTTAGTGTAAATGCTAGATTAGAATACACTTTTACTGTGTTTTAACGCCTGTATGCTAACTTATTGAAACTAAAAAGGGTAGTAAATATAACTACCCCTTTTTTAATTAAGTTTAATTATAACTCTACCTTTATACCATTCCAAAAAGCAACATAGCCTTTAATTTCTTTAGCTGCATCTTTGGGGGCCGGATAAAACCATGCAGCATCTTTATTAACTTTTTCATCAACTACCACATGAAAGTAGCTAGCATGTCCTTTCCAACTACAAAAAGTATGCGAACCACTTTGACGAAAATAATCTTTATTAATTGAATCTGGGGGAAAATAGTGATTACCTTCTATTACTATTGTTTGGTTACTTTCTGCTATTACAACGCCATTCCAAATTGCCTTCATACCCGCTCCTTAGGAATAAAACTTTATTATTGTGTTAGATTATAACATCAAATGTTAATTAAGAATGTTAGACAAAATTAATTTTAAGTAAATATTTATCTAGCAATGCCTAAATTTATTTGAATATAGAGCTAAATTAGCAACTATTTTACTAGCAAAAACCTTTGTTTAGCAAAAACTTTGGAAGATCTTTTAGCAAAAGGTTATAAAGATAATATTGTTTTTATTTTCTCTATTTTTTAATAGATGGTTTCTCAGTTAATATTAGGCAAATATTTTAGATACTGTATCATTAACTTATAATTTAATTTTTCTTAGCCAAATCAATTCACCTAATTTGTGTTGAGGTAACTATTTATGGGAAATATAAAAATAGGTACAAGATTAATAACTACATTTAGCATACTAATAATAATTTTAATTGCCACCACTTTAATAGAGTTACATCAAATGGGTGAGATTAGTAAAAACTCAGATATGATAATGAATAAAAGGTGGGAGTTAGCAAAATTAACTCAATCTGCTATTGCTGCGTCTAATACTAATGTACGAAATACCCTTTTATTATTTTTACTTGCTGATAAAGATGCTGAAGCTGAAAAATTATTACAAGCAGATATGAAAGAAAATTCTAGTCAGATTAATGAAATTACTACAAAGATTGAGGGTAAACTAGAAACTCAAGATGAAAAGGATCTTTTTAAGCTAGTAAAAGACTCTAGGACTCCTTATTTAGATAGTCGAAATAAAGCTAAAGAGCTTTTAGCTCAGAAAAAATATGAAGACGCTATACATGTGTTAATAGTTGAAACTAAACCTTTTTTAGACACTTATCATACAAATTGGAGGGACTTTTCTGATTTTCAAGGTCATATGATGGAAAAAGCAACAAAGGAGAGTCTAAACCGTTATTTTGCAGCACGTGTAATAGCTGGTGTCTCTATTTCTTTAGCCGTTATATTAGCAGCAATAATTTCTTTTTTTGTAACTAGAAGTAT
>Ga0075163_10010062_pt1 | contig 12385 bp, 8 predicted proteins | sample JI1023141ADNA_FD_71478 | JGI IMG/M metagenome (GOLD analysis project Ga0075163, IMG submission 71478) | Wastewater effluent complex algal communities from Wisconsin, to seasonally profile nutrient transformation and Carbon sequestration -... | ecosystem: Engineered > WWTP > Effluent > Algae...
TGAGCACTCCGAGGGCGAGCAGTAAGGCCCACCGGCTGATGGAGCAGAAGCGGATCGTCGTCGGCGTCGCCGGGGGCATCGCCGCCTACAAGGCGTGCACACTGGTCCGCCAGCTCACCGAGGCCGGCCACTCGGTGCGGGTTCTGCCCACCGAGTCCGCCCTGAAGTTCGTCGGCGCGGCCACCTTCGAAGCGCTGTCCGGTCACCCGGTGCACACCGGCGTGTTCGAGAATGTCGATCAGGTGCCCCATGTGCGCATCGGTCAGGACGCCGACCTGGTCGTGGTGGCACCGGCGACCGCGGACCTGCTGGCGCGTGCCGTGGCCGGGCGCGCCGATGACCTGCTGACCGCGACGTTGCTGACCGTCCGCTGCCCGGTGCTGTTCGCGCCCGCCATGCACACCGAGATGTGGTTGCACCCGGCCACCGTGGCGAACGTGGCCACCCTGCGCGGCCGCGGGGCGGTCGTGCTGGAACCCGCATCGGGCCGGCTCACCGGTGCCGACACCGGCCCGGGCCGGCTGCCCGAGGCCGAGGAGATCACCACCCTGGCCCGGCTGCTGCTGGAGCGCGGCGACGCGCTGCCCTACGACATGGCCGGAGTGAAGGTACTCGTCACCGCCGGCGGCACCCGCGAGCCGCTGGACCCGGTGCGCTTCATCGGTAACCGGAGCTCGGGCAAGCAGGGCTACGCCGTCGCGCGGGTGATGGCCCAGCGCGGCGCCGAAGTGACCCTGATCGCCGGGAACACCGCCGGACTCGTCGACCCGGCCGCGGTCAACGTCGTGCACATCGGGTCGGCCGCGCAGCTCGGCGATGCGGTCTCCAAGCACGCGCCGGAGGCCAACGTCCTGGTGATGGCCGCCGCCGTCGCCGACTTCCGGCCGGCGCACGTGGCCACCGCGAAGATCAAGAAGAGTGCCGACGATGCCGACGCCCCGTCGGTGGAGCTGGTGCGCAATGACGACGTGCTCGCCGGTGCCGTGCGAGCCCGCGCCGACGGGCAGCTGCCCAACATGCGGGCGATCGTGGGTTTCGCCGCCGAGACCGGCGATGCCAACGGCGACGTGTTGTTCCACGCCAGGGCCAAGCTGAAGCGCAAGGGCTGCGAGATGCTGGTGGTCAACGCGGTCGGTGAGGGCAGGGCGTTCGAGGTCGACCACAACGACGGCTGGATGCTGTCCGCCGATGGCACCGAGACCGCACTGGAGCACGGTTCGAAGACTTTGATGGCCAGCCGTATCGTGGACGCGATCGGGGCGCTCCTGCGGAGCTGAATCCCACGTGCGGGTAACTGTTGCGTCAACGACGGCGACACGGTTGGCTGCCAATGAGCACAACCAAGATTTGTCTATCTAACTAACGGAGGATGCCACGTGAGCGCAGGTCGGCTGTTTACCAGTGAGTCGGTCACCGAAGGTCACCCCGACAAGATCTGTGATGCGATCAGCGACTCGGTGCTCGATGCGCTGCTGGAGCAGGATCCCGCCTCCCGGGTGGCGGTGGAGACACTCGTCACCACCGGCCAGGTCCACGTCGCCGGTGAGGTCACCACATCGGCCTACGCCGATATCCCCAAGATCGTCCGCGAGCGCATCCTGGACATCGGCTACGACTCGTCGACCAAGGGCTTCGACGGCGCGTCCTGCGGCGTCAACATCGCCATCGGCGCCCAGTCCCCGGATATCGCCCAGGGCGTCGACAAGGCGCACGAGGCACGCGTCGAGGGTGCCGGCGATCCGTTGGACTCCCAGGGCGCCGGTGACCAGGGCCTGATGTTCGGCTACGCCATCGGCGACACCCCGGAGCTGATGCCGCTGCCCATCGCGCTCGCGCACCGGCTGGCCCGTCGCCTCACCGAGGTCCGCAAGGGCGGCATCCTGGACTACCTGCGCCCGGACGGCAAGACCCAGGTCACCATCCAGTACGACGGCAAGACACCGGTGCGCCTGGACACCGTGGTGCTCTCCACCCAGCACGCCGAGGGCATCGACCTCGACGACACGCTGGCCCCCGACATCCGCGAGAAGGTCGTCAACACCGTTCTGGCGGATCTGGGTCACGAGTCGCTGGACACCTCCGACTACCGGCTGCTGGTCAACCCGACCGGCAAGTTCGTCCTCGGTGGCCCGATGGGTGATGCCGGCCTGACCGGCCGCAAGATCATCGTCGACACCTACGGCGGCTGGGCCCGCCACGGTGGCGGCGCCTTCTCGGGCAAGGATCCGTCGAAGGTGGACCGCTCCGCGGCGTACGCCATGCGCTGGGTGGCCAAGAACGTGGTCGCCGCCGGGCTGGCCGAGCGCGTCGAGGTCCAGGTCGCCTACGCCATCGGCAAGGCTGCCCCGGTCGGGCTGTTCGTGGAGACGTTCGGCACCGAGACGGTGGATCCGGCCCGTATCGAGAAGGCCATCAGCAGTGTGTTCGATCTGCGCCCCGGTGCCATCGTGCGCGACCTGAACCTGCTTCGCCCGATCTACGCGCAGACCGCGGCCTACGGCCACTTCGGCCGGACCGATATCGAGCTGCCGTGGGAGCAGACCAACAAGGTCGACGACCTGTTGGCGTCCGTCTAGCTTTCGCGCTCGGGCCGCCACGAGTGCAGGGACGGCAACAGGGCCGTCTTCTTGTAATGGTGGTCCGCCATACGTTTGAGGATGTCGTCGAGGACACCGACGGCCTCCTCGACGTGCGGCCCCTTGTTCAGCATCACGCATTCAGCGCGTTCGCTCATCGCGGCATCGCTGATCTCGGCTCGTGACGGATTGCCGGTCCTGGCGAGTTGATCGAGGACCTGGGTCGCCCAGATCACTGGCAGGTGCGCTGCTTCGCACAACCACAGGATTTCCTCCTGCAGTTCGGCGAGGCGTTCGTAGCCACACTCGACGGCCAGATCGCCACGCGCGATCATCACCCCGACGCGTGGGTGCCGCATGAGGGTGAGCAGTAGTTGCGGAAGGTGCTTGAACGCCTGGCGCGTCTCCACCTTGAGCACCACTGCCAGTGATCGGCCGCCGAGGCGCCCCAGCTCCTCGAGGAGCCGTGCGACATCGGGCGGTCGACGCACGAAGGACATCTCGACCAGATCGGCGAGCTCCACCACGACCGCGAGGTCCTCGACGTCCTTATCGGTCAGCGCCGAGACGGGTAGTTCGATACCCGGTACGTTCACGCCCTTGCCGGCGCGCAAGCGGGATCCGCCATCGGCGGCGTGCTCGATCTGCAGGCGCAGGACCGCAGGCCCGGTGCCGACGATCCTGCCCCGTATCCGGCCGTCGTCGAGATGCACCGTGTGTCCGACGCAAGCGTGGTCGAACAGTTCGGGCAGTGTGCAGCCGATCCGCGGAGTTCCGCCGTCCAGGACGGGCGCGGGCGAGCAATCCCTGGTCAGTTCGAGGATGTCACCGCGGTGCAGGATCAAGCTCTGCTCGACAGGGGGGATGTCACCCAGCGGCGTTGCGTCCTGGTCATCCGCGACGTGCAGCGTCGTTGCGGTGCCCAGGTAGGTGGTGCGCTCGACGGCGGCGACGAATCCGCCAGGTGCGCTTGCGGATTCATCGACAGCGCTGAGCACCATCCGGCGCTTGGCGCCGCGGGTGTCATGCAGGTGCACGATGTCCCCGTCGCGGCGGTGGGTGAGCCACTGTTCACCCACCGGTAGTGACACCATGCCGCGTTCCGGTGGGGCGGTGGGGTGTTCGGCTGCGGTCAACCATGCCTTTGCAGCGCCGACGACCTGGCCGACGGCGTTCTTGGGAGGCTTCAGTTTCACCACGCGTGGTCCCGGCTCGAGTGGCCCGGTCCGCAACTTGGGACCACCCAAGTCCATGGCGATCGCGCATGGTCGGCCGGTGCGCGCCGCCGCGTCAGCGACGTGCCGTGCCATGGCGCGCCACGCCGTGGCATCGTCGTGCGCGCAATTGATGCGAGCCACATTCATACCCTGCTCGACCAGTCCGCGCACCAGACGGGCATCGGTCGCCGCCGCCGATGGCAACGTGACCATGATCCGCGTCGCGCGATCGGCAGGGTCGGGTCCGAACAACTCCCGTGTTCGCTGCGCCAACAGGTCTGGGCCCTGGTTGATCGCCACTCCACCCGCGATCGGCTGACGCCATCCGTCGTCGAGCATGGCGCCGATCGCCGCCCTGACCGCGTGCAGGGTGGCCTCGACGTGTGGTTCGCTGCGACCCAATGACGACAGCCCGAACGCTGACAGCCCGGCCTGTAGATCGCGCAGATCATGCTGCCGTATTGCCCAGTAGTGCACCATGTTTCGAGCGCTGGATTGATAGCGGGGCGCCACATCCGCGAGCCAGTTCGACCAAGTCGACTCGGCCTCGGGTAATCGTGTCAGCAAGGCGTCCACATCGTCGCGGATCTCCCGCAACCGCTGCCGGGCGGTCTCGCTGTGGCTCTGGGTCTGCGGCAGCACGGGGTCTCCTTCGTCGGCGGCGGTGCAATCGTGCTCCGCGAGGGCCGGCCGAAGCTAGGGTCCAAAGTCCTGCAGTTTGCGTGTGCTGCGCCACATCCTTCCGAATTGTCCTCTGGGACAGTTGGTTTACTGTTCACCATGAGTTCATCAAGGCGTGGGATGGCTACCCGTGCAGTGCGGCTCGCAGGGCGGCGATCCCGCGCGCGGTGGCCTCGGTCGCCGCGGGGGAGACCAGCGCGAGGCTGACGTAGCCGTGCACCATGGTCGGTTCGTTGCTGTGCTGCACCGCAACTCCGGCCGCGGTGAGCAGCTCGGCGTACTTGCCACCGTCGTCGCGCAGGGGGTCGTGCTCGGCGGTGCCGATGAACGCCGGCGGCAGACCGCGCAGGGATTCGGCGTTGGCCGGTGCCACATCGGTGGGCAGCGATGCCGGATCGCTGAGGTCCACCCCGGGCAGATACCAGGTCAAGAAGGCCGCGGTGACGTCCTGGTTGAGAATGTAGGCGTCGGCGTTTTCGATGAAGGACGGCGCGGTCATGTCCCCGACCGCCACCGGATACCACAGCAACTGGAACACCAGCGCAGGTCCGCCGGCGTCGCGGGCGCGCAGCGCCATCACCGCCGACAGATTGCCGCCGGCCGAATCGCCGGCCACCGCAAGGCGTGTCGGGTCACCGCCCAGTTCGGCGGCGTGCTCTGCCACCCAGCGCAGCGCCGCCCACGCATCTTCGACGCCGGCGGGGTAAGGGTGTTCGGGGGCGAGCCGGTAGTCCACCGACACCACGATGGCCTCGGCGCCCACCGAATGTGCGCGCGCCACATGGTCATGGGTGTCCAGATCGCCGATCGCCCAGCCGCCGCCGTGGTAGTACACGAGCACCGGGAGGTTGTCGTGCTGCTCGATCGGCGGCCAGTAGATGCGCACCGGGATATCGGTGAGGTCGCCGTACCCGACGGTGCGTTCCTCGATCCGCAGCTGCGGCAGCATGTCCGCCGGCGGCTTCACCGCGCGCAGCTTCTCGCGGGCCACCTCGACGCCATCGGCGATGGTGAACTCCAGCGGCACGGCATCCAGCAGTGCCTTGAGGTTGGGATCGACGCCGCGGCGGGTGTCATCCGAGGGCGGTGGGGAAGCAGCCATGGCTCAGGCTAACGCGCCCCGCAACGCGGCAAGGGCGAGATCGGCAGCCTCGGTGGCGGCCGGCACCACACCGTAGTAGCCCAGATAGCCGTGCACCAGCGTGTCGGCATTGTGGACCTGTGCGGGCACCCCGTCGGCGGCCAGCAGCTCGGCGTAGCGGATGCCGTCGTCCCGCAGCGGGTCATAACCGGCCACCGCGATATAGGCCGGCGCCACACCGGCCAGCGTGGCGGCGCGCGCCGGCACCAACGTGGCGGGCGGATCGCTCAGATCGATGTCTGCGGCGTACAACGTGGAGAAGCTGCCGACCGCGCGTCGCCCCAGGATGGGTGCGTCGGCGTTCTCGGTGAACGACGCCAGGCTGGTGTCCCAGGTGGTCGCCGGATACCACAGCAGCTGCGCTCGCAACCGGACTCCGGCATCGCGGGCCAGCAGCGCCACCACGGCGGCCAGGTTGCCGCCGGCGGAGTCCCCGGCCACCGCGATGCGGGCGGGGTCGGCGCCCAACTCGGCGGCGTGCGCGGCCACCCACCGGGTCACCGCCCAGACGTCCTCGACGGCGGCCGGGTAGGGGTGCTCGGGGGCCAGCCGGTAGTCCACCGACACCACGACCGCACCCACGCCGGCCGCGTGCGCACGGGCGGTGCCGTCATAGCTGTCCAGGTCGCCGACGACCCACCCGCCGCCGTGGAAGAACAGCAGCACCGGCGGTGTCTGCGACGATTCCGGGGGCCAGTAGATCCGCACCGGCACGCCCTCGACGATGCGGTCCTCGGCGCGCAGCTCGGGGTGCACCTCGCGGCGCGGTAGTGCGCGGAACCGTTCCCGCGCGGCATCGGGGCCGCCGTCCATCGTGAGTTGGAACGGCACCGCTTCCAGTACCTTCTCCAGGATGGCGTCCAAGGCGGGTCTGTCGGTACCGGAATCAGGCATGGGTTCACCGTACGCAGCGCGGTGGACGCGGCTGTGCTGGGTGCTGGCGGTCGTCACCGGCGCCGGGTACGGCATCTTCCTGATCACCGTCGCGCTGCGCGTGCCCGCCGGCGCCGAGCTCACCGGGCAGTTCGCCCTGCAGCCCGCGGTGAAGGCGGCGGCGGCGGTGCTGCTGGCGGTGGCCGCGCTGCGGCACCCGGTGGTCCGCGAGCGCCGCTGGCTGATCGCCGCGCTGCTCGGGTCCGCGGCCGGCGACTACCTGCTGGCGATGCCCTGGTGGGAGCCGTCCTTCGTGCTGGGCCTGGCATCGTTTCTGATCGCGCACCTGTGCTTCCTGGCCGCGCTGGTCCCGCTGGTCGTCCGGCGCACCCCGCGGCTGGTCGCGGCGGCCGTCGTGGTGCTGGCCTGCGTGGCGATGCTGGTGTGGTTCTGGCCGGCGCTGCTGGAGCAGGGCATGGTGGTGCCGGTCACCGTCTACATGGCGGTGCTCGCCGCGATGGTGTGTGCGGCACTGTTGGCCGCGCTGCCGACGCCCTGGACGGCGCTGGGCGCGGTGTGTTTCGCGGTCTCGGATTCGATGATCGGCATCAGCAAGTTCGTGCTCGGGTCGGAGGCTCTGGCGGTGCCCATCTGGTGGGCCTATGCGGCATCGCTGTTCCTGATCACCGCCGGATTCTTCTTCGGCCGCGCGGCGCGCGACTAGTGGCCCAGTGGTGACCCAGACCCGCCGCGCCGCCGAACACGAGCCGATCGCCCGGGTGCTGCCGATGTTGTCGGTGCCGCACCTGGACCGCGAGTTCGACTACCTCGTCGCGGCCGATCAGTCCGACGACGCCCAGCCGGGAGTGCGGGTGCGGGTGCGTTTCCACGGCCGGCTGGTGGACGCCTTCGTCCTGGAAAGACGTTCGGACACCGACCATTCGGGAAAGCTCGGCTGGCTGGACCGGGTGATCTCCGCCGAGCCGGTGCTGACCCCGGATATCCGCAGGCTCGCCGACGCGGTCGCCGCACGCTATGTCGGTACGCGACCCGACGTGCTGCGGCTGGCCATCCCGCCGCGGCACGCCGGTGTCGAGAAGAAACCGCAGCCCGAGCTGGCGCCGCTGACGCCCCAGCCGGTCGACGAGTCCGGCTGGGCACGGTACGGGCGCGGTGAACAGTTCCTGGCCGCGATCCGGGAGGGCCGGGCCGCGCGCGCCGTGTGGCAGGCCCTACCGGGGGAACACTGGGCGCTGCGGCTCGCCGAGGCCGCCGCGGCCACCGTGCACGCCGGGCGCGGCGCCCTGATCGTGGTGCCGGACCAGCGGGACGTCGACGCCGTGCACGCGGCGGCGGTGGGTTGTGTGGACGAATCACGTGTGGTGGCACTGTCGGCCGGGCTGGGTCCCTCGCAGCGTTACCGGCGCTGGCTGGCGGTGCTGCGCGGCCAGGCCCGGCTGGTCATCGGCACCCGCAGCGCGGTGTTCGCGCCCATTGCCGACCTCGGGCTGGTCGTCGTCTGGGACGACGGCGACGACAACCTGGCCGAACCGCGGGCGCCCTACCCGCACGCCCGTGAGGTGGCCATGCTGCGGGCGCACCAACTGCGTTGTGCCGCAATCATCGGCGGGTACGCCAGGACCGCCGAGGCGCACGCCCTGGTGCGCAGTCGGTGGGCCCACGATCTCGTCGCGGCCCGGCCGGTGGTGCGTACCCACGCACCACGGGTGGTGGCCTTGGACGACAACGCTTTCGACCAGGAACGCGACCCGGCGGCCCACACCGCCCGACTGCCGTCGATGGCGCTGCGCACCGCCCGCGCTGCGCTGGCGGCCGGGCACCCGGTGCTGGTGCAGGTGCCGCGGCGCGGCTACGTGCCGGCACTTGCCTGCGCCCGCTGCCGCACCGTGGCGCGGTGTCGACACTGCACCGGGCCGCTGTCGTTGCCGGACCGGGACACCCAGGGCGCGGTGTGCCGCTGGTGCGCCCGCGCCGAGCTGTCGTTGCGTTGTGTGAGTTGCGGATCGGATGCGGTGCGCGCCGTGGTGGTCGGCGCGCGGCGGACCGCCGAGGAACTCGGTCGGGCGCTGCCGGGTGCCAGTGTCGTCACCTCCGGCGGGGAGTCGGTGCTCGCAAGGGTGGGCCCGAAACCCGCCGTCGTGGTCGCCACCCCGGGCGCCGAACCGGTGGCCGAGGGCGGCTACGGCGCCGCGCTGCTGCTGGACAGCTGGGCGCTGCTGGGGCGCCAGGATCTCCGGGCGGCCGAGGACACGTTGCGCCGGTGGATGGCTGCGGCGGCCCTGGTGCGCAGCCGCGCCGACGGCGGCTCGGTGGCGGTGATCGCCGAGTCGGCGATTCCGACCGTGCAGTCGTTGATCCGCTGGGACCCGGTCGGCCACGCCGAATCCGAACTCAACGCCCGCGCCGAGGTGGCGCTGCCACCGGCGGTCCATCTCGCGGTGCTCGACGGGGTGCCCGAGGCGGTCAACGCGCTGCTGGACTTCGCCGAGTTGCCCCCCGAGGCCGAATCGCTGGGGCCGGTGGATCTGCCGCCCGGCGCCCGTCGACCGCCCGGTATCGCGGTGGACAGCCCGCTGGCCCGGATGCTGGTGCGGGTGCCGCGCGCCGGTGGACTGGACCTCGCCGCGGCGTTGCGCCGCGCGGTCAACGGGCTGAGCGCCCGCCACGATCAGCAACCGGTTCGTGTGCAAATGGACCCGTTGCACATAGGGTAAGCAGCGACTCGGGCGTGGAGGTGGGTATGGGACGGCTGTTCAAGCTGTTGATCCCGTTGGTGCTCATCGCGTTTGGTCTGCTGTGGCCGGTGGTGTTCAGCGCGACCCCCAGCGGCGGCGGGGATGTCGCCGATCCGGTGACCATCACCGACTACGCGGCCCACTACACGGTCGACGCCGGCGGCGAGCTGGCCGCCGTCGAAACGATCACCGGGCAGTTCCCGTCGGGTCGGCACGGCATCTTCCGATACTGGGACGTGACCAACCAGAACAACGCCAAGGTGCGGCAGGTGCCCGAGATCGACTCGATCCTGCTCGACGGCGCACCCGTGCCCTACCAACTGCTGTGGGAGGGTCGGGAACGGTTCCGGGTGGCCAAGATCGGCAGCCCCGACTACACCCTGGACCCCGGCCCGCACGTCTACGAGATCCGCTACACCATCGCCGGGGTCCTCGACCCGGCGACGGCCGGCGCCGGAAAGCAATTCGCGGACGCCACCGGTGATATGGACACGCCGACGGTGTTCTTCTGGAACGTGATCGCACCGGCGTGGAACAACGAGATCGACAACGTCGACATCACCGTGACGCTGCCGAAACCTGTCACCGGCGCCCAGTGCTCGGTCGGCTCGGGCCGCGGCACCGCCTGCGATGACCTCACCGTCGACGGCAACACGGTGCGCCTCGGTGCACACGGACTGGCGCCGCACACCCCGGTCACCCTGCGTGCCGGTGTGGACATGCCCACCCCGGCGCGCGCCGAACTGCCGTGGACCTACCACTGGGACCGGGTGCTGGGGCAGTCCACCACCCGGGTGGCGGTGCTTGCCGGGCTGGCCCTGCTCGCCGGCCTGGGCGCCGTCTTGTGGTCGCGCAGCACCGTCGAGACGTCACCGGGATTCCCGATCCAGTACGCGCCGCCGACGGGCCTGGGGCCGGTGCAGACCGAGTACATCCGCACCGAATCGGTGCCCAAGAGCGGCCTGACGGCGACGCTCTTCCACTTGGCCGAACGCAACCTCGTGGACCTGCGCCAGGTCAGCAAGGACAGCTGGAACGTCACCGGCACCGCGGCGCCCGGCGCTTGGGCCGATATCGACCCGGTCGGCGTCGCGGTCGGTTCGGCGCTGAAGGTGATCGGCCCCGGTGCCGAGTTCAAGGCCCGCAAATCCGCCACCTCGGGCAAGAAGCTGACCAAGGCCAAGAGCGATATGGCTGCCGCCGTGCAGAAGTGGGCCCTCGACGAGGGACTGATGGTCAAACGCCGCAAGGAGCTGTGGTTGCGCGCGGCCAATGCCGTCGCGGCGATCCTGATGGTGTGCGCGTTCTTCCGGTGGGGATTCCCGATCACCCTGTGGGCGCTGCCGTTCGCGGTGTTCTTCTTGTTGTCCACCGTGTCCTGGCGCGACGGAGTCGGGTCCCGGCGCACCGCGTCCGGGCGCGAATTGTGGTCGCGGGCCGGTGGATTCCACCGCGTGCTGGCCACCGACTCGGCCGAGGCCCGCTTTGATTTCGGGGCCCGCAAGGACCTCTACGCGGCTTATGTGCCGTTCGCGGTGGCCGCGGGCAGCGCGGCGCTGTGGGCGCAGAAATACCGCGAGGTCACCGGGGCCGTGGCACCGCAACCCGACTGGTACCACTCGTCGTCGAGTAGCTCGTGGGGCCTGTCCGGGGGGTCCGGCGGGTCGGCGTTCGACAGTTTCGACTCGGCACTGTCCTCGTCGATCGGTGCCTACACCGCCTCGCAGGCCTCGTCCTCCAGCGGTGGCGGCAGTAGCAGCAGCGGCGGCGGTGGCGGTGGTGGCGGCGGAGGAGGTGGAGGCGGATCATGGTGAGGTTCTTGCTGATTGTGGTGTTGGCGATCGCGGTGGCGGTGCTGATCGGGCTGGTGGTCGGCTACAACAAGCTCAAGACGGCCGACGTGCGGGTGGCCGAGGCGCTCTCCGGTATCGACGTGGAACTCACCCGCCGGGCGGCGCTGATCCCGAGCCTGGTGCACACGGTCGGCTCGTTCGCCACCCATGAAAAGGCGATCCTCGATCACGTCACCGATGCCCGGGCGGCGCTCGATGCGGCCACCGGAGGCCAATCGGTGGCCCGCCGCAGCGCCGCCGAGGGCGAACTGGACAGCGCGCTCGGCCGGCTGCTGGCCCTCGGCCAGAGTTACCCGCAGCTCAACTCGTCGAACAATTTCTTGAACCTGCAGCAGAACCTCACCGACACCGAGAACAAGCTGGCCTTCGCCCGGCAGTACTACAACGACGCGGTGGCCGGGGTGAACCGGTTGATCACCACGATGCCGTGGATGTTCGTGGCCCCGATCGCCGGGGTGACCGAGCGCGAGTTCTATCAGACCCCGCGCCTTCCCTAGACTGTCTCGGTGCGTCTCGTCTTTGCCGGTACCCCAGAGCCTGCGCTGCCCTCGCTGCGCAGGCTGATCGCATCCGAGAACCATGACGTCATCGCGGTGCTGACCCGGCCGGACGCCGCGGCCGGCCGGCGCGGCACACCCGCACCGTCCCCGGTCGCCCAGCTGGCCGCCGAGCATGGCATCCCGGTGCTCAAACCGCAGCGGCCGAACACCGCGGAGTTCGTGGCCGAGTTGGCCGCCCTGGCGCCCGACGCCTGTGCCGTGGTCGCCTACGGCGCGCTGCTGCGTGCGGACCTGCTGGCCGTTCCCAGCCACGGCTGGGTGAACCTGCATTTCTCGCTGTTACCCGCCTGGCGCGGGGCCGCGCCGGTGCAGGCCGCCATCGCCGCCGGCGACGAGGTGACCGGTGCCACCACGTTCCGGATAGAACTGGATCTGGACTCCGGACCCGTCTACGGTGTCGTCACCGAAACCGTGCGGCCCACCGACACCGCGGGGGATTTGCTTGAGCGCCTTTCTGTTTCGGGTGCCGAACTGCTGGAGGCCACCATGGACGGTATCGCCGACGGATCGGTGACCCCGGTGCGCCAACCGAGCGAGGGGATCACCTTCGCGCCCAAGATCACCGTCGAGGAGGCGCGGGTGCGCTGGGAACTCCCGGCCCACGCGGTCGACCGCCGGATCCGGGCGGTCACCCCGAACCCCGGTGCCTGGACGACGATCGGCGATGTGCGGGTCAAGGTCGGACCGGTGCGCCCGGATGACTCGGTGGTCCTGGCCGCCGGTGCACT
>Ga0075163_10010064_pt1 | contig 12384 bp, 8 predicted proteins | sample JI1023141ADNA_FD_71478 | JGI IMG/M metagenome (GOLD analysis project Ga0075163, IMG submission 71478) | Wastewater effluent complex algal communities from Wisconsin, to seasonally profile nutrient transformation and Carbon sequestration -... | ecosystem: Engineered > WWTP > Effluent > Algae...
TGGGATGGCCATCGAGCCGACTAGCGATGCGAACACGAGCTTCTTCACAGTGAACCTCCCAACCGGTTTCGCACCGGCTACGAGGAAGGACTCTGGGGGGGTCGTGTTTCGAGTCGATTTCCACAATTCGAACGCATCGAAAATTGGAACCGACAGCGAACTGAATCGAAATGATTCCGAGATAGACGAATCTCCGAGCAAGTTCAGTATGTTGGCGAATCGTCGTTTCGAAGTACGCCGATTAATGGCCCAGAAATATTTCGAGACCGTGTACCGGAATCTCCCCGATCCCGGTCTCGATTGCGCGATCGATCCCCAGAGCCCACCCTCGACCGCGATGCCGGGATTTCCTCAGCTCGCATACGGGACGCCCCGCAAGCTCCCTCGGGCCGACCGCCTCCCCGGTCGGGTCGTCGTGCTCGACGTCGCATTCGCAGGCGACGCCGGAGGCGCCAGCTTCGACAAGGTCACGGCCCCGTTCATCCGTGGACTCGGGGACAGACTCGCGATGTGGATCGATCACCACGACCACGCGATGCACCCACGGTTCGCGGACGATCCCCGGTTCGTCTTGCGCACCAAGGCCGAGCATCCGGCGTGTCCCGAGCTGGTCACACCCGAACGCGTCGCGCTCGCCGAACCGATCGAGACGATCTGCTGCCACGTCGACTTCGACGGCCTCTGCGCCGCCGCGAAGTGGATCCGCGAAGGCGTCGAGCCGTACGAGGGGGCCGACGCCGACGCGCGCGCGATCGACACGCGTCTCGGAGTCGCCAGCGATCGCGGCGCGATGATCGATCGCGCGCTGCGGGCCCGTCCCCGCGACGACGGACTCCGCGGTCTCATCGTCCGCTATCTCGCGACCGGGGCGGCCGACGTCGGTCTACGGAACCTCATCCGTGACGCGGCGAACGAGCTCGACGCGATCGAGACGACGACCCGCGAGCTCGCGAGAGGCTATTCGGTCGAACCCGCGGTCGCGATCGTCGACACCCGCGGGGTACGTGCGGCGACGTACGACAAGACGCTCCTGCTCCTCCTCGGGCAGGAACGCGCGCCGGTCAGCGTCGTGTACGACGAGCTGACGGTGACGGCCGCAGCGCGGTTCGACAGCGGAATCGACCTCGTGGCGATGCTCGGACTCTCGGGCGGGATGCCGACGCGGATCAGCGTCACGCCGAACGAGCTCGAGAGGCTCGTGGCTCTCGTGCGCAGTCGCCCCCGAGGCTGACGGCATAGGTCTTGAATGTTCATCGATGCGTCGCGCATCCTCCGCCCTGGAAGAGGAGAGGCGATGCGACGCTCGGTCCGCTCATGGATTCTCGTGGTGATCGTCACCGCACTGACCGCCACCGCGCGCGCGGACGGCCACGCGGACGAGGCCGAAGCGGACTTCCGCATGGCGGTCGCGCGGTTCCAAGCCGGCGACTACGAGGGCGCGCTCGCCTGGTTCATGGCGTCCAATCGGCTCGCGCCGAATCCGAACGTCCAGTTCAACGTCGCGCGCACCTTCGACGCTCTCAATCGACTGCCGGAAGCCCATCGCTGGTACGTCGAGGCGCTCGCGGGCGCGACGACCGACGCGCAACGAAACGAGATCCGTCAATCGCTGGACCGGCTCGAGTCGCGCGTCGCGATCGTCGAGGTCGTCACCGACCCACCGGGTGCCACGATGTTCCTCGACCGACGCGAGCTCGGCTCGATCGGCCGGACGCCTTCGCGCGTCGCGATCGCGGCCGGCGCGCACCGGATGTTGGTCGAGCTCGAGGGCTACGAGCCCGTGCCGCCGACCGAGTTCACCGCCGTCGTCGGTCGGGTCGCGACCGTCCAGCTCACGCTCCGCCGCATCGTGGGTCGCGTCCGGATCCAGGGCGACGAAGGCGTCGAAGTGCTCGTCGATCGCGACGAAGGCGACGCGGCCTGCGTGCTGCCCTGCGAGCTCGCCGTCGAACCCGGCATCCACATGATCCGCGGCCGCCGCGAGGGGTACCGCTTCGAGCCGGTGGCGGTACGGGTCGAGGCGAATCGCACGGTCGACGCACGCGTGTCCGGCTCCGCGCGGACGGGCAGCCTCGTCATCACCGCCGACGAACGGGATGCGACGGTCGAGATCGACGGCACGGCCGTCGGCTTCACGCCGGCCGTGCTACCGAGCGTGGCCGTCGGCGAGCGTCGGGTGCGCATCACACTCGAAGGCTACGAGCCGATCGAACGAACCGTGACCGTCGTCGAGTCGCAGCAGACCGATCTGCGCGACCTCCGGCTCGTCCCCGAACGCGTCGTCACGACGGCCTCGCGTGTCGCCGAGTCGTTCGACGACTCTCCGGCCTCCCTCTCCGTCGTCACCGCCCAGGAGCTCGCGGCGTTCCGCTATCCGACCATCGCGGAGGCCCTCCGCGGACTCCGAGGCGTCTCGCTGACGAACGACAGTTCGTACGACGGCGTGACGCTCCGCGGACTCGGACAAGCGAACGACTACGGCAACCGATTGCTCGTCCTCCAGGACGGAGCCGTGCTCAACGACAACCTGCTCTACCAGTCGTACGTCGGCTTCGACGGCCGCGTCGATCTCGGCGACGTCCAACGGATCGAGCTCGTTCGAGGACCCGGTTCGGTGCTCTACGGCACGGGCGCGGTGTCGGGTCTCGTGAACCTGATCCATCGCCAGGCCGACCGGCCCACCGAGGCGTCCGCCACCGCGTCGACGATCGGGAACGTCGGCCGGGGACGCGGCGACGTCCACGTCCGATTGCCGAACGGCGGCGGCTTCGACGCGAGCGTCTCGGGCGCGTTCAGCAACGGTCGATCGGCGACCGTGGAGCCGCGTGACGGATCGGGCGCCGTGAGGATCGGCGACATCGATCGCTTCTTCGCGTACACGAGCACCGGTCGCCTCCATGCCGGTGATTTCTCGCTGCAGTGGATGGCGAACCACCGTTCGCAGGCACTCTCGAGCGGAAGCTTCGGGACGACGCTCGGAGATCCGCGTACGCGGTACCGAGACACGCGCGCGATGCTCGAGGCCCGGTACGAACCTCATCTCGGCGACCACGCCCAGCTCTTCCTGCGCGCGGTCGGGAACTACGCCCTCTTCGACGGCGACTATTTCTACGACGACGGGGCGGGGACGACCTCGGTCAGCGAAGAGCGCTACGTCGGAGGCTGGATGGTCGGCGAGGCGCGCGTCGTCATCGCACCGAGCGAGTCGTTCCGGATCTCGGTCGGCGGCGAGGTGCAGGCGAGCGTCCGCGCATCCCTGCACGGCATCGAGCGTGGCGAGACCGACCCCTACCTCGACGCCGACAACCCGTACCAGATCTTCTCCGCGTACGCGCTCGCGGAGGTTGCGCCGATCCGGTGGCTCCGTCTCAACGCGGGCCTCCGCGCCGACGTCTACAACACGGCGAACATCCGCTTCGAGACGCCGTACGCGCTCTCTCCGCGCCTCGCTTCGATCTTCCGCATCGGTGACGGCGGCGTGCTCAAGCTGATGGGCGGTCGCGCGTTCAGGGCACCTTCGACCTACGAATTGCTCTACCAGGACGGAGGAATCTCCCAGGTCGCCGCGCCGACCGGCTCGCTGGCTCCGGAGACGGTATGGAGCGCCGAGGTCGAGTACTCGCATCGCATCGCCGCGGATTGGGTCGTGCTCGGATCGGCCTACTACCAGCGCGCGCGCGACTTCGTCGTCACGACCGAGTCGATCGCCGACCCCGCGCTCGTCGTCTACGCGAACTCGGCGGACCGGATCCGGATGCTCGGCGCCGACGCCGAGATCCGGAAGGAATGGCGCGACGGATGGATGCTCTCGGCGATGGTGGGCTATCTCGACGCCCGCTACGAGGGAGCGCCGAGCTTCGGCGCGACCTCGAACACCCGCGTCGCAGGCCAACCCCGCACGTTCGCATCGGCGCGCACCGTGGTGCCCTTCGGTCGCAGCAACTCGGAGCTCGCCTTCCGCGCGACGCTCGAAGGCAAGCGCAGGATCGACCTCGACGCGAACGACACCACCGACGTCGGCGTCGTCATCGACACCGTCATCTCCGGCGAAGCCTTCGACGATCACCTCACGTGGGCGTTCGGCGTGTACGACCTCTTCGGATTCCGTCGCCAGCTGCCGATCGGGGACTCGTACCCGATGCGCGTACTCACCCAACCGGGCCGACGCTTCTTCGCGGAGCTTCGCTTCAGCTACTGACGCGGGGCGCCCGACGCGTTTCCGGACTCGGTTCACCCGAGCGGGCCCCGATTCGAGATCACGACGCGATTCAGGCACGAACGCGCCGGCTGAGCGTATAACTGGGGGGAGTCCGACCCCTCGACGCGACCGGCCGACACCGGCGCGAAACAGACCTGCCGACGACCATGGAGCGCGCCGACCAGCCCCGACACGATGCCTCTCAGGGTCTCCGCCCCGGGATGTCCTTCGGCGCGTACGACATCGTCCGGTGCATCGGCATCGGGGGCATGGGTTCGGTCTTCGAAGCCGAGCACCGGCTGATGCAGCGCCGCGTCGCGCTCAAGGTCCTGCATGCCTCGATGCCCGCGACCGGCGGCGTGGATTCGCGGCAGCGCTTCCTCCGCGAGGGCGCGATGCTCGTGCGCGTCGAGCACCCGAACGTGGTCGCGGTCTACGACGCCGGCATGGTCGATGGACTCCCGTTCCTCGCGATGGAGCTTCTCGAGGGCGCGACCTTCGATCGCATCGCGGCGAAACAAGGGAGGCTGACGCCGAGGCGTGCGGTCGATCTCGTCGCAGACGCCGCCGAAGGCCTCGAGGCCGCGCACCAGGTCGGGATCGTCCATCGCGACGTGAAGCCGGAGAACCTCTTCGTCGCGAAGGGCCCGCGTGGCCGCGAGATCGCGAAGCTCGTCGACTTCGGCATCGCGAAGGACTTCAAGCGCGGCAGCGATCGCAACACAGCGATCGGGACGCCCGCGTACATGTCCCCGGAACAGCTCCTCGGCGGCCATCCGATCGACGGACGTTGTGATCAATACGCGCTCGCGGTCGTCCTCTACGAAGCGCTCACCGGAACCCGGCCGTACGACGCGCCGTCCCTCGTGGAGCTCGCGATCAAGCTCGAGCGCGGCGAAGCCGAACCGCCGAGCGCTCGCGGAGTGCCGATCAGCACGAGTCTGGACGCGGTGATCATGCGCGCGCTCTCGGTCGACCCCGCAGATCGTTTCTCGTCGATGTCCGCGTTCGCCGCCGCGCTCCGCGGCTCGATCACGAGCACCGTCGATCTCGACGAGTCGCTCGACCGCGTGACGCTCCCCGCGACCCCGATCGAGCGCGAAGCGGCGACGACGATCGCCTTGCGGAAGTCGAGCTTCCCGCCGCCGAGCAAGCCCGATTCTACGATGGCATCCGGCGACACCGCTGCTCCGCCGCTCACGACCGAGCGACTCGCGCAGGGCCGCTCGAGATCGAAGCGCGTCGTCCTCCTCGCGTCCGCCGCGATCCTCACCGCCATCGTGATCGTGATGTCCTGGCGATGGATCCGCGGAGCCGACGAGGCCGACCTCGAAGCCGCCGACGTCGAACTCATCGAGTCTCCCTCGGTCGTGCAGACCCGGTCGCCGCACGCGATCCCTCCACCCGGGACGCCGGTCGCGGTCGCAGGCGAGTCGCCGACTTCATCCGCGATCCCCGTAGAGGCAACGAGCGCGAGCGCCCCGCGACCGCGCAATCGTGGCGGTCGGTCGACTGCTGGGGCGGATCACGCGACGCCTCCGCCCGCACCGCCCTCGCCGCCGAGCGGTCTGATCCTCGAGCGCTGAGTCGCGCCTCGCCCCTTGCGGTGATTCCTTCTCATACGACATGCACCGTCGTCGTACGACGTCATGCTCTTGCGTTCGGATTCGCTTCGGATCTTGCCCGGCACACCGGAACACCGGAAGCTAGTGGAACGGCGCAACCGGCGATCGAGAGTTCGATCGCAATTCAGGGCGCGTCGAATCGGCATGAACGCCCCGCTCGAACAACTCGAACCCGACGCTGACTTCGCGCCGGGGAGCACCTTCGCCCGATACCGCGTGGTGCGGTGCATCGGCACGGGCGGCATGGGCGCGGTCTTCGAGGGGTTCCACGAGCTCCTCTCGCGACGCGTCGCGATCAAGGTCCTCCACGCTCGGGCCGCGGAGAAGGCCGACGCGCGCGAGCGCTTCCTCCGTGAAGCGAGGTCGGTCGCGCGGATCCGTCATCCGCACGTCGTCGACGTCTTCGACGTCGGCGTCCTCCACGACAAGCCGTACCTCGTGATGGAATATCTCGAGGGCGAGACGCTCGAGAGCGCGATCGAGCGAGTCGGACGCATGGACGACCGTGCGGCGACCGCCGTCCTCCTACCGATCGCGGCGGCGCTCGCGGCCGTGCACCGACACGGGCTCGTCCATCGTGACGTGAAGCCCGAGAACATCTTCCTCGCGACCGACGCGCGCGGTCACGTCGTGCCGAAGCTCGTCGACTTCGGGATCGCGAAGGACCTGAGCGCGCCGATCGCGGGATCGAACCACACGGTCGTCGGCACGCCGCATTTCATGTCGCCGGAACAGGCGCGCGGTTCGCTCGGTCTGGACGCGCGCACCGACCAGTATTCGTTCGGCGTGCTCGGATACGAGCTGCTCACCGGACGCATGCCCTTCGACGCCGACTCGTTGCTCGAGCTCGTTCGCGCGATCGACGCGGGCAACGTCGTCCCCCCGAGTTCGTTCGTCCCGACGATCGATCCTCGGATGGAGGCGATCATCGTCCGTGCGATGTCGCGCGATGCCGAAGCTCGCTTCGCGTCGATGCGCGACGTCGGCCTCGCGCTCCTCGAGTTCGCCTCGCCGCGCCTCGTGAACGCGCTCGGCGCGGATTTCCACGACGACGAGATCAAGGCGCTCGGCGAGGTCGTTCCTTCGCCGTCCTCCGCGATACGGCCGGTCGCGCGGCAGCGCGACGCGTCCGGCGAGGTCGAGGTCCTCCGCTCCGCCGAGACGACCCTCGACGAGGTCGTACGGAAGCGACCGATCGAGCGCGTGACCACGTCGGGCACCGTGCCGATCCTCACGCCCGTGGCCGCCGCGGATTCGGTCGTGAGCCGGAGTGCGATCGTGCGTCGACGGCAGCCGGTGCTCGTCGCCGCAGCCATCTTCGCCGTGCTGATCGCGTCGCTCGGTGTATGGGCGTTCGCGGGTCGGGAGACGAGCCGCGGCGCGCAGCGCTCGAACCCGCCGAGCGCATCGCAGCGACCGACCGGCTTCGCGCGTACGCAGGCGCCGCCGCCCGCTGCGGAGCCGACGTTCGCCGTCGCGCCGCCGACTCCGTCGACGGTCGGTACGAGCGTCGGGGCGGACGAGCCGATCGCAGAACCCGAGACGACCAACGCGGCCCGTCCGAGCTCGATGCGCACGCCGCGTTCCGCGTCCGCGCCGACGATGGACGCGCCGTCGACGGCGCCGTCGCGGCCCGCGTTCGACATCCGACTCGAGCGGTAACTCAGCTCGACAGCGCGGGCCGGACCCAACCGCCGAAGGCACGCTCGAGTTCGAGCGCGACCGCGATCGTCCGCGAATCGCCGCCTCGGAGCGCTCCGACCTGGATCCCGAGCGGGATTCCGTCGTCGTCGAGACCGAGCGGCACCTGCGTGACCGGGACCTCGAGCACGTTGAGCGCGGCGGTGTACGTCCAGAGGACCGGCACGAGTAGGGGCACCCGATGACGCGGCGCAGTCCACGAATGCGAGGGGTAGAGGAAGACCGCGTCGGGGCCGATTTCGCGTTCGAGCTCCGCGTAGAGCTCGTCCTTCATCGCGACGAAGCGCGCGTTCCCTTCGTCCATCGACTTCACGAGCCCCTCGAGGATCACGAGCGCGATCGACGGGAGCGTGAACGGCGACCGACCGCGGACGAACTCGCCCAGCGCCGCGAGTCCGTCCACCGGCGTCCCGTCCCCGAGCAGGTCGGCGTAGGGCTGACCGCTCGTCGAGAGACAGGCGGACCACATCTCGAGGCCGTGACGGAGCAACTTCGGTCGGTAGTCGCGGACCCGCATCCCGCGTCCGCGCAAGCGGGTGACGACCCGCGCCTGCGCCTCGCGTAGCGCGCCGCTGACCGGGATCCGTCCGTCGTCGGGGATGTTCACGACCTCGAGCCCCCGCAGGTCGATCGAGCCCGGATCGACGAGGCGCACCGCGGACGTCGCGCCCTCGCAGAATCCGTCCGGGCCGGCCATGAGCGAGAGCGACGGGAAGAGGTCCTCGGCGCGGCGCGCGATCGGTCCGGTCACGCAATAACGAGCGGAGGCGCCCGTCGCGAGCGGGTACTGCCCCGTGTTCGGCACGAGTCCGCCGGTGCATTTGTGGCCGAAGACGCCGTTGAAGAACGCGGGCATCCGGATCGATCCGCCGACGTCGGAGCCGACGCCGATCGGACTCGCGCCGGCGCCGACGATCGCGCCCTCGCCGCCGGAACTGCCGCCGACGATCCGAGACGGGTCGTAGGGGTTGTTGGTTCGGCCGTAAACCTTGTTGTCGCTCTCCATCCACATGCAGAGCTCGCTCGTGTTCGTGACGCCGATCGGGATGAAGCCCGCGGCTCTCATCCGCGCGACCGCGGTCGCGTCCTCGGTGGCCGTGATCCCGGTCCGGGCGACGAGTCCGCTCGTGTTCGGCATCCCCGTGAGCGCGAAGCTCTCCTTGATCGTGCAAGGGACGCCATGGAAGGCGGGCAGGTCGTCCGCGTGGACGTCTCTCGTGCGCGCATCGGCTGCGTCAGCCTCGCTGCGCGCCGACGCGAACCGATCGCGAACCACCGCGTTGAGCACCGGGTTGACGCGCTCGACCGCGCGGATGTGCGCGTCGACGGCCTGCCTCGACGTGAGTCGCTTCGAACGGATGCGTCGCGCGAGCTCGGTGGCCGATAGGTAGTACAGCTCGTCGTCTGCGGACATGACACTCCTCGGCGAGCGGAGCACGCTCAGACGACGAACTCTATCCCAAAACATGACCGGGTCGAACCGGAATCGAATTCCGCTCAGTCGAACGGATACGACGAGACCGCGACGCGACGGCCATCCGGATCGCGGAAATAGACGGTGTGTTCGGTCTCCGCCTCGAGCTCGCCTCGCGTGACGAGTCGTCCGCGAATCGCGCGTCGCTCGATCTCGTCGACGGCGAACGCGACGAGCTCGAGCGACGTCGGATCGATCGTGGCCTCGCCCGGATCGCGCCGCTCGATCATCAGCCGCGCCTCGCCGATGCCCAGCCAGATCGATCGCGGCCGCGCGTCGCGCACGATGTGGAGCCCGAGCGTGCTCTGGTAGAAGGAGACCAGGCGATCGACGTCGTCGGTGCGGAAGGCGAGATGGTGGATTCGCACGAAGGTCCGGAGCTTAGCGAATCGTCCGGTGCTTCGTTCGTCGATGCGCACTGCCACCTCGACGAGCCGGTGTTCTCGACCGATCGCGAGGCCGTCATCGCCTCGGCGCGCGCGCGCGGCGTCCGGGGCTTCGTGATCGGCGGCTACACGCCGGAGACGTTCGGCGCCGCGCGCTCCCTGCGATCTTCGTCGGTACGCGTCGGCGTGGGCGTCCATCCCTGGGCGGTCGAGGAGCACGACGACGTCACCCTCGATCGCTGGTTCGCGGAGCTGCCCGGCCTACTCGCCGGAGCCGACGCGCTCGGCGAGGTCGGCCTCGACCGACTGCGGGCTCGGAGATTCGGGCGCGATCTCGATCGCCAGTCGAACCGGATGCGGGCTGCGCTCGCGATCGGTCGCGAGGTGGGTCGGCCGATCGTGCTGCACGTGGTGCATGCGCATCCGGAGGCCCAGGTGCTGGTCCGCCACGCGGGCGCCCTCCCCGCACTCGTCGTCCACGGATTCGTCGGCCCCACGGAGCTCGCGCGCGGCTGGCTCGCTCTCGGCGCGCACCTCTCGTTCGGTCCGGTCGCCCTCCGAAGTGATCGGACGCTCGAGGCCGCACGCTGCGTTCCCCTCGATCGGCTCCTGATCGAGAGCGATTCACCGCACGGATCGGCCCTCCCCGAGCACCAGGGCCCGGGAGTCGTCGTCGCGATCGCGGCCGCGATCGCCGAACGACGTAGGGACCTGCTGCCCACGATCGCCGAAGCGACCCGCACCAACGCCGAGCGGATCTTCTTCGCGGGATGACTCGATAGGACGCAGCCGCCGCGGATGCTAGATCCGGCGCATGGTCCTGCCGCTCGCCCACGGAACAGAAGCGCTCCCGGATGCGTCCGACGCACCGACCGACGAGCGCGAGACGGAGACGACTCTCCGCACGCATCGTCGCTTCGACCGCGCGGCCCGCCTGTTCGGCGAACCCGGCCTCCATCGACTCGCGCGAGCGCGCGTCCTGGTCATCGGCGTCGGAGGCGTCGGTTCGTTCGCGGCCGAGGCGCTCGCGAGGAGCGGCGTCGGAGAGCTGGTGCTCGTCGACTTCGACAAGGTCTGCATCACGAACTCGAACCGACAGCTGCACGCGATGAAGGGAACCATCGGCCTGCGGAAGGTCGACGTGATGGCGGAGCGTCTCCGGAGGATCCATCCCACCGGCCGCGTCGAGGCGAAGACCGCGTTCTACAACCCCGAGTCGAGCGACGAGCTCCTCGCGGGCGGCGCGGACTTCATCGTCGACTGCATCGACAATCTCACGGCGAAGGCGCACCTCGTCGCGACCGCTCACGCGCGGGGCTTGCGACTCGTGTCCTCGATGGGCGCGGCCGCCCGGATGGATCCGACGCAGATCCGGGTCGCGGATCTCGGCGAGACCGAGATCGATCCCTTCGCGCGCGCGTTCCGGAAGATCCTCCGCGAGCGTCATTCGCTCGACGCGCGTCGCGAGACGCCGCTCGGGATCCCCGCGGTCTACAGCACCGAGATCCCGATCGCTCCGACGCCGCCCGCGTACGACGCGGACGAGGGATTCCAATGCGTCTGCCCGGGCGGGAAGAACGGCCTCAACGATTGCGATCGCAAGAAACGCATCGACGGGAGCGCCTCGTTCGTGACGGGCGCATTCGGTCTCACGGCGGCGTCCGTCGTCGTCCGGGCCCTCGTCGAATCGACCGGTACGGCCCCATGGGAGAACGCACGATGACCATCTTCCGCAATCGCCCCGACATCGCCGACCTCGATCGCATGAACGCGAACACCGCGGTCTCGAACCTCGGGATCCAGATCACCGAGATCGGCGACGACTATCTCCGTGCGACGATGCCGGTCGACCGCCGCACGGTGCAGCCCTTCGGAATCCTCCACGGCGGGGCGTCGGTCCTGCTCGCGGAGACGCTCGGGAGCCAGGCCTCCTATTTCGCGATCGATCCTGCGAAGTACCGCTGCGTCGGCCTCGACATCAACGCGAACCACATCCGCGCCGTGACGTCGGGACACGTCGTCGGCACCGCGCGGCCGATGCACCTCGGCCGGACGACCCACGTCTGGGAGATCCGAATCGAGACCGAAGACGGGAAGCTCGTCTGCATCTCGCGCATCACGATGGCGATCCTCGCGATCGACGGGCTCGCAGGAGCCTGACGGCTACGAGCGCGCGCCGGTGCTCGCGTCGAGCTCGTCGTCGGTCGCCGCCTCGAGAACGACCGCCGACCGAAGGCGCTTCGCGACGAAGAGGCTCGAGACCGCGAGGATCGCGAGGACGATCACGATCGGCCATCGCCCCGCTTCTCGACCTTCGCGTGCGGAAGCGTGCTGCGCGCGCGTCCCGAGATAGAGCGGGACCCGGGCGCCGGGATCGGTCGCGACGACGACGGAATCGCCGGCGCGGACCGCACGCACCGTGATCCGGAACGGAGGGCTGAGCCGCTCACCGACCTCGACGCCGGCGACGATGGGCAGGTTGCCGAGCGCGGCGACCTGACGAGACGCCTCCGCCTCGGGCAGGACGTGCCATCGCGAAGGATCCCCGAGCACGACCGAGCGCTCGCCGCGCGCGGTCCGGACGCGGATCCGCGGCTCGCCGAACGCGCCACGCCAGTGGATCGTCCCGACGTTGGACTGCGTATTGTCCGCGTCCTGGATCCTCACCTCGCCGTAGAGGAACGGCTCTCCGACCGGGCTACGCAAGGTCTCGCCTTCGAGTACCACGCCTTCGACCGCGGCGGAGGCGGCGGGCAGACGAGGCTCCGCGCCGTTGATCGCGACGTTCGCGCTGAACGAACCGAGGCCGATTCCGAGGGCCACGAACAGCCATGACGCCAGTGACTTCATTCGAACAGATCTCCCTGCGGCCGCGACGACTTCTTCCCGAGGTGTTCGTAGGCCCGATCCGTCGCCATCCGGCCGCGCGCCGTCCGGGCGACGAAGCCCTGTTGGACGAGGAACGGCTCGTAGACGTCTTCGAGCGTGTCGCGCGGCTCG
>Ga0075163_10010065_pt1 | contig 12382 bp, 7 predicted proteins | sample JI1023141ADNA_FD_71478 | JGI IMG/M metagenome (GOLD analysis project Ga0075163, IMG submission 71478) | Wastewater effluent complex algal communities from Wisconsin, to seasonally profile nutrient transformation and Carbon sequestration -... | ecosystem: Engineered > WWTP > Effluent > Algae...
GTGACGTGGCAGCTCACGCAGTCGAGGTTGAACTCCTTGAACTGCGTGGAGAGCGTGGCGTACGCGTGCGAGTGCGCGGTCTTGTCCCACACCTTCTTGGCATCTTCGTGGCACTTGGCGCAGGCGGCGACGCCCACGTAGCTCGGCTCGCCGTCGGCCGGAGGCCGCGGCAGCTTGCCGGCGAAGCTCATTTTGTTCTCGTCGTTGACCTTCTTGTAATATGCACTCATCAGGCCTTCGACCTTGGGCTGCGACCCGAAGCCCGGGCGTACTTCCTGGGTGCGATAGCGTGCGTAGCTACCCTTGGCCGGCGCCGGCGCGTGATCGAAGGCGTCGCGGGCCGACTCGGCCTTGGCGAGCGCCGCACGCTTCTCGTCGCCTTCGGGTTTCTGCCCCTTGCCGTCGCGCTCGAGGTCGGCGATGGCGCCGCGCAGCTCGTCGATGCGCGCCGACAGCTCGCTGCGCTTGCGCGCCTGGTCGAGGGAGCTCGCGTCCTGAAAGGTGTAGCTTCCGTCGCGCACGTAGAGGTCGAGCACGCCCACCGTCTGCACGTGGTTGCCGGTCTCGGCGATGAGCACGTTGCCGATGCGCTCACCGGAAGGCGTGTCGGTGTTGGCTTCGCCCGAGGTGCCCGGCGTGCCCACCACGATGGCGGTGAGCTCCGGCACGTTGTCGGCGATGCGCTTGGCCTCGCCGCGACCGGTGGCGGCGAGCACCACGAAGACCTGCGCGCCCTTACCCTTCAGATCGGCCAGCGCCGCCTTGACGCGGTCGCTCGCGCTGGGCGCGCCGTCCTTCTGCGGTCCGATGCCGATGAGGCCCACCTTCACCGAGCCCACGTCGCGAATGGCGCCCTTGCCGTCGAGGAGCTCCGCGCCGGAGAGGTCGCGCAGCTTCTGCAGCTGGGGCTCGCCGCCGGCGGCGTCGTTCTCTCCCGGGGCGAAGGCCAAAAGGTTGAGCGTGTGGAGCGCCGAAGCCATGGCCTCGGCGCGCGCTTTGTCCTGGCTCGCGCGATCCGCCTTCAGCTCCTTGTCCATGAAGAAGAGCGGGCCCGCGGCGACCAGCGCGGAGTTCTTGGCGTTCGCGCGCTCCTTGTCGATGAACGCCGCGAGATGGTCGACGCCGCCCAGCTGATCCTTCACGCAGCCGCAGGGCTCGAGGGCGCCGGCCGGGTCCGAGAGCAGGTACAGGCGCAAGGTCGGCTCGGTCTCCGGTGCGGCGGTACCGATGGCCGGAGAGCGACAGGCCTCGCAAGCCACCGAGCCGAGCGCCGGAAGCGCGATGGCCAGCGCCGTGACCAAGGCTCCCATGGTGGAGCGTACGGGTGCAGAGCGTGCGGCGCGAAGTGGAGCTGCGGAGCGAGCCATCGGAACTTCTATACTCCGGCGACCGCGGCCGTGTGAACAGCTTGGAGGCGATGCGCCAAGGGCGACGAATTTCGCGCGCATCGCTCGCTCTTGGCGTACTTTGGTGACAAAACGTGACCTCCCTTCCGACACGTTTCGGTCCCTTCGTGCTGGAGACGCGCCTCGCGGTCGGCGGCACCTCCGAGGTGTACCTCGCGCGGGCCGATCCCCGAAGCGGCTTTCCGGAGCGACTCATCGTCAAGCGTCCGCTCCCGCAGTTCCAGAGCGACACCGCGTGGAAGGCGATGTTCTCCCGGGAGGCACGGCTCCAGGCGGCCATCAACCACCCCAACGTGGTGCGCGTCTTCGACGCCGGTACCGTCACCACCGGCGAGCCCTACCTCGCCATGGAGTACGTGGAAGGCGTCGACGGCGATCGCCTCGCGCGCCGGGTGCGGCAGGTCGGCGAGCGCTTCGATCCGGCCCTCGCCACGTACATCGCCAAGGAAGTCCTGGCCGCGCTCGAGGCGGTGCACGCGGCTTCCGACGAGCTGGGGAGGCCACTGGGCATCCTGCACCGCGACGTGACGCCGTCGAACATCTACCTGTCCCGCAGCGGCGAGGTGAAGCTCGGCGACTTCGGGCTCGCGCACTCGCAACACAAGGCCTCCTTCCGCAGCGAGACCGGCAACACCCTCAAGGGCAAGTTCGCCTACCTCGCGCCGGAGCAGGTCGCCGGCGATCCGGTGGACCACCGCGCCGATCTGTTCAGCCTCGCGGTGGTGCTGGCGGAGCTGCTCCTGGGGCGCCAGCTCTTCGACGAGAGCGGACAGCTGGCGGTGCTCCTGGCCATTCGCGACGGCCGCATCGACGCGGTGGAAGAGCTGCGCGGGCGCGTTCCCGACGGCCTGCTCGCCGCGCTGCTCACAGGCCTGTCGCGCATCCCGCGGGTGCGCTTTGCCAACGCCCGGGCCTTCCTGAACGCCATCGAGCCGTTCGCGATGCCCGCGCCACAGGCGGTGCGGGCCCTCGCCGAAAAGGTGCGCTGGGTCACCACCAACCCCACCGGCGCGGCCATGCCGGTGGTGCGCATCGAGGGCGCAGGCGGCCTGCGCAACGAGCCGCTCGGCCTCGAAGAGACGCAGCTGAAGAGGCGCCCGCGTTCGGTGCTGGAGGCCAAGACCATCCTCTACTCTGCGGAGCCCTCGTTCGCGGTGCTCTCCACCGGCGAGGAGCGCGGCCCCCTGAGCTTCGCGGAGCTGGTGGAGGCTCTGGCCACCGGAGAGATAGGCCGCGGAGACCGTGTAGACTACATGGGTCAGGGCTTCCGGCTGGTGGAGGACATGGAGGACCTGGTCCGCTTCCTGCCCGCCAAGACCGAACGCACGCAAGAGGTCGAGGGCCCCGGCGCCCCCGACTTCGTGGACGAGCTCTCGGTCGCGACGGTGCTGGCGGTGCTGGCGCGGGTGGTGCGCAAGAAGGAGACCGGCGTCCTCTTCGCGGAGCGGGCAGCCACCGCCGAGTCGGGCAAGGCCATCCGCAAGGAGCTCTACTTCGAGGGCGGCAAACTGCATCACGTGGCCTCGAGCGACGCCAGTGAGCTCCTCGGTGAGTACCTGGTGCGACGCGGCGAGCTGGCGCGCGACGAGCTCGACATGGCGCTCGCGGTGCTTCCTCGCTACGACGGGCGCATGGGCGACACGCTCATCGCGCTCGGCCTGGTGAGCGGGGTGAACGTGTTCCGCGCGATCCGCGAGCAGGGCCGCGATCGCGTGGCCGATCTCTTCCGCTGGACCTCGGGCAAGCTCACGTATTACGTCGGGCAAACGCACCCGCGGGTGGAGTTCTCGCTGAAGCTCGATCTGGCGCAGCTGATGCTGGCGGGGCTCGAAGCCACCACGCCTGCGGGGAGCCCCATCGCAGAGTATCGACTGCGTCTCGACCAGGTGCTGGAGCCGAAGGGCGATCCGCTCGGCGAGTACCCGCCCCTGCTCGATCACGTGCGCTCCATCGTCACCCACCCGCGTCCGCTCCGCGAGGTGCTCAGCGTGGCGGCGGGCCTCGGCGTCGCCTCCAACGGCGACGTGCTCCGTGCGGTCGAGGTGCTGGTGGCTCTCGGCGCGCTTTCGTGGACCTGACGGACTACCTGCCGGCGGAAGTGAAGCCGCCGGAGAACGGCAGGATGGTCTTCAGATCGTCGTCCGTGAAGCGCAGCTGGAGGCCCAGGAAGTAGTCGCGACGGTCGGCGAGGAAGATGTGGTCGACGCCGCCCAGGAGCCAGAGCCGGTGCAAGAACTCGTAGCCGGCGAAGATGCGGAAGCGGGGCCGGGTGGACTCCCCGAAGCCGAACACGTCGTTCACCAGCTCGAAGCGATCGTTGAACAGGTGGAGATCGAGGCCCACGCCACCGGTCGACTCCTTGATGCCGAACCTGCCCGTCACCGGGCCCAGGCGCCGCGCGAACTGGATGGAGAAGCGGAAGGCGTCGGTGGTGGTGGTGGTGACGGTGCGGTAGTGCGCCGGCTCGTTGGGGTTGGTGGTGTCGGTGTCGGTCTGCGTGAACGTGGTCTTGCCGCGCGGATCGTTGATGAGCTCGATGAGGTAGTACTTGTCCTCGCGCGGCTGGATGCGCAGCTCGACGTAGCTCTTGATGGTGCCGGCGAGGAAGTTGTAGTCGCTGCGCAGGCCCACGATGGCTTGCACCCGGCGGAGGCCGTCGACGTACTCGTTGACGCCCTCGGCCACGCCCTGCACCTCGTTGATGAGGGCGTCGTCCTTGGTGAGGCGGCCGATGGTGCCTTCGCCGCGGTCCACGCGGCCGGCGATGGAGTCGATGTGCCCGAGGGCGCTCTCCAGGCTTGCCGATGCGCGGTTGACTCGCTCGACGGTGCTCCGCAGCTCGCCCTTTTCCCCGTTGTTCTTGGGGTTCTGCTGGGCCAGCATGAGCTTGAGGTCCTCGGTGATGACCCGCACGTTCTCGAGGATCTTCACCAGCTGCGGCTCGCCCGCAGCGGTGATGCGGTTCACGTTCCCCAGCGTGTCCTTGATGGTCTGCCGGTTCTCGCGAATGGTGACGTTGAGGGCCTCGGTGGCCTCGGCCACGTTGGAGAGGATGCGGCGCATGTTATCGCCGCCCTGCTCGGTGCCCAGCGACGCTGCCAGCTGCTCCGCCACCAGCTTCACCCGGTCGGCGATGCGCGCCACATCGTTCATGATCTGGTCGGTGGAGGCCGACTCGACCACCACGTGCACCTCGTCGCCGTCCTTGAGCTTGCGCTTGTCGTCGGTGCCGGGCGTGAGGACGATGACGCTCTCGCCCAGGAGCGAGGCGCTCTTCTTTCCGATGGTGGCGTTGTCGTAGAGCGGCACGTCGCCCTTCATGCGCACTTCGACCCGAGCCATGCCGTTCTCGAGCTTGATGGCGTCGATGGTCCCCACGGGAATACCGGCAATGGCCACCCGCGAGTTCGCCGCGAGACCGGTCGCGTCCTTGATGTGCGCGAACACCACGTAGGTGCCGCCGCTTCGAACGTTGCCCCCCACGGTGCGATAGACGGCGAACCCGGCCGCAGCAGCGCCCACGAAGAACAGCCCTACTTTGGCCGCCTGGGTAAACTTCGCCATCTGGATACTTGAGCAACGCTAGTCGGTCGCGGGTCCGAACTCAATCGGCTCGTGCGCGCCCGGGCGGCAATGGGGCGAATGCGCCTCCCCTTCACTTGTCGTCGTCGGGATCCTCGTCCAGGTTCACGTCGTCGGCTTCGGCTCCGCCGTCGGCGTCGGTGACCGGCGCGGTGGGCAGCACGATGCCGTCGAGGAGCGCGTCCATTTCCTTCTTCTTCTCGCCGAAGGCGTCGCGATCGCCCTTCGGCAGCACCTGCACGCCGCCCATCTTGAGGCTCAAGGGATCGATGAACGCCGCGCCCTTCTTCACCGCGAAGTGCAGGTGCGGGCCGGTGACGCGACCGGTTTGCCCGACGTAGCCCACCAGCTGTCGCCCCTCGACCTTCTGCCCGGCCTTGAGGCTGGGGGCGAACTTGGAGAGGTGGCAGTAGGCGGAGACGAGGCCGTTGGAGTGGAGGATCTGCACCATGTTGCCGCAGGGACCGGAGTCGGCGGCGAACTTCAGCGTCCCCGGCGCGACCGCGTACACCGGCGTGCCGGTGCTGCCGGCGAAGTCGATGCCGTTGTGGGGCATCACGCGATGGAGGACCGGGTGCATCCGGTGCGGGTTGAAGCGCGAGGTGATGCGCGCCAGGGGAATCGGCATGCGCCATCCACCGTGGTAGGGCCGCTGCCCCTTGGCATCGTAGTGCGCGGCCTTCTTCCCTTCCCCGAAGGCATACACCCGGAGCGGCGCCACGTTGTTCCGGGGCGGCAGGTACTCCACCGCTTCGATGGTCTCGTAGCGAGAGAACACGCCCTCCACGCGGGCCTCGGTGGCCACGATGCGCAGCCGAGCGCCGGCGTGGATGTCGGCCAGCTCGAGGTGCCCGTCGAGGGCGTCGTCGAGGCGCTTGAGCACGTCGGCGTCGAGGCTCGCCTGGGTGATCGCCGCCTTGAGCCCGTCGGCCACCAGGAACCCGGCCGTCACGCGCCTCTTCTCCACCGTCAGGTCGAGCTTCTTCGCCACCAGGTGGCCATCGGTGTCGCGCGCCTGGAACACCTCCGTCGGCGAGACCTCGTACTCGAAGGCCAGGAGCCGGTGCGAGGGCTTGTCGCGCGCGAAGGCGAAGGTGTCCTTGGGGCCGGGCTTGTCGAAGCGCCGCTGTCCGTCGAAGGCCTTGAGCACCCGAGCCGATTCATTGTGGGAGAGCCCCGCCTTGGCGAAGGCGGCGAGGAGCGTGCGCTTGCCGACGGTAGCTTCCACCAGCTCCACCGCGTCGTCGCCCTTGTACGACGCGACGCGGAAGGTCCGCGGCTTGGCGTCCGGTTCCGGCGCGCCGGCGTCGGCCGCGGTCGCGCTCGTGGAGGCGGTGGGCGTAGCCGCGGTGGTCGTGACGGCGAGGCTCGGAGTCACCTCGCCCGAGGGATGCCGAAGGCCACCGTAGAGGGCGACGGTCGCGAGGAATACGAAGCCTGCCGCCGCATAGGTGCGCTTGCGCGACGCACTCCAGCCGCTCTCGGCCTCCACCGGCGGTTCCGGCGCGTCCCCGAGCTCGGACGCCGGGTCCTCGTCCTCGGCGGAGAAGGGCGGCGGCAGATCGTCGACGACATCGTCGACCGGCGGCGGAGACGCCGCGGGTGCCTCGGCGTTGTTCGTCACCTCTTCCGCATCCACGGCCCCTGGTGTAGCGGCCCCCGGGCCGCGTCGCAACCTCGCTTTCCGCGAACCATGTGCGATGGCCTTTCTGAGGCCATCCGACGTCCATGGTCGGACCATGATACAGCCATGGCATGGCCATACCGTGACCCACGTGGACGGCACGGGCGCAATTTCCGCGGTGCGAGCCGCGACCCGCGATTGCCTCGCTGGCGGAAGCCCTGGTAAACATGGAGGTCCATGGATGAGAGCACCAAACAGCACCTTTCCCTCGGCCGCGAATACTACGCGAAGGGGGACTGGGAGCGCGCAGAGCAGATGCTGCGGCTGGTGCTCGACAAGGAAGATCGCTTCGCCGACGTGCACAACATGCTGGGCGTCATCGCCCACTCACGCGGGAATTTCATCGCTGCGGAGAAGCATCTGGAGGCGGCGCTCGAGCTCAACCCGGCCTACACGGAAGCCGCACTGAACCTCGCCGTCACCTACAACGACCGCGGAAAGTACGAGAAGGCCAAGGAGATCTACGAGCGCATCCAGGCAAAGCCACGCGAAGGCCAGGGCGAAGGCGGGCTCGATCCGTTCGCCCGCGGGCGCCTCGCCAACATGCACGCCGCGCTGGGCGACGCGTACGCCGACGTGAGCCTGGTGCACGAGGCCATCGCCGAATACGACAAGGCGGTCACGCTCTGCCCCGGCTTCGCCGACCTCCGCACCAAGCTCGGCGCGCTCCTGCGACAGGTGAACGATCTCGCGCGCGCCAAGAGCCACTACGAGGCGGCCATCGCCTCGCGCCCCTCGTACGTGCCGGCGCGCGTGCAGATGGGCGTCACGCTCATGGCCATGGGCGATGCCCAGGGCGCCGAGGCCGAATGGACGAAGGTCATCGAGCTCGAGCCCGACAACTCCCAGGCCAAGATGTACCTGCGCGTGCTGCACGAGAAGACCTGAGGCGCGGCTTCAGCCGCCGGAGCTCTTTTTCTCCAGCTCTTCCCAGCGCGACATGAGCTTGGTGACGACCCCGTGGGCGGCGTCGAGCTCCCGCTGCAGGGCGCCGGCGCGGGCCGGATCCTTCGCGTACAGATCGGGGGCGGCCAGGGACTTTTCCACCGAGGCCACCTGCGCCTCGGCCTCCGCCACCTTGTCGAGGATGCCGTCGAACTCCTTGCGCTCGGCGTACGTGAGCTTGCCCTTGGCAACGGGCGCTGCAGCCACCGCCGGTGCCGTGGCTCCCTTGACGGGCGCGGGCGGCTGGGCCTTGGCGGCCGCGTCCTCCTCGCTCTTCATGCGCCGATAGTCGTCGTAGCCACCGGGGTAGAGCGTGCCGTTGTGGGTGGCCGGATCGAAGGCGAGAATGGCGGTGGCCACGCGGTTCAAGAAGTACCGATCGTGGGAGATGACCAGCAGGGTGCCGGGCCAGCTCGTCAGCATGTCTTCCATGGCCGCCAAGGTCTGCGTGTCGAGATCGTTGGTGGGCTCGTCGAGCATGAGCAGGTTGGCGCCGCCCTTGAGCAGCTTGGCCAGCGCGACCCGGGCGCGCTCGCCACCGGAGAGCGAACCGACCTTCTGGCGCTGCTTGCTGGGGTCGAAGAGGAACTGCTCGAGGTACGTGCGGAGCTCCACCACGCGCTCGCCCATGGCCACGGTTCCCCCGCCGACCCGCTCGGCGCCCTCGCGCTCCGCCACGTTGTCGTAGATGGACCAGTCGTTCTCCAGGTTGGCGCGGCTCTGATCGAAGTACGCGACCTTGGTGTTCTGGCCGAGCTTCACCTCGCCGGCGAGCGGCGGAATGTCGCCCACGACGGTGCGGAAGAACGTGGTCTTGCCCACGCCGTTGGGGCCCACGATGCCGATGCGATCGCCGATCACCAGCGACATCTCCAGGCCCTGCACCAGAGGGCGCCCGGGCAGCCCGATGTCGGCCTTCTTGAGATCGAGGATGGACTTGCCGCTGCGCGTGGCAGCCGCCTCGAGCACCAGCTTCTCGCGCGCCTTGGGCGGAGCCGCTTGCACCATGGCCTCGGCCCGCTGGATGCGCGCCTTCTGCTTGGTGGTGCGGGCCTTCGCGCCGCGCATGAGCCAGGCCTTTTCCCGGCGCAAGATGTTCAAGCGGTTCGACTCGGCGCGCGCCTCGTGCGCGAGCAGCTCCGCCTTCTTCTCGAGGAAGTCCTCGTAGCCGCCCTCGTAGGCCCGCAGGCTCCCGCGATCGAGCTCGAAGATGCGGGTGGCCACCGTGTCGAGGACGTAGCGATCGTGGGTCACGAAGAGGAGCGCGCCCGGGTACTCCTCGAGCAAGTAGGTCTCGAGCCACTCGATGGTGTCGGCGTCGAGATGGTTGGTGGGCTCGTCGAGGATGGCGAGGTCGGGCTTGGCCACCAGGATGCGCGCCAGCGCCACCCGGCGCCGCTCGCCGCCGCTCATGGTGCCGACCTTCTGGGCAGGGTTCGAAAGGCCGAGGCGGGTGATCATGTCGAGCGCCACGTGGCCGCGGTCCCAGCCGCCGAGCCGGTCCAGCTCTTCCGATGCGTGGCCCAGCTCGTCCAGGTTGGACACGCCATCTTCCGCGCCCTTGATGGCCCGGTCGTAGCGGAGCTTGGCGGCGTACCAGTCGCCGAGGCCGGCCAGCACCACCTCTTCGGCGCTGGCGTCGGCCGGAAGCTCGGGCTCTTGCGCCAGGTAGAGGATGGTGGCCCCGCGCTTCTTCTCCACGGCGCCGGTGTCGCACGGCTCGAGGCCGGCCAGAACCCGCAGCAGCGTGGACTTTCCAGTGCCGTTGATGCCCAACAGGCCGATGCGGTCTCCCTCCTCGACGGCGAACTCGAGATTGGAGAACAGCGGGTCGGCGCCGTAGGCTTTGGTGAGCGCGCGCGCGGCGAGGAGAGTCATGCGGCGAGGGTCTAGCACAAGGGCGTCCGCCCCGTTGCCGCGCTGCGACATGGGGCGTGCGCAGAAGGCCGCGCGCCTCCTTCCCGTCGCTTCCGACCTGTGTCAGGCTTCGCCCCATGATCGACGGCCTGATGATGGACTTCCCGCTGACTTTGACCCACTTCCTGCGGCGCGCGCGGGACTTCTTCGGCCACCACGAGATCGTCAGCCGGAAGGGCGACAAGTCGCTCACCCGCATCAGCTACGCCGACTTCTACAAGCGATGCGCCAAGCTCGCCCACGCGCTGCGCAGGCTCGGGGTCACCCGCGGCGATCGCGTCGCCACCCTGGCCTGGAACCATTCCGGGCACCTCGAGGCCTACCTGGGCGTTCCCTGCATGGGCGCGGTGGTCCACACCTTGAACTTGCGCCTCTCGCCGGACGAGCTGGGGTACATCGCCGCCCACGCCGAGGACAAGGTCATCCTGGTCGACGCCTCCCTCTTGCCGCTCTTCGAGAAGTTCCGGGAGAAGGTGCCGAGCATTCGCCACGTCATCGTGTTCGACGCCGACCCGCAGAAGCCCCTGCCCGCCTACGCGACCTCCTACGAGGCGCTCCTGGCGCCCGAGGTCGAGGACTACGACTTCCCCCACCTGGGTGAAAACGAGAGCTGCATGCTCTGCTACACCTCGGGCACCACCGGCAACCCCAAAGGTGTACTGTACAGCCATCGTTCTACCGTGCTCCACGCCCTGGGCGCGTGCATGCGCGACAACCTGGGCATCGCCTGCACCGACACCGTGCTGCCGGTGGTCCCCATGTTCCACGCCGCGGCGTGGGGTCTCACCTTCGCCTCGGTGGCCACCGGCGCCAAGCTGGTGATGCCGGGGCCGCACCTCGACCCCACCTCGCTGCTGGAGCTCATGGCGGCCGAGGGGGTGACCTTCGCTGGCGGCGTGCCCACCATCTGGATCGGCATCCTCGACCTTCTCGACAAGGACCCGAAGCGCTTCGACCTCGGCGCCATGCGCACGATGGTCATCGGAGGCTCGGCGGCGCCGCCGGCGCTCATCGAGGGCTTCCGCGCCCGCCACGGCCTGGAGGTGACCCACGCCTGGGGCATGACGGAAACGAGCCCGCTCGGGACCGTGGCACGGCTCAAGCCCGAGCTCCAGGATCGCAGTGACGCCGAGAAGCTGGCCTTCCGCGCGAGCCAGGGCTTCGCCACGGTGCTGGTGGAGCAGCGCCACACGAGCGAGGACGGCGCGATCCTGCCCTGGGACGGCAAGAGCATGGGCGAGCTCGAGGTGCGCGGACCGTGGGTGGCCAGGGCCTACTACGGCGGCGAGGGCAAAGATCGCTTCACCAAGGACGGCTGGTTCCGGACCGGCGACGTGGTCACCATCGACGTCGAGGGCTACGTGAACATCACCGACCGCTCCAAGGACGTGGTGAAATCCGGCGGCGAGTGGATCAGCAGCGTGGCGCTGGAGAACGCGCTCATGGCGCACCCTGCGGTGCTCGAGGCGGCGGTGTTCGCGGCGGCGCATCCCAAGTGGTCGGAGCGGCCGGTGGCGGCCATCGTGGTCCGCGAAGGCAAGGAGGTCACCGACGGCGAGCTCGCGACCTTCCTCGAGGACAAGTTCCCCAAGTACTGGCTGCCGGACGCCTACGTGCGGGTGGCCCAGGTGCCGCGCACCAGCACCGGCAAGTTCATGAAGTCGAAGCTGCGCGACCAGTACGGCGACGTGCTCACGAAGAAGTAGCGGCCGCGGCGCGTGCGATGTTCTCCGCCGCACGCTCGCGGAGGGCCCGCGTTTCGTCGTCGCTCGCGATGCGCACGTCGGCGTCGAACACCTCGCCGAAATGGCGGGCCGCCGCGGGCACCAGACCGTGCGGCGTCTCGCGCACGCCGTGTGCGGCCAACGACGTCACGCCGTGGTCACGAATGCCGCAGGGCACGATGAGGTCGAAGATCGACAGATCGGTAGCCACGTTGAGGGCGAACCCGTGCATCGTGACCCAGCGCGAGAGGCGCACGCCGATGGCGCCCACTTTCTCGGTGTTTCCACCCGCGTAGGCGCGCGGCGCGTCCTTGTCGATCCACACGCCGATGAGCGCCGACTCGGGAACGAAGCGCGCATCGAGCCCGGTGCCGGCCACCAGGCGCACCATCACCTCGCCGAGATCGCGGATGTACTTGCGCACGTCGCAGCGCTCGGGCTTCAGATCGACGATGGGATACGCAACGAGCTGCCCGGGCGCGTGGGCCGTGACCTGGCCGCCACGACCGGTCTCGAAGAGCTCCACCTGCTTCGCCGCCCGCACCTCTTCCGAGGCGATGACGTCGGCCATGGGCGCGCCGCGGCCCAGGGTGATGACCTTCGGATGCTCGAGGAGCAGCACCACGTCGCCCACTTCGCCGGCCACCCGCGCTCGCACCAGCTCCTCCTGGAGCGCGTGGGCTTCGCCGTAGGGAACCGTGCCGAGCCAGTGGATCGCGAAGCTGCGGCGCACGCTCACTCCGGGATCTTCTTGCCCAGGCTCCGCTGCTCGTCTCGGTACTCGTCGATGCCCGAGGCGAAGGAGTGGGCGATCTCGGGATCGAATTGCGAGCCGGAGCAACGCTCCACCTCGGCGACCGCCACCTCGTGGGGCAAGGCCCGCCGGTACGCGCGATCGCTGGTCATGGCGTCGTAGGTGTCGGCCACCGAGATGATGCGGGCGATGAGCGGTACGTTCTCGCCCTTGAGCCCCATGGGGTACCCCCTGCCGTCCCAGCGCTCGTGGTGCAGGTGCACGCCCGGTATGAGCGGGTGGAGGAACTTGATGGGCTCGAGGATGTCGTGGCCGTAGGACGGATGCTTCTTGAACATCTCGTACTCGTCCTGGCTGAGCTTGCCCGGCT
>Ga0075163_10010066_pt1 | contig 12381 bp, 11 predicted proteins | sample JI1023141ADNA_FD_71478 | JGI IMG/M metagenome (GOLD analysis project Ga0075163, IMG submission 71478) | Wastewater effluent complex algal communities from Wisconsin, to seasonally profile nutrient transformation and Carbon sequestration -... | ecosystem: Engineered > WWTP > Effluent > Algae...
CCGCCATCAAATTCTTTTTTAGGCTTATTCATGAAGTTAATATCTTCTTGTTGGCCTATTGATTCTCCATTTATATTATGGGAATCTGATTCTTTACTTTGTATGTTTTGATCTAATTGAATCCAAAGATAAGATAGGTCATCAGGTGAGTAGTTATGAAATGTAATTGTTTCTTCACCAAAGATTTTTTGATTATTGTCATCGAGTTCGACTTTAATATTATAATCTGCTCTACATTGATAATATTCATGACCTGGTGCTCCTGTAGCTGTTCTGTAGGAATTTGCCGTAGGTAGAAGATCGTACATCTGCCTGAATGGATTTTGATCTGTGTTTTGGCCAATTACTGTATATGAGATAAACACTAAAAGAATACTAAGACGCATGACTAATTGTTTAATGTATAAAGAAGTTTTAGGTTGGAAATGTTTAGAATTGATTATAAATGTTTCACGTGAAACATTTATATTAGGTAAGAAGGCTGGTATAGGAAATTGAATAAATAAAAAAAGGCCAGCGATTGCTCCCTGACCTTTTTGCTAATTTATTTATCATTGCAAAGATAATAAACTAATTTGTATATTTGGTAACTTTATTTAAACTTGCTCGTATAAAAATTTAAGTATTATATTGTTAAAATTCTGTGTTATATCGAGTGATGGTATCTGATTGTTTCACGTGGAACATTATTAAATATACTGTCCTGTAAAAGAATTTTTAATATTTTTTAAATCTTGTGGTCGCCCTTCAAACAACAGATGTCCTCCATCTTTACCACCAGTAGGACCAAGATCTATCACCCAATCTGCGGCGCGAATGACATCCATATTATGTTCTACAATCAGGACTGTATGTCCGTTTTCTACCAGTGATGTGAAAGCATCCATTAGCTTATTGATATCATGAAAGTGCAATCCCGTTGTAGGTTCATCAAAAATGAACAAGATGTTTTTGGATTCAAATTCTTTAGTGAGAAAGCTCGCCAATTTCACACGTTGAGCTTCACCACCTGACAATGTACTCGATGACTGACCTAGTTTTATATAACCTAAACCCACATCTGCTAATGGCTGAAGTCTGGATAAAACACTTTTTTTATTCTTGAAAAATTCCAGAGATTCTTCGACCGTCATATTTAGTACATCAAAAATATTCTTATCCTGATAGGTAACTTCCAATACCTCTTTTTTAAATCTTTGGCCCTGGCACTCTTCGCAAACAAGTGTAACGTCTGCTAAAAACTGCATCTCTACCGTCAAATGTCCTTCGCCTTTACAAGTTTCACATCTTCCTCCTTCTACATTAAAGGAAAAATGTTTGGGTTCAAAACCTTTAATTTTTGAAGCTTGCTGGTCTGAATACAGCTTTCTTATATCATCATATGCTTTCACATAAGTGACAGGATTTGATCTAGACGACTTTCCTATTGGACTTTGATTAATCATTTCAACCATCTTTATATTCCTTATATCACCTGAAATACCTCCATGTCTTCCAGGTGCAATTGCCAATGGATCATTGATAGCCAATTTCATTGCTGGATAAAGGATATGCTTTACTAAGCTTGTTTTGCCTGAGCCCGATACGCCTGTCACTACCGTCATGGCCTGAAGTGGAATGGTAACATCCACATTTTTAAGATTGTGCTGTCTGGCTCCTTGTACTAATATCTTTTGTATTATTTTTCTCTTTTGTTCGGGGTAATTAATTTTTCTATCTCCAGTAAGGTAAGATGCTGTCAAATTTTCAATTCCTAACTGAATAAATGTATTATAATCTCCAGCAAATACCAAATCTCCACCATGCACGCCAGCATGAGGTCCAATATCTACAATGTAATCAGCATTGCGAATTACTGCTTCTTCATGCTCGATGACTACTACTGTATTGCCAAGATCTCTAAGTCTTTTAAGGACTAACACAAGCTTTTCAGTATCCTTAGGATGTAGCCCAACACTTGGTTCATCCAGAATATAAAGCGAATTAGTTAAGTTACTTCCCAGGGTACGTGTGAGATTTATTCTTTGTGTTTCTCCTCCACTTAGCGTAGAAGCCAATCGGTCTATTGTTAAATATCCCAGACCAATTTCGATCATAGTCTTAAGTCTGTTTTTTATTTCTGTCAGTATCCTTTGTGCTATTTTTTCATCGTGTTCACTCAATGTAAGTGTCTCAAAAAATGGTAATAGTTCATCAATAGGAAGATTTATTAATTGGGTTATATTTTTATTTCCTACCTGCACATATGTGGCTTCCTTCCTCAATCTACCACCTTTACAAGCATTACAGATAGTTTTACCACGATAACGGGACAACATTACACGATTCTGGATTTTGTAACTTCCATCTTCTAGTTCCTGAAAAAATGCATCCAAGCCTTCAAAATAAGTATTTCCTGACCAAAGCAACTCTTTGTGTTCATCTGAGAGATCTTTGTATGGTTTATGGATTGGGAAATCAAATTCATCTGCATGTTGTATCAACTGTTGCCACCAAAGTTTTCCTTTTTCTCCGCGCCAGCAGGCAATTGCTTCTTGATAAATGGAAAGATTTTCGTCTGGTATTATTTTTTCGGGATCTATTCCAAGCATTTTGCCATAGCCTTCACACTTAGGGCATGCACCAAAAGGATTGTTATAGTTAAACAACTGATGCGTAGGCTCAATAAATATTAATCCATCAAGTTCAAATCTGTTATTAAAATACTGAGTTGACCCATCTGTGAGAGAGACAAGACATTCACCTTCTGACTCATTAAAGGCAACCTGTACAGAATCTGCGACTCTTTTACGGTTATCGTCATCATCATTTACCACAAACCTATCTATCAAAATATTTATTTTATATTCCGATTCTAACACAGATTTCTCAAAATCTATTTGGGTATTTTGTAATAGATCTTCAATATTTGTCAATTCTGAATCAAAATAAACTCTGCTATATCCTTTTTGCATCAATAGATCTAACTCCTGACCAATGGTTCTATCATGGCGTCGCTGTAATGGAATTAAAAGAAGAACTTTACTATCAACTACCAATGAGAAGATATAATCAACGACATCCGTCACATCATGTTTTCGCACCTGATTTCCTGTTATAGGAGAAAATGTCTTACCAACTCTTGCATACAACAGACGCATATAATCATAAATCTCAGTAAGAGAACCGACGGTAGATCGTGCATTTGATGAGCTGACTTTCTGTTCAATAGCAATAGCTGGACAAATTCCCTTGATATAATCCACTTCTGGTTTTTTCATACGATCCAAAAACTGCCTTGCATACGATGACAAACTCTCCACATATCGCCGTTGTCCTTCAGCATACAGAGTATCTATAATGAGTGAGGATTTACCAGAGCCTGATACTCCGGTCACTACTACGAGTTTATTTTTGGGAATAAATAGCTCAATATTTTTTAAATTGTTCGATCTGGCACCTTTGATATGAATGAACTTCCTTAGATCGGATTTATTTGCAGACTCTATTATGTCTGAATGTGCTGTGGCAACCATATGATGATTTACTTACGAAAATTCTGACTATTTCAAAGTGAAATAACCCAACAAGATATTAACCATTTTTATATTATAAAAAATAAATGTAAATATTTACTTTAAAGTTAGATAAATGCATAGTTTTAGACATTTTAAATTGATATTATAAAATTATATAAACAAAAGATAATCAAGTAATTAAGTTAAAAAAGGCACTCCAAGCCTATTTCTGAACCTGAAGTGCTTTTATTTTTATCCTACTTGATCTACTCTGAATGAAATTTTACAAATACATCCATACGAAGTGATCTTGCCATCTTTAACATGCGCTTTGATATCCTTAACATAAACAGAATCTATATTTCTAATAGATTTTGATACTTCAGCGACTGCATTTTGCATTGCATCTTCGATGCTTTTCTCTGACGACGCTATTACTTCAATAACTTTTACTACTGGCATAATATGTATGTGAGTTTTTTAAGGTCGCTCAAACCCTTAATTAATAGAAATAACACTTTCAATATGTTATATATGGCAACAAAATTTAGACATGATTTGTTACCTTGATTCACTTATTATTTCTAAATAATGCCTCAATACATTGGATATATTGCTTTAGTCGTAGATGATTATGATCGTGCTATAACATATTATCAAGATATATTAGGCTTTGAGCTTATGGAAGATACTGTAATGTCAGAAACAAAACGATGGGTAGTGATGAAGCCCAGTAAGTCTGCAGAATGTTCGCTTTTATTGGCCAAAGCAAGTACACCAGAACAGGGCAGTAGAATAGGCAATCAAACAGGTGGCCGTGTGTTTTTATTTCTCTACACCGACGATTTTGATCAGTTTTATGCACGTCTAATCAAAGGAAATGTAAAAATAGTCAGACAGCCTTCTGTAGAAGCGTATGGGAAAGTTTCTGTATTTGAAGACTTATACGGTAATCTATGGGACTTGATCGAACCGGTGTGAAGTGAGCTGGGTGTATGTGGTGATCGTGGGTGTTATTGTATTTTAAGGTATAGGTAATTGAAAATTCTATCTGAAAATAGTTTTTCTGCATCTCTTATAAATTCATTTTCTTTAAGTTCAATTTTAACAATGTTTTGTTCATCATGTCCACTCTCTTTTGGGGTATTCGAAAGTCCAATTCCATCAACAATAAATTGGGTTTTATCGTGAAGCATTGATGGATACTTATTATTTTTGTATTCTGCTTCAATAGGATACAACAATCCACCTAATTTCAGATTATGTTCTTGTTTCCCATTATAATAGGCCATGTAGGTATGTATCTGAAAAAAATCTTCACGATCTACATCGCCAGCAGAATTTTGCGTCCTGCCTAAATAGTTCATCTTTTTATATTTAACGTCAAAGACTGCGACATCCTCTTCCTTTTTCAAAACAATATCGGGTCTTATTTCTCTTCCAAAAAAGGCACCTTCATACACTGATAACTTTTCTTGTGCTGAAACTTGCCAACCTTTATTACTTAGATTTTTTCTTAATACTTTTTCAATATAGATCTCAAAAAGCTCTGAAACATCTATCAAAAAGCCTTTGGTTTCTGACTTTCCCTTAGGCTTTTCAGAGAAATTAAAGTTGTTGAAGATAATTTCTGCAATATAGATGATATCTTTAAAATCTCTGTACAATGGATTTTGTAAAGCTTTGTGGGTTTTAGCTTTTTGGATGTAAGAAGAAGTCACCAATGCTGATGATCTGTTTTCTTTCATAAACTGTACCGATTGGCTGATACGAGATACCAATAAACGATTAAACTTTTTAGAGAGGATTTTAGTAGCTTTGTACAAAACATCAATGATTTCCTGTACTGCTATCTGATCACGGTATCTAGACTGGATTGGTGCACGCAATGGCAAATTATGCGTGATCAAATGCTGAATGTCAATCTGCCCTTTGATATTATATCCAAGATGGGTTTGCTCACGGTATGCTTTAGGAAAACCCAAAACCGATGCAGCTTTTTCTAATTTCTGCACAAAAAGGTGTGCCAAAATATATTGAAATTGACTTTCGTCTTTATCATTTTTATCTGCGCTAAATGATTGATCTAATACATAAATATCATTGGCATAATTGAGCATATGTTGCAAAAAATAATCTCCAAATCTGCAAGTGATGTCTATGATTTGCTTTTCATGATAAATGGTACCGATAAAATTACCAGTTTTGGCTTTATACGTATCATTATCTTTTGTGATCTCTAAGACAATTTGCTCCCTGTCATTTTTTATCTTTTGATAGGATTTGTTGTGATTGCGGAGTTGGATAAGGTCAACATTGTCTTCGATAAAAAGCCTGAAAGGAGTATTACTATTATCATTTTTTGGTACTTCCCATTCTGGAATAAATGAATTAGGTTCCCTTGAATTATCATTAATTTTACACCTGACCATTCTTACTTTTTGATTTTATAGTAGTAAACGGTTTTAAAAATTCTTCTTCTGCATCTTTCAGTTTTCCTTGAATCTCATTTTCGGGATATTCAGTACGTAAATATTCTTTTAAAGTACCAGAAATATATTTTTGAAAAAAGTCTTTACTATTTGATTCTTTAATAGGCTGTTTTGATTTTAGACATTTTGTTATATTCATATAAATGGCATGACCAAATTGGAATGATTCTGAAAGGCCTAATTTATCTTTATTAATGATAAATTTGTTTAAGTTCTCACAACATTCAATGAACACTTCTTTTTTATTATATTTTTCTAATTCATCACTCAAAGCATTAAAGTCGCATTTCATTTCTTTCCAAGCAAATCTTCTCCTTAATGCCAAATCAAAAGAATCTATACTTTTATCCACATCATTCATCATGCCTATGAAATAGATGTTTTCAGGGATGCCAAATAAAACTTCATCATCAATTTTTTCAAACCAGTTTTCTTTTATTGTGCAAAGGGCGGAGTTTTTTAAAGTTATCAGCCTACCTGCATCCTTATTCATTTGCTCGTCAATTTTGACTCCACCTTCATTGAAATATTTATATCTATAACTATCCTCAAGCAGCATTAATGTCTCTCCAAAAACAGCCGAAAGATTGGCTCTATTGATTTCATCCACGACAAAGTAGTATTTTGGAAGTTCCTTATTAGCATCTTCCTTTGCCTCTAAAAATTCTAAATTAGCTCTATGCACTTTAATACAAAATTCTTTAAAATGTCCATTGACTAATTCCAGTTTGATTTGCTTATTTTCAGTGAATCCTCTTGGCTTGACACCATCGATAAAATCTTCGTAGGCATAGTTAGGGTGAAAAACTACATTTTTCATATATTTTAATTTATCATCTTTGGGAATTCCTGAGAGCAAAAACTCTAACCTCTTATTGACACTGTATGTCTTGCCTGTACCTGGAGGTCCATAAAAAACTGTATTTAAAGTATCTATTTCATGGCTTCCGTATTTCTTTGAAAACCAATGAGCAAATCTGTCAAAATAAATAGTTTCAGCAATATCATCTTTTTTATCTCCTTTAATAACTTTGCCAACTTCTATGATAAAATTTGATGATTCTTCATAATTCTCCCAATTATTAGTAACGTTGTAATCATCAAAGAAAGCACTTAATAAATTAAAGGCTATTCCGTTAATAATTGCGTATTTTTTATGATTCCTAAAATGCAGGATGGGGCTTAAAACACCTGTGCTCCCAAAACCTTTAGGTAAGTTAGTTTCATTAAATTTTTTTTCTTCAATGAACTTAAAAATTTCTGGTGTTTTTTTCAAATTTTCTAAATTTTCACCAACTATACCCAAATTTCTTTTTTGAATAGATGCTAAATTTGTTCTTACCCAATCTACTAAATGATTTATATCTTTATTTTTCAGATATGTATTAAATTCTTCAATAATTTCAGTATTTGAATAAACCTTTTTAAATTTAGCATTTACACTATATTCGTTTGTCAGTGTATTAAAATCAGCAAGAAGTCTTTCAAAGATTTCTTTTTTCCCTTTTTTAAATTTTAACTCTCTTTTTTCATTATTATTTTCCATCTTTTTAAATTTTTATTTGTTGTAACTAAACTTTCCCAAAAAATCCACCCACTTCTTCCTCAAAGACATCTAGTGGTATCCGATGACCCAAGGTGTTTTTCCACCTGATATCCATAGCTCCTTTTTCGCGAGCTACTATCCATATTAGATTTTGTATTGGGTCGATAATGTCATCTTGACCTCCGATGACTACATGCAAGTATGTCTCCCGGACTTTGTCTTGGACAGGCAAGTCTATACCTACGCTGCGAAAAGGTAGAGCAGGATTGAACAATAAAGCTGTCAAACCAAGATGTAGCGATAGATGATATGCCATACAGCCACCCATGCTGGTGCCGATGATGATATCTACTTTTTCATTAATTGCCATGGATTTCAAATCATTGTATGATGTAGGATTGGCTCTATAGTTTATAATCGGAGCTACAACTTGTGTATGTTTAGAAAGGATGGTGCGTTTTTCCTCACTTAAGAAACCATCAAGGCCGTGGATGTAAAGAGTCTTAGACATAGTAATGGGGTATTATTAGAAATCAAATATACTAAAAATATTTGATAATACCAAATTTTAATAAGGAAATTTTATGTCATATGCTTATTTATGTAAAGTATGCTATATCGTTTGATTATCAGTGTTATTCATATTAAGTGCTGTTTAGTTCTTTTGCGTAATTCATCTACCGAAATACTACTGGCCCATTCCTTTTCAAAATAAAATTTTTCTTGTTTTTTTAGCCAAGATTTCTTCTATGATAGATCGTCGGTAATAGAATCTATCCAATTTTTTATATCTATTCTTTGAGATGCTATGTGCATTAGTATAAACTAAAAAAGTTGAAACAAAAAAAGCCAAACAAACACCTAAATTCCGTATTTATTTGGCTTTTACATATATGATTTATATGTTAGTTATCTACTAATTTGGATTTCCAAATTTGTAATTAGGTGGATCAACCTACTAGTGAAGTATATGCTGCAGCATCCAATAAATCTGCCAGTTCATCTGCATTTACCAATTTTACTTTTACAATCCAACCGTCACCATAAGGATCAGTATTGATAAGTCCAGGATTGTCACCATCAGATTCGTCCAGCAAATTGTTAAATTCCAGGATTTCACCAGATACTGGCATAAAAAGATCTGATGTGGTCTTTACAGCTTCTACAGTGCCAAAGATTTCGTCTTTTGCAATGGTTTGACCTACAGTATCTACTTCCACGTACACCAATTCACCAAGTTCACCTTGCGCAAAATCAGTTATACCAACGTAAGCAGTATCTCCTTCCACCCGAATCCATTCATGTTCTTTGGTGTATTTTAGATTTTCAGGAAATGTCATTGTTTTAAATAATATTATTTGGTTAGTTAATAGCAAGAAAATTTTTGAGCCAGTCTGTGGTGATTGATTTTGGTCTTTCTAAAGCCAATCCAAGAGCTCTATCCCAACAAAGGCCAGCACAAACACCCAAGGCTCTGGAAACACCAAACAATACCGTATAATAATTGTATTCGGTCAATCCATAATGAACCAATAAAGCTCCTGAATGTGCATCTACATTTGGCCAAGGATTTTTTACTTTACCTAAGGCTGTCAAGATCTCTGGTACAAGCTCGTATAGATCCCACACAATTTGTACAATAGGATCATCTTTGATGTTTTCTTGAGCAAAACGCATCTGTGCTATAAATCGTGGATCTGGCTGGCGAAGTACTGCGTGACCATAACCTGGGACAACTTTACCTTCAGCCAAAGTTTCGTTTATATACGTTCTGATTTGATCTTTGGTAGGATTGTTAGTACCTATTTCTTCTACCATTTCGAAGATCCATTTTATCACTTCTTGGTTTGCCAATCCATGTAATGGTCCTGCAAGCGCATTCATTGAGGCACTAAATGAGTAATAAACATCACTCAAGGTAGAACCAACCAAATGCATGGTGTGTGCAGATGCATTACCACCTTCATGATCTGTATGAATGGTCAAGTATAAACGCATTAACGCCATAAAATCACGATCCTCGAAACCAAGCATCTTCGCAAAATTACCGCCCCAGTCCATTGTAGGATCTGGTGATATGTGTTGATCATTGTGGAATGAACGTCTGTATATAAAAGCTGCAATCCTTGGAAGTTTAGCTATCATATTCATCGAGTCCTCGTACATGACGTCCCAATAATCATTCTTGCTCATGCCCTCTTCATAACGTTGCGCAAAAATACTATCGCTTTGCATTGCTAAAATAGCAATACTAAACTGGGTCATAGGATGCGTATCTTTCGGCAAGGATCTGAGTGTATCGAAAACGTGTATTGGCACATCGGCTCTTCGACTCCATTCTGCAGATAGCCATCTGACTTCTTCTTCTGTCGGCAAGTCACCCGTCATCATCAGCCAAAATAAACCTTCAGGCAATGGTTCCTTGCCATTTGGTACTCTAGGCAATTTTTCGCGCAGTTGTGGGATATTATATCCTCTGAATCGGATGCCTTCTTCAGGGTCCAATGAGGAAGTATCCCATATCATGCTTTTCACACTGCGCATTCCTCCTATGAGCTGCTCCACAGTGACTTTATCCACTATGGTTTCTCCATGATCTTTTACGATGTTCTTGATTTCAGCTTTGAGGGAAGCTGATTTCTGATAAAATTTTTCTTTTAAGGGATCCATTATTTAGGGTTGATTATAATCTGTTTTATAAAATTTGGCTTATTTTTATTCAAAAAAAATCAAAACGCTAATGTATGAATATTTAAGAATAATACAACCAATCTGATGCAAATCATTTTACTTTTTGAATTAATTTCTACATGACCGTTCTTATACCTGCAAAAACAGCCCCAAGAGTCAATAAAATACTGATAAGAACATACACAATACCTAAGACTAACTGACCTTTGGTAATGTATTGATAAAACTCATACGCAAAAGTTGAAAAAGTGCTGAAACCACCACAAAATCCTATTGCCAACAACCATTTCATTTGTTCATTAATCTGTGCATTGATGTGTTTTTGTATCACAATACCTAGGATAAAACTACTCAATACATTGGCCAATAACGTGCCATATGGGAAAAAATGATTTTCAGGATTAAATGCCAAGCTTTTGCTCAATAAAAATCTTAAGGCACTACCGACTCCGCCACCGACAAAAACTAAAAGCCATTGTATCATGATTTTAATTTTTGTTTTTTAGCAACAAGTCGAGAAGCAAATGTGGTTAATGTCAATGCTAAAACAAGGATAATGATGAGCAACATCAGATTTCCAATATCCTGAAGCATTATTGCCAAAATAATAAAAAGAATATTGGTACTGAAAAGAATACCCGTTGCTTGCATATGGGTAAGCCCTAAATCTATTAGTATATGATGAATATGTTTCCGATCTGGACTAAAAGGCGATTTACCTTCCAAAACTCTCAAAATAAACACTCTCAAGGTATCAAACAAAGGAAGAATCAGAATGGCTATTGCCACTGATGGTGCTGAATTAAAAGTATAAGGTGAGTCAATAAGATGATTATGGTGCTCAATAAACTGAATAGCCAGAATGGAACAAACCAATCCTAGGAGCAAAGCGCCAGTATCACCCATAAATATCTGCGCCGGTGTGATATTGTATTTTAAAAATGCAACCAGAGCGCCACCAAGTGCAAAAGCTACAATAGAAATCTCTATGCTTCCTACCAAGTAAAACCAAGTACCCAGCACCGCTGTGATTAATAATCCGAGACTTCCAGATAGACCATTGATCCCATCGATGAGGTTAAATGCATTGATGATGACAATGATTGTAAATATGGAGAGAACAATACTTGCTATTTCGGGTATTTCATGGATACCAAAAAAGCCATATAAACTTGTCAGACGCACATTGGATCTGAATACTAGAATAGCGGCTGCAAATAATTCGCCAAGAAACTTCTTAGATGGTGAAATCGGGTCGATATCATCCTTGGCTCCGATCAGGAATATGATTATAAATGCGCAAAGAATGTATTGTAAATCACCAAAATATTCAAACGGTGTCCACAATATTATAGAAAAAAGTGTACCAGCAAATATAGCGATGCCACCAAGTGAAGGTGTGCTCACTTTGTGCGATCTTCTTTCTCCCGGCTCGTCCATCAGATTTTTCTTGATCGCAAGATGGATGATAGACGGTATAGCCAGATAAGTGAGAGAAAAAGAAGTAATAAATGCGAGTATAATGTCGTACATCCGATTTCGTTTTCAGGTCATTATCCTCTATTGGACTTGTTTCTGTTTAAAATGTCTCTTATTCCGACCATATTAAAATTCTATCTAAGCTCTTTTCTGAGCCTTGCAACTGGTATATTGAGTTGTTCTCTATATTTGGCAATGGTCCTTCTAGCTATGTTGTATCCTCTGTCAGAAAGTATCTCCATGAGACGTTCATCAGAAAGCGGTTTGGTTTTATCCTCACGCGACACTTCATCTGATAATATTGTTTTGATTTCTAAAGTGGATACTTCACTTCCATCTTGAGCCTGCATAGACTCAGAGAAGAAATCTTTAAGTTTTTTAGTCCCAAACTCGGTTTGTACAAATTTGCTATTGGCTACCCGACTTACTGTAGAGATATCCAGACCCGTTACTTCAGCCAGATCTTTCAAAATCATAGGCTTGATCCGTCTCTCGTCTCCTGTAGAGAAATAGTCGTACTGGTATTGCATTATAGCATACATCGTACGATAAAGTGTATCTTGTCTTTGCTTGATGGCATCAATAAACCACTTGGCGGAGTCGATCTTTTGTTTTATAAAAAGGACTGCTTCTTTTTCAGGTTTGGTAGCTCTACGACCAGAAACTGTTTCTCTGT
>Ga0075163_10010067_pt1 | contig 12381 bp, 13 predicted proteins | sample JI1023141ADNA_FD_71478 | JGI IMG/M metagenome (GOLD analysis project Ga0075163, IMG submission 71478) | Wastewater effluent complex algal communities from Wisconsin, to seasonally profile nutrient transformation and Carbon sequestration -... | ecosystem: Engineered > WWTP > Effluent > Algae...
CCAGCCCGAGGCGCCGAGGGTGAGGGCGGCCTCCTCCTCGGCGCGGCCCTGCTCCTCCATGATCGGGATGAGCTCGCGGGCGACGAAGGGGAAGGTCACGAACATCGTGGCGAGCACGATGCCGGGGACGGCGAAGACGATCGGCAGCCCGTGCGCGACGAACCAGCCGCCGACCGCGCCGTTCGCGCCGAAGAGCAGCACGAAGCAGAGGCCCGCGACCACCGGCGACACCGAGAACGGCAGGTCGATGAGGGTGATGAGGAACGCCTTGCCGCGGAAGTCGAACTTGGCGATCGCCCAGGCGGCGGCGAGGCCGAAGACGGCGTTCAAGGGCACCGCGAAGGCGGCGGTGATGAGGGTGAGCCAGATCGCCGCCTGCGCGTCGGGGTCGGCGAGGGATTGGAGAGCGGATCCGATCCCGTCCTGCAGCGCCTGCGAGAACACCGCGATGAGCGGGGCGAAGAGCAGCACCGCCAGCAGCGCGAGCGACAGGGCGACGAGCGCGAGGCGGAGCCAGAGGGGCTCCGAGGTCACGCTCCGGCGTGTGCGGGCGGGCCGTCGCATCGCCCGCTTGGCCTCGGCCGGGGAGAGAGCCAGGTCGACCATGAACTCAGATCCTGTGGAAATGCAGCGGGGCGGCGGCGCGGCGGACGATGACCGCCGGGCGGAGCGAGGCGAAGGCGACGACCGCGAAGAGCGTCAGCGAGGCCCCGAGGCTGTAGGCGAGGAAGGCCGCGGCGAGGCCGGCCCCCGAGGCCCAGACCCACGCGGCGAGCGACAGCCCGGTCAGCAGGCCGAGGAGCATGCCGGCGCGCGGCCCGAAGGCGCGGCGCTGCTCGCTGGAGCGGTAGATCGAGGGGACGAAGCGATCTTCAGGCATTGCCGTACTTCCTCCGGTTCAGGACCTGGACGAGGTTGATGGCGAGAAGCATGGTGAAGGAGATGGCGAGCATCGCGAGGGCGATGGCCACGGCGCCGTCGTAGTTGAACTCCTCGAGCCGGATCACGATGAGCAGCGGCGCGATCTCGGTCACCTGCGGCAGGTTGCCGGCGATGAAGATGACCGAGCCGTATTCGCCGACGCCCCGGGCGAGCGCGAGCGCGAAGCCGGTGAGCAGCGCCGGCGAGAGCGTCGGCAGGATCACGCGCCAGAAGGTGCGGATCCGGCCGGCGCCGAGGGTGGCGGACGCCTCCTCGACCTCGCGGTCGAGCTCGGCGATCACCGGCTGCACCGTTCGCACGACGAAGGGCAGGCTGACGAAGACGAGCGCGATCCAGATGCCGAGGGGGGTGTAGGCGACCTTCACCCCCATCTGCATCGCGATCGAGCCGAGGACGCCGTTCGGGGCATAGAGCGCGGTCAGGGCGATGCCGGCGACGGCGGTCGGCAGCGCGAAGGGCAGATCGACGGCCGCGTCGATGAGCCGCCGGCCGGGGAACTCGTAGCGGGTGAGCACCCAGGCGAGCATCAGACCGAAGCCGAGATTGAAGACGGCGGCGAGGAAGGCGACGCGGAACGAGAGCGCGAGCGCCGCCCAGACCCGGGGCGAATTGATGTCCGACCAGAGCTGGCCCGCCCCGATCTCGCCACCGCGCGCCAGCAGGGCGACGATGGGCAGGATGACGACGATCGAGAGCACCGTCATCATGATGCCGGAGGCGAGGCCGAAGCCGGGGAGCGCGGAGCGGTGGCGGAAGCGGGCCATGGTCGTCACTTCGCCTGGTAGATCTGGTCGAAGATGCCGCCGTCGCCGAAGTGCTCGGGCTGGACCTTCTTCCAGCCGCCGAGGTCGTCGATGGTGACGAGCTGGAGCGGCGGGAGGAGCGCCACGTCGGCGGGGTCGGCCTTGCTGGTGTCCCAGGCGCGGTAGAAGTTCTCGATCGCGATCGCCTGGGCCTCCGGGCTGTAGAGCCAGGAGAGGTACTCCTCGGCCGCGGCCTTCTGGCCGTCGGAGTGAAGGTTGCCCTCCACCACCGCGACCGTCGGCTCGGCGAGGATCGAGAGGGACGGGCGGACGATCTCGAACTGGCCCTGCCCAAGCTCCTTCTCCGCGAGGAACGCCTCGTTCTCCCAGGCGAGCAGCACGTCGCCGATGCCGCGCTGGGCGAAGGTCGTGGTCGAGCCGCGGGCGCCGGTGTCGAGCACCGGCACGTGGGCGAAGAGATCGTGCATGTAGTCGCGGACCTGGTCCTGGTTGCCGCCGAACTGCTTGTCGGCCCAGGCCCAGGCGGCGAGGTAGTTCCAGCGCGCGCCGCCCGAGGTCTTGGGGTTCGGGGTGATGACCTGCACGTCGTCCTTCACGAGGTCGCCCCAGTCCTCGATGCCCTTCGGGTTGCCGGAGCGGACCAGGAAGACGATGGTCGAGGTGTAGGGGGCGGAGTTGTGCGGCAGCCTCGACTGCCAGTCCTCGGGGATCTTGCCGGTCCTCGACGCGATCGCGTCGACATCGGAGGCGAGCGCCAGCGTCACCACCTGGGCGTCGAGCCCGTCGATGACCGAGCGGGCCTGCGCGCCCGAGCCGGCGTGCGAGGTCTTGATCTGCAGCGGCTCGTGGCCGAGCGCGGCCCAGTGCTCGGCGAAGGCCTTGTCGTAGGCCTTGTAGAGCTCGCGGGTCGGGTCGTAGCTCACGTTGAGCAGCGTGTCCGCCGCGAGCGCCGCGCCAGGATCGAGGGCGAGGCCGAGGCCGAGCACGGCGAACGCCGCGCCCGCGAGCCATCGCTTCACCACCGCGGGGGTAAGCCGGGCGGCTTCGCGGAGCCCCTCCTCGTGGCGCTCGGTCCGCGGGTCTTCGTGGCCGTTGTCGGGCGCCGCCACCTGATGCAGCGCGCCGAACATGTCGAAGACGTAGACCGTGCGAACGGCGGCCGCCTCGGCCGCCTTGCTCGCATCGCCGGGAAGCATCCGGTCCATGAAACCTCCATCGCTTGTTCTCCGATAATGACGACAGACTTTATCGTGATAATCAAGCAAAACGGCGCAAGGCGGAGTTGCGCCGGATCAAGGGGTTAACGGGAGGTTACGAGGAGATCGCCGAATCGAGCAGCGGCGCGGGCAGCTCATTGACCCGAATCAGGTCCTCGACGGTCATCGATTCGATGAGCAGCAGATAGGCGGCGAAGACATCGCCGAACGCCCGGCGGATGGCGCAGGTCGCCTCGTCCTCGCAGTCCTCGCAGCGCTGGTAGGCGTGGCGCGACAGGCAGGGCAGGGGGGCGATCGGTCCGTCGATCAGCCGCAGCACCGAGCCGAGGGTGACGGTCGCGGGATCCTTGATGAGCTGGTAGCCGCCCACCCGGCCGCGGCGGCTGCCGATGACGCCGCCGTTCTTGATGACGAGCAGGATGTGCTCGAGGAACCGCTTCGGCACCCCGGCGCGGTTCGCGATCTCCTCGATCGTCAGGGCGGAGCCGCCACGGGCCTTTTCCTCGGCGAGCGTGCCGAGGGCCTTCAGAGCGTACTTCGCCTTTTGAGAAATCATTCCTAGTGGTTAGGCTTCGCAAGGCGAATATTCAAGGATCTTGGCGCCGCAGGGGACTGCGTTTCCTCGATGGCGGCTGGAGGGAGGCCAAAAAGCCGCGGGATTCGGGTTGCGCCGCGGTCGCGGGAGGCGGATCCTCCGCGCCATGCACACGCACGTCTTCGACACGCCGGCCGGCTTCTGCGGCATCGCCTGGGGCGTGGCCGGGATCACGCACCTCGCGTTGCCGCTGCGCGACGCCGCCGCCGCTGCCGCCGCGATCCGGCGGCGGGCGGGCGCGGGCCGCGCCGATCTGCCGGCGGAGCTTCGTCCGGTCGCCGACGCCGTGCGGCGCTATTTCGCCGGCGAGCGCCAGGATTTCGCGGGCGTGCCGCTCGATCTCCGGCCGCGCGAGCCGTTCTTCGGCCGGGTCTATGCCGCCGTCCGCGGCCTCGGCTGGGGGGAGACGACGACCTACGGCGCGCTCGCCCGCGTCCTCGGCGAGGGCCCGGAGGCGGCGCGCGACGTCGGCCGGGCGATGGGCGCGAACCCGGTGCCGCTCCTTGTTCCCTGCCATCGGGTGCTGGCGGCGGGCAACCGCCTCGGCGGCTTCTCCGCGCCCGGCGGAGCGGAGGCCAAGCGCCGGATGCTGGCGCTCGAGGGCGTGGTGCTCGACGACGCGCCGCGGCAGGCGAGCTTCGCGTTCTAGCTAGTCGCCGAGCAGCGGCCCGGTGCGTTCGGGGAGCGGCACCGCGCCGGCGATCTTGCCGATCACCTTGCCGGGCCAGGCCACCGGCTGCTCGTGGCGCGCGAAGAGGACGCCGGCGGTGCGGGCCCGCACCGCGAGCGTGTCGCCGAGCGGGTCGACGATCTCGGCCACCACGTCGCCCTCGGCCAGCGTCGCGCCGAGGGGCGCGCGGTAGACGACGAGGCCGGCCGCCGGGGCGATCACCGGCAGCATCGCGTCGAGCGGCGTCGCCGCGACCGCGGCGGGCAGCGGCCCGGGGTCGCCCGCGACGATGCCGCGGCGCATCAGCACGCGCAGGAGCGCCGCGGCGTCCGCCTCGGCGAGACCGGCGTCGACGGCGTTGTTCGAGCGCAGCTCCACCGTCGCGGCGAGGCAGGCGAGCGGGATCGCGGCGTCGGGGAAACGGCGGGCGAGCGTCCACCACGGCCCGCTCAGCGCCTCGTCGAACGGGTTGCCGCCGGAGACCTCGGCGAGGAGCACCGCCGCGGCGCCGAGCTCGCCCGCGATGTCGGCGGCGTCGGGCCAGAGCGGCGTGCCGGTGTAGAGATGGACGACCGCCTCGCTGTCGGCGTGGAGGTCGAGCACCAGGTCGGCGTCGAGCGCGAGCCCCAGGAGCGCGTCGCGCAGCGCATCGAGCTCGGACTTCGGCGCGAGCGTGGCGAGCGCCGCCGCCATCGCCGCGCGGATCGCCGCGACGTTCGCCGCCGGGTCGGCGCCGAGATGGCCCTCGACCGCGTCGCCCGCCGCCGGCGCCAGGTCGGCATACCCACGGTTGAAGTTCGCCGAGGCGCCGGATTCGACCCGGCCGCGCAGGTAGCCGTGCATGTGCTGCGCGAGGCCGATCGGGTTCGCGACCGGCACCACCACCACCTCGCCGCGGATCTCGCCCCGCGCCGCCTTCAGGGAGAGAAGGCCGGCGAGGTGGCGCAGCACCAGCATTCCCGGCAGCTCGTCGGCATGCAGGCCCGCCTGCAGGTAGGCCTTGGGCCGGGCGCCGGGCGTGCCGAAGCCGAGCACGTCGATCTGCCGTGCGGTGCCGAGCGAGGCCCGCGGCAGCGGGATCGTCGCGTGCCGCGCCTGCGGCGCGAAGCTCTGGTATCCGGTCGTCGTCCCCCTCGCCATGGCTCTCCCTAGCGCGAAGTCGCGCGCGCTCCAAGCGGGGATGGCGCTCCCGCGCGGGGCGCGCTAGCTCTCGGGGCATGCGCGCCCGCCTCGCCCCGCTTCTCCTCGCGCTCGTCGCCGCCACCGGGGCGCGCGCCGCGCCGCTCGACCCGGCGGGCTTCGAGGCGCTGGCCGAGGGGCACACCCTGCGCTTCACCCGGCATGGGGCGCCGTTCGGGGCGGAGCAGTATTTCCCCGGCCGCCGCAGCCTCTGGCAGTATCCCGACGGCAGTTGCGCCGAGGGGGTGTGGTGGCCCGAGGGCGATCGCGTCTGCTTCAGCTACGGCCCGGGCGCCGAGCGCGAGTGCTGGCGCTTCGAGTCGGGGCCGACCGGGATTTCCGTCCGATTCGTGGAGGGCGGCGCCGACGTGCCCGCCGGCGCCCTCGTCCTCGACCTCGCGGGGCGCGACGAGATGCCGCTCGCCTGCCCGGGACCCGACGTCGGGAGCTGAGAGACTGTTTGAAGGTCTTTTTGCGCCCCGGTGCGTCGATCCTTCCCGCCAATATCCCGATATTGGCGGGAAGGATCTTCTGCCGGGATCGCAAGAATCCCTCGCCGGCCCTCCGCCGCCGAATTTCCAAACAGTCTCCGAGCGCCGGACGGCATGGCAGAAGGGGGATGGATCGCCCGGCGCGGGCGCTCTAGATACCGGCCCGAGGGAAGGGAATGCGGGCAGATGGCGAAGATCACCTACATCGAATTCAACGGCACCCCGCACGAGGTCGAGGTCGCGAACGGGCTCACGGTGATGGAGGGGGCCCGCGACAACGGCATCCCCGGAATCGAGGCCGATTGCGGCGGCGCCTGCGCCTGCTCCACCTGCCACGTCTACGTCGATCCGGCCTGGGTCGACCGGCTGCCTCCCCGCGAGCCGATGGAGGAGGACATGCTCGACTTCGCCTACGAGCCCGACCCGGAGCGGAGCCGCCTCACCTGCCAGCTCCGGGTGACCGACGCCCTCGACGGGCTGGTGGTGCAGATGCCGGAAAAGCAGATCTGAGCGGCACTCCCCTTGGATTTCACGGCAGATCGGTCGTAGGATTACCAGCCGATCGGCGAAGGTGTTTGGCCGCTCACCGATCTTCAAAAGAGGCCGAAAAGCGGCAAAAAAACACGTGCATTGTGGAACGGGCGGTCCGGTAAGGGCGCCCTGGGGAGGATGAGATGCATGGCGAATACTGACGTTGGATACAATACCGCCGCTCCGGCGGTGCATCCGGTCGACGAGCGACTCCCGACCGGACAGCTTACGATCCTTGGATTGCAGCACGTGCTCGTCATGTACGCGGGCGCGGTGGCGGTGCCGCTCATCATCGGTGGCGCGCTGAAGCTGCCCAAGGACCAGGTGGCGCTGCTCATCAACGCCGACCTGCTCTGCGCGGGCATCGTCACGCTGATCCAGTCGATCGGCTTCTGGAAGTTCGGCATCCGCCTGCCGGTGATGATGGGCGTGACATTCGCCGCGGTCGGGCCGATGCTCGCCATGGCGGCGAACCCCGAGCTCGGGATTCAGGGGATCTTCGGCTCCGTCATGGCGGCCGGCGTCTTCGGCATCTTCGCGGCAACCTTCATCAGCCGGCTCCTGCCGATGTTCCCGCCGGTGGTGACCGGCGTCATCATCTCGGTGATCGGACTCTCGCTCCTGCGCGTCGCGGCCAACTGGGCGGGCGGCGGTGTCGGCAACCCGAACTTCGGTGCGCCGCTCTACCTCGGCGTGGCGCTGATCGTGCTCTGCTCGATCATCCTCATCACCAGGTTCGTGAAGGGCTTCTTCGCCAACATCTCGGTGCTGATGGGCCTCATCATCGGCTTCGTGATCGCGCTGGCGCTCGGCGAGGTGAGCTTCACCGGCGTCTCCGATGCGCCCTGGGCGGCGGCGATCTATCCGTTCATGTTCGGGCCGCCGAAGTTCGACGTGGTGGCGATCCTGACGATGTGCGTCGTGATGGTCGTGGTGATGATCGAATCGATGGGCATGTTCCTCGCGCTCGGCGAGCTGACCCACCGGCGGATCGACCAGGACGATCTCGCCAAGGGCCTGCGCGTCGATGGTCTCGGGACGCTGATCGGCGGCATCCTCAACACCTTCCCGCACACCTCGTTCTCGCAGAACGTCGGCCTCGTCGGCGTGACCGGCGTGCGCAGCCGCTACGTCACCATCGCGGGCGGCTTCATCATGATCGCGCTCGGCCTCTTGCCGAAGCTTGCGCTGCTCGTGGCCTCCGTGCCGCAGTTCGTGCTCGGCGGCGCCGGAATCGTGATGTTCGGCATGGTGGCGGCGACCGGGATCCGCATCCTGCACGGGGTCGAGTTCCACGGCGAGAAGCGGCACAACATGTACATCGTCGCGATCGCCATCGGCATGGGCCTCGTGCCCGAGCTCTCGCCGACGTTCTTCGACCAGATGCCGCACTTCCTCGGGCCGCTCCTGCACAGCGGGATCCTGCTCGCGGCGGTGACGGCGGTGGTCCTCAACCTGGTCTACAACGGCTGGGAAGAGGTGGAGCCCCAGGCCCACTGACATCAGGATGGCTCCCCGCGGCACCGCCGCCGGGGGCCATCGTCGCTCCGGTGCGGCGCGCCCGCGCCAGAATGGCGGCATCCCCGGCGGATGCCGCCATTCGTCGTTCCGGCCCGCTCCGCTCCAGCCAGACATCCGGGGGGCCGTCCCCGTCCTGGCGCGGGCACCGGTGCGCAGTGGATTGCCGCGGCGCGCCGGGCAGCTATGTTCCCGCCGACCGCGCCGCCCGACCGGCGCCGCATGAAAGAGGCACCGATGACCACCCGCCATTCCCGCCTGATCATCCTCGGCTCCGGACCCGCCGGGCATACCGCCGCGATCTACGCCGCGCGCGCCAACCTGAAGCCGCTCGTCATCACCGGGCTCGAGGCCGGGGGGCAGTTGATGACCACGACCGACGTCGACAACTGGCCGGCGGAGCCCGCGGGGGTGCAGGGGCCGGAGCTGATGGAGCGCTTCCAGCGCCACGGCGAGCGCTTCGAGACCGAGTACGTCTTCGATCACATCTCGGCGGCGCACCTCGGCGAGCGGCCGTTCCGGCTCGAGGGCGACTACGGCAGCTATACCTGCGACGCGCTCGTCATCGCGACCGGCGCCTCGGCGCAGTACCTCGGGCTGCCGTCGGAGCAGGCGATGATGGGCAAGGGGGTCTCGGCCTGCGCCACCTGCGACGGGTTCTTCTTCAAGGGCGAGGACGTGGCCGTGGTCGGCGGCGGCAATACCGCGGTCGAGGAAGCGCTCTATCTCGCCAACATCGCGAAGCACGTGACGCTGGTGCATCGCCGGGACTCGCTCCGCGGCGAGAAGATCCTGCACGACCGGCTGTTCCGGAAGGCCGAGGAGGGCAAGGTGACGCTGAAGTGGGACCGGACGGTCGACGAGGTGCTGGGCGATGCCGACGGGGTGAGCGGGCTCCGCCTCGCCGACACGAAAGGCGGCGCCGGCGAGGACCTGGCGGTGAAGGGGGTGTTCATCGCCATCGGGCACCGGCCGAACACCGATCTCTTCGTCGACCAGCTCGAGATGGAGAACGGCTACATCGTCACCGAGGGCGGGCGGCACGGCAACGCCACGCAGACGAGCATCCCGGGAGTGTTCGCCGCGGGGGACGTGCAGGACCACATCTACCGGCAGGCGGTGACCAGCGCCGGGTCGGGCTGCATGGCGGCGCTCGACGCCGAGCGCTACCTCGACGGTCTCGCGGCGGCGGTGCTGTGAGCGCGTGAAACCGGGGATCTCACGCGGGGAACAGAGGCCAGGCATCTGAAAGAATGGGGATCAAGGAAGCTTGATCCTGAGGGACCCCGCAGGGGCGGGCTGTGCGACCGGCGACTGAAGCCGGTTTGCGTTGGTCGCGAGGGCGACGAAAGACGGATTTGTCGAGTGACAAATCCGTCCGCGATCGCCTCAGCGGGTCTTCTTGTCTTATGATTCCAATCAGTTGTCCGGGATTTCCGGCCGGGCAATCGCGCCGCTCACGTCTTCAGGCGCGCTGTCACGTCGTCGGCGAAGGCCTCGTAGCGGCGGATCGGGGTGGTCCTGACCGTCACGTGCTGGCCCATCCGCTTCATGATCGGCAGGTCGAGCAGGATCTGGTCGAGGGTGTCGGGCGAGTCGATGTCGAGGACCGCGAAGACCCGCCGCTCGCCCACCACCTTCCAGAGGTCGACGACCACGCCCGCCTGCTTGGCGCCGAGGGCGACGCCCGCCTCCTCCTGCCAGACGTCGAAGAGATCCCGCTGGGTCATGTCCGCGCCGTAACCGACGATGAATTCAAGATGATAGAGCATCGTATCCTCCTTGCCGCCGCTGCGCGTGGGGTCGCGATCGACGCCGCCGCGCGCGTTCGAGCAACGATACGCCGGCGCCGGCGGGCGGCAAGCCACGCGATGGTCGCAGGCGGATCGGTTGCGCCGGCGCCTTGCGAGCCCCGGCGCGCGACGCTATCTCCCGCGCGGGTGGCAAGGCCTTTGGGGGCGATGACCGATGGACGAGACCGCGATGGCCTTCGAGCTGCCGCACGCGCGGGCGAGCGCCACCCACGTCGGGCCGCCGCTCGACCGGATCTCGGTCCGCGACTATACCCGCGACGTCGAGATCGGCGCCTTCCGCTCCGAGCACGGCGTCACCCAGCGCATCCGCTTCAACGTGGTGCTCGAGGTGTCGCACCATGCCGCCGCCGAGGATGACGACGTCGACCAGGTGATCTCCTACGACACCATCACCGAGGCGATCGAGGCCGAGCTCGCCGCCGAGCGGGTGAACCTGCTCGAGACCCTGGCCGAGCGGGTGGCCGCGCGCTGCCTCGCCGACCCGCGGGCGGTGCGGGTGTTCGTGCGGATCGAGAAGCTCGACCGGATCCCCGGCACCCTCGGGGTCGAGATCGTCCGCGGCCGGGTCGGCGATGCGGCGTCGCGGCTCCGGCCGGTAGCGCCCCTGCCGGCGGCGGCCGGCGCCGAGCCCGTCGTCGTCTTCCTGCCGCCCGAGGCCGCCTTCGGGCCGGAGGCGCAGGCCTGGCGCGACGGGCTCGCGGCGCTCGGCCGGCCGCTCGTCGTCGCCGTCGCGCCGCGGGCGCCGCAGCCGGTGCCGGCGACCGAGGCGGCGCGGCGCATCGGGCTTCTCGCGATCGAGCAAGCCGCCTGGGCCTTCGCCGAGGGCGACGCGCGGTTCGACGTCGCCGGCACCCGGACCGAGCTCGACTGGGCGGCGAAGCACGGGCGGCTGACGGTCTGGGCACCGGCGCACATGACCGCGGCGGCGCTGAAGCACGCCGCGCCGGGTGCCGACGATCCCCTGGGCCTCGCTGCCTGGCTCGCCGCGGAGATCGGCGCCGCGGAGCTGGTGGTCGCGGGCACCGGGCCGGCGGAGGTGCGCTCGGTGGCGCGGCCGGCCGATCTCGCCAGCCTCGCCGATCTCGCCACCCACCTCCGGGGGCTCGCGTGACCGCCGCCCGCATCGTCTTCGACCTCGACGGCACGCTCGTCGATTCGATCCCGTCGCTCGTCGGCGCCGGCAACGTGCTCCTGGCCGGGCTCGGGCGGCCGGAGGTCGACCTCGCGACGGGGCGCGGCTTCGTCGGCCACGGCGCCGCCCGGCTGGTGGAAAGCCTGCTCGTCCATTCCGGCGGCATCCCGGGCGAGCTCGCGCCGCACGTCGGGCGGTTCCGCGAGATCTACGGCGCCGATCCGGTGACGGGCACGGTGGTCTATCCGGGCGTCCGCGAGGCGCTGGCGGCGCTGGCGGCGGCGGGGCACGGGCTCGGGGTCTGCACCCAGAAGCCGAACCCGCCGGCGCTGGAGCTGCTGCGGCGGCTGGAGCTGATGCCGCCGCTCACCGGCTTCACCGGCGGCGACAGCCTCGCGGTGCTGAAGCCCGACCCCGCGATGCTCCACCACACCGCCGGGCAGCTCGCGGGCGACGTGACGATCATGGTCGGCGACAGCGAGACCGACGCGGAGACCGCGCGGCGCGCCGGCGTGCCGTTCCTGCTGCACACCGAGGGCTATCGCAACGCCGCGGTGGCCGAGCTGCCGCACGTCGCGGCCTTCGCCGACTTCGCCGAGCTGCCCGGGCTCGTCTCGGCGGTGCTGGGCGCCGAAGCCACCGCATGACGCCGCGCTGGCGTCCGCTGCCGCGGAGCGGCGGGCCGCGGCCCGAGGGGGCGCTGCCGCTCGCCGGCGGGCCGCTCTGGTTCGCCGAGGTGGCCTATCACGACGCCGGCCGGGCGCCGGAGCTGCGGCCGGCGGCGGCGCTGCCGGCGGCGATGCTGGCGGCGCTGACGGCGGCGCGGGCGCCGGTCGCGGGGCTCGCGCTCGACCGGCCGCGGATCATGGGGATCCTCAACGTGACGCCGGACAGCTTCTCCGACGGGGGGGAGCATCTCGCCTTCGCGGACGCGGTGGCGCGGGCGCGGGCGATGCTGGCGGAGGGGGCGGAGATCCTCGACATCGGTGGCGAGTCGACCCGGCCGGGCGCCGAGCCGGTGGCGCCGGAGGCGGAGGCGGCGCGGGTGGTGCCGGTGATCGCGGCCCTCCGGGAAGCGGGGATCGCGACGCCGATCTCGATCGACACGCGCAATCCCCCGGTGGCCGCGGCGGCATTCGCGGCGGGCGCCGATCTCTGGAACGACGTGGCGGCGCTCGGGCACGCGGCCGACAGCCTGGCCGTGGCGGCCGAGGCGGGGCGGCCGGTCTGCCTCATGCACGCGAAGGGCGATCCGCGGACGATGCAGGACGCGCCGGCCTACGAGGACGTGGCGCTCGAGGTGATGGATTTCCTCGAGGCGCGGGTCCGGGCGGCCGAGGCGGCCGGGATCGCGCGGGTGGCGATCCTCGTCGATCCGGGGATCGGCTTCGGCAAGACCGTGGCGCACAACCTGACACTGATCCGCGAGCTCGCCATGCTGCACGGGCTCGGGTGCGGCATCCTGTTCGGGGCGTCGCGGAAGCGGTTCATCGGGGCGATCGGCGGGGCGCCGGTGGCGTCCGGGCGG
>Ga0075163_10010069_pt1 | contig 12381 bp, 13 predicted proteins | sample JI1023141ADNA_FD_71478 | JGI IMG/M metagenome (GOLD analysis project Ga0075163, IMG submission 71478) | Wastewater effluent complex algal communities from Wisconsin, to seasonally profile nutrient transformation and Carbon sequestration -... | ecosystem: Engineered > WWTP > Effluent > Algae...
CAAGACGTTTCCAGATCAGACGTATCGCGGAGCGCCGATCCACTTCCGCAACGAAGCGCCCGTGCGGCTCGAGACTGCCGGCGGTATAGCTAATGTGCGCGACCTCATCGGCGACGAGCCGTTCATCGTCTATAATGGTGACATCCTCACTGATTTGCCGCTGGAGCCGCTTTTACGGGAACATCGCACACGCGGAAACATGGTGACGCTCGCGCTTCGCAGCAAAGGACCGGCTCAGCACATCGCGCTCGACCGGCAGACGGGCCACATCACCGACATCCATGGGAAGCTCGGCACCGGCAATGCGGGTGAGTTTCTTTTCACCGGTATCTATGTCGTGGAGCCAGCATTCTTCGACTGGCTCACGCCGGGCAAGGTCGAGTCGGTGATTCCCATTTTTCTCAAGATGATCGAGCAGGGCGCAGGCCTTGGGGGTGTGGTGATCGACGATGGTCACTGGTGGGACCTCGGCAATCGCACCAGCTACCTCGAAGCGCACCACGCACTTCAGGAACTCAACTCCCACTTTCCGCACTACGCCACGGCCGATGCGCGTCATCGCATCGCCATCGATTCCACCGCCTCCGTTTCCGCCGCTGCCAAACTCAACGGCGTGAACATCATCGGCGCGCAAAGCACCATCGAACCCGGAGCCGAACTGAACGACTGCATCGTCTGGTCCGGCGCGCACGTCGCGTCCGAAGCACGGCTCACACGCTGCATTGTCCGCTCTGGCGTCAGTGCGACAGGCGGCTACACTGACCGAGACTTCTGAGCGGCTGCTCCTAGTTCGTCATTCGTCATTCTGATTTCGTCATTCAAAACATGCCCCCCGAACACGAAGCTCTCGTCATCCTCACCCGCCAGCAATTCCCCGCACTGGCCGAAGTGCCGTGCGAAGTGGAGGCGATCACGAAGGGTGGCAGCGACCGGCACTATTACCGTCTCGTCTGGCAAGGCGGCGCGCATCCGCCGATGGTGCTCATGGTCTATACGATGGCGCGGCGTGACAATCCAAAATTCGTCCCCGCCACCTACCGCCTTCAGGCCCTCGGCGTGCATGTGCCAAAGATTTACGCCTTCGATCCCGACCGGCTCTTTGTATGGCTCGAAGACCTTGGGAATGTCGATCTGCACTCGAAGGCCGGCGAGCCTTGGTCCATTCGCGCTCCGCTTTATCAGGCCGCGCTCCGTGAGGTTTCCAAGATTCACGCCGTGCGCGAGTCTGATCTCGCCGACCGCGACAAGGCGGAACTCGAGCCGCCTTTCGACGAAGCGCTTTACGAGTGGGAGCAAAAGTATTTCCTCGACCATTTCGTGCGCGGCCATCTCGAGCGCGACTTCCGCGCGGGCGAGTTCAGCGCCGCACACGCCACACTGAAGCATCTCCGCCAGACGCTTGCCAAGCTCCCGCGCTGCCTCGTGCATCGTGACTTCCAGAGCCAGAACATCATGCTGCGCGATGGCGGCGTGCCGTGGTTTGTCGATTACCAAGGGCTGCGCCTCGGCATGGCCGAGTACGATCTCGCCTCTCTGCTCTTCGACCCCTACGTCCAGATCACCGACAGCGAGCGCGACGATCTGCTGCACTTCTATGCCGAGCATCGCGGCATCTCGCTCTTTGAGTTGCGCGAGTCCTTCCACCTCTGCGCCGCCCAGCGTCTCATGCAGGCCCTCGGAGCCTACGGCAATCTCAGCCGCAACATGGGCAAGCCCCATTTCAAACAACACATCCCCGCCGCCACCGCCAGCCTGACCACCGTCTGCGAGAGCAGCAATGCCCTGCGTGATCTGCTGCCGTTGTTTCGGTAACAGCGCTGGATTGCAGAGCAGACGAGTCTGTTCAGAAACGCCAGACGTAAACGGCCGCAGCAGCGATTGCGAGCAACGCGATCCAGTCCCGGATTCCAAACCGCTCCGCATCACCACTGAAGCGCAGGATCTTGAACAGGGCTCCCGTCGGGCAGCCGTAGCGGCAGTAGGCCATGGGGGTGATGAGGGAGAAGAGAAGTCCGACGATGGCGATGACGATGGCGGAGGTGCCGGACACTTTGATGAGCCAGGCATCGAATGGCTCGATGGCATTGAGGTCGAGCGTGAGGCTAGTGACGCCGGTGAAGAGGACGAGCAGCAGAAGCGCAGACGGGAGCTTTTCCAGAAGAGCGGCAAGCTGCTGCGGCGGCGACCACCGCCATTTGACGCGTCGCATGAGCAACTGCTGCAGCGCGCCGTGCGGACAGATGTGATGGCAGTAAAGCTGCCGACGGCTGAACACGGGCGCGAGCAGCGCGACGGCAGCGAGCAGCACGAGACCGGGTGCGCTCTGCCACGGCGCGCCGTGCCGTGCCCAGCCGACGAAGAGCGCCTGCGAGAGCATTTCGCTGACGATGAATCCGGCGTAAATGACGAGGAGCAGGTGATGAAGCGTGCGCGCGAGCTTGCTGCCGCGCAGCGCGGTGAAGGCCATGAGGAAGGCGGAGAGGATGACGAGCGCGTGGCCGGTGTCCTGCCATCGCCAGCGGATTTGTTTGAGCCAGGCGGTCTTGCTGGAATTCTCCGCGAGCATTTTTTCGGAGCGCTTCTTCAAGGACTCGGCGATGGACCAGCTCGTGATGGTGGCACCGGAGACGCCTTCGATTTTCTCCTTTTCAAAGTCGATGCCGGCGAGCTGTTCGAGCGTCTTGCCGTTGAAGAGGCGCATGAAGTAGGCGTCGTCGGTGACGTAGCCGAGGTAGGCTTTGGTTTCGTAGCTCTTGCGCACGCGGATGGCGCGCAGCGTATTGCCAGTGGCATCGAGGAGCATGAGCGTGTCGGTCGGGCCTTTGTAGCCGACAATGGCATCACTCACCGGCGAGGTGCGCGTGGCGATGGCGATGGTTTTGCCGCTGGCATCGAGCACGTCGAGTTGATTGGAATTTTTCTTCGTGGCACGCAGTGATGCGGCAAGTGGCTCCAGCGCACGGACTTCATTGAGCGTGATCGGCTCGGGAAAGCGGAGCGATGACGTCTCCTGCCCGAGCCGCTGGAGGATGCCCTCGGCAATGGCGGTGCTGGTGAGCGTGGCACCGGAGACGCCATCCACTTTACCGATGTTACCCCCCATTCTGAGGCCATGGAACTGCTTGAAGAACGAGCGGTCACGAATGACCTCGGCGAGATGGTCCGGCGTGTCTCCGCTGCCGAGAATGCGCAGGCCAATGACCGCGCCCTGCGCGTCGAGAGCGAGCAGCGTGTTCGTCGGGCCCGAGTAGCCGATGATGCGGTCGGAGCCGGGGGACGTCTCGGCCACGGAGCCGATGGTGATGCCCGATGCATCCTTCACGACGCCCGCCTCAAGCGAGGCGGCGGCTGGAAAGAAATCGCGGATGCGCTCGACGGTGAGTGTGTTGGCAGAGGATTGAGAGCTTGTCTGCGAGCGAATGAGCAGCACCGCTGCGGCGAGAAGCCCGAGGCGGTAAAAGCGGAGGCCGAGAAGCCGGAGGTGTGGGATCGACATGCCGCGCGCGGTTTGGTTGTGCCGATGCGGTTGCACACGAACGGGCCGATGGCAAGCCAACGGCAGCTTGACCCTTCGCCATTTGATTCCATCATCCGCGACTCGTCCGTCGGACGGGCAATACCATCATCCAACACACACAACTGATATGCGATACATGAAGAACCTGCTGCTGGCTCTCTGCGTCGCGGGCCTTGCGGCCTGCGCGAGCGCAAAGAAGGAAGAATGCACCTCCTGCTGCAAGGAGGGCGACAAGAAAGGCTCCTGCGAAGCTCCAGCCAAAAGCAAGACATCCTCCGCCACCGGCATGATGAAGAAGGCTGCGGCAGCGACGCCGCAGGGCCAGGCAGCAAGCGCGGGCCTCGGTGCTGCGAAAGCGCTGAAATCAGGTGATGTGAAAGGTGCGGCTGCAGGTGCGGCGGCGGCGACACCAGCGGGTCAGGCCGCGAGCGCTGCGGGCAAAGTGACAGAGGCTGCGAAGCCTCAGTAGTCTTCGATGCGAGAGATCGCTCTTCAACCGCACGGTGGCATGGGCTGCCGTGCGGTTTTCTAGTTCTTGGGGCGCAGCACGGCCACCCAGCGGTCCACGGATTTGCCGGGCGCGTCCTTCAGCGCGCGCGATGCCTTGTTGCGCCTCGACTCGACAACTTCCATTCCCATCGCCTGAAGTGCGGCAAGTGCGAGCTTGTGCTCGTGATCGAAGTAGCTCGTGATGACGAGCAGGCCGTTCTTGTTGAGCCGCGCGCGGCCTTGATCGAAGATTTTTTTCCAAGTCTCCTGCCCGTGCCAGAAGTTTTGGTGGCGGAGGAAGACGAGATCGAAGTCGTCGCCGAGTTCCTTGTGCTGATGGAGCTGCGAGGCGTCCTGGATTAGAAACTCCGCTGGAAGTTTCGAGTGAGTCTCCCGCGCCTGTCGAATCTCCCGGATGCGGATGTCCGCGCCCACCATGCGCACATCGCCACCCTGTGTGATCTCTTTTCCCACGGAAACGAGCGTCTCCGCCTCGTCACACCGACCACAGGCGAGGTTGAGGATTTGCATTTCCTTCTGAGTCGTCGGCAGATGCGGCGCGACGGTCTGCTGAAGCATGGACTTCAGCTTGGACATGTCTTCGGCGATGGGGTTGAGCGGAGACATTGATGGCCGAATGGGCGAAAAGCCTGTTGGATTCCTACCGGTTGATTAGAACTTCAACTCCTCGCCAAACACAAAGCGCGCGGCCTGGGCCACGTCCTTGTCACCACGGCCAGAGAGGTTGATGACGATGATTTGATCCTTGCCCATCTTGGGGGCGATTTTTTTCACATGCGCGACCGCGTGGCTGCTCTCGAGTGCTGGGATGATGCCTTCGATGCGGGAGAGTTCCTGGAAGGCATCCAGCGCTTCGGCGTCAGTGGCATAGTCGTACTCGACGCGACCCTGATCGTGCAGATAAGCGTGCTCGGGACCGATAGCGGCGTAGTCGAGGCCGGCGCTGACGGAATGCGTGAGTTCGATCTGGCCGTCTTCATTGGCGAGGAGCCAGGTCTTTGTGCCTTGCAAGACGCCAAGGCGACCGCCTTGGAATCGCGCGGCGTGTTTCTCGGGCTTGATCCCTTCGCCACCGGCTTCGACGCCGATCATGCGGACGGACTTGTCTCCGAGAAACGGATGGAAGAGGCCGATGGAATTGCTGCCGCCGCCGACGCAGGCGACGAGGAGATCGGGCAGGCGCTTCTCGCGCTCGAGGATTTGCGCGCGGGCCTCGATGCCGATGACGCGGTGGAAATCGCGCACCATCATGGGGAACGGATGCGAGCCGAGCGCGGAGCCGAGGATGTAGTGCGTGGTGCGGACGTTGGTGACCCAGTCGCGCATGGCCTCGTTCACCGCTTCCTTGAGTGTTGCTTGGCCGGCGGTGACGGCGCGGACTTCCGCACCGAGGAATTTCATGCGGGCGACGTTGAGCGCCTGGCGCTCCATATCGACCTTGCCCATGTAGATGACGCAATCGAAGCCGAAGCGCGCGCAAACGGTGGCGGTGGCGACGCCGTGCTGCCCCGCGCCGGTCTCCGCGATGATGCGCTTCTTGCCGAGGCGCAGGGCGAGGAGCGCCTGGCCGAGCGCGTTGTTGATCTTGTGCGCGCCGGTGTGCAGCAGATCCTCGCGCTTGAGGTAGATTTTTGCGCCGCCGAGTTTTTCGGTCCAGCGCTCGGCGAAGTAGAGCGGCGTGGGTCTGCCGACATATTCGTGGAGCAGGCGGTCGAGTTCGGCTTGGAAAGCGGGATCACTGCGCGCCTTTTCGTACTCCGCTGTCAATTCGGTGAGCGCAGCCATCAAGGTTTCGGGCACGAACATGCCGCCGAACTGGCCAAAGTGGCCGTGTTTGTCTGGCAAGGTGGGAAGTGTGGCGGTGGCGCTCATGGGGGCTGGGGGCGGCTAATGAAGCACGAAGATGGAAACTGACAAAGAGTGGTTACGCCTCCAACTCGAAGTGGCGCGCACCGAGCACGGAATTGAGGGCTTTTCGATAAGGGCTGGGCATTGGGAGGTGGGGCAGCTCGTCGGTCGTGATGCGGCGATGATGCTGAGAAATACCGCTGTGCTTTTCCGGGGCTCCATGAACCCAAAGCGTGACGCGATAGCGAGTGATGCCATAGACGCTCTTGTGCAAGACTGGCGGCGGCTTCGAGTCCTCGGGCAACGCGGGGAGCTTCCACATGCCGGTGCGGCGAGTGCCGGTCTCTTGCTCAAGCAGGATGCCGTCGGCTGTTTCACAAAAGAAGACCCGCTCGGTAATCTCGGTGATCTGCGTTTTGGATTGCTTAACGGGCAGACTCTCAGCGCGGCTCGTGGTGCAGAAGGATGAGACCGGACACTCTTTGCAAAGCGGTGAGGTCGGTCGGCAGAGGGTCTGGCCGAGTTCCATGATCGCGGAGTTGAACTCGCGCGGTGAATGGGCGGCGCGGACGAGTTGATCGGCGCGATCCCAGAGGAGCTTCTTGCCCGGAGCGGAGTCGATGGGCGTGGCGTCATCAAACAGACGCGAGAACACACGCGCGACATTGCCATCGACGATGGGCTGTGGCTGGTCGAAGGCGAAGCTGGCGATGGCTCCGGCGGTGTAGGGGCCGATGCCGGGGAGAGCTTTGATTTGCTCGGCAACGGTGGGGAAGACACCACCGAGATCGGAATCGACCACGACGGCTAGCTTGTGCAGGTTTTTTGCGCGGCGGTAGTAGCCGAGCCCCTCCCATGCCTTCAGCACCTCCGCCTCGCTGGCTGCGGCGAGCGTGTTGAAATCAGGGAAACGCTCCATCCATCGCGTGTAGTAGCCGCGTTCCAGCACGGTGGTGATCTGCGTTTGCTGAAGCATGATCTCGGAGACCAGAATCGCATACGGATCGGTGGTGCGGCGCCACGGGTAGGCGCGTCCGTTTGCGCGGAACCAGCTGGTGAGCTGCTCGGCGAAGGCGGATGGATTGGTGGTTGGAGTCTTTTTCTTCAAAGGCGGACCGTGTGAAATGACCAATGGCTGACCTCGTTCTATTGTCGAACGTCAAATGGCGAAGATCTCCACTTACACCAAGCCGCTGACCCGCGAGCAGGCGGATCGGCTGCGGGCGTTGCTCGATGCGAAGGGGCTGACTTTTGAAACGAAGCCGTACTGCATCTATGCGGCGTCGAGGCCGGGACTTGCCGTGCTGGTTTATGAGAAGGGGCCGAAGGTCGTGGTGCAGGGAAAGGAGACTGAGGACTTCGTGTTGAACACGCTGGAGCCCGAGGTGCTGGGTGTGGCTGAACTCGGCTACGACGAGGTTCACAATCCAGAGATGTATCAGCCTCACATCGGCGTGGATGAAAGCGGAAAGGGAGATTACTTCGGGCCGCTGGTGATCGCCGGAGCCTACGTCGATGCGGATGTGGCGCGGAAGCTGCGGGAGATCGGGGTCATGGACAGCAAGAGGATCGGGAGCGACGCGCGGATTCGCTCGCTCGCCGACGAGATGGGACGAATCGGTGGTCTCGTGAGCGAGGTCGTGGTGATCGGGCCCGAGCGCTACAACCAGCTCTACGCGCAGTTTGGCAATCTGAACAAGCTGCTGGCCTGGGGCCACGCCAAGGTGATCGAGTTGCTGCTCGAGAAAGTGCCCGACTGCCCGCGCGCCGTGTCGGATCAGTTTGCGAATCCGCGCGTGCTGGAACAGGCGCTGCAAAAGCGTGGCCGCACCATCGTGCTGGAACAGCGCACAAAGGCTGAGTCCGACCCCGCCGTGGCGGCTGCTTCGATCCTGGCGCGTGAGAAATTTGTCTCGTGGTTGGATGATCACGGAAAGCGCATTGGGGTCGAACTGCCCAAGGGAGTGTCCGTGCCGGTGAAGGATGCAGCGCGGCAGATTTTCGAGAGATTTGGAGGTGGTGCGCTGGGCACCGTGGCCAAGACCCACTTCAAGACGACATCGGAGGTGGTCGCCGGGTAAGGAGCGGTTCGGCGGTAGAGAATGCGATTAGAGCCATCGCCGGAAGCTCATGGGGATTGCTTCGGAATTTGAATTGATTTTGGACTTCTCCCAAGTTAATCAACAAACATGTCAAACGTGACCAGACGAGACTTGGTGATCGAGATCAGTGATCGGCGCGGACGGAAGCACGCCGAAGTCGAGGAACTGATCGAGGACTTCATCGAGTTGGTGGCGGCCAAGCTGGGCGAGGGCAGAGACATCAGCTTGCGGGGATTTGGCACGCTCGAGGTGCGGATAGCGAAGGCCAAAATAGGGCGAAACCCAAAGTACCCGGGATCGGATGTGCAGATCCCAGAGCGGTGCATGGTGCGCTTCAAGCCGAGCCGTGAATTAAAGAATAAGGTGACGAGTTTGCCGGTCGAAGTGGTGAAAGCGAACAAGGGAGTTGTTACCCAAGATGGTTAGCAAGGAAGCGGCTCAAGAACCTGTCATTGTTCTTGCAAGGCCCTTGTATTCAAAAGCCAAAGTGCAGAATTGACGAATCGAGAAAGCGGGGAAACTTTTGCGCCGTTTGTGAGTCCGAGCGGGTGTCTCGTTGAATCCCATCACAGAATCTATGCAACGCAGCATTGGGCAGACATTGCGCACCGCGCGAGAGGCGAGGGGGCTAAGCCTTCTCGATGCTTCTCATCGCACCCGCATACCCGCCAATAGATTGCAGCAGTTGGAAGACGATAATTTCGCGGCGTTTGGCAACATGGCCTACGCCAAATCTTTCCTGAAGAACTACAGCCGATATCTTGAGGTGGACGCCTCGGAAGTCGCCAATGGTTTCCCCGTGCCAGTGCTCGGAGGCCCCTCCGACTACCGCTACCTGACGGAAACATACGGTCCGTGGATCGAGCGGCTGAAGCGCCCATATCGCAGGGACCATCTGGCGAGATCAGGGCACTCACCCATCCCGACGCTGGTAGGTATGTTTGTCGTGTTCGTGATTGCCGGTGTTTTGCTTGGCAATCACCTAGTGGCGAGACAAAAGTCCGACGGCAAGACTGAGGTCAACGCCGACTCCAAGGTGACAGGTGCGCCGCATCCGCCGTCTGTGAGTGTGGCGGCCGACAATGATGTAAAGGCCGCCGACAAGAGCGTGCCGAAGACTCCCGATGTGCGGACAAATGAGCCGGAAACTCAGCCGGAGATGATGATCCGTCCAGCTGTATTGCCGAAGAACATTCCCGCCCCTGATAGTCCGACCACGCCAGTGCGGCGGCCCGAGATCGTCAATTGACGCGGCGGGTTTGGTGCCCGTCTGTCAGGCCATGACCCAATCGGAAACAAAGAGTCACCGCCGCTGGCTTGTACCACTGGCTTGGAGCATCGCGGTTGTGGCCGCAGTGCTTGTCCTCCTTTGGCTCAGTCCGACGGCTCGCGAAGTGGTAGGCGAGGCTTCTTTGACGGTCTTCCAGATCGTAACCGCGCCGTTCATTCTGGAGACAAGTCTCGCGCTGCTAGGGCTTTGCATCGTGATGGCCATCAACCACTACCGTCAGGAGAAGGATGGCGACGGATGGGTCTATCTCGAGAAACGCGAGGTAACGGGCGAGCCGGACGGTGTGACAGATGATCCACCCCATCGACACGATGCCGTGATCTGGCAAGAGAAGCCCGCATCCTTTGATGGAGTCGCTACACAGTTTGAAGTCATCGAAGGTTACATGGGCCTCGGTCTCGCCGACGAGGCCCTGCAAGAACTTTCCTCGCTACCCGACAGCCTCGGCAAAACCCCAGAGGCAGATGATTTGCACATCCTGGCAATGGCGATGTCTGGCAAACTATCGGCCGCAGCCCGCATGACCGATGAGCGCGCCGCATCACATCCCGAACGCTCAACGCGTCTGGCACAATCAGCGCTCGCTGTGGCCGGATGGCTGCACCAGAACAACCACGCTGGCAGCGAGATCGATGCTTGGCTGGCACGCGGCGCACGCCTGGATCTCCAAGCCATCGACGCGCTCCCAACCGATCACCCGCTGAGGGTGCGGACGGACAAGTGAGGCGCAACGTTCCGGGTTGCGTTCACCCGATGGTATGCTTGAATTCGCGCCTCATTTCTATGGACACGCATTCTTCTTCCAAGGCAGGCTCAACGGGCGGATTCTGGTCAGTCGCCAATCTCGTTTTGGGCGCCGTCATCGCCTTGTTTGCACTTTACTGGGGTTCAGCGCTCGTCATCGGAGGCATCGCAGCCGGTCGCAAGCTTCGCGCGCCCGCAGCACCTGAAGCCCCTGCCGCAGCAGCCGCATCAACAGCACCGCCTGCTCCCGCTGCAGCAGCCCCGGCCGCAGCCGCTGCCACCACCACAGCCGCGCCTGTAGCCAGTGGCCCCGTCGCCGAGATCACCATCAAGCCGGACATCACCAACCCGCTGGCCTACGACACCAAGAGCTTCACTGTGAAGGCCGGTCAGAAGGTCAAGTTCACTTTCAACAACACGCACCCCGCCGTCCCACAACCCCACAACTGGGTGCTCGGCAAGCCGGGGACGAAAGACAAGCTCCTCTCCGCCGCGATGGCCATCATGACCGACCCAAAGGCGCTCGAAAAAGGCTACATCCCCGAGTCGCCGGACATCTTGTTCCACACAAAACTTCTGCAGCCCAACACCTCGGAGACACTCGAGTTTGTGGCACCTGCTGCGGGTGAGTACCCATACGTCTGCACATTCCCCGGTCATGGTATTCTCATGAACGGCGTGATGAAGGTCGAGTAACTCTCCCACGCCTGCCCGGGAGCAGGACAGTCCGAATGAACTGGCTCCGCCGCATCATCGCACTCCTGTTTGGCGGCGTGTTCGTCTATGCCGGAGCGTTGAAGCTTCGCGACCCGGGCCTTTTCCTCATCGACATACGCAGCTTCGACATGCTGCCTGATCCCTATGCCGCGTGGCTGGCTCTTTGGCTTCCGTGGCTGGAGATCTTGTGTGGACTGGCTGTCATCACCGGAGTGTTCCGCAAAGGCGGCCTCCTAGTGCTGAACCTCGCGCTGATCGGTTTTTTCATCGCGATCGGTCTGGCGAAAAGCCGTGGTCTGGACATCCAGTGCGGCTGCTTTGGCGAGTCGGATTCAAGCTCGAACTATTTTGAGCTGTTTGTCCGCGATGGCGTCCTGCTCAGCCTCGGTCTCGTGCTGGCGTGGCTTTGCCACGCTCGCCACAACTCCAAGCTCGCGTGAACTACACCTTCGCCAGCGACAACACATCTGGCATCTGCCCTGAGGCCTGGCAGGCACTTTCCGAGGCAAACGAAGGTTGCCAACCATCCTACGGCGACGACCCGATCACACAGCAGGCCTGCGAGGCCTTCCGCGGCTTCTTCGACACAGAGTGCGATGTGTACTTCGTCTTCAACGGCACCGCCGCCAACTCCCTCGCGCTGGCATCACTCTGCGCCAGCTACAACAGCATCATCACCGCCGAGGAATCCCATTGTGAGAAAGACGAGTGTGGGGCGCCGGAGTTTTTCACGCACGGTGCGAAGCTGCTGCTCGCACGCAGCCCAGGTGGCAAGTTGGACCCGACCGATGTCGAACGGCTCATCACCCACAGGACCGACATCCACTTCCCGAGACCGCGTGCCATCAGTCTGAGCAACAGCACGGAACTCGGCACGATTTATCGACCGGCGGAAATTCAGATCATCACCGCCCTGGCAAAGCGCCACGGCCTCGCCGTGCAGATGGACGGCGCGCGCTTCTTCAACGCCCTCGCCTCACAAGATTGCGCCCCGGCCGACCTCACCTGGCGAGCGGGCCTCGATGTCTTGTGCTGCGGTGGCACCAAGCTCGGCATGGCGACCACCGAAGCAGTCGTCTTTTTCAACCGCCAGCTTGGAGAAGACTTCGCCTACCGGTGCAAGCAGGCCGGACAACTCTGCTCCAAGATGCGCTTCATCTCCGCTCAGTGGCTGCGCATGTTATCGAACGAAGTTTGGCGGAAACATGCCGCGAACGGCAACCGCCTCGCGCAAAGGCTCGCCGACAAATTCAGCGCCCTGCCCGGAGTCGAGATTCTCTATCCCGTCGAAGCCAATGCCGTGTTTGCTAAGCTGCCAGACAAGATGAAGGACGGCTTGAAAGTGCGCGGGTGGAAGTTTTTCAGCTTCATCGGCGGCGGCTCACGCTTCATGTGCTCATGGCGTACAACCGAACACGACGTCGATGCCGTCGTTGCTGACGCCGCAGCCTCGGTCTGAAGGTCTTGTATCACAGCGGGACAAATTCCGCCGCCATCGTTGACAAGGAGGTGTTCTCGAATACTCTCCCCGCCCGCAGTTGAACAACCGTATCAGCCGCGATGGCCTCGCGCCAAGCACCCCTAGCTCAACGGATTAGAGCATCTGACTACGGATCAGAAGGTTAGAGGTTCGAATCCTCTGGGGTGCGCCA
>Ga0075163_10010070_pt1 | contig 12379 bp, 11 predicted proteins | sample JI1023141ADNA_FD_71478 | JGI IMG/M metagenome (GOLD analysis project Ga0075163, IMG submission 71478) | Wastewater effluent complex algal communities from Wisconsin, to seasonally profile nutrient transformation and Carbon sequestration -... | ecosystem: Engineered > WWTP > Effluent > Algae...
GAAAATAAGGGCGGAAATGCCGCCAGTGGCGCGAGAAACGCGGAAATTCATCATGCGTCTAGTCCGTCACCCCTAAAACCGGCTGATGGCCGGTGGTTCCCCCTGGCGGTCGTTTTGACCTCCCGCACCAACTCAAAAAAGTGAAAACTTTCCGGTGGTTGGCGTAGGCCTGGCATAGTAACCGCCTCGAATCGCTGCGACAAGCCGTAAAATCCGCGAAATGCGGGTAAAGTGCCGACTGTCGCTATTATTCTAGGGGCCAGGTCTTGCCATGAGCCGCGGGGAAAGGCAAGCGGTGGAGCCAAAAACTATTGGAACTGCGGCAAAATTCCCTCATCACCGAGACATCCCTGCCACAGGTAGCCAAAAAATGAAGCTGGGCCAGAGGGGTTAACCCAAGGGTTAACAAGGGTTTATCTGAGCCAGATCTCGTAACGAAGCTGTAAGCGCCCCCAAAGGTCTCATAAAGGAAAGACCTAGGGCTTATCTGCAGATGAAGTGGGGGAATGTGGGGAGGATAAAGTCTTTACCATTAGAGGCGGCTTAGTTATGGTCCGGTCCCAAGACAAATTGGTCTACCCAATTTGTCTTAAGACAACTTGGTATTGCGCCCGTAGCTCAGCTGGATAGAGCGTCTGACTACGGATCAGAAGGTCAGGAGTTCGAATCTTCTCGGGCGCGCCAAGTGTCTATTGCCAAAACAGACGCATGCCGGGCCTGTTTTGGACCATAAGTTAACTCTGTTGTTTCAGGTATGCCGCGATAACCCAGGTGCCGACGGAACGTTCGTCGGGGCCAGTGCATTCTATTTCGGAATGCTATGGACCGGTACAAATTCTGCATCAAAAAGGATAAGACATGGCCAGTGCGAAAAACACGATCTGCGTTTGGTATGACCGGCAAGCCGAGGATGCGGCCCGCTTCTATGCCAAGACTTTTCCCAACAGTTCCGTCGGCACTATTCATCACGCGCCGGGCGATTATCCGTCGGGTAAGAAGGGTGACGTGCTGGTGGTTGAATTCACCGTTGCCGGCATTCCGTGCATTGGCCTTAACGGTGGGCCGGTGTTTAAACAGACGGAAGCCTTCTCATTTCAAATTGCCACGGACAACCAAGAAGAAACCGATCGCTACTGGAATGCGATCGTCGGTAATGGCGGTCAAGAAAGCGACTGCGGCTGGTGCAAGGACAAGTGGGGCGTCTCGTGGCAGATCACGCCGCGAACACTGACCGAGGCGATGGCTGCCGGCGGCATGGAGGCCAAACGCGCCTTCGACGCCATGATGACAATGAAAAAAATCGATGTCGCGAAAATCGAGAAGGCGAGAAGAGGATGAAGGCTAAGCTTTTAGTAAAGGATCAAGCAGTAGTACTTCTATCAGCGTCTTTTTCGTGCAGGGCAGCCTTTTCTTGCACAAAGCTGATCGTTGCTTGATGCAGGCGTTTGCCAATCTCGAAAACGCATAGATATATTTCCGCAAACTCACGACGATTAGCGATAAGAAGCTCTTCACCAATTTTTAGCCGCTTTTCTTTCTGTAAATTTCGGAATTGGATATCTGCACCATTTTCAAAAACTCTATCAAAAATATCGCTTTCAACAACTATGTTGCCATCCGGCTCTTCTGCCTCAATCTGTAGCCCTTTCCATATGAGCTGAAAGCTATCGCTTTGAGGACCAATATCCTGGCGGCCTATCAAGCCACGACGATGAGCATAGCAGTTTCGTGCACCATTTAGAGAACGTATTATCTTAATGTCGCCTTCTGACACAGATATTACTTTTGATAGTAATTCGATCTGTTCTCTTATGCCTTTGCGTTCAAATTTTTTGGGATTGTGCTTGGCTAGGTCGTCAAGCTGATGGAGGTGTTCAAGTAAGGAATATATCGCAGTATAAAGCTCATGCATATAGATCGAAAATGTTTCAATTAATTCGCGTAAACCATTTGCCCTAATCCATTTTGCAAATTCCTGCATTATATGAGCATGGTCGTGATCGCTAAGATTGGGTTTTGTGAACTCAATAAAATAGGGGCCCTCTATGGTCAGCTCATATGATAAAGAGTGGCTATGATCAGAAGCATTAAGCCCAATACCGGTGAAAGTTCCAGCGCGTCTCACCCCCCGCTGAAGAATATCGAAAATAACGTCAAGATTTATAGATTTCATCTATATAAGCGGGGGCTTATCGGCGGATTTGCGGCGTGAGATTTTCTTGGGTCCGGCGATCAGCGGCGCGGTGAGTTTCTGGTAAAGCTCGAACAGATATTCGATCCGTTGCCGCTCGTTGGTGAACGGTTCCTTGCGATAGGCGCGGTCGACCGCCTTGTCGAGGGCTTGATGCGCTTTGAGTAATGCCGGCGGCATGGTCAGGGGATCATAAAGATCGGCAAGGGTACTGTTCGGAAACTGCGCCCGCGCATCCAGTACAGCTTGCGCAAGTTTTTCGATCTCCGCTGTCTGCTGCGGTGTTACGCCCTGCGGCCAGGGGAAAGTGTTATAGGTCTGTTTAGCGGAATAACGATAATCACTTTTAAGTCTTCCAGCAGTAGTTTTAATCCATAGCATATGACTTATGCTCGTGAGTATACCGAAATGATAGAGAGATGCACCGGGGACCATTTGTATATCGTTTGAAGCTATAGTTGTGTGCGGCAAAAACCCTAAAGGTATATAGCTTCTATTCTCGGATGAAGTTCGCGGTATCACAAGATAGTCACCTATTTCTGGTTGCGATATATAAGTAAACAAAAAAGGTGTTTTCGCCTTATGTTGCGTTTCTATTTTAGTGCTAGCAAGCCGCATAGCGGTTACAGCCTTTAGGCGTTCCATAATGATAGGATTGTTCTTCAATATCGCTGGGGGGCAGCCAATCAACCAGAGGCAATATCTTTTTTGTCCATTGAGAAAACTATCTGCGCCTACATAAGGGCGAACCCATTCTGCAAAGCTAGGATTTTGATCAATTAAATTCTGTCTTTCTCGGTCACTTAAAATGAGGTGACCGCCATCTGCGGGTATGTTTCCATTTTTTAAAATAGGCACATCGCTAAGTGGATATGAGCGGGCAGTCGCAACGATATTAGAGGCGTCGAGCAAATAGGGATTTATATTTTTTGCTAAAATCTTATGGGGGTCGCTGGTTATAGTTTCGTATTCATAAAGATATTTCTTGTCTGGTCCATGAGCCGCAAAGCCAATGATAATGGAATGAACGGCGGCGACTTTCATGCCTTTCGCCTTTTTTTCGTCGATAGTCCATTTAAAGGTGCGATGGGCAAAGCAGATATTAATCCCATAACGATTAATCAGCTCATTCCATAATACAGCAACCTGCGTGCCTTGCGTTATAGAGTTAGTCGATACAAATGCTACTTTTATTTGAGTATTTGATATATATGCCGCTGCTTTTATGTACCAAGCTGTAACGTAATCAAGGTCTCCAAAACCAGCCACTCCTGCAAAAATTATTTTCATTTCTTCGCGCTGCGCCGAAGACAGAAATCGAGCACCCACAAATGGTGGATTGCCCAGGATGTAGCTCAGCTTCTCGGGGGGGATCACAGTCTTCCAATCCAGGCGTAAAGCATTGCCGTGGACGATGTGGGCGGATTTTTGCAGCGGCAGGCGGATGAAGGCTTGGCCAAAGCTTTCTGACAAACGCATGTTCATTTGATGGTCCACCAGCCACATGGCCGCTTCGGCGATACGGACCGGGAATTCTTCGATCTCGATGCCGTAAAACTGGTCCACATCAATCTTGGACAGTTGCCGCACATCCAAGGACAGCTGGCGATCGGGATAAAGCGCCTCCAGCACCTCGATCTCTAACAATCGTAGTTCACGGTAGGCGAGAATCAAAAAATTGCCGCAGCCGCAGGCCGGATCAAGAAAGGTAAGACCGCCCAGCTTGGCGTGAAACTTTTCCAGCTGCGCGCGGCGCTGGGTTGATCTGCTGTCGCGGATGGCCGCGAATTCTTCCCGCAGCTCGTCCAGGAACAACGGCTGGATGGTTTTGAGGATGTTCCGTTCCGAAGTGTAATGGGCGCCGCCCTTGCGCTGTTCCGCCGGCAGCATCACGGTTTGAAACAGGGAGCCGAACAAGGCCGGGGATACCTTGGTCCAATCAAAGTAACAGCACTGCAGCAAGGCGGTGCGCATGGACGCATCTAAACTGGGTGTGCGGATAGCGTCGCTGAACAGCTGGCCATTGACGTAAGGAAACCGCGCTAGGTCCTCGTCCAAGGTTTTTTGCCGCCGCTCGGACGGTGTATCCAAGATCTCGAACAGATGGATCAGGCGCGATCCAAGATCACTGCCGTCTTCGATGGTTCGATCTTCGACATAGCGCAGGAAACTATCGGGCTCGAAAATACCCGTGTCATCGGCAAACAGGCAAAACATGATCCGGACCAGCAGCCGCTCAAGATCGCCGCCGCTGTAGCCGCTATCTTCAAGCCGAAGATGCAGATTGCTCATTAGATTGGCGGCTTCGATATTCGCGGGGTCTTGATCTTTGTACTGCTGACGATGATACCCGGCGATAAAGTCAAACAGCTTTATATGGTTGGGCAGATCGGCAAGGGCAAAACGATGTTCCTCGCGGGTTTCAAGATCGAGGAATTCAAAATTTTGAAAGTCGGAGAGCAAAATATATCGCGGCCGCTCCTGCTCTTTAAGGCTCAGGAAATAATCGGTGGCCTGGTCGCGCGCCTTGTCCAGATTGTGGCCGGCGGATTTTTGTTCGATCAACAGCTGGCCTGGCCAGAACAGATCGATGTAGCCGTATTTATTGTTTAGTTTTTTGACTTTTTTCTCGTAAACGGAGACATCGCGCTGGCGCCGCCCGAAAACATGAAAGAACTCGTTATAAAAACTTTGGCTTTGCCCTTTCTCATAATGGGCGCCCTTCCATTCCTCGGCGAAGCGAGCGGAGCGGGCGCGGATTTCATTCCAACTTAAGGGCATTTCTTGATGGATCTTTTGCGAGCTAAGGTGGTAGCAGCATACCTATCCCGCCAAAAAACGCCAGCGTTACTGCGATCCCTTAATGCCTTTCCCGAGTAACGGGATTAACCCCGCACCGGCCTGCGCCGGCGGTGGCGCACAATGCCAAGGCCGATCGCGAATAACGCCACCAAGATCGGCATCAGGGCAATGTTGACGAATTCGACCCAGGTCTCGAGGCGGCGAATATCCTTGCGAAGTTCGAAGCGGACATTGCGCAGATCCTGCCGGGCGACCAAAAGCTGATTTTGAAACTCGGCGATGGCGGTGGCTTGTTCCGGCGTGGGATCCGCGGCCTTGCCGTCTTCACTTGTTCCCGGTGTGGCGCCAGGAACAGTACCCGGCACGGCGCCAGGCTTGGGTGGCTGAGCTGCCGCAAGTTTTTGCGTCAAGTCAGCGATTTTTTTCTGCAACTCTTGTTCGGTTCCTTGCAACCGCACCGCCGCCGCTTTCTGAAGGCCGATAATCCGGGTGAAGGGGCGAGTTGAAACGCCGCGCGACCGCAAGCCGATCAAGGCATCGCTGCCGGAAAGATTCTCAATCGCATTGATGGTGAAATCACCGTTGTTGGCGTTGGGTGTTGCTACCCGACGGCCAAAAAATTCCTGCGTCTGCACCCAGAACCGATCTTCCAGCAGATCGGTATCGGCCACGATGATCGCATTCAGCGGCGCCGTCGATTTTGCCAAATGGGGTTTCAGGGCCGGTTGCGGCGGTTTTGCCGCATCAGGTTTCGCGGCTGCGCCGTCCTTCGTCTTCTCGTCCTTGGATTTTTCGTCTTTCGGTTTTTCTTCTTTGGGTGGGCCATCGGGGAAAGCGCTGTTGACCATCCCGCGCACCCGTGCCGCCAAGACATAACGGTGGCCGGTTGGTTTGAAATCGCGCAGCAGGGTGGCAAAATCCGGCATGCCCTGAAACTGCTGTGCCGGCATGAGAGCGGCTTGATCCGATGATAGTACTAAGGGAACCATATCAATCGCGGCGCCATCTTTTTTGCGTAAAGATCCTGCGGTGGCCATGTTGATGGTCTCAAGCTTTGCCGTCACGCTGTCGTCGGCGTTGATGGCGTCACCCGTGATCGAGATCCAGCCGGGATAATCAATCGGCTTGGTTCCGGTAGCGGTGCCGGCATTGATGCGCCGGGCAAATTTCCCGTCGGCGACAATCTTGCCGGGTTCCATCTCTAGTCCCCACGCATCAAGCAGCTGTTTGAGGTCAGACGATGAAATCATGGCATCGCCGGCGGGGCCATAGGCGGCGGCGCCAACCTCGGACAACGGATCCAAGAAAATAACCCCGTGCCCGCCTTTCAGAAAATATTGATCAAGGGCGTATAACGTTTTCGCCGGTAGTTTATCCGGATGGATAATCATCAAGATGGTGACATCGTCCGGAATGACGGCCGCATCGAGTGACAGATCACGCACATCAACCAGTTGGCGCAGTTGCTCGATCGCTACCCACGGTGCGCTGGGCAAGCCTTGCATCGATGCGCGGAAGTCACCTTCAATCGGCAGGGTGGTCAAAACACCAACGACAATTTTTTGCGGCTCGTCCAAGGCATAAACCAACCGCGCGAGATCATATTCCAGAAAGGATTCGCGGTCCGGACCAAAGAACGGAATGGCTTGTGTCTCTCCTTTGGCATTATCGCCGGCCAGACCGAAATAAACTAATTCTCCGGCGGCATCGACGGGAACACCCTGCAATCCCGCCTTTAGCGCCTCGTCCTCTTCTTCGGAAAAAGCCGCAGGCGATTTATCGACAATCTTCAGTTTGCCACCGCTTACCATGCTAAACTCGTGCAGCATATCGCGCACTCGCGTCGCATAGGCGGCATAGCTTGGCGCTTCCCGCGCCAAGCGTTCGGATAAAAAAAGGCGAAGCGTAATCGGGCTCTTGATCTCAGCCAGAGTTTTTTTGGTGCCAGGCGATAGAGTAAATAACTGGTCTTGGGTCAGATCGATTCGTGCCGAGCTGAGGAAAATGTTCGCGCCAAGATTGACGGCGACGACCAGGATTGCGGCCCCGATGACCGCAGGGATCGAAAAAGAGGATTTCATTGGGCTTTCCTCCGGTCAATCACCACAGTTCCCGCAAACAAAAAGAAAGCAATTAGCGATAAGAAATACACAAGATCACGCCCATCGATCACGCCGCGGGTGACGGCTTGAAAATGTCCAAGGACGCTGAAGGATCGCAAAGTGGCAAGCACCGATGTCGGCGCCCAGCCGGTGAAAAGCTCAAGCAAGAGCGGTGCGCCGCTGACGGTAAACAGGAAGCATAAGGCCACACCCAGGATAAAGGCGATCACCTGGTTCTTGGTAAAGGCGGATACAAAGGCCCCCATGGTGAGATAAGCCCCTGCCATTAAGAGGCTGCCGATATAGCTGGCCAAAATGACCCCATTATCCGGTGTGCCAAGATAATTCACTGTCATCCATAAGGGAAATGTCAGACCTAGAGCGATGCCGGTGAAAACCCAGGCGGCGAAGACCTTGCCGATCATGGCGGCGCCAGTGCGGATGGGAAGGGTCAGCAGCAATTCGATGGTGCCGGTGCGCCGCTCTTCAGCCCAAAGACGCATTGAGAGGGCGGGAAGAAAAAACAAATACAGCCACGGATGCAGCATAAAGAACGGCTCCAGCGTCGCCTGACCGCGAATCAAGAACTGACTGGCGAAGAAAGTCATGGCGCCCGACGACACCAAAAACACGACGATAAAGATATAGGCTAAGGGCGAGGAAAAATAGCTGGCCAGCTCACGGCGGAAAACCACGGCAATATTATGCAACATGGGAAGTCTCCGTCGGTGTGAAGGCGCGATCATTAAATCCCTCAACGATGGCCCGGAAAGCGGCATCAAGCCGTCCGGGTTCGGCGCGACGATCGCCCAAACTCCAGCTACCATTACCCAAAGGCTTGCCTTCGGCGCGGATCGTGCCGCCGGCAATCACCAGGGCCCGGGTGCAGACGGCTTCGACCTCTTCCAAAATGTGGGTCGAGATGATGATGGCCTTGTCGGCGGCCAAGGTCTGAATCAAGGTCCGCACTTCATGTTTTTGTGTTGGATCAAGGCCATCGGTGGGCTCATCCAAAATAAGGATTTGCGGATCGTGCAGCAGCGCCTGAGCCAGGCCGACCCGCCGCTTAAATCCCTTTGACAGCGTATCGATCGGTTGATCCATCACCCGGCCAAGATTGGTACGGGCAACCGCCAAGTCGATCGCGGCAAGGCGCTTGGTTCCGTCGATACGCCGGGCCGCCGCGCAGAAATTCAAAAATGATCGCGGGGTCATGTCGGGATAAGCCGGCGCCCCTTCGGGTAAGTAGCCAAGGTTTTGTTTGGCAGCGATAGGGTCTTTGATGACGTCAATGCCATTTAACAGCGCCGTGCCGCCGGTGGGAGTTAAAAATCCTGCAGTCATTTTCATGGTGGTGGATTTGCCGGCGCCATTTGGCCCAAGAAATCCTAATACCTCGCCGCGGGGGACAGTAAAGGTAACGGCGTCAACGGCCAGAATAGAACCAAAGCGTTTTGTTAAATGACGGACGTCAATCATGGTGGCTGTTCCTTAAGAACCTTAACCCAGACACAACCTTTAAATTAGATAAAGTCTGGGGTTGCTTTTTAGACCTCTTACCTATCAATGCAATTGATTTCCGAGCAACTGTTTCCGGTTTATTTTTTTGTTAAGCCTTTTGCTAAAAAGGAATTGAGAAGATTTTCAACCTCTTGGGCGTTATCCCAAACAATTTTGACTCGGAGCACGCGGATCTGATCACGAAATTGCGATGGGAGACGCACATAGTCTTTGGCGGTTGTTACCAATTGCGCCTTGTTAGCGGCGGCATCAGCGATTAGGTGAGCGATCTCCGCCTCTTGATAAGGATGATGATCGGCAAAAGCGCGAAAGGCGATGATCTCCGCTCCCGCATCGCGCAAACTGGCGGCGAATTTTTCTGGCCGACCGATGCCGGCAAAAGCAAGGAAGCGCTGACCCGAAAATGTCGCCGCATTATCGGGGATAAGTCTTGCCTGCAATATCGGTTTTGCTTGTGGCAAGGCCGATGCGATGCGGTGAACATCGTCACCGATCATGATCATTGCATGACAACGGTTGAGTGCGGATGAAAGAGATTCACGTAAGGGCCCGGCCGGCATGATCTGACCGTTTCCGACACCATAGGCGCCGTCGATTACCAACAGCGATAAATCCTTCACCAGGCTGGGGTTTTGAAATCCATCATCTAAAATTAAGGCGCTGGCACTATGGGCTGCGGCCAGTCTGGCGCCCTCTGCTCGGTTACGTGCCACAACGGTCGGCGCGACCGCGGCCAGCAACAACGCTTCATCGCCAACATCGACTGCGGTGTGATGCTGGCGATCGATCAGCAGCGGGCCCGGTTGTTGTCCGCCATATCCACGAGTTAATGCAAAGGGCTTATCGCCGCGGTGACGCAGGCGTTGCAAGAGATCAAGTGCGACCGGGGTCTTTCCGGCACCGCCCGCAACCACATTCCCGATGCAGAGGACTGGCATCGGCGCAGCGTAAGGTTTTGTTGCCAGATGGCGCAGGCAAGCCGCCGCCTGCCAGCCATAACTAAGGGGCTTCAACGCGAGGGTGATAAGACCGTTGCTCTGCCAAAATCTAGGCGCGCGCACGGCGCAACTCCGAGCCAGACTTAATGTCGGCTATATAAGGATGAAGGCGCGCGGCAATCCGGTCCAATGCACCAGCTTCACGTGCCGCCACCTCACGGGCTTTTTGGATATGCTGTTGGCGCAAAACGGAATCGGTCAAGAGGTGCTTAACAGCATCAGCTAACTCGACAGCCGTCGTTACCGTTGTGCAAGCTTGGGTTTGTTGCAGGTTACCAACGAGGCCAGCAAAATTAAAAGTGAAAGGTCCCATAATTAACGCCGTATCAAGCTGGGCTGCCTCAATTGGATTGTGTCCGCCAAGAGGGACCAGCGATCCACCTACAAAAGTGACGCCAGCGAGGCGATAAAATAACCCCATCTCACCGAGTGTATCGGCGAGATAAACGCTGTGGCTGCTGGTAAGGGTATCTTTTTGGCTGCGCCGCGCAACATTAAGCCCAGCATTGGTAAATAGATCTGCAACTTCAGTGCCGCGGGTGGGGTGACGCGGCGCGACCACCGTCAAAATATTCGGGAAGGTTTCGCGCAAACGATGATGCGCGGCGACGATGAACGACTCTTCGCCCGCATGGGTTGAGGCGGCAAGCCAAAGTGGGCGATCCTCGATCTTGGATTTGAAGGATGCAAGTTCGGCAGCATCAACGGGCAGCGGCTGCGCCCCGGCTTTAAGGTTGCCAAGGCAAGCGACATTCTGTGCACCTAAAAGACTGAGCCGCTTTGCTTGAGTTTCATCTTGGGCAAGGCACAGATCAAATCGCTGCAGAAGATATTTTGCCAAGGATGCTTGCTGCTGCCAGCGCCGGAAAGATTTTTCCGACATTCGCCCGTTGAGAAGTAACAAGGGAATTTTGCGCCGGTGAGCTTCGGCAATCATATTAGGCCACAGCTCGGACTCGATCCAGAACGCAAGATCGGGTTGCCAATGATTAAGAAAACGTTTGATCCAGGGAAGACGATCTATCGGAGCAAACTGATGCAATACTTTATCCGGTAATCGTCCCGCCAAAACCTGCGCCGAAGCAACGGTCCCGGTAGTGAGAACAATAAAGATATCAGGTCGCATAGCTTGCAGTTTTTTAATTAACGCCAGAACACTCATCGCTTCGCCGACGCTGGCGCCATGCAGCCAGATCACGGGGCCCGAAGGCCGAGGATGGGTTGCCACGCCGCGCCGCTCGGCAAGACGCGCGATGTCTTCCTTGCCGCGGCGTGCCCGGCGGTGCAAAAGAATATTGACCACCGGGCCTAAGGCTGTGGTCGCCATCTGCCAAAGCGTTAAAGAAAACGGTACGGTCATAAAGCTTGCCGTTTCGCAATCTTGGTCGGCAGGGTTCCCGGCGGTGCCGGTTCGATAGGGATGGTGTCAACGTAACGATCAGCAGTTGCTGTTTGGTCGTTCATGGTTTTTTCCAGATGCTGGCGCAGTGTGGCAATGACCGTATCATCAGCATCAACGGGAACCTCGATCGGCTCGCCCCAAATCATCACGCCTCGCGAGAAGGGTAGAGCGACCAGAAATCGATCCCAGGTATTCATCACTTTGCGTTTTTTCACCGCAACGGTCGACGGCAAGATGGGCACGCGCGCCAGGCGTGCAACCCGAATGGCGCCGTCGGTTGCTTGCATGCGCGGACCATGAGGTCCATCGGGGGTAACACCGATGGTTTCGCCAGCACGCAGTTTCCGCACCATTGTCTTAACAGCATCAAGTCCGCCGCGGCTGGTTGATCCGGCGATGGTGTCGATCCCAAAATAAGCAACGGTGCGGGCGATCATTACTCCGTCTCCATGCGCGGAGATCAGCATATTGAACGGATGACCGGGAAACCAATTGAACGGCATCATCATAAGCCGACCATGCCAGAAGGTCACAATAAACGGCTTGCCTTGATCGAGGAGCCGGCGCGGATGCTCGAATCCAATCCGATCCCAGCGGGTCGTTGCTATGACCAGTCGGATATAAATATGCGCAAGCCAACAGGCCAGCCGCCGCAGCCGGTCATTACGGGAGATCTGCTTCAATAGTTTCTTAATCATCGCGAAGCCGCGCATTCCTTTGCAAAGGCGAGTATCGGCGTGCCCAATATCGACTGTGCCATGTATCAGCTTTTGACTGAGGAGGGTATACGCATCGTGCCTGATCTGACGGGTCTAGCCTTCAGGCGCCGGCTTTAAGGCCAAGAATGCCAAGGATAATTAGCCCGAGGGAGGCCAGACGGATAAAATGAGCCGACTCGCCAAAGAGATAAATTCCCAAAAGGGCTGTGCCGGCGGCGCCAACACCCGTCCACACAGCATAGGCTGTTCCTACGGGGAGGGTTTTTAGCGCGTAGCTCAGCAGACCAAAACTAATGACCATGCTGCCAAGGGTCCACAGGCTGGGGATGAGCCGGGTAAACCCGGCTGTATATTTAAGGCCAATGGCCCAGCCGACCTCGAAAACGCCAGCAAAAAACAATGCAATCCAAGCCATTAACAACCTCGTGTGTTACTGATTAGTCACCCAGTTTGTAAGTCAAGCTGGTCCCCAAAGTCACGTAGCGCTCAAAACGCTTGTTTTCTCACGCTCATGCCGTGTCTTAGCCGTAATACCGACATATTCCCTTGCAGACTGGAGCACATGCTTACATACATGCAAGACGACAGACAAACATCCGACCTATCGAACCTGAGTTCCGGGGGAACCATGCCGAGTACCATCG
>Ga0075163_10010071_pt1 | contig 12378 bp, 9 predicted proteins | sample JI1023141ADNA_FD_71478 | JGI IMG/M metagenome (GOLD analysis project Ga0075163, IMG submission 71478) | Wastewater effluent complex algal communities from Wisconsin, to seasonally profile nutrient transformation and Carbon sequestration -... | ecosystem: Engineered > WWTP > Effluent > Algae...
GCCTCCTTCTCGCCCTTCTGCACCTGGTTCACGATGCGGCGGAACTCGGAGATGTCGACGCCCACCTGCTGGCCGACGTAGGCCATCTCCGAGCGGATCTCCTCGGCCTTGTCGCGGAAGCGGGTGGTGAGCACGTCCCAGCCGCGCGAGCGGATCGCCCCCACCCGCTCCAGCCAGCCGGGCTCGAGCTCGGAGCCGCGGTACTCGTCGATGAACTCCTGCCGGTTGATCCGCGCCTGATCGGCGAGCTTCACCATGCCGCTGTCGAGGCCCATGATCTTGCGGTTGATGCCGTAGAGCTGGTCCACGAGCTGCTCGATGCGGTTGTTGTGCAACCGCAGCGAGTTCACCAGCTCGACGATCTCCGAGCGCAGGCGCTGGTACTCGCGTTCCTGCTGCGAGGTGAAGCTCTCGTTGCGGTTCAGCGTGGCGGAGATGCGGTCGTCCTGCATCTCGGCGAGGCGGCTGTAATCCGTGGCGATGCGATCGAGGGTCTCGAGCACCTGCGGCTTCAGCGCCGCCTCCATCGCGGCGAGCGACAGGTTGCCCTGGTCCTCGTCCTCCTCCTCGTCCGCCTCGGGCTGGGCCTGCGCGGCCTCCTCCTCGGCCGGGAGCGCGTCGCCCTCCTCGTCCTCGTCCTCATCATCGTCGTCGGCGACGCCCGCGGGCTTCGGCGCCGCGGCGGCGGCCGGCCTCGGGGGAACGGGCTTCGGCGGCGCCGGGCGCACCGGCTCGGGCCGGGCGGCGGGCGCCGCCGGCTCGGCCACGTCGGGCAGCACCGCCTCGACCTCGTCGGATTCCATCTGGCCGGAAAAGGTGGTCTCGAGGTCGATCACGTCGCGCAGCATGATCGCTTCGTCGAGCAGCTCGTCGCGCCAGATGGTGATGGCCTGGAAGGTGAGCGGGCTCTCGCAGAGCCCGGCGATCATCGTGTTGCGGCCGGCTTCGATGCGCTTGGCGATCGCGATCTCGCCCTCGCGGGAGAGAAGCTCGACCGAGCCCATCTCGCGGAGGTACATCCGCACCGGATCATCGGTGCGGTCGAGCGCCTCGCCGCCGGCGCTCGTCACCGCGAGCTCGCGCGAGCCGCTGCCCTCCTCCGGGGCCGGCGGCGCGTCGTCGCGGGCGGCGTCGTCCTCCTCGCCTTCCTCGTTCTCGACGACGTTGATGCCCATCTCCGAGAGCATCGCCATCACGTCCTCGATCTGCTCGGAGGTCACCTGATCCGGCGGCAGCACCTCGTTCAGCTCGTCATAGGTGATGTAGCCGCGGGCCTTCGCGGTCGCGATCATCTTCTTGACCGCGGCCTGGCTCATGTCGAGCATCGGCCCCGAGCCGTCGGCGGCGTCCTCGGGCTTCTTCTGCTCGTCGTCCTTCGGGGCCATCGACCAGCTCCATGTCACTCCGGGCCGAGGCGAGGCCCGTCGGTTGCGGCTTCTTGCCTGCGAATCGGCGATTCGCAAGCGGTACGATCCAGTCTCCGGCGCGCGGAGCGCCGACAGTCGTTCCCGGCGCCCTCGGCGCCGGCAGTCATCTTCGGCGCGGCTTGCGCGCCAGGAGCGCCTCGGACGCGGCGATGACGCTCAGGAACTCCGGGCCTTCGAGCCCCGGGTCGGCGCCATCGTCGGCCAGCGGCCGGGTGTAGGTCGCGTGCTCGGCCTCGGCTGCGGCGCGCACGCGCTCGGTCAGCCCATGGTCGAGACCGTCGCTCTGGCCGGCCTCGACGTCGGCAGTTGCCTCCAGGACCTCCGCGGCGCGGCCGGCAAGCGCGGCGTGCCGGTCGAGTTCCTCCCCGATGGCGCGGGCTGCCTGCTCCAGCGACGCGCTCGGCGCGAGATGCGGATTGGCTCGAATCTGACCCAAGGCCAACTCGGAATCCGGATCGCGGCCAAGCCGTGCGCGAACCGCCGCCGCAATCGCTGCGCGGCTCAGGTTATCTGGCGCGTCGGCGAGTGCAGACAAGAGGGCGGCGCGAATCTGCTCGAGATTGCCGCAGCGGCAGGCGAGACGCTCGAGCCGCGGCTCTAGCCGCACCGCCACCTCCGGGTGGTTGAGGCAGCCGGCGAGGATGGCGCTCTCGCGTACCCGCTCCTCGGCAAAGAGTCCCTCCTGGCTCTGCGCGAGAAGCGACCGGCGGGTCGAGGGGGCGGCCGGCGCCAGGAAGATGGGGCCGGGGGGAAAGTCGCCGCGGTTCCGTCGCCGCTTCCCCGTACCGCTCGGGGGGAAGGCCCCGTGAGACCGCCGTTCGGCCGGGGCCTTCGGCGCCGGGGCGAACAGCGCGGCGCGGCGGGTGCGGATCTCGGCCTCCCAGTGCGCCCTGAGCGAGGCATCGGCGATCCGCCCGACATGGCCGCGGAGCCGGGCGTCGAGCGCCGCCCGCCGCTCCGGGCTGTCGAGCACCTGCCCCTCGGTCTCGCGGCTCCAGATGAGATCGATGACCGGCCGCGACCCCGCGAGCACCGCCGCGATCGCCGCCGGCCCGCCGTTCCGCACCACGTCGTCCGGGTCCTGCCCCGGCGGCAGCAGCGCGAAGCGCAGGCTGCGCCCCGCGCCGAGATGCGGCAGCGCCAGGTCGATCAGCCGCTGCGCCGCGGCGAGCCCGGCGTTGTCGCCGTCGAGCGCCACCACCGGCTCGGGCGCGAGCTTCCACAGCGCCTCGAGCTGGCGCTCGGTGATCGCGGTGCCGAGCGGCGCCACCGCGTGGGCGATGCCGGCGCGGGCGAGCGCGATCACGTCCATGTAGCCCTCGGTGACGATCACCGTCCCCGCCTTCCTCGCCGCCGCACCCGCCGGCCCGGCGTTGTAGAGGGTGCGGCTCTTGTCGAAGAGCGGCGTCTCCGGCGAGTTCAGGTACTTCGGCTCCTGCCCCGGCGCGATCGCGCGCGCCCCGAAGGCGATCGCGCGGCCGCGCGCGTCGCGGATCGGGAACATGATCCGGCCGCGGAAGCGGTCGTAGGGCGTGCCGTGCTCGGGCTTCCCCGCGAGCCCCGCCTCGACGAGCCGCGAAAGCTCGAACCCCTTGCCCGTCAGGTGCTCGATCAGCACCGTGCGCCCGTCCGGCGCATAGCCGATCTCGAACCTCTCGATCGCCTCCGCCCCGAGCCCGCGCCGCTCGAGATAGGCCCGCGCCTCCGCCGCCCGGGCGCCGGTGAGCTGCCCCCGGTAGAAGCGGACCGCCGCCTCCATCGCCTCGACGAGCCCGGTCGCCGCCGCCGCCCGCGCCGCCGCGACCGGATCGGCGGCCGGAATCGCCATCCCCGCCTCGGCGGCGAGCCGCTCGACCGCCTCGATGAAGCCGACGTTCTCGGTCTCGCGGACGAAATCGAGAACATCGCCCTTGGCATGGCAGCCGAAGCAGTAGTAGAACCCCTTGGCGTCATCCACGTGGAACGACGCGGTCTTTTCCTGATGGAAGGGACAGGGAGCCCACCAGTCGCCGCGCGCGGCATTGCTCTTCCGCGGGTCCCAGGTCACTCGCCGACCCGCTATCTGCGCCAGCGATACGCGGCCGCGAAGTTCGTCGACAAAACCCGGTGGGAGCTGCATCGGCGGAATATCCGCCCGCCGCTGGTGATTCGCAAGATTGATTCGCAAGTGATTCGGGTGATTCGCCTTTTCAGGCTGACCGATCTGCCACAGCCACCGTCAACGCCAGGTTAACGAGTCATGCCAGAAGGTTGTCCGGCGCGAACCGGAAGTCGTCGGCGGTGATGTCCGCCACCCGGGCGTCCTCGACGAAGATCGCGCCGCTGCCGTAGCCGATCCGCACGTCGTCCCCCGCCTGCGAGACGTGCAGGTCGCCGAACGCCGCCACCCCCGCGACCCGCAGCAGGAAGCCGTCCTCGCCCTTCTGGAAGTCGGCCACCGTGTCGCGGCCGTCGCCGGTCGCGAACTGGAACACGTCCGCCCCGGCGCCGCCCACCAGCCGGTCCGCGCCCCTGCCGCCGAGCAGCACGTCGTCGCCCACGCCCCCGCGCAGCACGTCGTCGCCGCCCTGCCCGGCCAGCCGGTCGTTGCCGGCGCCGCCGAGCAGCCGGTCGTCGCCCATCGCCCCGAACAGCCGGTCCGCCCCCGTCATCCCGGTGATGACATCGGCGATCTGGATCCCCGCGAGCACGTCGGCCCTCGCGGTGCCGACGATCGTCCCGTCGGCGGGCGGCGTCACGTCGGCGACGATCTTCGCCCAGTAGCCGTAGCCCACCGCCGCGCTGCGATCGACGCCTTCGGGCAGCGACAGCGCCGGAAGCCCGCCGCCCGCCTTCACCATGGCGCCGGCGAAGGCGTTCGAGTTGGTCTGCAGCAGCCGGTACTCGTAACCCTCGTCGGAGAGCTGCTGCGCGTACTTGACGATGATCCCCCAGGCCTCATCGGCGGTCATCCCCGGGAAGCGGACCGGCGTCGAATGCCGCTCCGCCGGGGTCTCGCCGCGGCGGGCGTCGGCGGAGTCGTCGATCGGCACGTTCACCTCGATGTCCATCGGCCCCCCGTAGGGCAGCAGATTGGTCGCGCCCGAGCGGACCACGTACTCGTCGCCGCTGTCGCCCCGGTAGACCAGATAGAGATGCACCGTGTTGGTAATCCCGCCGACCACGCGCAGCGGGTGCTCCTCGATGTAAATCCGCGCCATCCAACATCCTCCCCCACGACCCCGCCGCGCCGCCGCCGCGAGATGAACGCGGGCAGGCGGCCTTCGGTTGCGCCCGTCAGTTCCGCGGCGCGATCGTGACCTGCGCCCGCTCCGCGCCGCTCGCCCGGTCGAGCACCCGGATCCGCTCCTGCCCGGCCGCGTCCACCGTCACCACCGCGAGCCAGTCGCCGCCCAGCGTCACCGCCCGCGCGCTCTCCCCCGCGGGCAGCCGCACCTCGGGCGGCAGGGCGAGCGGCGCCGGCGCCGCCTGAAGCCGGATGACAAGCAGCACCACGATTGCTATCACCCCCCCGATCAGCGTCGCGGTCAACGCGAGCACCATCAGGCGAAGCTGGCGCAGCCGCGGCGGCTCCGGCGCCTCCTCGTGAGCAGCATCCCGCGCCATGGACGACCCCCTTCGCCAAATCCGCGTCACGCTGGAACGGGACGAGCGTCTTGACAAGGCGCTTGCCGCCGCCGCGCCCGATCTCTCCCGCTCCCGCATCCAGGCGCTGATCGCCGAAGGTGCCGTCGCGCTCGGCGAACGCATCCTCGACGACCCCCGCCTGCGCCTCGCGCCCGGCACCGAAGTCACCGTCACCCTGCCCGAGCCCGCGCCGATCTCGGCCGCGCCCGAGGCGATCGACCTTGAAATCGTCTACGAGGACCCCCATCTCGTCGTGCTCGACAAGCCCGTCGGGCTCGTGGTGCATCCTGCGCCCGGCGCTCCGTCCGGCACGCTCGTCAACGCGCTGCTCCACCACTGCGGCGGCACGCTCTCCGGCATCGGCGGACGCCTCCGCCCCGGGATCGTCCACCGCATCGACAAGGATACCTCGGGCCTTCTCGTCGTCGCCAAGTCAGACGCCGCCCACCGCGGCCTCGCCGAGCAATTCGCCGATCACTCGATCGAGCGGCGCTATCTTGCCGTCGTCCACGGCCATCCCGATCCCGCCGAGCCGCGGCTCCGCCACCTCGCCGGCGTCTCGTGGGAGCCGGGCGGCGTCCTCCGGATCGAGGGCAACATCGGCCGGCATCCGGGCGACCGCAAGCGCATGACCGTGCTCATCGCCGACGGCAAGCCCGCCGTCACCCGCGCCCGCGTGCTCGAGCGCCTCGCCCGCGCCGCCCTCGTCGAATGCCGCCTCGAGACCGGCCGCACCCACCAGATCCGCGTACACATGGCCTTCGCCGGCCATCCGCTCGCGGGCGACACCGTGTACGGCCGGCGGCGGAGCGAGGGAGCGCTCGGCACCTTTCCCCGTCAGGCGCTCCACGCCGAGACGCTCGGGTTCATCCACCCGGTGAGCGGCGAGGCGCTGCGCTTCACCTCGCCGCTTCCCGCCGACCTGGAGCAGCTTCTCGCCGCTCTCCGCACCGAGAGCGACGGGGTAACGCAACCGGGACGAACACCGGCCTGAAAGTGCCCTATACTCTCGTCTTGAAACCGCGGGGTTGGACAGTCCCCGCCAGGAGGACCATGGCTTACGACAAGTTGCCCGCGCCGTCTCCCGAGCAGGGACTCTCGCGCTACATGCAGGAGATCCGCCGGTTCCCGATGCTGGAGCCGGAACAGGAATACATGCTCGCCAAGGCGTGGGTCGACCACGGCGATTCCGAGGCGGCGCACAAGCTCGTCACCAGCCACCTGCGCCTTGCGGCGAAGATCGCCATGGGCTACCGCGGCTACGGCCTGCCGACCGCCGAGGTGATCTCGGAGGCGAACGTCGGCCTGATGCAGGCGGTGAAGCGCTTCGACCCGGAGAAGGGCTTCCGCCTCGCCACCTACGCCATGTGGTGGATCCGCGCCTCGATCCAGGAATACATCCTGCGCTCGTGGAGCCTCGTGAAGATGGGCACCACCGCGGCGCAGAAGAAGCTGTTCTTCAACCTCCGCAAGGCGAAGAACAAGATCGGCGCGATCGAGGAGGGCGAGCTTCGCCCCGAGAACGTCGCGAGGATCGCCCACGACCTCAACGTCCCCGAGGAGGACGTGATCTCGATGAACCGCCGGATGTCCGGCGGCGACGCGAGCCTCAACGCCCAGGTGCGCGGCGACGGCGACGGCACGGCCGAGTGGCAGGACTGGCTCGAGGACGAGGACGCCGACCAGGCGGCCGCGCTCGCCGAGAAGGACGAGCTCGAGACCCGGCAGGGCCTGCTCATCGAGGCGATGCAGGGCCTGAACGAGCGCGAGCGCCACATCCTGACCGAGCGCCGGCTCAAGGACGAGCCGGTCACCCTCGAGGAGCTAAGCCAGGAATACGGCGTCAGCCGCGAGCGCATCCGCCAGATCGAGGTCCGCGCCTTCGAGAAGCTGCAGAAGAAGATGCGCGAACTCGCCGCCGACCGCGGCATGGTGCCGTCGGTGAACTGACGGCGCCGGGCACGTCGGGCACCCGACATGCGGCATGGGACATGAGGCGCGCCCGGGCGCCGTCCCCGCATGGCGACCAAGGCCGGTGTGCCCCGGGGTGGGGGCGCACCCCGAGGGCTTTTCAGCCCTCCCCGGCCTGCGCCAGCCAGCGTTCCAGCCAGTGGATGCTGTAGCGCCCGCGCTGGATGTCCGGGTCGTCGAGCAGGGCGTGGAAGAGCGGGGTCGTCGTCTCGATGCCGTCGACCACCAGCTCGGAGAGCGCCCGTTGCAGCCGGGCGAGCGCCAGGTCGCGGGTCCGGGCGTGGACGATGAGCTTGCCGATCAGGCTGTCGTAGTAGGGCGGGATCACGTAGCCGTCGTAGACCGCGCTGTCCATCCGCACCCCGAGCCCGCCCGGCGCGTAGTAGGTCGTGACCTGCCCCGGCGACGGCCGGAAGTCCGGCAGCTTCTCGGCGTTGATCCGGCATTCGATGGCGTGGCCGTTCGGCACCAGGTCGGCTTGCGTGAACGACATCGGCTGACCCGCCGCCACCCGGATCTGCTCCTGCACCAGGTCGACGTCGAAGATCGCCTCGGTCACCGGATGCTCCACCTGCAGCCGGGTGTTCATCTCGATGAAGTAGAACTCGCCGTCCTCATAGAGGAACTCGATCGTCCCGGCGCCGGAATAGCCGATCTCGGCCACCGCGTCGGCGCAGATCTGGCCGATCCGCGCCCGGATGCCTGCATCGATCACCGGCGACGGCGCCTCCTCCATCACCTTCTGGTGCCGCCGCTGCAGCGAGCAGTCGCGCTCGCCGAGATGCACCGCCCTGCCCCTGCCGTCGCCGAACACCTGGATCTCGATGTGCCGGGGCGTGGTCAGGTACTTCTCGATGTAGACCTCGTCATTGCCGAAGGCGGCCTTCGCCTCCGAGCGCGCGGTCTGGAACGCGGTCTCGATCTCGGCGTCCGAGGCCGCGACCTTCATGCCGCGCCCGCCGCCGCCGGCCGTCGCCTTGACGATCACCGGATAGCCGATCTCCGCCGCCACCCGCCGCGCGTCCTCGATCGTCGGCACCCCGCCGTCGGAGCCGGGGACGCAGGGCACGCCGAGGCCCTTCATGGTGTCCTTGGCGGTGATCTTGTCGCCCATCAGCCGGATGTGCTCGGCGCTCGGCCCGATGAAGGTGAGCCCGTGGTCCTCGACGATCTGCACGAAACTGGCATTCTCGGAGAGGAATCCATAGCCGGGATGGATCGCCTCCGCCCCGGTGATCTCGCAGGCGGCGATGATGTTCGGCATGGCGAGATAGCTCTGCGCCGCCGCCGGCGGCCCGATGCAGACGCTCTCGTCGGCCATCCGCACGTGCATGGCGTTCGAGTCGGCGGTCGAGTGGATCGCCACCGTCTGGATCCCCATCTCCTTGCAGGCGCGCAGCACCCGGAGCGCGATCTCGCCGCGGTTCGCGATCAGGATCTTGCTGAACATGCGAGGCAGCTCCGCGCAGGGGCCCGGGCAGGGATCGGGGCGGTCATTCGAGGATCATGAGCGGCGCGCCGAACTCGACCGGCTGGCCATCGGTGATCAGGATGCGCTTCACCCGGCCGGAGCGGGGCGCCGCGATCTGGTTCATCGTCTTCATCGCCTCGATGATGAGAATGGTCTGGCCCTCGGCCACCGGGTCGCCGACCTTGACGAACGCCGGCGCCCCGGGCTCGGCCTGCAGGTAGGCGGTGCCGACCATCGGCGAGGGCACGACGCCGGGATCGTCCGCCGGGTCCGGCGCCGCCGCGATCGGCGCCACCGCCTGAGCCGCGCTCGCATGCAGCGCCGGAGCCGCGGCCACATGGAGCGCGGCGGGCGCCGCCACGGTCTGGATCTGGCGGGCGACGCGCACCGTCAGCGTGTCGTCCTCGCCGAACTCGCGGTTCACCTCGATCTCGGTGAGGTCGTTGTCGCGCAACAGCTCCGCCAGGGCCTTGATGAACTCGATGTCCTGGTCCTGGGGTCGCTTGCTCATGGGTGTGCCCTGTTGCCTCGCGGACTCCGCCGCCTGCCCCCGCCCTGCGGGGTGCCTCGTTATAGGCGGGTCGGGTGGAGATTGGAAAGTGGAAAGCGGCGGCGCCCCTCCGCCCGGGCTCAGGCGCTCAGCGCCTTGATCCGATTGGCTTTCGCCGCCCAGCGCCGCGAGGAGCGGCTCACTCCACCGCCCGCGCCTGGTCGAGCAGCCCCTCCATCTGCGCCAGCGGCACGTAGCCGCGGACCATGGTGTCGGCGATGACGAAGGTCGGGGTGCCCTGGATCGCGAGGCTCCCCGCGAGCGCGTGGGTCGCGTCGAGCCGCCGGGTCACTTCCGGGTCGTCCATGGCGGCGCGGGCCTTCTCGGCGTCGACGCCGGCCTCGGCGAACGCCCGCTCGAGGCTCGCGTCGGTGATCTGGCCCTTGGTCGCCATCAGCACCTGGTGGAGCTTGCCATAGGCCTCCGGCCCTTCGGCCACCATGGTCGCGACCGCGGCGCGGGCGGCGAGATCCGACCCCGGCCCGAGGATCGGCATCTCCTTCACGATCAGGCGCACGTCGTCGTTGCGCTCGAGAAGCTCGGTGATCTCGGGCTGCGCCTTGCGGCAGAAGCCGCACTGGTAGTCGAGGAACTCGACGATCGTCAGCTTGCCGTCCGGATTGCCGCCCACCCAGGAGAAGCCGTCGTCGAAGATCGCCGCCGCGTTGGCGGCGACGAGCGCCTTGTCGTCGGTGGCGGTCGCCGTCTTCTGCTTCTCGTCGAGGATCTTCACCATCTCCATCACGATCTCGGGGTTCGCGAGGAGGTAGGCTCGGATCTCGCCGTGCAGCGCCTCGATCTGGTCGGCGGTGAACGGCGAGGACTGCTGCGGCGCGGGCGCCGCATCCTCGGCGAGGGCGGCGCTGGCGACGGCCAGGGCGAGGCTGGCGACGGTCACTTGGAGAAGACGGCGGATCATGGCTTTCTCGAACTCTTCAGCGCACGGGTGGAGATGGTAACGAGATCCTGCGCCCGCTGCCAGCCCGGCGAGCCATAGGGCAGGAGATCGGCGGCGCGCTGGGCGTTGCGCGCGGTATCGCGCCAGGCGCCGCCCAGCGAGAACCGCTCGGCGGTGGCGAGCGCCGCGGCGCCGTCGTGGCCGAGCCGCGCCTCGGCGAGCGCGAGATCGCGCAGCATGCCGGGGTCGCCCGCCCGGTCGAGCGACTGGGCGCGGGCGAGCACGTCGCGCGCCTGCGCGGTCGCGTCGCGGCTGTCCTCGTTCAGGAGCGCCCGGCCGAGGCCGGCGAGGACAAGCGGCTCGTTCGGCGCGAGCTCGGCGGCGCGGGCGTAGGCGGCGGCCGCCGGCCCCGCCTTGCCGATCTCGAGCAGGAACTGGCCCTTCAGCTCGTTGTACCAGGGATCATCGGGCCGGATGGCGATGAGCGCGTCGATCGCGGCGCCGGCCTTCGCCGGGTCGGGCCGGCGGTGCCAGGCGACGGCGCGGGCGAGGCGGGCGGGCTCGCTGGCGTCGCTCTCGGGATAGGCCCGGAGCGTCGTCGCCGGGCTGCCGAGGAAGGCGTCGAGCTTCGCCACCATGCGGCGATACCAATAGTCGTCCTCGGGGGACGGCGGGTCCCCCTTCGGCAGCTTCGCCACCCGGTCCTCGATCAGCGCGATGCGCTCGGTCCAGAGCGGATGACTCCGGGCATAGGCGTCGACGTTGTAGCCGCCGAGCATGGCGTCCTGCCCGCGGAAATGCTCGAGCACCCGCAGCATGGCGTCGGGCTCGGCGCCGGCGTCCGAGAGATAGCGCAGGCCCGACTGGTCGGCGGCGGCCTCCTCGGCGCGAGTATGGGCAAGGAGGTTCCGCATCGCCGCCTGCGAGGAGCCGGCGGCGATGGCGAGGCCCGCCTCCGGGCTGCCGGCGACGGTGGCGGCCGCGGCGCCGATCATCCCGAGGATGCCGAAGACCTTGGCGCCGGCCAGCGATTCGCCGCGCGTCACCTGGTGGCCGCCGGTCAGGTGGCCGAGCTCGTGGGCAATCACCGCCTGCACCTCGCCCATCGAGCCGAGCTCGGTCAGGAGCCCGGTGTTGACGAAGATGTTCGAGCCGCCCGCCACGAAGGCGTTGGGCTCGGGGTCGTTCACGATGTAGATCCGCACGCTCGACGGGCTGACCGCCGCGGCGCGGAACAGCGGATAGGCGATGCGCTGCAGCGTCCGCTCGATCTCCGCATCCCGGATCAGGCTCTGCGCCGCCGCCGGCAGCGCCGCGGCGAGGAGCACGACGACCATGGCCGCTGCCGCCGCCAGCCTCCGGCAGGCGGCCTCGGTTGCGCGGGGGCGGGTTTCGTGGCTCATGGGCGCGGGCAAGCTAGGAGAGAGAAGGTGCGGACTTCAAGGCGGGGCGAGGTCGATCCTTTCATTGTGATGGACGTGATGGAAGCGGCGCGCGCCGAGGAGACGGCGGGGCGGTCGGTGATCCACATGGAGGTCGGCCAGCCCGGCACGCCGGCCCCGCGGCGCGCGCGCGAGGCGCTGGCGCAGGCGATGGCGACCGACGCGCTCGGCTACACCGTGGCGCTCGGCCTGCCGGCGCTCCGCTCGCGCATCGCCCGGCTCTATGGCGAGTGGTACGGCGTCGATCTCGACCCGGCCCGCGTCGTCGTCACCGCCGGATCGTCGGCGGCCTTCATCCTCGCCTTCACCGCGCTCTTCGACCGGGGCGACCGGGTGGCTATCGGCGAGCCGGGGTATCCAAGCTATCGCAACATCCTCTCCGCCCTCGACCTCGTGCCCGTCGGCATCCCGACCGGCCCGGAAAGCCGCTACCAGCCGCGGCCCGAGGATCTGACCCCCGACCTCGCCGGCGTGCTGGTGGCGAGCCCGGCGAACCCCACGGGCACCATGCTCGGGCCGGCGGATCTCGGCGCGCTGATCGGCCGGGCGGCGGAGCTCGGGCTCGGCTTCGTCTCGGACGAGATCTACCACGGCATCCAGTACGGCGGCCGCGCGGTGACCGCGCTCGAGATCTCCCATGAGGCCTACGTCATCAACTCGTTCTCGAAGTACTTCTCGATGACCGGATGGCGCATCGGCTGGATGGTGGTCCCGGAGGCCCACGTGCGCCGGGTGGAGCGGCTGATGCAGAACATGTTCATCTGCGCGCCCCACGCCAGCCAGGTCGCGGCCCTCGCCGCGCTCGACGCGGGCGAGGAGCTCGACGCGAACCTCGCCGTCTATGCGGCGAACCGCGCGCTGCTGCTCGAGGGGCTGCCGAAGGCGGGATTTACCCGGATCGCCCCGCCGGACGGCGCCTTCTACATCTATGCCGACGTGAGCGGGCTCACCGACGACAGCCGGGCGCTCGCCGCGCGCATTCTCGCCGAGGC
>Ga0075163_10010074_pt1 | contig 12377 bp, 10 predicted proteins | sample JI1023141ADNA_FD_71478 | JGI IMG/M metagenome (GOLD analysis project Ga0075163, IMG submission 71478) | Wastewater effluent complex algal communities from Wisconsin, to seasonally profile nutrient transformation and Carbon sequestration -... | ecosystem: Engineered > WWTP > Effluent > Algae...
CCAGCGGTTCTTCACCGAATCCCAGACCGAGGCGAAAATGTCTTCTTCCTCGCGCAGACCGGCCTGGGCCAGTTGTTCGTGCTCGGCTTCTTCACGAATGTAGTCGACCACCTCGTTAACCGTCACCCGGCCGACCAGCTTGCCTTCCGGATCGACCACCGGCGCCGACACCAGGTCGTAGCGCTCGAAGGCCTTGGCCGCTTCGTCGGCCAGATCGTCCGGTTCGAGTTCAACAAAGTCGGTCTGCATCAGCGTGCCGACCTCGACATCGACCTCGTTGACCAGCAGGATGTTCAGGGGCAGCACGCCCTTCAGGTGTTCGTCGCGGTCGACGACGAACAACTGGTCGGTATGGTCGGGCAGTTCGTCGAAGCGGCGCAGGTAACGCAGCACGACTTCGAGCGACACGTCCTCGCGGACGGTGACCATGTCAAAGTCCATGATCGAACCGACCGAATCCTCGGGGTAGGACATCGCAGCCCGCAGCTGTTCGCGCTCCTCGACCGACAGGCCACGGAAAACATCGTCGATAACGCCCTGCGGCAGGTCGGGCGCCAGGTCGGCCAGTTCGTCGGCATCGAGCGTTTCGGCGGCGGCGACCAGCTCGGTCCGCTCCATCGAATCGATCAGGCTTTCGCGGACGGCATCCGCGACTTCGAGCAGGACCTCGCCTTCAAGCTCCGGATTGACCAGATTCCAGACGATCAGACGCTCGTCGGGCGGCAGAGCCTCCAGCACATAGGCGATGTCGGCCGGGTGCATCGGCTCCAGCCGGTGCTGCAGCTCGTGCAGGTGCTGCTTGTGCACGATATCCTCGACCAGGTCGTGGCGCGGCCCTTCCTGCCGATGCACAAGCTCCTCGACCAGCTTGTGCCGGGCGAGCAGGGTCTGCACCTCGGCGAGGCGCTCCTGCAGGTCTTCGGTATCGGTCAGCTGGGCTTCTTCGCTCATGGTGCAGTGCCGCAAATGGTCCGCCATTTTAGCACTGGCCCGAGAGGCTGGTTCCTACAAAATCAGCCCGAAAAACGGGCAATCCGGCAATATTTCACGGCACATCGGCACCAGCCATGCGGCCAAGTATGATCCCCGTCTTTCGCCCCAATCCGGGCGCCCCGCGATTGCGGTCGTAGAAGCGCGGATTGGGCACCATGCCGGCCAGCCGCGCCGCCTGTTCCGGACCCAGCTGTGCAGCGCCGACATTGAAGTAATGGCGCGCCGCCGCCTCGGCGCCGAAAACGCCGTTGCCCCATTCGATCACGTTCAGATAGACCTCAAAAATCCGCCGCTTGCTCCACAGATTTTCCAGCATCAGCGTGATGATCGCCTCCTCGGCCTTGCGGAAATACGACTTGGTCGGCGTCAGGAACAGGTTTTTCGCCAGTTGCTGACTGATGGTCGAACCGCCGGCGACGAAACGCCCCCGCTTCTGGTTATTTTCCAGCGCTTTCTGCATACCTTCCCAGTCGAAGCCTTCATGATCGACGAACTTGGCATCTTCGGCGGCGATGATGGCCCGCTTCAGATGAATCGAAATTCGCTCATAGGGCACCCATTGCTGCTTGAGCTGGGCATTGGGAACTTTCTGGCGCAGTTCGGCCAGCCGAATCTCCATGAAACGGGTTTCGCCGGGATTGACCCAGCCCCACAGCAGCACCCAGCCAAGCAGCCACAACTGCCAAATCAGGAACAGCCCGAGCACAAGCAGCAAGGCCCGCTTCAGCCAGTGACCGACGACTCTCATCCCGCCAGTCTGGCGCGCAGCTCGGCGAGTACCGGCGGGGTCTCCGGGCGCACGCTGCGCCAGACGAAGAAGGCCTCCGCCGCCTGCTCGACCAGCATGCCCAATCCGTCGGCCCGTTGCGCGGCCCCTTGCTCAGCAGCCTGCCTAGCAAAAGGTGTCTCACCCTTTCCGTACATCATGTCATAGGCCAGCGAGCCCGGCGCAAAGATGCCCGGCGGTAGCGGCAGGCTGGCGCCAGACAGGCTGGCCGAGGTGGCATTGATCACCAGATCGAAGCTTTTGCCGGCAATATCGGCAAAACTACCGCCATTTACCGGAGCGATGTCAGCAAATTCCCCTGCCAGCGCAACAGCCTTGTCGGCACTGCGGTTGGCGATGAACAGGGACGCCGGCTTTTCCGCCAGCAAAGGGGCAATCACCCCGCGCGACGCGCCGCCGGCGCCAAGCAGCAGAATGCGTTTGCCGGCCAGCAAGCAGCCCAGGTTGTGCGTGATGTCGCGGACCAGACCGGCGCCATCGGTATTGTCGCCAAAAATCTCGGCGCCATTGAAAGCCAGCGTATTGACCGCGCCGGCCCGTGCTGCCCGGTCGGACAGGCGCGTCGCCAGGCGAAAGGCCTCTTCCTTGAACGGCACCGTGACATTGGCTCCCTTGCCGCCGGCAGCCACAAAGTCATCCAGTGCCTGCCGGAAGCCGTCGACGGCGGCCAGTCGAGCTTCATAGACGATATCCTGCCCGGTGGCAGCCGCAAAGGCGGCATGGATGGCTGGCGACTTGGAATGGGCAATCGGGTTGCCGAACACTGCGTATAGATCGCTCATTTGGCTGCCGTATTCAGAGCATCGCCCTGCGTGAAATACCAGGTCCGGGCAAAGGAAAGAACCGTCGCGCCGCCCAGCCCCTGCTTCGGAATTGCGCCGAAGGGCGCCGCCATGCGCAGGATGCGCAGCGCCGCCTGATCGAGCACCTTGTGGCCGGACGATTTCGAGATTTCAGCGTTGTACAGGCTGCCATCCTCGGCGCTCAGTTCGACGAAGATGACCACCGCACCATAGAGCTTGCCGCGCGCTTCTTCCGGGTAATTCAGCGTGCCGATGCGTTCGATTTTCTGCTTCCAGCCGTCGAGATAGGCGGCCAGCGCATATTCCTCGGTGCGTGCGCCGACGAATTTCTTGCGCGGCCGCTTGCTGTACTCGTCGGCCGTCTTGGAAATTTCGCCTTCCAGCCGGGCCATGGCCCGCGCCGATTCGGCGAGGTCCAGACCGCTGACACTGGGAACCGGCGACGGCTGCTCGGTAGCCGTATTGGCAGCGGCAACGTTGCGCAGGCTCTTGGCCTGGGTCAGCAGCTTCTGCTGTGCCGTTTCCAGTTCCTGCACCCGGCGCTGCATCTGCTGGATGGCGTCGCCTTCCGTCTGCTGCTGCGTCGGCGGCAGGGGGGTCTTGGCCCGGCGGTTCTCGTCGGTACTGCCGCCGCCGTCCAGGCTGGACTGGGCCAAGGCTTGGGCATCGGCGGGCTTGCGAGCCGACTTGGCGTTGACCAGGATGATGTCCATGGCTTTTTCACGGAAGGCCTTGGATGCATCCGGAAAAGTGAAATGCAACTTGAGCAAAACCGCATGGAAAAGCAGCGAAATCCCGATGGCGATCCACAACCGGTGGTCTTTCCTGACCGCCGGCAACGGACGCAAGCGCGCCCTCCTTTTCACTCCGCCTCCTCCGCGGATTCCTCCACGGCTTCGGCTTCATCGGTGACGCCGAGCAGGTTCAGGAAACGACAAGTCACTTCCGGCGCCAGCAGGTCGATGTTCTCGACAGCCAGGCGTACTCGCTGACCGGCCGGCAGCTCCGCCGGCAGCGACGGCACGCGCAACAATATGGGCAGATGGTCGAGCTTGACGCTCTGTTCGCGGCGAACGGTAGCGTCGATTTCGCTCATGCCATGCTGCTGCAGCCAGCGCAGGCACCAGTAACGCTCCATCTGGCGCTGAAAATCAGCATAGGCGGCGTAAGTCAGTTCGAAATCGCGCATTGCGCCGAACAATTCTGCCGATTTCTGGGCAAAAGCCGGCGTTTCGCCCTTCAGACAGGCAATCAGCTGCCATTGATTGACCATGTCGCAGTAGCGGCGCAGCGGAGAGGTCATCCAGGCGTATTGCGGCACGCCAAGGCCTTCGTGCGGCAGCGGCGAAGTGGTCATCCGAACCTTGCCCTGAGTCTGGGCGCGGTACAGGCAGGCGATGTTCTTTTCGGCGAGCAGGCCGCCCCAGGTCGAGTTGGCGACAATCATCAGCTCGGCGACCAGCTTGTCGAGCGGGCTGCCACGCTTGCGCTCGGTGATCTCGACGATGCAATGGTCCGGGTCGGCCAGATCGCCGACGATGGCGAAGTTGTAGTCGTTGATGCCCTGCATGGCCGACGGCTTGCCGCGTCGGCCTTCGCAGGCGTTGGCGAAGTGCCAGAGGTGCACCAGTTCGTCCTTGAACGGCTGGTCGGGCAATGGCCCGTTGATGGTCTCGGCGTTGAACCACGGCTCGATTTCGTGATGGCGCAGGTTGGCGGCGATGTGCACCATCTCCAGCCGCGATTCGTGGCTGAGGATTTCCAGCGACTCATTGACCGTCAGGTAGAGCGACACCGCCGGGCAATCGACGCCGCCGGCCAGCGTGTAGTTCTGGACCACGGCGTCGGGCAGCATGGTGATCTTGTTGCCAGGCATGTAGACGGTGGACAGCCGGGCGCGGGCGACGCCATCAAGCGGCGAGCCATGCTCGATGGCCAGCCCCGGCGCGGCGATATGGATGCCGATGCGCGAACCGATGCCGGGCAGCTTGACGACCGACAGCGCATCGTCGATTTCGGTGGTCTGGGCGTCATCAATTGAAAAGGCGCGAACATCGGCACGCGGCAGGTCGCTCGGCAGCTTCGGCGCGTCGAGCGCCGGGAAGCCGGTGCCCTTCGGGAATTGCTCGTGCAGGAAACGGCGGTAGTGCAGGAAGTAGGGCGACTTGATGGCGCCGCACTTGAACAGCAGCTGGGCCGCGGTCAGCCCGGTTTCGGCGCAGGCCGTCTCGAAGGCCTTGGTTTCCGGCTTGTTGCGATCCGGCGCGTAGAGCAGGGCGTCGGTCAGCGCGCCGATTTCCGGCGGCAGGCGGAATTCCTTCAGCTCGTTGATCCAGCCTTCCATCGCCAGCGCTTGCTGACGCTTTTTTTCAAGACTGGCCAGAGCAGCTGCGAGAATGTCGGCAGGCGCCTTGCGGAAGCGGCCCTTGCCTTTGCGGTGGAAATAGACGGGCGCGGCGTGCAGGGCAAGCAGCACCGCCGTCGCTTCGACCGGCGCGGGCTCGTGTCCGTAGTAATCACGGGCAAAATCAAGAAACGAAAATTCGCCATCGTTCACGCACTCCCACAGGAAATCCGGTTCGATTTCTTCGGCCAGCGGCGTTGCCTGTTCGAGCAGCGCCGAAGCGGAAGGTTTCTCAAAACGCAGCAATACCGTCGCGGCCTTGATCTTGCTGCGCTTGCCGGTGGGCATTTCGACCTGCAACGAGCTGTCGTTGTCGGCCATGATGCTGCCGGCCTTGAAGCCGCCATCTTCTTCAAACAATACATTCATCGGCGGATTATAACCCAGCGAATTCAAGGATTTGCGGCACGAAGTCAGGAAACTTCGTGAAGCTGTGATCGCCGCCCGCCAGCACGGTTTGCCGACAGCCAGCATAGAAAGCCTGCGCCTGACGGCAATCCAGCACTTCGTCGCCCTCTTCGAGCAGCAGCCAGTAGCGCTCCGGCGTCGGCTGGCGCACCTGCGCCGTCAGTTGAGCGGCGTGCGCCTCGGTAAAGGTGAAGCGCTCGCCATTGTGGAAATTGGCGTGTTCGCCGACGAATCGGGCCAGATCGAGTTGGGCGGTCACCGCCGGATTGATCAGCACGGCATTCAGGCCGTGCTTTTCGGCCAGATGGTTGGCGTAATGGCCGCCCAGCGAACTGCCGATCAAGGTCACCGGCCCGCTGGCCTGTTTGATCAGGCGGCTGACACTGGCCACAGCATCATCGGGAACCGGCGACAGTTGCGGGCAGGCAAAATGCGCTGCCAGCCCGCGCCTGGCCATTTCCTCGGCCAGCAACTGCGATTTCCACGAGGCGGGCGAGGAGCAGAAGCCGTGCAGGTAAACGATCAGTGGGCGGTCCATTGCACCCAGCCGAAATGGGCGGTCATCAGGACGACAATGCCGAAGACGATGCGATACCACGCGAAAGGCGTGAAATCGTGGCTGGAAATGAAGCGCAGCAGCCAGCGCACGCACAAAAAGGCCGAAACGAAGGCGGAAATGAAGCCAACCACCCACATGCCGATATCGTCGGCACTGAGCAAGGCGCGCTCCTTGTAGAGCTGGTAGACGGTCGCCGCCCCCAGCGTCGGGATGGCGAGGAAGAAGGAGAACTCGGTCGCCGCCTTGCGCGACAGGCCAAACAGCAGGCCGCCGATGATCGTTGCGCCGGAACGCGAGGTGCCGGGAATCAGCGCCACGGCCTGGGCGAAGCCCATTTTCAGAGCGTCAAGCAGGGTCATTTCCTCGACGGTCTGGACGCGAATGGTGTGCTCGCGCTTTTCGGCCCACAGGATGACGAAGGCGCCCAGAATGAAGGTGGTGGCGACGGCAATCGGATTGAACAGGTTCGCCTTGATCGCCTTGCCAAAGGCCAGCCCGAGAATGGCCAGCGGCAGGAAGGCAACGAACAGGTTGAGGATGAATTTCTGCGCTGCCTTGTCGCTGAAGGCGCCACGCGCCACGACGAGGAGGCGTTCGCGATACTCCCAGACGACCGCCAGAATGGCGCCGGACTGGATGACAATTTCGAACAACTTGCCACGATCGTCGTTGAAATTCAGCAAATCGCCAGCCAAGATCAGGTGCCCGGTCGACGAGATGGGCAGGAATTCGGTCAGCCCTTCGACGATGCCGAGGATCAGGGCTTTGAGCAGAAGAATCGGGTCCATGGAGCGCAGCCAATGTTGGGAGGCCGCATTCTACTATCCCGGATGAGTCAAAACTTCGAGATCGGCCAGCCAGCGTAACGCCTGCTGCCGATTTTCACCGCACATTTCCGGCGAAGGCTGCAGGCCTGCGCAGCAATCCGGGCGCTCCGGCCGGCCGAAGATCCGGCAGCGGAATTGCTCGTCGAGATGGCGGCATGGCTCGCCCGCCGGCTTGTGCAGCGACGAAATCGACGGCGCAATGCAGCAGGCGCCGCAACCCGGTCGACATTCCATCGGCGGCTGCGCGCCGGAAAGCGTTTTTTCAGACATGGGGCATTGTCGCAGATTTCGATTTTGGCCATTTTTTCGGGCCGACCGTAGCATTCCCAAAAAAGGTGCAGAAAAGCGATTCCAGATTCATTTTATTGTCGCGTTTCAAACAAAACAAACCGCCTTGTAACCCGCGCCAAATCGTGATCCTGCACCATCATTGGGCGGTCAAAAAATAGTTGGCCGGTGTCGAAAAAATGTCATCAAACCGCTCCTATAATGCGCGCCCCTCACCTCCGGAAAGCCACCCCATGACCCTCGCCCTCGCCAGCCAACGCGCCAGCAACCCCGTCGCCCAACTCGGCAGTTCGCACGGCTATCGCCTCGATGGCGATCTGGCCCACCTCAACGCCGAAATCATTTGTGACGAATCGCGCCTGACCGGACAGGAATGGGCCCTGCAACTGTGGACCGACGAAGGCATCAAGATCGCCGAATTGCCGCTCGGCCTGCTTCACCCCAACGGCACCGGCTGCATCGTGGTCAGCGGCACCACCAGCGCGCTGCCGCCGGCCGGCGAAGGCCCGCACATCGTCTCGATGATTCTGGTGTCCGGCTTCGGCGGGCAGCTCGACTGCATCGAAGACGCCGCCAGTTACGTCCAGCCGGTCAGCTTCGTGCAGCCCCGCCTGCGCGGCACGGTGTGCAGCGGCTTCACCAACGACCAGATCACCCTGGACATCGCCCGCATCGAGAACCCGCGCGACGCCGACAATGTCAGCGGCACGCTGGCCCTCGAACTGTGGGCTCTCGACAGCCCGTACTGCGGCGGCGCCTGGAGCGGCATTCCCGTCGCCAGCCTGGTTCTCGGCACCCTGAACGGCCAGACCGAATGGGCCGGCTCGCGCTTCACCACCCACGCCGGCCCGCTCCCGGCCAGCGGCCACCTGACGCTGATGCTGCGCGAATGGACCCCGGCCGGCTACCTCACCCGCGACTACCGCGCGCTCGCCCGGCCGAGCATCACGCCGCCAGCCAAGGAAGAAGCCAAGCCCCAGCCGCCTGTGGCCGCCAAAGCGCAGCCCGCCCCGACCCAAAAGGCAGCCAGGACCGCCGAGCCGGCGCCGGCCGCCGCCACCGGCATTTCGATCAACACCGCCAGCGCCGCCGAACTCAGTGCCGTCAAGGGTATCAGCGACGGACTGGCCCGCGCCATCGTCGCCGGCCGCCCATACGCCAAGCTGGACGATGTCGTCCGTGCCAAAGGCATGGGCCCCAAGCTGCTGGCCAAGATCCGCGCCGACCTCAAACTCTGAGATTTGCCGCGCCCTCTGCAACCGAAAAAGCGCAACACGACGGGCTGCCCTGGCAGCCCGTTTCCATTCCGGCGCGACATGGCGAACCACGGCCATCTGCTCGCTTGACCCCGGCCCCGCCCTGAGAGTAAAACAGGGCCAACGGGCATGAATAACAAGCAGATGCCCGTCAGCGCAGGAATCACTGGCCCACACGGAAGCAGCCCATGACCCCGGCCGACCGACATCTCTGGCAACGATTCTGGGCCATCGCCTCGCCCTACTGGCGGCAGGACGAGCGGCTCAAGGCCTGGGGGCTGCTTGCCCTGCTGGTCGTGCTGCTGCTCGGCCAGACGCGCTTCGCCGTGCTCTTCAACGAACAGACCGGCGAATTCACCTCGGCGCTGGCCGCCCGCGACGAACAGCGTTTCTGGGATTCGATCAAATATTGCCTCGGCCTGCTGGCCATGGCAGTGCCCATCTTCGCGCTGCACTATTTCGTCCGCGACACGCTCGGCATCCACTGGCGGCGCTGGCTGACCCACCGCTTTCTGGACAGCTACTTCAGCCACCGCAATTTCTATGAGCTGAATTCCAACGCCGGCATCGACAACCCTGACCAGCGCGTCGCCGAGGACATCAACACCTTCACCCAGCGCTCGCTGTATTTTCTGCTGATCTTTATCGGATCGACCTTGCAACTGGTCGCCTTCAGCACCGTTTTATGGTCCATCTCCCGCGAACTGGTCTATTTTCTGGTGCTCTACGCCAGCGCCGGAACGCTGATCACCATCTTCGTCTTCGGCAAGCGCCTGATGAACCTGAATTTCCTCCAGCTGCGACGCGAGGCGGATTTCCGCTTCAGCCTGGTCCGGGTCCGTGAAAACGCTGAGTCGATCGCCCTCTATCGCGGCGAGGGGCAGGAACAGCAGCAGGTGCGCAAGCGTTTCGCCGCCGCCTTCAAGAACTTCAAGCGACTGGTCCGCACGCAATTGGGGCTCAATTTCTTCCAGTACGCCTACAGCCTGCTGACCATCGTGCTGCCCAGCGCCATCATCGCCTCCGACGTCCTCTCCGGCGAACTGGAAGTCGGCCGGGCCGTTCAGGCGGCCGGTGCCTTCGCCGCCGTACTCGCCGCCTTTTCGCTAATCGTCGAAAACTTCGAAAGCCTCAGCCGCTTTGCCGCCGGCATCGACCGCCTCGACAGCCTGGCCCGCTTCCTCCCCGGCCATCCGGGCTGCCCGCCGCAGCGCGGCAATAGCGTCATCTCGGTGGATGCCAACCACCTGATGCTGGAAAACCTGACGCTGCAGACGCCCAACTGCGAACGCACGCTGATCCGCAACCTGTCGATCAGCGTCCCGCGCGGCGAACACCTGATGATCGTCGGCCAGAGCGGCAGCGGCAAAAGCTCGCTGCTGCGCGCCATTGCCGGCCTCTGGTACAACGGCAGCGGCACCATCTACCGGCCGACGCCGAACAACATCCTGTTCCTGCCGCAGCAACCCTACATGCTGCTCGGCAGCCTGCGCAGCCAGCTGCTCTACCCGCACAACGGGCATGCCGCGGCCGATGCCGATTTGCTAAAGGTGCTCGAAAAGGTCAACCTGCCGGACCTCGCCTCGCGTTTTGGCGGCCTGGATGCGGAAGCCGACTGGTCCAAGGTGCTCTCGGTCGGCGAACAGCAACGCCTCGCCTTCGCCCGGATACTGATCGTCAAGCCCCGCTACGCGGTGCTCGACGAGGCCACCAGCGCCCTCGACAGCGCCAACGAGGACGCCCTCTACAAGCTGCTGCTAACCCTCGACACCACCCTGGTCAGCGTCGCCCACCGGCCGGCCATCCTGAAATACCACCGCCAGGTGCTGGCGCTAAACGGCGAAGGCGGCTGGCAGGCATCGCCGGCCGAAGCATTCCACTTCGCACCGAACGAAGGCGACTGAAAGGGCTGCCATCCGGGCAGTGACCCAAATCCGGCCTATCGACCCAAATGCTACGGTCGGCCTCAAAAAATGGCCAAAATCGATACTGCTTGCCGCGGCGGCCCTGTCGATTCCCAAGCGAGCCAGCCCGCCGCCTACCGGCGCGCGCCACCTTCCCCGCTACGCGCCCCGTCACCCTGGACGGCCTCGCGCTCCGGCTTCATCTCCGCCACCTGCGTGCGCTGCTCGGGCGTCAGCACCTCCAGCACCTGCCGATCCGTCGCCACTCGCGCCAGCGTCATCTCCGTCATCGCCCGGGCCGACGCATCAGCCAGCGAACGCGCCTTGGCCTCGCTGAAATCCGGCGACATCGCCAAGCCGCGCAAATCTGCCTCCGCCCGATGCACCGCCTTCGCCTTGTCGCGCATCGCCGGCGCCTGTGCATGCAGGATCGCAAACACCTTGTCGCGCTGCGCCTTGCTCAAGTTCAAGCCACGCAGATACGGCGGCATCCGCTCCCCCGGCCCGCGATGCCCGACCTTCCCTGGCATTTCCGGCCCGCCACAACTATTCGGCGCCCCATGCGCCCCGCCAAATGCCACCGCCGACAGCGGCACGGCCAACGCCACAGCCGCCGCTATCAAAAAGCGCTCCACATAACGCCTGGAGTTGAGATTCATTTGCCTGTCCTTTCACTCGAATAAGCCGACCCGAAGGGGCCGGACGACAGGACAAATAGTCGGCCCGCAGCCGGTTAAGGGGCGTTAATGGGCTGTAAATGCTCGTAAATGGTGTAACAAGCGGCACAAACGACACCGCAGGGCCGACTCGGCAAATATTTCAAAATCAGCTGAACCGACATACCATGCGGTGTCCCGCTTACGCTTCGCGAAAGGTGCTCCATGCAGGCCAAGACCATCCTGGTCGTCGATGATTCGACCACTATCCGCAACATGCTGAAGGCTCATCTCCAACCACTTGGCTATAACGTGCTCGAAGCTGCGGGCGGTCGCGCCGGTCTGGAGCAGGTACGCAACCATGATCTCGACCTGATCATCACCGATCAGAACATGCCAGGCATGGACGGCGTGACCATGGTCAAGGCGGTGCGTGAAGGTGAGCGGAATACCGGCGTCCCGATCATCGTGCTGACAACGGAAACATCCGACCAGATGAAGGCCGCGTTCCGCGAGGCGGGCGCCAGCGGCTGGATGTCCAAGCCCTACTCACCGGATCGCCTCGACAGCGCCTTGAAAAAGTATTTCGGCTGAAAAGCCTGATGATTTTGGCTCATTTTTACAGCCGACCGTAGCATTCGGCCCAAATGCAAAAAGGCGGCTGAATCAGCCGCCTTTTTGTTGGTTTGCTGATGTTCGGCAAGCCTAGACCTTGCTGTAAACCTCAGCCCCGGCCTTCACGAACTCGACGGCCTTCACTTCCATCCCCTTCTCCAGCGCCTCGGCTTCAGCGATACCCTGGGCCGCAGCAAATTCGCGGACGTCCTGGGTGATTTTCATCGAGCAGAAGTGCGGGCCGCACATCGAGCAGAAGTGGGCGACCTTGGCCGATTCCTTGGGTAGCGTCTCGTCGTGGAAGCTCTTGGCTTTGTCCGGATCGAGGCCCAGGTTGAACTGGTCGTCCCAGCGGAACTCGAAGCGCGCTTTAGACAGCGCGTTGTCGCGGATCTGCGCACCGGGGTGGCCCTTGGCGAGGTCGGCAGCGTGGGCTGCGAGCTTGTAGGTGATGATGCCTTCCTTGACGTCGTCCTTGTCGGGCAGGCCGAGGTGTTCCTTGGGCGTCACGTAGCAGAGCATGGCGGTGCCGTACCAGCCGATCATCGCGGCGCCGATGCCGCTGGTGATGTGGTCGTAACCCGGGGCGATGTCGGTGGTCAACGGGCCGAGGGTGTAGAACGGGGCTTCCTTGCAGTATTCGAGCTGCAGGTCCATGTTCTCCTTGATCAGGTGCATCGGCACATGGCCCGGGCCTTCGATGATGGTCTGGACGTCATGCTTCCAGGCGATTGCGGTCAGTTCGCCCAGCGTCTTCAGTTCGCCGAGCTGGGCTTCGTCGTTGGCGTCGTAGATCGAGCCGGGACGCAGGCCGTCGCCGAGGCTGAAGGCGACGTCGTAGGCCTTCATGATTTCGCAGATTTCCTCGAAGTGGGTG
>Ga0075163_10010075_pt1 | contig 12376 bp, 4 predicted proteins | sample JI1023141ADNA_FD_71478 | JGI IMG/M metagenome (GOLD analysis project Ga0075163, IMG submission 71478) | Wastewater effluent complex algal communities from Wisconsin, to seasonally profile nutrient transformation and Carbon sequestration -... | ecosystem: Engineered > WWTP > Effluent > Algae...
AAAATGCCTTTACACAAGGATTGCTGGCGCTTGTCACCGTATTGATAATAGCTTGTCCATGTGCTTTAGGTTTAGCGACGCCTACAGCCATCATGGTTGGTGTGGGCAAAGGAGCAGAAAATGGAATCCTTATCAAAGATGCGGAAAGTCTTGAGATGGCTAATAAGGTCAATGTCGTGATCCTTGACAAAACAGGGACGATCACCGAAGGCAAACCCGTTGTCACACAGGAATTCTGGACGGAAGAAGCGCCGTTTTTCAAACAAGTACTCTTTAGTATCGAAAAGCAATCCGAACATCCACTCGCTGAAGCAGTAGTAGCGCATTTAAACATTCAAGATACACTTGTCCTTTCAAATTTTGAAAGTATGACAGGTAAAGGTGTCAAAGCGGATTTCAATGGTGAAACATATTATATTAGTAATAAAAAATTGATGCAAGATCAAGCGATTTCAATTGCCCATCCGATCACAGAAAGAGCCAATGAATGGCATCAACAGGCCCAGACAGTCATTTGGTTTGCCAATACCAAAAAAGTTATTGCCATTTTAGCAATTGCTGACAAGATTAAGGCTAATTCCAAAAAAGCAATTCAAGATTTACAACATGCAGGTATAGATGTGTATATGCTTACAGGCGACAATGCAATGACCGCCAAAGCAGTTGCAGAAGCTGTTGGGATAAAACACTACAAAGCGGAAGTTTTGCCCGAACAAAAAGCGGCCTTTGTACAGGAATTGCAAGCGCAAGGTAAAATAGTGGCAATGGTAGGTGATGGTATAAACGATAGCACGGCATTGGCTCAGGCAGATGTAAGTATAGCCATGGGCAAAGGCAGCGATATTGCGATGGATGTAGCCAAGATGACCATTATTTCATCTGATCTGACTAAACTTTCGGATGCCATTTTTCTATCCAAAGCGACCGTTCGCACTATTAAACAAAATCTGTTTTGGGCCTTTATTTATAATTTGATAGGAATACCAATTGCAGCGGGTATTTTGTACCCAATAAACGGATTTTTACTCAATCCTATGATTGCTGGTGGTGCAATGGCTTTGAGCAGTGTGAGTGTAGTAGCCAATAGCTTGAGATTAAAATATAAAATTTGAACAACCCAAAATCTTACAAGTCTAATCAAAAATACTGTAATAATGCTTTGGGATTTCTGATATAATTTTGCATAAAGATTTTTAAATATAAATTTTGTAAAAATGAACATAGTAAGTAGAGCTTTAAAATTTAAAACCAACATCAATTGCAGCGGATGTGTGGAGAAAGTTACGCCGTTTCTCAATGGAGCAAATGGTATTGAACATTGGAATGTGGACACAGAAAATAAAGATAAAATCCTGACTATTCATTCAGAAAGTATCGACCAAAATGAAGTAATCCTACAAGTCCAGACAGCCGGATTTAACATCGAATTTATCAATAATTAAAATAATAATCATGAGTTTAATATCAAAAATATGCATAGCAACGACAATGATGTTGTCTATGCTTTCATGCAATGCACAAATCAAAAATGCCAGTACCGTAAACGCAAAAATTTATGGTAATTGTGGTATGTGCGAAAAGACTATAGAAAAAGCAGGGAATGCTAGTGGTGTAGCCAAAGTGGATTGGGATAAAGATACAAAAATGGCGACACTTACCTACGATTCAAGTCGTACCAATCAAGATGAAATATTGAAACGAATTGCCTTGGCTGGTTACGATAGTGACCAATTTATCGCACCTGATGATGTGTATGCCAGTCTTCCAGAGTGTTGTCAATATGAACGTGCGAAAAAAATAGAAACACCAAAAGTAGAAACACCAAAGGTAGAAACACCAAAGGTAGATGCAAAAATGGAAGACCACGCTATGCATCAGCAAGATAAAATTGTACATAAACCTGAGGTAATAACTCAAGATGTCAATGAACTAAAATCTGTTTTTGATACCTATTTTGCTCTAAAAGATGCATTAGTAAAATCTGATGGCAGTCTGGCTTCTATGCAAGCAAAAAAAATGCTGGTTTCAATGAACAAAGTAAATATGAAAAATCTCGCTACTGAAGAACATACAGTTTGGATGAAAGTGATGAAAGATTTGGTACTTGATACGGAACACATCGAAGAGACCCAAAACGCAGATCATCAGCGTGAACATTTCACAAGACTATCAGACAATGTATATCAATTATTGAAAGTAAGTAAACAAGAAACACCAACCTATTACCAGCACTGTCCTATGTATAATGATGGTGATGGAGCGAATTGGTTGAGCAAAGAGAAAGCAGTGAAAAATCCATATTATGGCGCACAAATGCTAACGTGTGGTAAAACGGTTGAAGTAATAAAATAGACATAAATAAGGTAAAGTATAATTTTCATCTATGTCATTTTTAAAATTAATTTAATGAAATTCTTAAAATGGATATTCAAGTGGTTCTTCCAAAAAAAGTGTTGCCGATAACAATATTGTCGTTATTATCATTTGCGCTTTTTGCTCAAAAAGTGGTGCGATATGACCTTTATGTTACAGATACACTCGTAAATTATACTGGAAAAAGCAAGCGGGCCATTGCCGTGAATGGACAAATTCCAATGCCTACACTTACATTTACTGAAGGTGATACAGCAGAAATCTATGTTCACAACCGATTAAAGGAATCCACATCATTGCATTGGCATGGCGTATTTGTACCCAATAAAGAAGATGGTGTTCCATTTTTGACGCAAATGCCCATAGAGCCAAATAGCACGCATGTATATCGCTTTCCGATCATTCAAAACGGTACACATTGGTATCATAGTCACAGCGGATTGCAAGAACAAGTTGGCATGTACGGCTCGATGATTTTGAAAAAACGGGATGATGACCCAACATTCAGGAAAGGTATAGATGATCTCCCTACTGTTCCAATAATCTTGAGCGAATGGACTGATTATAAGCCTGAAAATATCCACCGAATGTTGCATAATGCTTCAGATTGGTTTGCGATCAAAAAAGGTACAACACAAAGTTATGTGGAAGCTATACAAGCAGGTCACTTTAAAACCAAACTCACCAATGAATGGAAACGAATGTTGGCAATGGATGTCAGCGATATTTATTATGACAAGTTTTTGATAAATGGTAAAAATGAAAGTCAGCTCTCGCAATTCAAGCATGGTGACAAAGTCCGTTTAAGGATATCAAACGCCGGTGCTTCATCTTATTTTTGGCTCACTTATGCTGGAGGTAAAATCACCGTTGTTGCCAATGACGGTAATGACGTAGTACCAGTCGAAGTGGACAGACTGATTGTAGGCGTTTCAGAAACCTACGATGTCATCGTGAATATTCCTACCGAAAATACATCTTATGAATTTGTCGCTACAGCCGAAGATCGTACGAAATCGGCTTCGATTTATATTGGTTCGGGTCCCAAACAATTGATCAGTCCATTGCCCAAATTAAAGTATTTTGAAGGTATGAAGATGATGAATGATATGATGAAAATGAATGGTGACATGGACGACATGGGAATGGATATGAGTCTCCAACAAATGGATATGAATAAGGTAATGTATCCCGAAATCACGGGTGAGAAAATGGAAATGGACCATTCTAACCACAATTCAAGTAAATCGGACATATTAACGCTCAATTATACAATGCTAAAATCGCCTACAAAAACTGCTCTTCCAGCAGATGCACCAGTCAAAGAATTGACATTTGAGCTGACAGGAAATATGAATCGTTATGTATGGAGCCTAGACAATAGAGTACTGTCTGAATCGGATAAAATTCTGATCAAAAAAGGCGAAATAGTACGCATCACGCTATATAATAATTCTATGATGCGGCACCCGATGCACCAGCATGGTCATGACTTTAGGGTTATAAATGGACAAGGTGATTATGCGCCATTCAAAAATGTTTTGGATATTATGCCCATGGAAAAGAATGTTATAGAGTTTGAAGCAAATTTGGAAGGCGATTGGTTTTTTCACTGTCATATACTTTATCATATGATGGCTGGTATGAATCGAGTATTTAGTTACGAAAATCAAGCACCAAATCCCTTGCTACCTGATAAAAAATGGGCGTATAAAAAATTGCAAAGCGAAAGCAACCAACTTCATTTTATGGCACAAAACGACTTTGCTACGAACGGAAATGACGGTATGGCAATGTTGCAAAACACACGCTGGAGTTTTGGTACAGAATGGCGTTTGGGGTATAATGATAAACATGGTTATGAAAGCGAAACGCATATTGGAAGATATATTGGTAAAATGCAATGGTTTATGCCATTTGTAGGTTTTGATTGGCGTTACCGAACATTAGGGCACAATGTAGAGGAGCAAAATCTTTTCGGGCAAAGAAATACCAAGGACAATCGTACCCAATTTAGTGTAGGTGTGGCTTATACATTGCCCATGCTTATAATTTTGCAAAGCGAAGTATATCACGATGGCAATGTAAGAATACAAATAAAGCGTGATGATATTCCTATTTCTAGCCGTCTTAGAGCTGCATTTATGATTAATTCTGACAAAGAATACATGCTTGGTCTTGGCTATATTGTTGGCAAAAACTTTGGATTTAGAACGCATTTTGACAGCGATATGGGATTTGGTGTCGGCTTGCATCTGAATTATTAAATTGTTTAGAATCGAGAGACCAAATATTGAATAGGAGACTCAAATAGTGTATGGATGAAATGATTTGAATATATGGCATCATATTTGCAATAAGTATAATATCTCATTCCAAAAACAAATCACCTCCTGACCTCCTGGTTTTGGAGGTTTTTTTTTGCATTTTCAGAATTGTAAGTATAAAAACCAACTATTTGGGCCACTTGACGTGAAAGTTAGGTGGCCTTTTTATTTAAAATAAAAACTAAAGAAATAAGAATTATGGGTTACTAAATTGAAAAGATGAATAAATATTTAGGTTGATCTTAGAAACTAAAATAATGGATCTTCAGATGTTTTTTCTTTTACTAAAATTGTACAATTAATTTTTCTGATAATGATAGCAAAGACCTATTCCACGATGATAAGATTTTATTTACTATTAATAACTTTTAGTCTTTGTCAATTATTACCTGCACAGGATCATTATCCATGCGGTGCTGTAGAAATGCAAAAGAAGCTATTTAGCATAGATAAAAAATGGCAAGAATTACAAGAAAGATCTGAGCAATTGCTTGTCAAAAAGAAAGGTGGCTTTGTTGCAAATAGGGCCAATGAATTATTTACCTTACCAGTGGTTGTGCATGTGATACACAATAATGGAAGCGAAAATATCAGTGATATTCAAATAGACCAAGCGTTAGCAAATTTAAATGCAGCATTTTCGCATTCTGGCCCTTATAAGTCCAAAGGTGAAGGATTTAATACCGAAATTCAGTTTTGCCTTGCTAGACGTACGTTTGATAATATTGCAACCACCGGTGTGAACAGAATTGTTTCTGGTCTTACTAATTTGACAATGGAAACAGAAGATCAAGCTTTGAAAAATCTGAGTAGATGGGACCCAACCCAATATATCAATATCTGGGTTGTCAATGAAATCTCCAGTCAAAGCCAAGGTTCAGGAGTAGCAGGATATGCATATTTGGCTGGTATGCATGGAAAACCGTTGGATGGTTTGGTTTGCGAGGCAAAGTTTTTTGGAAAATCTCCGTCTGATGATGTGGTTCTTATTCATGAGATGGGCCATTATCTCAATCTTTTGCATACATTCGATGGTGGATGTACTAATAATTTTTGTGACCAAGAAGGAGATAAAGTGTGTGATACTCCACCGGATCAAGCATTGCATTCTTCCTGTGTTTTTAATTCTTGTGGCACTGACAAAAATGACTCTAGAGCTATCAATCCATTCACTACGGATGTGAATGACATGACACAAAATTATATGGATTATTCGCCATTTGAATGTCAGTTTGCATTTACTAAAGGTCAGGCCGAGAGGATGCGTCTTACTATACAAAATATAAGAGAGAGCCTATTACAGTCACAAGGATGTTTGTCTCCTTGCGTGAGTACCATCTCTGGCGGTATTTCTGCACCACAAGAAGCCGTTACAGGTCAAAACGTAAATCTATCATTTTCTGGTTCTGGCGCTACTACTTTTGTGTGGTCTGTAGATGGCACACAAATAAGCACATCATCGGCACAAGACTATGTATTTACAGCTCCAGGGACATATACCATTGCATTAGTAGCTGGAAATCAAGATGTAAATTGTGTGTATAAAACAAAACATACGATAACAGTAAAGTGCAATTTATCGGCAGATTTTAATCCCACCATCAGCGAAATAAAAGAAGGAGAAAATATCACTTTTACAAGCACGGACACAGGAGGTAAAGATTATGTATGGAAAATAGATGAAACGCAAGTAGGAACTGGTTCCAGCATAGATTATACCTTTCCAAATCCCAAAGATTATTTGATACAACTGCAAGTATCCAATGAATATTGTTCGCAAACCAAAACGGGAAAAGTGGTTGTTCAAAGTGCTTGTGGAGATTCGATATGGCAGTACCAAATCACAAATGACAAAGACTATGAATATTTTACGGCACCTTTAAATGATGGAAGTTTTTATTATTCGGCAACTGCAGACAATCTGAATAGTCGCTTGGTAGGACTAATTGATAAAAATGGTGTACATAAATGGTCTAACTCTTACAGCGCTCCTAACAGCTCGAGACCGGTGCCCTATATCCTTTCCGATGGCGGTTTATTGATCCTTGAAAATCTTTCAAATGCGAGCAATAGCTTCATAAGTGCTACAAAATTCAATCAAAACGGCGACAAACTCTGGAGTTCAAGTTATAATATTCCATCTGTTGCCTATTTTCACGCAATACCCGTAAAAGATGGAATTCTCATTGCATTTGGATATTATCTTTTGTATTTGAATAACGATGGTCAGGTGAAATGGAGCAAAATAATGCCTACTATTGATGATTTTGTAACTTCCGTGCAAAAAACAGAAAATGAAAATCATATTTGGGCTTTAGGACATGGTCTTGAAAATGGAATTCGTAAAATGAAATTAATCAAATTAGATTTGGATGGCAATATACTTAACTCATTTTTCATCACGCCATCTCAAAATATACAACTTGGACATAGATTTTTGGGATCATTTAATGATGGTTCTATTGCCCTTCATTTAATAAATAATAATAATTCATTGGAAAACTATGTAATTTGTGTGGGTAAAACAGGAGTAATTTTATGGCAAAAAAAATATAATGGCATTTTAACTAGTATCAATATTGCAGATAATAAATTGCTTATCACAGCATACAAACTTCCTGAAAGACAATATGAAATGGTTATTCTTGACGCAAATGGTACAAAATTGAGCAGTGCGGTAACTACTGAGAAAAATTTGTCTAACCAAAATTACATTTCAAGTATTGGGAGTTTGTGGGTAATACCTATGACCTGGCAAAAAGTAACCACATTTATTAATCTCAATAGTAATGCGATCCAAGCGAATTGTTTGATAAAATCAAGCAATTTTGACATACAAAATGAAAGTGGTTGGACAACTGAAGCTTTTAATTCATTACCATTCTTATCGGCACAGGTGGAAAGAATATTACCTCCTACAGTTATATATTCACCCCAACAAACTCCTGTACTCAATATCTGTAGAGTCCCCAATCCCTGCCCAAAAAATTGTAATGACGAAGTAAGTCATTTGAAGCTTACAAAAGAAAAAAGATCCAATGTTTTTCAAGTAACCCCTGGATCTAATAATGAATTGCTAATAATAGGATTTGCTGTAGAAAATGAGACATATTATTATGGTACATTGAAAGAAGATGGATCTGTAATAAAAACGAATTATTTCGATAGTATGGGTGGCCATTTAGGTATTGGAAAGTTTATTGAATATAACAACTTTAGATATTTAAGCATGAAAATAGACAATAAATTTTCATTACGAAAAGAAACTTTGTCAGGTGTTGAAGTTTTTACTAAAGTTTATAATATTTCTATGATTGGAAGCTATTTTAACATTATTAATGAGCGCATATTAGTTTGTGGTCCAAGTTTTTTGATTTGTTTAGATTTGGATGGCAATATGCTTTGGAACAAAACTCATAATATATATGCACTAAATGCTGTGTCAGGAAATGACGGTGTTTGGCACTTGTTTGAAACCAATACATCAGAATTATTATTAACTAGAATCGATCTTGACGGAAATTTATTAGTTACTAAAAAATTGAAACTACCTTACCAAAAAACCAATGCAGTAGGAGCAATTATACCCACTGTACAAGGAGGTGTAGTTATAAAAGTAATTCTTGAATTGCCTGAAGGAAATAGACAAGTTATTGTTAGTGTTGATATAAATGGAAATCTAAACTATTCTAAATTTGTTGAGAATGATATTGGTATTTATGCTGGCTTTGATGAAAATAATGGATATGTTTTACATCATACAGTTATCCCAACAATCACAGGTGTAGAACGTAAATTTAACCTTTTCAACCCAAATGGAGAACTGATTTATAGTAAAGAACTGAGCATACTTTGTGATGTAAATATTATTACTAAATATAAAAATGGATGGATATTGAATTGCAGATCGAATGTTGCTGATTATATAATATATATTTTCCCAGAGACAACGGAAGATTGTATGATTAAAAATTCTTTGCCACTTAAAACTATTGATGTGCCAATTATTTGCGAAAATTCAAATCATGTTATTTTTGATGTGCCAATATTCATTCCTAAAGACACAACAGGTTTCGTATTTAAAAATTACAACATCGTAGCGAATAAAATGTGTGATATTTTAGTTCCATGTATCGAGATCTGCGACAATGGTATAGATGATGACGACAATGGTCTCATAGACTGCAGCGACCTTTCATGTCCTTGCAACACTTGTCTCAATAAAGCGGATCTTGTATTATCTTCTATCGATAGCATACGTTGCATAGACAATGAATACATGGCTACTCTTACTATCTGTAACAAAGGGGATAAAGATTTTAATGGTAGTGTACCAGTCACTTTTTACAACGGAAATCCATGGGGGAAATCAGTAAGTGCGCTTTCAACATCTTTACAATTTGTAGGCTCTTTAGAGAAAGATAGCTGCGCTCAAGTGACATACCGTTTCACAAAATACAGAGAAGGAGACATATATGCTGTCATCAATGCGGGTGAAAACTTAGTGACACCATATGATGAAAATACTATTTTCGATGATGTTGATTGTAACGTAACCAATAACACCAAGTCAATTCTATTTGCTCCGTCGATTCCGACATTGGATTTGGGACCTGATGTGGAGATTTGCCGTGGTCAAGTTGTGAACTTATCCGCACAAGACGGATTTTCTTCATACAATTGGCAAGATTTTAATCCAAGTAAAAATTATACAGCATTTAACCAAGGCCTTTATGCTGTTACGGTTTCTGACTATTGTGGCAACTTACAAAAAGATGAAATACTTATCAAAGAAAAAAAACTGGTTCCTATTCAATTAGGTGAAGACAAACTCATTTGTCAAGGGACCTCATTGGAAATAAACTTAAATCCTCCTGCAAATGGTAAATTTGTATGGGATGATGGTATAGAAGGCGCTTATCGAAAGTTAAATTCATCTGGATCATATACTCTTGGTTTTTATACACCTGAAAATTGTGTCGTGAAAGATACAATAGAAGTTGTAGTTATTCCTGCGCCAGTGCTAAGTATCGAAGATAGTATTTCCATTTGTGAAGGCAGTACTTATACGGTTGTTTTGGCAGATATTGACATGAAATATAATTGGTACGATGGTGATACATCTTCAACAAAAGTTTTTAATCAAGCGGGTATTTATTCGGTTTCAGCATCCAATGAAGCTTGTACTGTACAAGATAGTATCCAAATTGATATCATAATTAAACCACAGATAAACCTTCCAGATTCTTTGAGTTTTTGTACAGGAGATAGTATCCGTTTATCTGTGCAACCACAACAATCCGCATCATATTTTTGGAATACAGGCGAACAAACACCGGATATAGTCGTAAAAAATTCCGGTACTTACATTTTAGAAGCCAACATAAAAAATTGTATGTCCAGTGACACAGTGCTTGTCCAAGAATTTTTTAGACCTGAAATCAGTTTACAGTCAATTATCACTGCTTGTCAAGGCGATACCATTGTGCTCAACGTGAATACCAATTCTGATCAAACAATTCTTTGGAGTACTGGAAATACTACTAATAGTACGCTTATCTTCGAATCTGGAACCTATATTGTCCAAATAAGTAACAAATCCTGTATAGCCTCGGATACTTCCGAAGTCACTTTTTTTGAAAAGCCAATTACAAATTTACCAGAACCGTTGCATGGTTGCGAAGGTAAAATACTACAATTAGAATTATCGGTTAAACCTATGGAAGAAATTATTTGGTACGATGGCACCAAAGATACATTAAAACAATTTGACAAAAGTGGATTATATTCATTAACCATCAAAAACGAGCATTGTGCTACACTTGACACCATTCAAGTAACTTTTCATGAATTGCCAGAAAGTTTTGATCTTGGAAAGGATACTACGTTGTGTGATGATTTACAATTAGATATAAATGTTGCTCAAAATGAAAATTATCTTTATGAATGGAATGATGGTGTATCATCTGCATCTAGAAATATCTCCGTAACAGGTTTGTATAGCTTGAAGGTAGAAAATAGGTATGGATGTATTGAAACTGATAGTATCCAAGTCATTTTCGTTCCGCTACCAGAATTTAGCCTAGGTATGGACACGTCCATTTGTAAGGGTGATAGTTTTAATATAAATCTAATCCTACCCGAAAATAGCATCATAACATGGAATGATCAATCTATGGAAAGAAATCGGACATTATTAAATCCAGGACTTTATACAGCGACACTGGATTATTATGGTTGCCAGACTTCAGATGATATAGAAATTTATGTAAACGATTGCAACCCATTTGAAGTACATTTACCAAATGTGTTCAGATATAACAGTGCTGTAAATGGCCTATTTAAACCTGTAATCAATGGAGATACACATTCTATTTCCGACTATATCATGACTATTTTTGACAGATGGGGAAACTTAGTTTTCAAGAGTTCAGATCCTGAAATTGGATGGGATGGCACATACCTAGGTCAGCCTTCAGAATCTGGTGTTTACATATATACATTAAATGTAGTATTTAAAGATCACAGCGAGCCGATTAGATTAGAAAAACAAGGTTCTATAACGCTTTTGAAATAATCCTGAAATTTTTTTTAGGCAATTGGGTTACTAAATTCATTTTGTGAATCAATTAAATATTAACATAAAATATTTTTAATTCAATAACAAAAAACAAATAGCACTTTATGAACATCAAGATTTTTACACTTTTGACTTTAGGAATATTATTTTCTACATTAGCATCAGCGCAGCCTTTGTCTGGGTCGCCTTTACCAGATACGATAACATATTATAAGCAATACAGGGAGATTTATGAATTTAATCCAGACAGTACCATTAAAGAATTTACAGTATTTTGGTATTTTCCAGAAAACGCACCATATACTAGATTTGCATACAGGAATCGAAATGTTTATACTAGTGATAGAAAATTAAAAGAAGTGTATTGGAGTAATACTGAAGGTGATCAAAGTGGTCAACTTATTACATCTTTCCAATATACCACCCAAGGATTGGACTCGATTATAACAAAATACAATACAGTTTTTAATTCTTGGCACGGAAATAAGATAATCAGTCATCAATACGACAGTAAAAATCGGTTGATTAATAAGACAGAAACAAATACAAATGCAGCGGCAACCTATCCTGTAAGTATTGAAACTTGGTCATATAATAGTAATGATCAATTGGAATTACAAGCCACTGAAACTTATAGTAATGATAATGGTGAACTTTTGGATAAAGCGAAAACCACTTACATGTATGATGCGTCAGGCCTTAAAGAGCGAATCACTCAATACTGGGATCTTACTACAAATGATTGGGTAAATAATCTTAAATATGAATATACATATCCTAATGGTGATAACTTAACATACATAGAGCAGTGGTTTAATTTCAATCCACAAACTCAAATGTGGAATAAATTAAATGCAAGAAAAGAATTTTATTTTGAAGAGTTTAAGACGACGGAAACATTTAGGCAAAGGAATGATTATTATGATTACCGGTATACAAAGCGATACAACCCCAATAAGCAACTGATTAGTGACGAAAGGGATGAATATTGCAAAACATTAGGCATCTATAAAATTAGAGAAAGAAAGGAAACCACATATAATACGGATGGCTCCATAAGTTTGTATAGTGAATATGTAGGGAATGGCTGTGAAAA
>Ga0075163_10010077_pt1 | contig 12373 bp, 7 predicted proteins | sample JI1023141ADNA_FD_71478 | JGI IMG/M metagenome (GOLD analysis project Ga0075163, IMG submission 71478) | Wastewater effluent complex algal communities from Wisconsin, to seasonally profile nutrient transformation and Carbon sequestration -... | ecosystem: Engineered > WWTP > Effluent > Algae...
GCGCAGCCTTGTGCTGCAAATCGCCAAAGAGTTTCCGGAATTCGCTGCTGGTTTCCTGCAACACCCGGATGGCGGTCGATTGCAGGCGGCTTTCCAGTTCCGGATGACCGGCTACGCCGGCGTTGAGTTCAAATTGCAGGTGCAGATTTTGGGCCGATGCGTCGTACAGATTTTCAATATAGGCAAAATAGTTGCCCGACAGCACGGAAGTCAGTTCCGGCGCTTCCGTGATGTTGCGGATGTGGTCGTAGTAGATGTTTATGCCGTAAAAATTGACCGCAACGTCCGTCCGGGAAGCGACGATGACAAAGGGGTGAGGCCACTGCTCAACAAGTTGGCTTATACCTTCGTCGCTGGCATGCGTTTCCTGCAAAATACGCTGCATACCTGCTGCATCCAGTACCTTGACACAATCGTGCAGGTTGTACCGGATCAACGGCAGGCTTCTGTTGACGGTCAGAACCAGTTCCTGATTGATTTCTTCCAGGTAGATCCTGTCTTCGTTGTATTGATATACTCCCGGCATATTGGCGACGTGTGTTTCGCCAAACAATGCCGCATAGAGCGCCGGATTGTTCAGCGCTTGTTTTTTGATGGCGTAGGTCAGGGGCGTTTCGCAGGCCATGTACAAGGCATCGGCGGAGCCGTAGAAACTCACCACCTGTTCGCGGGGGCAACCGGCAAGGGCCGCTATTTTATCGCGCCATTGTTCGGAGTTTTTATCGCCGGCCGGGATGAGTTTCACCTTGTCGCCCATCGGTATGCCCCGATGGCGGGCTTCGTGCACAAAATCGAGGAGCAAAGGCGGATAGCCGTATATCACCACGTGCTCAAACTCCGGCCCCAGGTGGAGCAGTGCATTCAGGCCGTCTTCCTGGTCGATGCCGGCGGGAAAAATGGTCAGTTGGTATCCGTCGTTTGCGATTTGTTTCAAACAGTCGACCGTCAGGGTGCCGGCCACCCAACTGCCCATGGCAAAACAGACAATGGCCAGCACCGGCTCTTCTTTTCCAATTTTCAGGACGTCCGCAAGCACATATTTGTAGCCCAGCGCCGCCACACGGTCGTCCGCTTCGCTTCTGAACCAGTAGGTAGGGCGACCGGAAGAGCCCGACGAACAGGAGGCAGACACCGCCAGCTTGCCATCGGTGAACAGTTCCCTTCGCGGATGGTCGAGCAGGTACTGTTTGTCCATGACGGGCAGTTTTTTAAAATCTTCCATGGTTTCGATGCGGGTATCATCAAAATCGCGGGATTGGAGGAAACTTTGGTAAGCCGGTACTGATGCGAAGGTTTTTTTGAACAACTCAACCGGCCATTTTTTATCTTTCATGCTGATGGGTGCTGGTTCGTTTTGTTATTGGGAAATGAACTGACAATGAAAAGCGGCTTCGATTTCCACCAGGAGTTCATCCCGGCAAACATCAGATTGCACCAGCAGGAGGGGCGTACCGGCAAAGTGTTTTTTGCAGATTTTATCCACCAGTTCAATGTGCGCTGTGTCCTTTACATAGGCACGCACATAGGAAGGACTCATGGTTTTCACCTTTCGATGGATGTTGTTCAGGCGGAGATTGGTTTCTGTGACCAACTCGAAGATATTTTGGATGGTCAGTTCGGTTTGATGTTCGGGGTCCCGGGTTTCAACGGATTTTTCTCCACTGATGGCGGCGGTACCCGAGACATACACAATCGCACTGTTTTTATACATGACCATTTTGGCCCGTTCAAAAAGTGGCGCCTGCCTGGCGACCGGATGGATCGCATCGCCGATCAATACGCCATCGGAGTATTCGTAGGCGTTTTTTTGAACAGGGCTTTTGATGGAAATGCTTTTGAACAGGTCGGGGCTGCTCAAGGCAATCAGTTCGAGTGCAAATCCGCCAGTGTCGCAACCGATGCCTGTGGCTGCGGGGAAATCGAACCGAAGCTGGCTGTTTTCATAAAACAATGCCCGTGTATCATTGAAGATTTGATAGTATTGGTATTCACCCGATTGATTTTGTGTGGTGTTTGTGATGTTTTCAATGTAATTCCATTGACGGATCACATGTTTAAAACTCATGTTTTCTGCCTCCAGAATTTTATTGGCTACATCAAAAGTGTTGAATACAAGGGCGTTGAAGTTGTTTTCCGGCAAATGATGATTGTCGAGTCCCAAAAACAGCCACCTGGCATCCCCTTCTTCCACCACGGCGTACTTGAATGGAGACAATGACTTGAACCGGATGCCGGCGCCTTGCGAGCCGGACGACACCAGCGTCATTTCTACTGCACAGGGCAGGCCGGCCAGCGGCGACTGTGCAATAAATACCGTCGGCGGGGCCTTGTCTTTCAACTGGCTTGTCAGCGTGCTGTCGATTTGCGCTTTGGTTTGCCTGAACTGCTCCGTACAGGAAGTATTCAGGAAAAAGGCCATTTTGGCGAGCATGGCTCCTTTGCCTTCTGCCTCCCGGGTAAAAGCAATCACATCCTGAAGGAAAGTATCCAGGCTTGTTGCGTTTTTTTCCGAGGTCAAAATTTCGTAACTGATTTGAAAACTCATGTTGCTGAAAGGGGAGAGATAGTTTTTGAATAGAAAAAATTGAACCCCGGCCATGTTTATTACCTTGATGACATTCCTCACAACGTCTGACCGGCTTGTGCAGGAAGGGGACAGTACTCCGGCACTCACTACTATTGTATCGTCGGGAGAAAATGTGGACACCTCGGAGATATTTTTTCCAGTTCAGGAAGCAGGATGCGGGTCATACGAAGGCATGGATCACTCCGCCCCGGGCGCAATCGCGCAAATTCGGAGCGGGATGATCTATGCCACAATGCCCCGGGTCACTCGGCGCCCTTTACAATTGTGCGCGCGGTGCGACCCTCCGCACAGCTCACGGTGAGCACATACCGGCCCGCGGGCAAATCAGCGATTGGGAAGGAAGTGATAAAATCGGATTGCCCGCTCACCGTTTGCCGCTGGAGCAGGCGTCCTTGCAAGTCGTTGAGCATCAGTAAAAACTCTCCGGATTTTTCCGCTTTTACATGCACGCGGATCACGTCGGCGGCCGGATTGGGCGACACGTTTATTTCAGCCTGAAGCGGGTTGGCGGAGAACAGGCCCACCAGGGGACTGCCGGTGTATTTGAACAGGCGGGTGGGATGATCCAGTTGCTGAAACTCACCGGCCCAGCCCGTGTTGCCATCGCGGAAAGTTGGCCAGCCGATGATCTCTCCGCTGCTGATTTGCTGCCAGCTCAGGCCGCGGTCGGGACTCAGCCAGGTCTCAAACGGACCGGTCAGAATGCTGTTTTTTGTGATGCCGATGAGGATGACTGGCGAATTGGGGATGTACTCGATCCCCAGGATGCGGAATTGGCCGTCGAGCGGCGTGATGTTGGTCCAGTTGGTACCGCCGTCGGCTGTGTGCGCTATGATGCTGGTGTGCAGGTCAAATGCACCCACCAGACCATTGTCCGGGTCGGAGAACGAAATCGAGTTGACCACCGGTAGCGGTGTTTGCGCAACCAGCCAGGTCAGCCCGGAATTTTGGGAGCGAAAAATCCGGCCGCTGCTGGTGCCAAACCAAATCGTATTGCCCCATACATCACCGACGTTGTTGAAGCCGAACTCTCCGGGCAAGGGATTCGGGATATTGGCTCCTCCCACTTTAAACCATTCAATTCCGCCGCTGGAAGTGGTATAAATTTCAAACTCGCCGTCGCGCGGGTCGCCGATGACGCAGGCTTTGGCAGGCGAAAAGGCGTGGATGTAATCAGGCCAGGACACCACCGGATCCCAACCCACAGGTGAAACCTCCCAGGTCTGGCTGCCGTTCGAGGTTTTGAGTGTTTTGGCATTGCCAAACTGGTCCAGACCGCTGATAAAGGCAGTATTTTCATCCACGACACTCATGTTGGCGATAAAAGGCAGGTCGCCAAGCGGCACTTGCGTGACGCTCCAGTTGGCGCCGCCATCCACCGTGCGCGCCATGTAAACCGGCGAAGGCCCGAAGAAGCCATACAGCGAATCGTTCACATCGAAATTGACGCCGACAGCCCAAATCACGTTTTCGTTGAGCACCTCAATATCGGCGATACCGATGGTGTCGCCAAAAGGGGGCGTGTAGGCGGTCCAGGTTGTTTGGGAAAATACAGGGTACGGGTTGAGGGCAAAAAGCAAGGCGCTGAGGCAAATGGCCCGGTAAAGATTGTTCATTTTGAGACAGCAGGTTTGAGTGTGAAACTTTTGGGCTGTCTGTGTCAACAAACAGCCAAAAGCACAGTACCGCGACCGCGACCGATCTTAACATCTTGTCGGAAAAAATTTTTACCTCAATCAAAATTGCCCCGGATACGACTTCCCGATACCCTACTCTACTACTACAAACCCCGCCCAGTAATACGGTTCGTAGTGGCGCTTCCGCATTTCGTCCTGAGCGGCCCGCATCGCCAGGCGGGGGGCCAGTTTTTCCGTGAGGAGTTTTTCGTAAAAAACCGTCATCAACTCCTGGGTCTGGTAATCGGGCACCTGCCACAGCGACATGACGAGGGTTTTGGCGCCTGCTATTTTAAAAGCCCGCTGCAGGCCATACACGCCTTCGTTGCCTTCGATGTGGCCCAGGCCGGTCTCGCAGGCGGAGAGCACCACCAGTTCGGTGTTGCGCAGATCGAGCTGGCTGATCTCGTAAGCGGTCAGGATACCGTCTTCGCGGTTGCCAAGGGGCCGGCCGGCCTTCCAGGCGTGGTTGGCGCCTGCGAGGATAAGGCCGGAACGGATCATGGGATGGTCGGACAGTTTGAAAACAGGCTCTTCCGATTGCGGATTGTGGATTGCGGATTTGGGATTGGCGGGATCGGGGAAGAAAAAACCGTGGGTGGACACATGAAGGATTCGGGGCGAAGGGCTTGACCGGCCAATTTGTTTGAACGACTCCTCCGTCGCTTGCCAGCCTTTTTTCGCTTGTGCGTCGATGCGGGCCTTGCTCAGCGCAGTCTGAATGTTCTCCACCTCTTTTTCCGACCATTTCAAATAATTCCAGGCGCCGCCGCGCAGGGTGGAATCGGTTTCGGTGAATGATAGCCCCCGGGGGCCATTGGTTGGGTCGGCTGGTTGCTCCCGGTATGTTGTGCTGTCCATGTCGAACTGGATACCACCATAGAGCAGGGCTGCGGGCGCCTCACTGGATCTAACATCCTGGTTGCTGAGGGCCAGTTGGCGGGTGCTACCTAACATGACCATGTCGTACCGGTCAGATAGTACAGTTTTGGAACTGGCTGGCAAAGCCGAAAGATTCAGCCGGTGCAGCAAGCCGCTCGGGGAATGGTACACCTTGCGCACACCAGACAGGTGTGATTCGAGCGGCGACCAGAGCAGGCGATACAGTTCTTGGTTGCTGTACAGTTCGTTGACCTGATCGTTGTTCAGTTTGTCATCGGCGGCCGGCAACAAGGCTCTGAGTTGTTTTTCTTCACACAGGGGGATGAAGACCGGGTGCTGCATACCCGGCTTCAGCAAGAGGGCGGCGTAAAGCACACTGTCGGTGGGTTCGGGGTTGTAATAATTGAAATGGACGAATTCGATGGCGGCTTCGCCGGGGAGGAGGGCGGATTGGACTTCTTGCCAGCGGACCTGGCGGATGATGTCGCCAAAACCGGAGACAGTTCGGGTGAGATATTTTTCGAGTGTATTGACTTGCTCTTCCAGTTTAGCCGCATTGTTACGCAACTGAATAGGTTTAGAATATTCCTGACCTAGTAAGTGCTGACAGGTGATAAGCGTCGTCAACTTGTTAGATATGGCAGAATCAATTGACAAAAAAATCTTGATGCGATTTGAGAATGTAAGCAATAATTCTTTTTGAAACAATGCGTTATCAAAGCTAATTTCTGATATAGAATGCAATTGTTTTTGGGATTGGCATATATAAGAATTGCCTCGGTCAAAGTATTGCTTCTTGGATAAGGTGTATTCAGCAAATTCGCGTTCTGAAAGGTGTTGGGATGCCCTCGACAGATGTTCTGTCAAGATAGGATTGGCTTTAAGAATCAGTGATTCAAACTTTTCCTCCTGATTCGTTCTAAAATATAAAATAATCAGGCCGTCCAGGCAAAGCCCATAGTCACTATGTTGTATTCCCACTGTATTCTCGTAAATCTGAAGTGCTTCAAGTAAAGAAAATTCTGCATCTTCAAATCGTTTCATGTCGGAATGCAGTATCCCCAAATTACTTAAAGCCCGTGCACAATCTACGTGATTCCTGCCTAATTTTTTTTCTCTGATGCTTAAACATTCAAGGTAATACGTCTCCGCCACATCGAATTTATTAAGCACTCTATATAGTGCGCCTAAATTTTCAAGACTACTTATATAGTCAAGGTGATCCTTCCCAAGAATTTTTTCTTTAATATTTTTTGCTTCCACTAAACAGCGCTCAGCCTCTCCATATTGTCCGCTATTGTAATATACAATACCTAAATTATTAATTGCTCTTGCATATTCAAGCGATTCTTTTCCCATGTTTTTTTCACGTATCCTCAACACTTCAAGGCTGTATTTTTCTGCCTTAGTGTATATTCCCATCTTTATATAAACAGTTGATAAATTATTTAGGGATTGTGCATATAAGGCATGATCTTTCCCAAGTAATTTCTCTCTTATATTTTTTGACTCCATGTATAAAGATTCAGATTTTGAAAGATCACCTTTTCGATATAGCGTTACAGCAAGGTTGTTTAAACTTTTTGCATATTCCAGGTGGTCTCTGCCATATATTTGAGCATATATTTCCAGAGCCTCGGTATGAAGCGTTTCGGAATCTGCATATTGGCCTAAAGTTTCGTAAACAATTGCGAGGTTATTTATATCTTTTGCATATTCTAAACTCTTTTTTCCAAGAATACTTGCCCAAAGGGCCTTGGATTCAGTATAATTTTGTATAGATTCTAGATATCGTTCCGTTTCTTTATAATAATACCCAATAGAAGACAAACTTTTTGCATACTCTTCATGATTATCTCCAAAAATATTCCTCCTCACGTCTCTTGCTTCAATATAAAGTGATTCTGCTTCTGATTTGCGATTAATATCCATATAAAGGTTAGCTAAATTTTGTAAGCAGTTAGCGTAATCCTTGTTGGGCTTTTCTAAAGCCCGCCTGCCTAAATTTATGCATTCTAAATACACTTTTTCTGCCTCCTCATATTCTTTCAAACTTTTCTGAGCCACAGCCAGGTAATTAAGGTTTCGGATATAAATCTCGTTTTCTTTCCCAATATTCTCCACAGTCAATTGCAGCGCATTTTCTACGATTTTGAGCATTTCTTTGTATTGCTTCTTATTGTAGAAAACTTTGGCTCCTTTAATCAAACTATCCACCTCCCGCACCACTGCTGCCGTATCCACGACCTGTGTAAAACCTGAAAATGTAAAAAGCAAAAAAGTGCAAATGCCGATGGTTTTTTTCATGGTGATTTATTTATTCAAATGGTGAAAAAATCACTTCAAATCCCGCAGCAGGTGTGCTGCGTCGGTTCGGCGGGGCGAGCCGGGGTCGGCTGCTATGCGCTGCAGGAGGATTTCAGCATCGCGTAAACGGCCTTCATGCAGGCGGCAAAGTGCAAGGTACCAGTCGTATTGGGCGCTGAACCGGGAGCGATCACGCCGGCGCAACTGTTCCAGCAATGTGCCGGCAGCAGCCACCTGACCGGTGGCCAACAGGCTGTTGGCTCTGAGAAACAGGAGGTTGTCGCTGTTTTGAGCGGTGGCGCCCAGCGAGTCGAATGCAGCCAGGGCGCTCCGGTGGTCGCCGTCCCAATACAGTTGCTGGAATCGTTCAGAAGGCGATTGTTCGGTATCTCCCCGGCGAGCGGGTTCCAGTGAAGGGTCTTTATAGGGCTTAAAATAAGCAGCGAACACCCGCTGCGTGGCGATCGTTTTGGGGGCAGGTTCGGGCGGCTTTTCCGCAGGCGATACGGCAGGCAGGGTATCTTTCACCTGAGGTGTGGCGATGTTGCGGTTGTCAATAGCCGGAGCAGGTGCAGATGGAGTCCCGGGCTGCTGCTGTTGCCATATTGCCCAGGCGACGAACAGTGCCACCGCAATTCCAGTCAGCCACCACAGCCAGGGAATGCGAGGCTTTTGTGCGGCGGCGTCCAGTTCCCGGCCTTTTGCGGCCAGCCGCGCCCGAAGGGTCTCCGTTCCCTCCAGCCGAATGGCCTCGAGGGCATCTTCATGCAATTGCACCGCTTCGCGAAAGTTGGTATCGCCGGACATACGGCGGCGGAATTCGGCAATTTCCGCTTTGCTGAGGGCATTGCCGAAGTATCGTTCGATGAGTTCCTGGTCTTGCTCTTCCATGGTCAGTGGGTTCAGACAGTTGTTGCGCGGGCAGATTTTATGATGTCTTTCAATCGTTTCAGGCAGCGCGACAGGGTGGCACTGGTGGTGTTCGTGTTGTTATGTTCCCATTCCTGCTGTATTTCTTCGATGCTTTTTTCCAGAAAATATCGCTGCATCAACATCTCCCGACATTGACCCGACATGGTTTTCATCGCGGTGTACAAGGATTCTTTTTTTCCCGGTTGGCCTGACTGCTCCTGCAGATCGAACTCGGGAGCACTTTGCCGCAGCACTTTGTCGATGTCGTCCTGCCACAAGATGCGTTTTGTTTTGCGCCGGAGATTCAGCAAGCGTTTGTACCCCACGGAAAACAGCCACACCCGTGCTTCGTACCGCAAGGAGATCAGTTTTCCTGACATCACCTGCGTGTAAAAAGCGATCACGGCATCTTGCCAGGCGTCCTCCAGATCATGCCGGTTGGCATCGAACCGACGACCTGCCCAGCGAAAAAAATCGGCCCGGTACCGGGCGTACAATTCTTCCACTGCCTGCATTTGGCCGGCGCGAAGGGCGGAAATGATGTCATCGTCGGAGGAACCGGGCGCTTGCATGGGAGCTAAGGAATGGATTTATGAGGCCAATGTAAATGAATTTTGGTTTGGCGTATCGAGGTTCTAATATTAAAAAAATGTTTTGGCGCATAAAAAAAGCGGCCCGGTGTCCCACACACCGAAGCCGCTACCACTTAGCAGAAATAATTTTTAAATCAGGTTGAAGGGTTACGGGGTTGAAGGGTTACGGGGTTGAAGGTTGAAAAGTTGAAGGGTTACAAGGTTGAAGGGTTACACTCCGGGCCAAACTATTGCTTCAACTTTTCAACCCTTCAACCTTTCAACTTTTCAACCCTTCAACCCTTCCCCCCCTTTCAACCGCTCAATCCACATTGTCGTGCAGGTAAGAATTCCCGCCCACCCGGATCTCGCCTTCGTCTTCGAGTGAAATGGTCCAGTTGGACATTTCGGGTTGCTCCGAATCCGGCACATCGTCGAGGTTGATGCTTTTGCGGAGATAAGCGGGTTGATTTTCCAGTTCGATGATCGTCTGCGGCGAATTGAGTTTTACCACATTGATCGGCCGGTTGAGCGCTTCCTGCCTGCGGCGCTGCGCTTCCTCGATGCGGCGGCGGCGTTCTTCGGGCGAAATCTCGTCTTCCGGATGGCGGATGTGCGGATCGCTGCTGACAGGTGTTGTGCGGCGGATTTTTTCCACCGTTTCCCGGATATTGTCGAACTCGAATTCGAGTGTGCTGGCGGCCTTCTCGTCTACCGGGGCATACGGCTCATCGGACGTAATCGTAAAGAGAGAAGGCTGCGCCTTTTTTCCGGCGCTCTCATCATCGAGATGAACGATCTGGCGCTCGTGCGGGTTGGCTTGGCGCAGGGTGCCGGAAGTGCCGGTCACACGGCGTTCGCTCACTTCAAAGCCTGTGGCAATGATGGTGACGGCGAGTTTTTCGCCCAGGCGCTCGTCGAAGCAGTTACCCCAGATGAGGTTGGCGTTTTCGCCGGCTTTTTCCTGCACAAACTGGGTGATTTCGAAAATTTCGTCCATCGTGGCCTCTTTGGCTCCGGAGGTGATGTTGACCAGAATGTTTTTGGCGCCGAAGATGTCGTTGTCTTCCAGCAGCGGCGAACGCAGGGCCTCATCGGCGGCGCGGAATGCGCGGTTGTCGCCTTCTACGCTGGCCGTCCCCATGATGGCCACACCCGAGCCGCGCATGGTGGTGTTTACGTCTTCGAAGTCCACGTTGACGTAACCGGGCACGGTGATGATCTCGGCAATGCCTTTGGCAGCGGTGCAAAGGATGCTGTCCGCTTCGGCGAATGCCGCCGAAATGCTGAGGTTGCCAAAAATATCGCGCAGTTTGTCGTTGGAAATAATGACCAGGCAGTCCACGTTTTTGCGCAGTTCCTCCAACCCTTCGAGGCCGTTGCCGACGCGGGTTTTGCCTTCAAAAGTGAAGGGCAGCGTGCAAATGCCCACTGTCAGAATGCCCATTTCCTGGGAAGCCTTGGCGATGATGGGCGCTGCGCCGGTACCGGTGCCGCCACCCATGCCTGCGGTGATGAACACCATTTTGGTGCCGTCTTCGAGGAAACGTTTGATTTCATCGATGCTTTCGATGCAGGCTTGCTTGCCCACGGAGGGTTTGCTGCCCGCGCCGCGACCCTCGGTGAGGAGTTGGCCCAGCGAGATTTTGTTGGGTACCGGGCTGAGGTTCATGGCTTGTGCGTCGGTGTTGCAAATGGCGTAGTCCACACCGATGATGCCTTGTTTGTACATGTGGGTCACGGCATTGCTACCGCCGCCGCCGACGCCTATAATTTTTATGATGGATGGTTCATCCTTTGGAAGATCGAACAACATGACTTGAGAGTTATGAGATGTGAGTTATGAGTTATTTTGAGCACTCGATGAACTCCGGGTTTTACAATAATTGTGACATCAAAAAACCTGCGGACGCAACGATTCCGACAATAAAAATGCTTGCTGCTGCCAAATTTTTCTTTTTGGTCAAAATAGCACTCCGTGTCATTTTCAAAATTTCGTTGGCGTCCTGATGAAGCGACTGATATTCGGTATCATTCAAAAATTCAGTCGCCCGTAACAGGTCTAACCAGTAAATCGTCTCGGCTGTTTCCTTTTGGGCAATACCCAATTTGTGTATAAAATCAGCCGGGCTTTCTCCGTTTTGCGCCTCCCGGATGTTTGCGCCCGGCGAGGTACCTGATTTCAAAATTTGCTTACTCAAAACGTACTCCTTCCTTTCACTTGTCAGATACTTGTAGAGATTGACAATCCGAACTGCAAAAGCGAAAGATTTGTCGCGTAGCGGGGATTCTGCTCCTTTCTCTGCCATAGCGTAAAGAGTTGTGAGTTGTGAGTTATGAGTTATGAGTTATGAGTTATGAGTTGTGAGTTTCAGAGTGAAGTTATGAGTGAGTTTTGATTGACTCTTTATGAGACCCTTAGTCAAAATCACCTCACAACCAATCACTTATAACTCATAACTTATAACTCATTACTCATTACTTCTTATTGAAATCCATATCCGGTTCGGCTTCGAACCATTCCTTGGTCTTCTTGAAAACCGTATCGAACCAGGAAGCGCCCTTTTCTTCGGACACGTTGGAGGGTTCGCGGTTTTCGTCGGTAACTGCGAAATTTTCTTCATGCTGCACCTTACCCGGCTCGATGTCCTGCAAGCCGCGCAGCAACAGGCCGATGCCCGTGCTGAAAATGGGGCTGCTGACTTTTTCGTGGTAGCCGTGTGCGAGATTCTCAACCGGAATACCGATGCGGCAGGTCATGCCGGTGTGGAATTCGGTGAGTTTTTCGGAATGCGCCATGAGCGAGCCGCCACCGGTGAGCACAATGCCGCCGATGAGTTTGCGCTCGTAGCCGCTGCGCCGGATTTCCCAGAGTACATAGTCGAGTACTTCTTCCATGCGCGCCTGGATGATGCGGGCGAGGTTTTTCTCGCTGATCTCCTTGTGGTCGCGGCCCTTGAGTCCGGGTATGGTGATGATGCGGTTGTCGAATACTTCGTTGGCGAGGGCGGAGCCGAATTTGACTTTCAGTTTTTCGGCCTGCGGCTGCATCACCGTACACCCTTCTTTGATGTCGGCGGTGATGACGTTGCCGCCAAACGGAATGACGGCCGTGTGCCGAATGATGCCCTCGTGAAAGATCGTGATGTCAGTGGTACCGCCGCCGATGTCGACCAGGGCCACGCCCGCCTGTTTTTCCTCTTCGCTGAGGGTGGCGTCGGCGCTGGCGATGGGTTCGAGGGTAAGGTCGGCGACTTTGAGGCCGACTTTCTCGATGCAGCGGTAGATGTTGTTGATGGCCGTGATCTGGCCAGTGATGATGTGGAAATTGGCTTCCAGGCGCACGCCGCACATACCGACGGGATCGGTGATGCCCTGCTCCGAATCCACCGTGAATTCCTGCGGGAAGACATGAATGATCTTGTCGCCCGGGGGCA
>Ga0075163_10010079_pt1 | contig 12372 bp, 8 predicted proteins | sample JI1023141ADNA_FD_71478 | JGI IMG/M metagenome (GOLD analysis project Ga0075163, IMG submission 71478) | Wastewater effluent complex algal communities from Wisconsin, to seasonally profile nutrient transformation and Carbon sequestration -... | ecosystem: Engineered > WWTP > Effluent > Algae...
TTGACGAACCACAGGGGAAAGTTCGTCTCGAAGAGACGGTTCATCGCATCGAGCGTGAACGGTTTCGGCACGAGACTGAGCGGATGCTGATCCGCATCGGCCGAGGTCTTGAACGAGGTGACCAACTGGATGATGAAGGGGAAGATATAGAGCAACGAGAAGAGCACGAGCAGCGTGTAGAAGAGCGCCTTGCGCGTGCCGCTGGACCGGCCGACCAATTGGCCACCGTCCTGGCCCGTGCTGATCTTGGCCACGGCCTGGGTCTCGGCCGCCACCATCTTGGCATCGGGAGCCATGTCGCTCATGCCGCCACCGCCTTCTTTGCTGCCTTGGCTTGTGCCTTGCGGGCCTTGTTCACTGCTGCCTCGTCCTTGTCCCGCAGCAGATATCGCTGAGCCTGGGTCATGAAAAAGATGAGGAGGAAGAGGAGGAAGGCCATCGCCGCGCCCCGACCCCACTTCTGCGACTCGAAGGCCGCCGTATAGGACAGATAGGCCGGCGTCAGCGTCGTCTTCGACGGCCCACCGTGACTCATGACATACATCTGATCGAAAACCTGCCAGGTGCCGATGACACCCAAGGTGATGACGAGGAAGATGGTCGGACGCAGGTGGGGGACCGTGACATTCCAGAAGCGCTGGCGAGCATTGGCGCCATCGACCATGGCCGCCTCCTCCACCTCGCTCGGTAGATCCTGCAAGGCCGCCAGGAACATCAGCATGAAAGTGCCGGCGGTGGTCCAGATGACCTGGAACATGATCGCGCTCATCGCCACGCTGGGACCGGCGAACCATTCCCACAGCGGCAGGTTCATCACCTTGGTGTCGGCAAGGACGGCCGGGGGATTGCTGGTGTCCCACAAGCCGAGGCCGTCGCCGGCGAGGTGGATCAACCCGCGCGGGTCCTGGAACCAGTTCGGGCCATGGATGCCGAAGAACTCCAGCATCGCGTTGACCGCACCCGAGCCGGCAAAGAGGTAGAGGAAGACCAGAGAGATCGCGACCGAGGAGACGACCGACGGGAAATAGAAGGCCGTCCGAAAGAAGGTGCGACCCCGGAGCCACTTCTGGTTCACGAGCACCGCGAGCAGGAGCGCCAGCACCGTCTGGAGCGGGACCACCCCGATGACGTAATAGAAGGTATTGCGCAGCGAGGTCATGAAGTCCTGGCGCGCCAGGCCCTGGGTGGTCAGCAGATCCTTGTAGTTCTTGAGACCGATGAATTCGGTATTGCCACCGAACGGGCTGCCGCGGCCGGTCCAGTTGCTCACCGAAACCCAGAGGGCCATGAAGATCGGGATGACGAGGAAGAGTCCGATGATCACGATCATCGGGGTGACGAAGAGCCAGCCGGCGACTGGCTGACGCATGGGGTCACCGGACTTGTTGCGAGCCATCGAGACGCTCCTGGGGCTGAGGCGAGGCCGATCCGGGGGTCTGCGCCGGGCCGGGACCTGGGAAGGGGGACCCAGCCCGGCGCAGGGTTGCTGCTGGTATGCCGATCAGCCGCCGAGCGCGGACGCGGCGTTCTCGTCGAAGGACTTGGTGACCGCGGCGAGGTCCGCGGCGCCGAACTTCTCCAACTGGCTGTTGAGGTCGGCGACGACCTCGGTCAGACCGGGGACGTTGATCGGGCCGTGACCGTATTCCCCGCCGGCCGCGAAGGCCGCGTCCTCGGGGAACTTCGCCTTGTACTCCTCGGCCGCATCGGTGCGCGACGGCATGACACCGAAAGCGTCGGCGAACTTCATCTGCTGCTCGGAGGTCGTCAGGAACTTGATGAGGTCCTTGGCGGCGTCCTTGTTCTTGCTGTCAGTGGCCAGACCCCAGCACTGGGTGAACATCAAGGTGCCCTTGCCGGCCGGGCCCTCGGGCAGCTGGACGGAGGTGTACTTGATGTTCGGGGCGTCAGCCTTCATCGCCCCCTTGATCCAGTTGCCTTCGATCACCATGGCGGCCTTCTCCTTGGTGAAGGCCTCGCCGCCCCAGCCGACTCCCAGGTCGTTGGACATCGCGAAGTTGCCGGCCTTGACGTTGTCCTGGACATACTTCAGGCCATCGACCACCTTGGCGTCGGCGGCCGTCGCGGTCTTGCCGTCCTCGGAGAGCCACCAGCCGCCGTTCTCGACGACGAAGGCGCCGAGACGGTCGATGCCGACGCCAATGCCGAGCCCGGCAACCTTGTCGGTGGTCAGCTTCTTGGAGACTTCGGTCAACTGCTCCCAGGTGGTCGGGATGTCCGCGTCGGTCAGGCCCGCGGCTTCCCACATGGCGGTGTTGATCTGCAGCGCGAGGGCGGAGAAGTCCTTGGGCACGCAGTACTGCTTGCCATCATAGGTGAAGGTCTTGCGCAGGCTCTCGAAGAACTTGTCGTTGTCCGGGAAGTCATCGCCATAGGCCTCGAGCGAGCCCTGCTGGGCGAAGGTCGCGAACTTCCCCGCGTCCATGTACATGACATCGGCCGGCTCGCCACCGGCGAAGCCCTGCGCGAGTTCCTGGTCCATGTTCGAGGCCGCGGTGACCTCGACGGTGTTCCCGGAGGCCTTGCCCCACGCCGCGGCTGCCTCCTTGACGGCATTGGTCTCGGCGTCGCCGGAGGAGGCGATGAGCATCTTCAGCGCGACACCGGTCTGGACTGTCGCGCTCCCGCTCGGGGTCTCCGAGCCGCTGCTGGCGCCCGAGGAGGTGGAGGAGGACTCCTCGAAGCCGCCGCCCCCGCAGGCGACGAGCGAGAGGCTCCCGGTGATGGCCACGGCCATCGTGAGGACGCGGCGTTGGATTCGTGCCATGGTGTCTCCTTCTTGGTTGCCGGCCGGGGGCGCCCGGTGGGGGTGAGGTGGGATCGGGTGTATGTCGTGGGGTCAGGCCGGTCCGGCCGTGCTGGCCCGGCTGGCCAGCACCGGACGGAAGAGGGCGCCGGAGGGCGGGGGCGGGGCTCCGCCGAGACGGGAGTGCACGATCGCGAGCAGGTGGTCGGCGATCTCGTGCAGTGGCTGGGCAATGCTGCTGAGCCCCGCGATCTCGGCGATCGCCGAATTGTCGAAGCCGCAGATGCCGAGGTCAGGCCCGGGGGTCCAGCCGCGCGCGATGGCGGCGCGCTCGACGCCGAGAGCAAGCAGGTCGGAGGCACAGACGATGGCCCCGCCACGACCGACCGCATCGAGCAGGTCCTGCGCCGCCACGCGGGCGGCGGCGAGATCCTGCACTGAGGTGGCACGCGGTCCGCGTGGGCGATGGGCATGCTCCATCGCCCACTCCCAGCCATTTCGCCGGTCATCGCCGACGGCCGAGCCGTCGGGCCAGCCGAGGAAGCCCACGGTGGAATAGCCGGCGTCGAGGCAGTGCTCGGTCGCGAGCCGCGCGCCGTGGGCACCATCGACATCGGCCCAGGAGGTCAGCTCGGGGCGTCCCCAGAGCCGGCCGAACGCGGCATACGGGATCCGCGCCTTGTCGAGGAAGGCCAGGCGCGGATCGCCATCGTGGGTGTCGGCGAGGATGAAGGCATCGACGAGCTGGCTGCGGACCATGTCCTCGTAGCCGCTGAGCATGGGCCGGGCTCCGCCGGTGCCGAAGGTGACGATATGACTGCCGTGGGTCACGGCGCGCTCGCTCAGGGCCAGGACGAAGGGGAAGGCCACGGCATTGCGGGTGGCCGATCCTGTGGCATTGAGTTCGAAGCCCACCGCGCCCGTGCGCTGGCTGCGCAGGCTTTGGGCGGCATTGGAGGGGCGATAGCCGAGTTCCTCGATGACCTTGCGCACCCGCTCGAGGGTGGGCGGCTTGACGCGCTCCGGGTGGATCAGGGTGTTGCTCACCGTCTGGCGCGAGACGCCGGCGGCGTCAGCGACTTCCCGGATGGTGACGCGGCTGGCCGCCTGTGCCATGCAAGTCCTCCTCGTCACCCTTGACGTTCTTCGCTAGGCTCGGTGCAAAGACACCGCATGACCGTTCAAAATTCAGCTCGTGCCCTGGCCCTCGGGCCTTTTGAACGATCAGATTTCACACTTTGTGCCCATGGCTCTGCCTGTGTCAACACCATCGACAGCACCGAAGAATGCCGAGGCGAAATCGTGACCAAGACCGTAGGCCGCCAGCCGTGGCTCCAGGATGCGCAAATCTCGGTCTTTGGCAATGCGACGGCACTGTGCGATCCCGACGGGAGGATGGGGGCGCCTGGCACGGGGCTGCTGATCGATGATCGCCTGGTGCTCGGCGGGCTGAGTCTCGCCCTGGACGATGAAGCAATTACGGTCATCGCCAAGAGCTCCACGGGAGCGGTGACCTCGCTGTGGGGCTGTGCGCGCAATGTCGGCGATCACGGGCCGGACCCCACGGTCGAGGTGCACGTGCGCCGCGAGGTGGTTGCTGGTGGGCTGCGAGAAGGCCTGCGGATCGTCTCGCGCGCCGCCGACACCGTCGCGGCCACCGTGACCCTGCATCTGGTGTCTGCCAGCGCCGAACTCACCGACGTCAAGCACGGGACCTTGCCCGATCGCGGGCCGCAGATCCACGGCATACCGGCGGGCTTGGCGTGGGCGGATGAACGGCACCGCACGAGCGTGACGAGTTCCCCGGCTCCGGAGCAGTGCACCATCGATGACACCCGCGGCGACCACGCAAGCCTGTCGTGGCCGGTGGAGCTGGCCCAGGGGGTGCCGGTGGAGATCACGATCGACATCGCGGCCGATCGCACGACCGCCTCGCTCTTCGATGCCGACCCCGGCGGCCCGGCTGTGGACTGGTCGGACTTCGTGGTCACGGCTGGCGACCAGCGCCTGAGCAAGCTCGTCAGCGCCGCGCTGGCTGACTTGCGCTGCCTGCTCCTGACCGATCCCCACGCGCCGCAGGACATCTTTGCCGCCGCCGGAACTCCTTGGTATCTCACGCTTTTCGGCCGTGACTCGTTGTGGGCTGCCCGGATGATGCTGCCCGTTGATATCGAACTTGCCGGCGGCACCCTGCGCGCGCTGGCCCGTCGCCAAGGGCGCGAGGTCACGCCCGAGACCGCCGAGGAACCAGGCAAGATCCTGCACGAGGTGCGCCGCACGACCTTCGTCGATGCGGTCCATGGCATGCAATTGCCGCCGGTCTATTACGGCACCGTCGATGCCACCGCCTTGTGGATGATCCTGCTGCACGATGCCTGGCGCCAGGGTTTGCCCGGGGAGCAGGTGCGCGACCTGCTGCCGAATCTGCGGGCGGCGCTGGCCTGGAATATCGCCGCGGCAGACAACGAAACCGGACTGCTGCGCTATCTCGACACCACCGGACACGGCCTGTCGAACCAGGGCTGGAAGGACTCCGGCGATTCCATGCGGCACCGCGACGGCGCCATCGCCCCGGCCCCGATCTCGCTGCTCGAGGCGCAGGCGTATGCCGTGGAAGCAGCCCTCGGGGCCGCGGAACTTTTCGATGCCTTCGGCCTCGAGGGTGCGCCGGCGGCCCGGGAGTTCGCCACGACCTTGGCCGAGAGAATCCGGGAGCGCTTCTGGGTGCACGACGAGGAGGGGCCCTATCTTGCGATGGCCATCGACGGCGATGGGGCACCGGTCGATGGCGTCGGGAGCAATATGGGGCATGTGCTCGGCACGGGAGCCCTCGATGACGCCGAAGCCGCCGCGACGATTCGCCGGTTGACATCGCCAGATCTATTGGGGGAGTTCGGGATCGGGACTCTCGGCCGGTCCAATCCGGCCTACAACCCCATCGGCTATCACACCGGGTCGGTGTGGACCCACGACTGCGCCATCGCCCTTTTGGGGATGGTGCGCCACGGGCAGGCCGGAGCCGGTATGTCGATCGCGCGCGGCCTGGTCGATTGTGCGGCGGCCCTGGACTATCGCGCGCCCGAGCTGTTCGCCGGCGAGTCGACCGGAGGGCGCCCCGCGCCATACCCGGCGTCGTGTCGTCCGCAGGCCTGGTCGGCCGCCTCCGCGATCGCGATCGTCGCCGCCGTGCTCGGCCTTGTGGTCGATGTCCCCGGTCGCCGGGTCACTCTGACGCCGATGCGACCCGCATCCTTTGGACCCGTGCGGGTGGCGGGCCTGCGCTTCGGCCGGCACCGGTTCAGTGTCGACATCGACGCGGCCGGCCGGGTCGGCGTCGCTGGTCTGCCGGATGGGGTCGAGGTCGACATTCGCTGACCTGGTTCGGCGGGCCTATACTCGAACATGTGTTCGATGCGCGGCCGCAGGCGGGACCTCCTGGGTGGCCCGGCGCGGTGCCGCCGCCCGGAGCCCCGGGCTGGGAGGTGCCAGCGGTGTCATGGCTTCTCGATCACTGTCCTGCGGACTATCGGCTGTATGCCGGGTGGCGCCGCCATCCCATCGCCCTCGCGTGGCTGGCCGAACGGCATGTGCAGGCGCAATTGATCGCGATGCGTCAGGCCTATCGGGAGGCGCGCGTCGAGATGAGTGATTATGTTCCGCCCGAAGGGATTTCGGACTTGATGACCGGGCTGGAGCGCGAGGGTGTCCGCTTGCTCGCGGCGGCACGCGGAGCCAAGCTCATTCACGAGGCGCTGCAGGGCAAGAACTTCGTCGCGAAGTTGTGAGCGCACCGCCGGGATGGACAGGCCGGCGCCGGTGGACACCGCGTGTGATCCTCGTGCGGATCCGGCGGTGGATGCCGTGCCTCCAGGTGCGCAGCGCGTAAACTCCAAGGGTTTACGCGCCCGCCCGTGGCACGACATATCCCTCCTGGAAGGACCGGCCGCACCCGTGACTTTGCTGGACCAGATCACCGGACCGGCGGCGGTCAAGGCGCTGCCCGCAGACGCCCTGCCTCAGCTCGCGCAGGAGGTCCGTGACTTCCTCATCACCTCGGTGTCGCGCACCGGCGGCCATCTCGGGCCCAATCTCGGCGTCGTCGAGCTGACGATCGCTTTGCACCGGGTCTTCGACAGCCCCCGTGACGCCATCGTCTTCGACACGGGCCACCAGTCCTATGTCCACAAGATCCTCACCGGTCGCCAGGACTTCTCCGGGCTGCGCACCCGTGGCGGGCTCTCCGGCTATCCCAGCAGGGGCGAGTCCGCGCACGATGTCGTCGAGAACTCGCACGCCTCGACCTCGCTGTCCTGGGCACACGGCATCGCGAAGGGCCGCCAGCTCGCCGGTGATCGGACCCGGCACACGGTGGCGGTGATCGGTGATGGGGCGCTCACCGGCGGGATGGCGTGGGAGGCGCTGAACAATATCGCCGCGGACAAGGAGTTGCCGCTGGTGCTTGTCGTCAACGACAACGAGCGGTCCTATGCGCCCACCATTGGGGGGATGGCCGAGCATCTCGCCACCTTGCGCACCACCCAGGGCTACGAGAGCTTCCTCGAATGGGGCAAAAGCACCTTGCGGCGGGCCCCGGTGCTCGGCGGCCCGATGGAGCGGGCCTTGCACGGGGTCAAGAAGGGCATTAAGGATATCGTTGCGCCCCAGGGACTTTTCGAGGATTTAGGGCTGAAATATATCGGTCCCGTCGACGGTCACGACGCGATCGCCCTCGAGGGTGCGCTGCGCCGGGCGAAGGCTTTCGGCGGCCCGGTGCTCGTGCATGTCCTGACCGAAAAGGGCCGCGGCTATGAGCCGGCGCGCCGCGACGAGGCCGATCAATTCCACGCGGTCGGGGTCATCAATCCCGAAACCGGGCTGCCCTTCGAGATCGCCGGCCGCGCGTGGACCGATGAGTTCGCCGACGAGATGGTCCGCCTCGGCGCCGAGCGCCCCGATGTCGTCGCGGTGAGCGCGGCGATGACTCTGCCGGTCGGGCTCGGGCCCTTCGGCGCGGCATACCCGGAGCGCTTGATCGACGTCGGGATCGCCGAGCAGCACGCGGTGACGATGGCCGCAGGCCTCGCCTTCGCCGGGCTGCACCCCGTGGTCGCCGTCTATGCGACCTTCCTCAACCGCGCCTTCGATCAATTGCTCATGGATGCCGCCTTGCACCGGGCAGGCATCACCGTGGTCCTGGACCGGGCCGGCATCACCGGCCCCGACGGCGCCTCGCATCACGGCATGTGGGATATGACGATCTGCTCGGCCATCCCCGGCCTCCGGCTCAACGCGCCCCGCGATGGCGCGAGCGTGCGGCGGGCGCTGCGCGAGGCGGTGGCCGTCAGCGACGCACCGACTGTCGTGCGCTTCCCCAAGGGCAGCGTTGGTGCCCCACTGGAGCCCGTGGCTACCCGCGACGATCTCGACGTCATGGCCGATCACACCGGGGGCGCGCAGATCGAGCAGCTGCTCATCGCGGTCGGTTCCATGGTCCCCACGGCGATCACGGTCGCGGAGAAGCTTGCCGCCGATGGCGTGCGCACCCTCGTGGTCGATCCGCGCTGGGTCATCCCGGTCTCACCGGCGTTGATCGATCTGGCCGGCTCCGCGCGCCGCGTCGCGGTGATCGAGGACAACCTGGTCGTCGGCGGGATCGGCTCGCAGGTGGCCGCGGCGGTGCGTGGCGCCGGGCACGAGGTGCCGGTGCGCTGCTTCGGCATCCCTCGCGAATTCCTCGACCATGCCAGCCGCGGTCAGGTGCTCGATCACATCGGCCTGACGCCGGAGGCGATCGCCACCGCGCTGACCCCGAATCCCTGACGGCCGGTGGGCCGCCAGGGATCCGAGTCCCCTGCTCGTATGCCGTGCCCTCAGCGCCGGGTGACCTGCACGATGCTCGGGCGCGGGCCGGCGAAGACGCCGGAGCCATAGTCCGGGAAGGCCGACTGCGGCGTCTCCCAGGAGCCACCCTCGCCCGGGTGCTGGACGGCGACGAAGACCGAGCCGTCCCGGTCGTGGATCACCGGGCCGCACGTCTCGGCGCCGGCGGGCACCGAGAGGAATTGCCGCACCCGGCCGCGCAGCGCCCCGGCCGTCTCGACGCAGTGCAGCGCGTCGTCCAAGCCGATGGCGCTGGGCTGGCCATCGGTGGAGATCCACAGATTGCCGCGGCTGTCGAAGGCCAAATTGTCGGGGCAGGAGATCGGCGAGACCGCACCGGTGTAGCCGCCGAAATATGTTCCGGCAGAGGCCTTGTCACCGCAGATAAGGAAGAGCATCCAGCGGAAGCGGGTGCCGGTGTGCTTGCCCCCGACCTCGGTGATCTCCACGACGTGACCATCCTTGTTGGCCGGTCGCGGGTTGGCCTCATCGGCCGGGATCTCGCCGGGCAGGCCGCGCTTGGTGTTGTTGGTGCAGGCGACATAGATGCGCCCGGTGGCCGGGCTCGGCTGCACATCCTCGGGCCGGTCCATCGGCGTGGCCGCGACCTTGTCGGCGGCCAGGCGGGTGAAGACGAGAACCTCCGCGATCGTCATACCCGGCACGAGAGAGCGACCGCCGCGCGTCAAGGGAATCCAGATGCCGGTGCCATCGCTGATCCCGTCTTCGAAGCCGTCGCCGGTGAAGCGGGCGACGAAGAGGTCGCCATTGCTGAGCAGCTTCTTGTTGTGGGCACGCGCCGCGGCGGTGCCGCTGGGGTCGAAGCTGTCTCGCGAGACGAACTTGTAGAGATAGTCGAAGCGCTCGTCATCACCCATATAGGCCACCGCCTTGCCGGTGGACTCGTCGATGACGATATTGGCGCCCTCGTGCTTGAACCGGCCCATTGCGGTGTGCTTGACCGGGGTCGAGCTGGGGTTCTGCGGGTCGATCTCGACCACCCAGCCGAAGCGATTGGGTTCATTGCGGTATGCCGTGCCGGTTGCGTCGAAGCGGGGGTCGATCGCGCGCCAATTGCGCTCGTCGCCATCGGGCCCGAGGCCATAGCGCGCCTCGCGCTCGTCCTCGCCGCCGCAGACGAAATACTGGTTGACGTTCTCCTCGCCAGAGACCACTGTGCCCCACGGCGTGGTGCCTCCGGAGCAGTTGTTCAGCGTGCCGAGCACTCGCTTGCCGGTGGCATCGGCGGCAGTGCGCAGCAGCGGGTCGCCGGCCGCCGGGCCGTCGACCGTGAAGGGGGTCGCGGCGGTGAGGCGGCGGTTGCGGCGCCCGCCCACGACATACGACCAGGTCTTGCCGGCGCCGGAGCGGCGCAGTTCCACGACGGAGAAGCCGTGCGCGGCGATGGCGGTGCGCGCGACCTCGGCCGGGTCGGCATCGGGGGCGAACATGATGTTCTCGTTGGTGTATTCGTGATTCGCGACCAGGACCGCGCGGGTGCTGCTGCCGGGGTCCGGGATGATGTCGAGGTAGTCGCAGTTGTAGCCGAACTGCTTGGCCTGGGCAGCGGCCGTGGTGCCGCCCGCCGTCAGGTTCGCGGTGCCGCTGAAGAGTGGGTCACCCCAGCGGATGATCGCGTCCCAGCGATAGCCCGCGGGCACCCGCATGAGGTCGACATCGCTGGTCGCCGGGGCGATGGCGCCGAACGGGAGCGAGGACGTCTGGGCCGCGGCCGGTTCGGCGAGGGTGGCCGCACCCGCGACCGAGAGGGCGAACGCGCCGCCAAGAGCGGAGCGGCGCGTCAGGGCGGCACTCGCGATCTCGCGGAAATTGGTGGTGGCGCTGGTGTTCGGCACGGGCTTGGCGCACGCATCGCCGCAGCGCAGGTGGCAGGTCACCGGATGGCGATTGCCGTGGGTCAGGCCGAGCATCGGCAGGGCGCGGCGGGCAGGCGAGATGGTCATCGGAACTCCTGATCGAGGCAGGGCCGGCGCGGGGCCGCCGGGCCGTGCTCACGGTGTCAAGAGCCGGCGGGCGTTTTGGGAAACGCGACATGACGCTCGGGGGAGCGTTCGGCAACAACTGGCAATCGCCGCCGCGCGCGGGGGCCAGTGGCCGCACCACCAGCCCCCGCGCGCGGCGGGTGGCTCAGATGTCGCGGAAGGTCTCGACCTTGGCGCCGAGCTTGGTCAGGCGCTCGGCCAGATCCTCATAACCGCGGTGGATGACATAGACATTGCGCAGCACCGAGGTGCCGGGTGCGGCGAGCATCGCCAGCAGTACGACGACGCCGGGGCGCAGGGCGGGCGGGCAGACGACCTCGGCGGCGCGCCACTTCGGCGTCGGGCCCTCGATCATCACGCGGTGCGGGTCGAGCAATTGCACCTTCGCGCCAACCTTGGTCAGCTCGGTCAGATAGATCGCGCGGTTCTCATAGACCCAGTCGTGGATCATCGTCGTGCCCTCGGCCTTGGCGGCGATGAGCGCGAAGAAGGGCAGATTGTCGATATTGAGGCCGGGGAAGGGCATCGGGTGGATCTTGTCCGCGGGCGCCTTGAGCGGGCCGGGGATTGTCGTGAGGTCCACGAGGCGGGTATGCCCGTTCGCCGAGACATACTCCGGGCTCAGGTCGTACTGCATACCCATGGTTTCGAGGGTTGCGAGTTCGATCTCGAGGAACTCGATCGGCACCCGGCGGATGGTGATCGCCGAGTCGGTGACGACGGCGGCGGCGAGCAGGCTCATCGCCTCGATCGGGTCCTCGGACGGCTGATAGTCGACGTCGACGTCGATGTGCTGGACGCCGGTGATCGTCAGCGTCGTGGTGCCGATGCCCTGGATATCGACGCCGAGCTTCTGCAGGAAGAAGCACAGGTCTTGGACCATGTAGTTGGAGGAGGCATTGCGCACGACGGTGGTGCCGGGGTGGCGGGCGGCGGCGAGCAGGACGTTCTCGGTGACGGTGTCGCCGCGCTCGGTGAGGATGATCGGCTTGTCCGTGCCGCCGCCGAGGCGGACGGAGGCCTCATAGAAGCCTTGCGTGGCGTGCACGGTCAGACCGAAGTGGCGCAGCGCGATCATGTGCGGCTCGACCGTGCGGGTGCCGAGATCGCAGCCCCCGGCATACGGAAGCTGGAAGGCCTCAAGCTCGTGCAGCAGCGGGCCGAGGAACATGATGACCGTGCGGGTGCGCCGGGCCGCGTCGATGTCGATGGCGTCGAGGTCGAGCACCGCCGGGGGGATGATCTCGAGGTCGGAGGTGCCAGGCAGCCAGCGGGTCTTGACCCCGATGGAGCCGAGCACCTCGATGATCCGATTGACCTCCTCGATGCGCGCAAGGCTGCGCAAGGTGGTGCGGCCCTTGTTGAGCAGCGCGCCACAGAGCAAGGCGACGGCGGCATTCTTGGAGGTCTTGACGTCGATCTCGCCGGACAGCTTGTGCCCGCCCTCGACGCGCAGGTGCTGCGGCTGGGAGTGCCCGAGCGAGACGAACTCGCTGTTGAGCGCCTCGCCGATCCGGGCAAGCATTTCCAGGCTCAGGTTCTGGCCGCCTTGTTCGATCCGGACCACGGCACTCTGACTGGTGCCGAGTTGTTCTGCGAGGTCGTTCTGCGTCATACCCTGATGACGCCGCGCATCACGGATCAGGTTGCCGATACGGGCCAAATAGTCCTCTGACATGAGTCACCATGGTAACTCACATGTGAGATATGCGCGCGTTGGAC